>Ga0208219_1000524_pt1 | contig 13717 bp, 13 predicted proteins | sample NGESurshal072012_7_FD_184469 | JGI IMG/M metagenome (GOLD analysis project Ga0208219, IMG submission 184469) | Arctic peat soil microbial communities from Barrow, Alaska - NGEE Surface sample 53-2 shallow-072012 (SPAdes) | ecosystem: Environmental > Terrestrial > Soil > Wetlands > Peat ...
GTCGCGTCGATGTCGCCGGTGGCGTAAAGCTCCTTGAGGAACTCTGTCGCCCGGTGCTGGGCATCCTCGCGCATGACCTGGCCTCGGCTGCGGGGTCCGCTTACGGAATCCAGGCCAGGCTACCGGGCGCTTACCCAGGCTGCCCAGCGGCGGTCCGGGCGATCAGGCCGCTGCGGGCGGCGTTTCGAAGCCGCAACGGGGTCCCGATGCCTGCGCCAGCCTGAGGTCGAGGGTTGCGACCCTTGACCCGAGGGACTCTGCGAGCGCGATGTACCAGGCGTCGTAGCAGGTCACGTTGTCGCGCAGTTCCCATGTCCTAGCGGCGAATGGCGCGTAGGGGAAGAGTTCTACCCGCAGGTCGAGCAGGTCGGCATGGGCCAGGGAGGCGGCATCAGCAGAAATGTCGCCTGCCGCCGCCGCGCGCCGCAGGATGTTGGCCGCTTCAACCGGCATCAGATGCGGGGCACTCAGTGGCTCGGCGGTCAGCAGCGATTCCGCCCAGGTCCCGGTGGCGCCCGAGTCGACTAGAGCGGACACCACCAGCGACGCGTCGACGACCAGGGTCACGGGCGATCCGCATCACGGTGCGCGAGGATGCGGTCCGGCGGCAGGGATGAGCCCGTCGCGGTCTTCCGGGAACGGATCCGCTCGACGAGGGTCTCGGCGTCCGGCTGGCGCGTTAGCTCGACGAGCTTCGCGCGGAGGTATTCCTGGAGGGACCGGCCGGATAGCGCGGCCCGGGCAGCTAGCTCGTCCCGTGTCTCGTCTGGCACGTCACGGATGGTGATTGAAGTAGGCATGCATGCATTATGCAGCTACTGCTGCCATCTTGCAATCAGGCACTCATGTGCGCGGTGCGGCCTCCACTGCTGGCCAGTCTCCCACTGGTAACCTGCGTTGTTATGAATGCCCAGCCGGTGCATGAGCCTGATCCGGATGATCCGGTGGAGATCTTGCGTGTACTGCCTGCCCGCTTTCATGACCAGTTCCTGCGCGAGTATTACGGAGCGGCGGCCGGCGCGGCCCGGCAGGTGGGTGGGTATCGGCAACTGCACGATGTGCTGCGGCTGTGGCGGCTAACTGCGGTCGCTCATTCCGATCCCGGATTCGCTGGGCGCCTGGCGGCCGTACGAGAAGCGGTCGAGTTCGGGAACCTTGAGGGGTCGACGCCGATCGAGGACGCCGTGCCGGGCTGGCCCGGCCCCTTGTGAGCTACAGCGTAAGGTTTGAAGGCGGCGCGCTGGTTCAGCTAAATGGCTTACCGGCGGTCGCATTCGATGCACTGCTGGAGCGCGTCGTTGTCCTAGTTGATGAGCCCTGGGATGCGGCCGTGATACCGCCGGGGGATGATCCTGCCTACCGTATGGTGGTGTTCGGCGCCGGTTATGGGCTGTTGAGCTTTTATGCCGACGACCTGGCCGAGCTGATCAGGATCTTCGACATCACCTGGATCGGCTGACCCATCTCGTTTCACGATCAGCCGGGTGCAAGCCCTGGCCTCAGTCCGTGGGCAGGGCGGTCAGGTCGCTGGCCCGCAGCACGCTGGTGACGCGGTCGGCAGCCAGGGCGGTGTCCCCGACCGGGGCGATCTGGGTGGCCCAGGGCCACCAGTACCAGCAGCTGCCCCCGCCGTCCGCGGCGATCAGGACGTGGTCGTTCAGCGCGGCCGCGCCCGGATCCGGATTCTGGACGAACAGGCTGGACGGCCGGCCAGGGCGGTCGAGCAGCCTGGTGATCCAGCCCTGGCCGGAAAGCTCGCGGCGGAGGGCTTCCAGGTGCATGGAGGGGCCGCCGGGGTGGGGGCAGGACATGGGGACGCTCCTGGGTTTCGTTGCGGGAATTGAGGTTTCAAGAGTCCCGCGCGGGACCTACGCTCAGGAAGCACAGCGCCACGCACCGCCGTTTTGTCACCAGGCGGTGGGCCCGGGCGTCAGGTGTCGCGTATCTCGACAATGCTCTGGCTGGTCAGGTCGCTGAGCGTGCTCAAGACGTAGCCCGGCTCACGCTGCTGTACGACATACTGAAGGCCGAGGCGCTGTCCCCGCGCGCCTCGACAGACCTGGCGAGGAAGGCGATCGAGAGATGGACCTGACCGGCGCCCCGTGGCGCAAGTCCTCCTACAGCGGAGGGAACGGCGGTGCCTGCGTGGAGGTCGCGGTCGTGCCCGGCTCCAAGGAGGGCAGCGACTACGTCATCACCATGCGCGACTCCAAGGACCCCGACGGGCCGGTGCTGACCTTCACCCCGGACGAGTGGAAGGCGTTCACCCTCGGCGTCCAGGATGGCGAGTTCGACGTCGAGGACGACAGCACCGAGGAAAGCGCCCCCGGCGGTGCCGGGGCCTGACCGCGCGGGCGAGTTAACGGTCCGCCCCGCGACGTCAGCCGACATCGACGTCATTGCCCGCATTCACACGGCGGCCCGCTCGGCGTACTACCGGGGCTTCGTGCCCGAGGAGAACCTGGCTGATCCCGCGGCCGAGGAGCGGCGCCGCGGCTTGTACGCCCTGCGGATGGCCGACCCGCGCCACACCATGCTGTGCGCCGAGGCCGGCCCGGAGGTGGCCGGGTTCGTCATCCTGGGACCGCCGCACGAGCCCACTCCCGATCCGGATGTGACCGGGGAGCTACTGCAGATCCATGTCCGGCCGGACCGCTGGCGTCGCGGCATCGGCAGTGCGCTGCACCGGGCCAGCGTCGGGGTTTGGCAAGCCGCGTCGGTTACCACCGCCCGGGTATCCGTGTGGGCCCGCAACGACCCGGGCCGGGCTTTCTACGCCAGCCACGGCTGGCGGCCCGACGGCCACCGCCGTGCGGGGCCCGCGGGGTTCGACTTCCTCCGCCTGGTCCTGTCCGTCCCACCCGGGCTGACAATCCCCCGGGCACCAGACATGGCCCGGCTGGACTCGCCTTCCGTTCCCGGATGAATCTCGGAGAGCCAGACGGCATCAACATCGCCGGCGAACTGGGCTGGTTCCGCGAGGACGAGCGGTGATCTACGCCGGAGGACGACTGCCAGGCGCGCTGGGGCGGCCCACGGGCTGGGGCTCGGGGTGGCCGGGTGTCGCCGGCCCCGGGTCACCGGCCGCCGCAGGTGTCGGGGCGAGGCGTGCCGAGAGCACGTAGGCCACGACGACGGACACGATGACCAGCGGCATGACGGCCAGGCCGTCGGAGGCCAGCAGCAGGGAAGCCAGCAGGACCGAGGTCAGCGGGAGCCGGAGCATCACGACGGACATCGCGCCGATGCCCATGGCCACGCCCGCCACCAGCGGCAGTCCCGGCAGGTGCGACAGCGCCACGCCGCCCACCCCGCCGAGGAACAGGGCCGGGAACGTCGGGCCGCCGCGGAAGCTGCTCAGCGAGATCCCGTAGGCGAGTCCCTTGCAGGCCAGGAGCAGCAGCAGCGCCCCGACGGTGTAGCTGGCGCTGTGCGAGATGAACGGGCCCAGCTGTTCCTGCCCCGAGAACAGCACCTCGCCCGTGCCCTTGCCGGTCGCGGCGGCGAACGCGATGGCCAGGCCCGCGACGGCCAGACCCACGAGCGGGGTGATCAGCAGGATGCGCCGCTCCACATGGGGCCGCAGGAACAAGCCCAGCCAGCGGATGGCGCTGCCGACCGGAACGGCCAGCACGCCGATGGCCAGCGCCCAGCCGAACTCGGCGGCCGTGGGCGAGCCAATGTGCGGAAGGCCCGGGATGGCCAGCGAGAACGTGCCCAGCCCGGTCCACGCGTCGAGGCCGATGAACACGAGGGAACCGACACCCGCGGCCAGCAGGCCGGGGATCAGCACCAGTTCCATCATGGCCCCGCCCAGCCCGGTGGCCTCCATCAGCAGGAACGCCCCGGTCAGGGGTGAGCCGAGCAGGGTGGCGATGGCGGCGAAGCTGCCCGCCGCCGCGACCACGGTCTGGGTCCGGGCCGGGGCGTCCCGCCTGGCCAGCCGGACGGCGATAACGCCGAGCCCTCCGCCGATAGCGATGAGCGGGGCCTCGGGGCCGAGGACCACGCCCAGGCTCAGGGTCGCGAACGCGGCGAGCACGATGCCCGGAAGCTCGATGGGGCTGGCTGGCCCGCCGCCCATCTTGAACCCGTCGGCGGGGGAGTGGCCGCCGGTCCCGGGCAGGTACTTCAAGGTGAGGGCGACCAGCACCCCCGCCACCGCCAGCGGCAGCAGGGGCCACCACAGCGGCTCGCCGTGGAAGCCCAGGCCTTTGGGCAGGTCGGCGAAGACCCAGCCCTGCATCTTGCTGACCAGCGCGAGGAAGAAGTAGGCCACCGCCGAGATCGGCGCGCCGATGATCGCGGCCAGGACCAGCAGGGCGATATAGCTGCGGGACCGCAGCAGCGCCAGCGGATCAGATGGCATCGTCACGGCACGTCCTCCTCAACGGCTTGATCGCTGGTCATGTGACGAGCAGGTAGATGCTCTTGCCGGCCAGCCAGAACCCCAGCAGCAGCGAAATCACGATGACCACCTGGTCTTGATGGGTGTCCAGCCAGCTCCGCAGCTTCTTCATGAGGGCGTCCGCAGCGGCCGGCCGGAAGGCCGCGGACAGTTCCAGGTACAGGAAGCTGGAGGTGGCCAGCAGGCAGAACAGCACCAGGATCAGCCACTCCCACACGTTCGAGAGCTTGGCCTGGCTGACCGTGGCTGCAGCGGCCGCGACCAGGGTCCACGGCTGGAGGAAGGCGGCCAGCCCGGCGGCGGCCCACGGCGTGGCCTCGTCCATCCGGCCCATCCAGGCCGGGGGCTTGCGCGGGAGGCTCCGGCGGCGCTCTTGCCGGACGGCGTAAAGGATCAGCACGACGCCCAGGGCCAGTTTGATGGCCAGGACCGCGGTCGATGGCGCGGTGGCCGGCGCGGGTGGCTTGCCCCCGGTGAGCAGGATCACGGCGCCGATCACCACGACCAGGCAGGCCAGCCAGCCCAGGATGAAGGCCAGGCCTTTCCTGGTGCCCTTCTCGGAGCTCAGGATCAGCAGGAACGCGATGAGCGGGAAGGGCTCAAGGGTGATGCCCAGGCCGATCAGGAGCAGGTCAAGTACCACCTGGCCCAGCTCTCCTCATCGACACCACCCCTTAACCAGACCCTGCCGGGCCAGCCGGGCGTCTGCCTCACCCGCGGGGAGTGAGTCAGCTTGGTCAACCCGGCCAGCCGGCGGGCCCGGCGGGGAGCCTGCCGGGGAGGGCCGCCTCGGCAGAGGCCGACGGTGATTCAACCGGTAAGTGAGGGTTCACCACGATGCGCACCGTTTGCGGCAGCATGCACAGTGAGCAACAACAGCGGCGGCACCCCCTGGAGGACAGATGACGAACCGCATCCCGCGCCACACCCTCGGCGGGGTGACCGACGCGGACGTGTCGGTGCACCCTTTCGCCAGCGACGACGGCCTAGGGCTCGCCCTGACGCGGTTCCGCCGGGCCGAGTGTGACGACGTCATCCTGCTCGTGCACGGGCTGACGTCCTCCAGCGACCTGTTCATCATGCCCGAGCACCGCAACGCGGTCAGCTACCTGTTAGACGCCGGATTCACCGACGTCTGGGCGGCCGACTTCCGGATGAGCAACCGGTTCCCCTACAACACCGAGGCCCACCAGTACACGCTGGACGACATCGCCGACTACGACCATCCCGCCGTGCTGCGGGAACTGCGCCGGCACATCGGGGACCGCCGGGTGCATGTGATCTCCCACTGCCTCGGCTCGCTGTCGTTCATGATGAGCCTCTTCGCCGGCCGGGTCACCGGCCTGGCCAGCGTGACCTGCAACAGCGTCGCCCTCACCCCGCGGGTGCCGGCCTGGTCCGGCGTGAAGCTCAGCTACGGCCCCGCCCTGCTCGAATACCTGGCCGGCATCTCGTCCCTGGATCCGGGGTTCGCCCGCCGCCCGCGGCTGACCCGCGAATGGGCGCTGGCCCGCCTGGTGGCACGGGGGCATGAAGACTGCGGCGTGAGTGCCTGCCACATGCTCAGCTTCATGTGGGGCAGCGGCCACCCGGCCATGTACGAGCACGAGAATTTACTGCCCGTCACCCATGAGCGGATGGGTGATCTGTGCGGCGCCGGCGGGATGTACTACTACCGGCATGTCAACGCGATGGTGCGGGCCGGGCACGCGGTGAAATGTGACCCCCGCGATCCGCGGCACCGCGACCTGCCCGATGACTACCTGGCCAATGCCGCCCGGGTCACGACGCCGATCCTGCTGCTGACCGGCGACCGTAACCGCGTCTTCACCGACTCCAACATCGTCTGCCACCGCGTGCTGTCGGACATCGCACCCGGCCGGGCCGAGCTTGAGATCCTCCCTGGTTACGGCCATGTGGACCCGTTCGTGGGGAAACACGCCCACGTCGACGTGTTCCCGCGGATAGCCCAGTTCCTGAAGCGGCAGGCGGCCTGACATGACCAGCCCAGCGATGAGCGGCCCGGCGACGACCGGTGCAGCCGGAACCGCGGCGGCGGAGCAGGCCGACGCGGTGGTGATCGGGTCCGGGTTCGGCGGTGCGGTGGCCGCGTACCGGCTGGCCCAGGCGGGCTTGTCGGTGATCCTGCTCGAGCGCGGCGGGGCGTACCCGCCGCACAGCTTCCCGCGCACGCCGGCCGAGATGAGCCGGGCGTTCTGGGATCCGGCCCGGGGACGTTACGGGATGTTCAACGTCTGGCGGTTCTCCCACTGCGATTCTGTGGTGTCCAGCGGGCTGGGCGGCGGCTCCCTGATCAACGCGAACGTGCTGATGCGCAAGGACGAGCACTGGTTCGTCCAGGATGATCCGCTGCCGCGGGGCGGATACGAATCCTGGCCGGTCACCCGGGCCGACCTCGACCCGCACTATGACGAGGTCGAGCGGATGCTCGGCGCCACGCCCTACCCGCTGGACGTGGACCCGTACGCAGCCACACCCAAGACGCGCGCGATGCGGGACGCGGCGGCGGAACTCGGCCTGCCCTGGCAGCTGCCGCCGCTCGCGGTCAGCTTCGCGCCGGCGCCCGGTTCCGTGCCCGGGCCCGGGCTGCCGATCGTGGACCCGGACTACGGCAACCTGCACGGGCGCCAGCGCACCACCTGCCGGCTGTGCGGCGAATGCAACATCGGCTGCAACGCCGGGGCCAAGAACAGCCTCGACCACACCTACCTGTCCGCCGCCCGGCATCATGGCGCCGACCTCCGTACCGGCCATGAGGTCCGGGCCATCCGCCCGCGAACGGCAGGCGGCTACGACGTGGATTACATCCGGCACGCCCCGGTGGACGGCACCGGCCCGGCGGATGCCGCCGCCAGGCGCACCGGGACGATCGCGTGCCGGCGGCTGGTGCTGGCCGCCGGGACGTACGGCACGTCGTACCTGCTGCTGCGGAACCGGGCGAGCTTCCCGGGGCTGAGCGCCGCCCTGGGCACCCGGTTCAGCGGCAACGGGGACGTGATGAGTTTCCTGGTCCGGACCCGGGACCGCCGCCGCCACCGTCCGCTCGACGGCAGCTACGGGCCCGTCATTACCAGCGCCATGCGGCTGGGAGATGACCATGATGGTGCGGCCGGCCACGGCCGCGGCGGCTACATCGAGGACGGCGGCTACCCGGCCTTCATCGACTGGCTGCTGGAGGCGGCCGACGTCCCGGGAAACAGCCGGCGGATCGCGCGGCTCCTGGCCGGCCGGGTCCTCGCCGTGGCGGCACAAGCTCCGGACGCCGGCCTGGCCAGGAGGGTCTCCGGGCTGATCGGCCCGGACACGCTGTCGGCCAGTTTCCTGCCGCTGCTCGGCATGGGCCGGGACGTCCCCGACGGTGTGCTGCGGCTGCGCGGCGACCGGCTGGATCTGGCCTGGTCGACGGCGTCCAGCGAGCCCTACTTCGAGCGGGTGGCGACCACCATGCGGCGCATCGCAGGGGTACTGGGCGGGCGGGTGATCGCCAGTCCCATGGGGCTGCGCAAGCGGATCGTCACCGTGCACCCGGTGGGTGGCGCGCCGATGGGGCGCCACCCGGCCGTGGGTGTGTGCGATCCGTACGGCGAGGTGTTCGGCTACCCGGGGCTCTACATCGCCGACGGTGCGGCGATGCCCGGGCCGGTCGGGGTCAATCCGTCGCTGACGATCGCCGCGCTGGCCGACCGCATGAGCACCCGGCTGCTGGAGAGGCCGCCCGCCAGCATGGCGCGGGGGACCGCTGCGGTGCGCACCGGATCCGCGACCGGCCTCCGCCCCGGGCCTGCACCGCGTGACCCGGCCAGCATCGCCCTCTCCTTCACAGAGGAGATGAGCGGGGTCTGCGCCACCGGCGGCGGGCCCGCAGCGCGGGCTCACCCGCGGCAGGAGCCGCTGGCTGTCCGGCTCACCATCACGGCCGACGATGTGGACGGTTTCCTGGCTGATCCCGGGCACTGCGCCCGGGCTGAAGGATGGGTCGACGCGGCCAGCCTCGGGGGCCAGTGCCAGGTCCAGCGAGGCTGGTTCAGCCTGTTCGGGCCGGCTGGCCCGCCGGACCGCCGTCTGCTGCGCTACCGGCTGCAGTTCGCCGACGCCGCGGGCCAGCCCCGCACCCTCCTCGGCTGGAAAAGCGTCTGGCCTGGCAGTCCGGCCCGGGTCTGGCCGGAGACGTCGACGCTGTACGTCCGCCTGCTGGCGGGCCACATCGGCGCGGATGAAGACGGCGAGGCCGCCACCACCCTGGCCACCGGGGTCCTGCATCTGCGGCTCGCCGACTTCGTGCGCCAGCTGGCGACCATCCGGGTGGACGGGCCGCACCGGGCCGCCGGGCTGGAGCGGTTCGGCCGGTTCTTCGCCGGCCAGCTCTGGGACGTCTACGGGCCCGGCCGCGCCTGATTCGCGAACCGGCGGAGGGTACGGGCCGGGCTGGTCAGCCGGGTCCGGTACGATCCAGCGCCGGGCCGGACCGTTCGCGGGCCCGCCAGATGCTCCGCTGGGCGCGCAGGGCCGCGACGCCCACCACGATCAGCAGTACCACGTTGAGAAGCAGCTGGAATGCCGACCCCCGGGCCTCACCCCAGCTGGAATACGCGAGGGACAGGCCTATGTCGGCCGCGGCGGGGATGGTCGTGACCGAGATGAACACGCCGATGAGGGCGCTGGCCCGGGCTTCGGTCAGCGATACGACGCCGACGATCCCGGCCAGCACGGCGACCACCACCGAGAACAAGTTCGGACTGTTGATCAGATCGGAGACCGGCCGGATCCCCAGCGAGTACAGCTTCGGCGTGTGCCCGGACCAGCGGATCGCCAGGCCGAAAAGCAGGGTGAAGACCACGGCGGCCGCGAATCCGGCCAGCAGGGCGAGGAGGCCGCGCAGCACCGGCCGCCTGGCCCGCTTGTCCAGGCCGAGCGCCACCCCCATGATCGCGTTGTATTCCGGCCCCACGACCATGGCCCCGACGACCAGGATCTGTGAGTTGGTCAGGATGCCGACCGCGCCGATCAACCCCGCGATGGCCAGCAGGATGTAGAAGCTGGGTGCGTAGACGGCGTCCGAGCGGATCCTGGCCTCGACGAGATCCCAGACCGGTGCCTGGTCTCGCTGCATCACAAAGTGCCGTGAGGGCGGCTCCGGCGGTTCCCCGAGAGTGGCATCCACGTACTCGACGGCGACCGCCTCGCGACCGCCGCCGGTGAAGCCTTTCAGCCGCCGGAACACGGAGTTAGCGGACCCGGGCTCCAGGTCGAACTGCACCGCGTCGCCGCCTGGCCGCGCGGCGCCGGGGAGAACCACCAGGCTCGAGACGCCGGGGTCGGAGTCGAGTGCCTCGAGCAGGCCGTCGGTCCGGTCGGGCTTGCTGATCAGCCGCACGTGAAAGCTCATGGTCTCTCCAACCCGTCCGCGGTCTGGGCTACGGGCACCGGCCCCAGGGACACGATCGTGTCACCCGTCTGCGGCGCCGGCGTGCCGGTGTGCGTGACGGCCGCAAGCTGGCCGTCCGCGCGCACCAGGAACAAGAGGTCGTGTCCGGCGGGGAGCACGCCGTTGGCCGGCTGCGCGACGATCCGGGCGCCGTCGTGATACCGGCCGCTGACCGACCCCCTGGTCATGTCGTCACCGAACAGGATCTCCCCGCTGGTGTAGGGAGCGACGACCCCGTGGCTGCGCAGCGGCGGCGCGAGCCGGTAGACGCGGCCGTCGACGTTGCCGGTCAGCAGCACCGAGGCCAGCGCGTTGAAGTCGTCCTCGTCGGTGAGCAGGAGCACGGCCGTGATCTCCTCGAGCTGCGCACCCCGGCCGGTGGCGGCCGCGAGCAGCTCACCCGGCGCCAGCTCGAGCCCGGCCTGCTTTACCTGCTCCCGCTGCTGATCCAGGCCCGCCCACATCAGCACCTCCAGGCCGGCGGACCGCAGCGCCCGGCCGAGGTCGATGACCCAGCGCTCGCCGCCGACCAGCAGCGGACGGGTGCGGGACGGGCGCGTGACGTGCAACCGCCGGGCTACCGGCGCTGCGGTCAGTCCGTACAGGGCTACCGTGGCCACGATTACGAGGAACGTGACCGGCAAGATCTTGGCGGCGCCCCCGATGCCCTTGGACACCAGGCCCGCGGTGAACGTGGAGGCGGTGGCGGCGGCGACGATCCCGCGCGGGGCCATCCAGCCGATGAACGCGCGTTCCCCCCTCCCCAGGTCCGTCCGGAGGGTGGACGCGAACGCGGCCAGGGGGCGGGCCACGAAGACCAGCACGGCGACCAGGCCGAGCGTGGGCAGGATTAGATGGCGCAGCGACTGCGGGGTCACCGTCGCCGAGATGGAGACGAACAGGATGCCGATGATCAGCTGCACCAGCGTCTCAAAGAACGGCTGCCGGGCCGGGAGGTCAACGCCCCGCATATTGGCCAGGGCCAGTCCCATGAATATCGCCGCGATGAGCCCGGTGTCCGCCCGGGCCACGTCGCACCCGGCGGCCACCCCGATCACCGCGGCGAGCTGCGCCGTGGTGCCGAGCAGCTCACCGAGCTGGAGCTTGCGCAGCAGCAGCCAGAGCACCGCGGTGCCGATGACGCCCCCGGCCAGGCCGACTGCGACGCTGACCGCAAACTGCGCGAGCTGGTTGCCCAGGCCCTTGTCGGTGCTCGAGACGACGGCATGAAAGACCAGCGCGCCGAGAATCCCGCCGACCGGGTCGATCAGTGATCCTTCCCAGATCAGGACCTGCTGCAGGCGGTCCGCCGGCCGGACGAAACGGAGCACCGGGCCCACGACCGTCGGCCCCGAGACAACCAGGATGATGCCGAGCATCACCGCCGCGCCGCGCGACATGCCGAGCAGGGGCGCGGCGACGACGGCGGCGAGCACCCAGGTGATCAGCACGCCCAGGATGATCAGGCGGATCACCACTTTGCGGACGTGGCCCTTGAGCTTCCGCAGGTTAAGACCCAGGCCCGCGTCATAGAGGATGACCGCCACGGACAAGGACACCAGCGGCTCGAACGCGGGCCCGAGCAGCCGCTCCGGGTTGACGTCGGAAGTCAGGGCGCCGGCGATGAAGCCGGCCGGCAGCAGCACGATGATCGCCGGGATGCGCAGCCTGCTCGCCAGTACCTGGGCACCCACGGCAAGCACAAGAATCAGGCCAACGCCGATCAGGATCTGGTTAGTTGTCACCCCAGCCTCCGATAATGCCCGGTCCATCTTTTGTTCGCCGGGCGTTCACTATGCCGTGGTCGGCGCTGAACCTTAGGCCACGGCAAATGCACGCTCGGGTAAATGTTCCGCAGGTCTACGGTCCCGGCTGGGCAGAGGGAAGTCATCACCCGTGATAGGTGATGAGCTTGTCTTTTCGGGCAGTTAGAAAGGCATTGGGGCCGGCCTGGATTGCGGTATTTGCAATCACCGTGTCGGGCCAGGGCCGGGGCCGGATGACGAGCGCTGCGGTGCATCGAGACGACAGGGGACGACCGTGAGTGCTGAACGGGATCGGGTGGATGGGTTCGGGCGGCTGGAGCATGGGCTGCGCCAGGCGGGCGAGTGGTACCGGTGGGGGCCTTACGTCAGCGAGCGGCAGTGGGGCACGGTGCGCGAGGACTACAGCGCGGACGGCGAGGCGTGGGATTACCTGCCGCATGATCACGCGCGGTCCCGGGCCTATCGCTGGGGGGAGGATGGGCTGGCTGGATTCTGTGATGTGGAGCAGCGGCTGTGCCTGGGGCTGGCCCTGTGGAACGGGAAGGACCCGATCCTGAAGGAGCGGGCGTTCGGGCTGACCGGGGCGCAGGGCAATCACGGCGAGGACGTGAAGGAGTACTGGTGGTACCTGGACGCGCTGCCGAGCCACGTGTGGAACCGGTGGCGCTATCACTATCCGCAGGGCCCGTTCCCCTATCAGGACCTCATCGACCAGAACGGGGCGCGTAACCGCGAGGAGCCTGAGTACGAGCTGCTGGACACCGGGGCGTTCGACGACGACCGGTACTGGATCACCGAGGTGCATTACGCCAAGGCCAGCGCCGACGACCTGCTGATGACCGTGCAGGTGACCAACGCCGGGCCGGAGACGGCGACCCTGCACGTGCTGCCGACCGCGTGGTTCCGCAACACCTGGTCCTGGGATGTGGACGCGCCCAAGCCGGAGATGCGGGCGGTGGGTGACTCGGAGGTGGGTATCGATCATCCGTTCATCGGCCCGATGGAGCTGCTGGCCGGCCCCGGGCCGGACGGGACGCCGCCGACCGCGGTGTTCTGCGAGAACGAGACCAACGACGAGCGGCTGTTCGGCTCCGCGCCGCTCACGCCGTATCCGAAGGACGGCATCAACGACCACGTGGTCAGCGGGGCGGCCACCGTCAATCCCGGGCGCACCGGAACCAAGTGCTCGTTCTGGTACCAGCTGACGGTCCAGCCCGGCCAGACGGCCGAGGTGCGGCTGCGGCTGCGGACGCCGCCCGCCAAAGCGCCCCGCGGGAAAGCAAACGACCCGCTCGGCACCCAGTTCGGCCAGGTCGTCGCGCAGCGGCAGGCCGAGGCGGACGAATTCTACGCCGAGCTCACCCCGGCGGGTGCGAGCGCCGACGAGGCCCTGGTGATGCGGCAGGCGTTCGCCGGGCTGCTGTGGAGCAAGCAGCTGTTCTACTACGACGTGGCCCGCTGGCTGGACGGGGACCCGACCCAGCCGGTGCCCCCAGCGCAGCGCCTGACCGGCCGGAACTCCCGGTGGCGCAACTTCGACGCGTTCGACATCATGTCGATGCCGGACAAGTGGGAGTACCCCTGGTTCGCGGCCTGGGATCTGGCCTTCCACTGCGTCGCCCTGGCCCATGTGGACCCGGCGTTCGCCAAGTACCAGCTGATCTTGCTGTGCCGGGAGTGGTTCCAGCATCCCAACGGCGCGCTGCCCGCCTATGAATGGGACTTCGGCGACGTCAACCCGCCGGTGCAGGCGTGGGCGGCCTCGGAGGTGTTCGCGATCGACGGGGCCCGCGACATCGACTTCGTCAGCCGGATCTTCGACAAGCTGCTGGTCAACTTCACCTGGTGGGTGAACCGGGAGGACTCCGAGGGCAACAACCTGTTCGAGGGCGGCTTCCTCGGCCTGGACAACATCGGCCCGATCGACCGCTCGCATCTCCCGGTGGGTGGCATCCTGGAGCAGTCCGACGCCACCGGCTGGATGGGCTTCTACGCGATCGCCATGGCCTCCCTGGCGATAATCCTGAACCGGTCCGGCCAGCGGCCGGGCATCGATCTGGTGCTCAAGTTCCTCGAGCACTTCGCCGGCATCACCGA
>Ga0208219_1000526_pt1 | contig 13707 bp, 14 predicted proteins | sample NGESurshal072012_7_FD_184469 | JGI IMG/M metagenome (GOLD analysis project Ga0208219, IMG submission 184469) | Arctic peat soil microbial communities from Barrow, Alaska - NGEE Surface sample 53-2 shallow-072012 (SPAdes) | ecosystem: Environmental > Terrestrial > Soil > Wetlands > Peat ...
TTGAGACTCTTGTGCTGCCATGCTGCCCGATGAGCGAATGTTAGGCCTGGTGAGAGGCGGAGGTTGCCGCGTAGCCGGGCACGGATCGGCGTAAGGCAGGGTCTTGAAAGCAGGAAAGTCGCGCAGCAAGAGCAGGAAGTTCCGGAGGACCGGGCGGCACACGGCGCCTTCGCAGGCGCAGAAGGTGGCCCAGCGGGCCGGCAAGGCCGCGCCGGCCGTGGCGGTCGTGGGCGCACTGGCGGCCGCGCCGCAGACCGCGTTCGCCTCCACCTCGTCCCCCGCAGCCGCCGGGCACGCCGTCCCGGCCACCCGGGCGCACCACGTCACCCGCGCCCACCTGGATGCGGCCACGCACCCCGACGCGGCCACGCACCCCGGCCGTCAGGCCGCCCGTACCTACACGGTCCGCACCGGGGACACCCTCAGCGGGATCGCCCAGCGGTTCTACGGCCACGCCACCGACTGGGAGTGGCTGTACCACATCAACCGGGCCAAGATCAGCGACCCGAACCTGATCTACACCGGGCAGGTGTTCAGCGCCCCGGCCGACCCGCCCGCCTCGGTCCGCAATGGGACCTACCAGGCCCGGCACGCCAGGAGCGCGGTCGCCAGCAGCACGGCGGACAGCCAGTCGTCGGCCAGCAGTTCTCCGGCCAGCAACTCGTCGGCCAGTAGCTCGTCGCGGTCGGGGAGCAGTACCTCGAGCACGGGTACCTCGAGCACGGGTACCTCGGGCACGGGTACCTCGGGCACGGGCGCCTCGGACACCAGCGCGGCGACCGGTCACGGCGTGTCGTGCTCAGGGTCGGCGAGCGGGATGGTCCCGGCCAACTACGCGGCGATCGTCAGCTTCCTGACTTCGCATGGGTACACCGGGAACGCGGCGGCCGGGATCGCCGGGAACATCTGGCAGGAGTCGGACGGCAACCCCGAGTCGGTCGGTGACGGCGGCGGCGGGCTGATCGGCTGGACGCCGCTGCCGGGCGGGTACGTGACCGGCAACTACGCGGCGGACCTGCAGACCCAGCTGGCGGCGGTGCTGACCTTCAACCAGATCTGGTCGCAGTACATCCCGGCGCTGAACGCCGCGTCCTCCCCGGCCGCGGCCGCCGCGATCTACGTCACCGATTTCGAGCGGGCCGGCATCCCCGCGGTGGGCAACCGCGAGGCAGCCGCCGAGGCGGTCGCCGCGGCCTGCGGAATCTGAGTGCGGGAACTGAACTAACCCCGGCGGGCTGGGCCCGGCGGATCCGGTGCGTCCGGACCCGCCGGGCTCAGGGCGTCCTGGGCTCCAGGCCGCGGAGGGCGGTCGCGGCCAGCTGGGCCGCCAGCCCGGGCGGGGTGCCGGGCCGGCTGCCGGGCGGGGCGAACAGCACCCGGGGCAGCACCTGTCCGTGGATCGCGCCCACGATCAGCGAGGTGGCGGCGTCGAGGTCGGTGCCGGTGCCGATCCGGCCCAGCCGCTGTTCGCCCGCCAGGTAGTGGTGCAGGATCTCGGGCAGGCTGCGCGGTTCGTGGGACTCTTCTGCTCCCTCGGCCTGCTGCTCCTCACCGGCAGGCGCCGCGAAGGCCGCGTTCCCGCCCACCATCGCGTGGAACCGGCGGAGCACGTTGGGCTGGGACATCAGCCCCGCGAACGCGGGCACCACCCGGTAAAGGGACTCCATGCCCCGGTCGATGAAGTCGGTGAGGTTGCCGGCCACGGTCCCGGTGCCGGCTTCCGGCATCAGGGGGGTCTCGCTCATCACCGTGCCGACGTGGTGCAGTAGGGCCTGGGCGAGCAGGTCTTCCTTGTCTTCGAAGTAGTTGTACAGTGCGCCGTCCGCCACCTGGGCTTCCCGGGCGATGTCGCGCACGGCCAGCCCTGCGCCGCCCCGCTCGTCGAGCAGCCGAGCGGCGGTGGCGATCAGGTGCTCGCGGAGGTTCTCTCCGTCGCGGCCGCGGAGCACGGCAGGTTTCCTAGGTGACATCGCGCTTGAGTGTAGTGAGCAGCGCGGCGGCGGCGAACGCCACGGCGTAGCCGAGCAGCACCAGCCCGCCAGCCCACTGGGGGAGCAGCCCGCTGGCCGAGGTCAGGCTGGCCCGGTCCAGGGACTCGCTCGCGGAGAAGGGCAGCCAGCGGGCCAGCCCCGAGCCGATCAGCTGGCCCGCGATCCCTTCCACCACGGCGACCCAGGCCAGGGCGGCGGCCACGGCCGCCACCAGGTTACGGACCAGGGCGCCGACGCCCACCCCGATCGCGGCGAAGGCAGCGTTGGCGGCCACGCCCCCGGCGAGCGTGCGCCAGGTGCCCCCGGCCGACAGCTGGAACGTGCCGCCCTTCGCGGACCACCAGGCCGCGGTGACCAGCAGCGCGATGCCCGCGGACACCAGTCCGGCCGCCGCCCCGACCGCGCCGTAGGCCGCCAGCTTGGCGCCGATCACGCGGCGGCGGCCGGGGAAGCTCAGGAAGGTATCGGTGATGGTGCCACGGGAGTACTCGCCCGCCACCGCGAGGATGCCGAACACCAGGGTGAAGATCGCGGCCAGCCCGACATGCGAGAAGGCCCTGCTCTGCAGGGCCGGATCGTGCACGTTCCCGCCCGAGGCGACCAGCCCGCTGATCCCGGCCACGACGATCAGCGGTCCGAGCGCGAGCAGCAGCCATGGGGCACGGATGGTGCGGAGCTTGCGGAATTCAGTGGCCAGGGCGCGTGACACTGGTTCCTCCTCAGGTGAGGTTGAGGAACGCGGATTCGAGGGCCTCGTTGGTCGGGCCGATCTCGCGGAGCGGTCCCGCGAAGCGCAGTTGCCCGGCGCTGACGATGAGCACGTGGTCGACGGTCTGGGCAATCTCGCTGAGCAGGTGGCTGGCCAGCATGATGGTGCGGCCCTCGGCAGCGAGGCCGCGGAGCAGGCCGCGGAGCCAGGCGATGCCCGCGGGGTCGAGTCCGTTCACCGGCTCGTCCAGGAGCAGCACCGCCGGGTCACCGAGCAGGGCCGCGGCGATGCCGAGGCGCTGGCGCATGCCCAGGGAGAACCCGCGGACCCGCCGCCCCGCCGCCTCGGCCAGATCCACCTGGCCGAGCACCTCGTCGACCCGGCGGTCCGGGATCCGCTCGGCCGCGGCCAGAACCCTCAGATGGTCAACCGCCCGGCGCCCCGGGTGGAAACCCGTCGCCTCGAGCAGCGCTCCGACCTGCCGGCGGGGATGAGCCAGCCGGGCGTAGGGCACCCCGCCGATCAGCGCCTCGCCCGAGGTCGGCCGGACCAGCCCGAGGGCCATGCGCAGCGTGGTCGACTTGCCCGATCCGTTGGGCCCGAGGAAGCCGGTGATCATCCCGGCCGGGACGGTGAAGGAGATGTCCCGGACCGCGGTGACCTGGCCGAAAGTTTTCGTCAGCCCGCGGGCTGTCACGTCGGTCATCCGGCATCGCCTCTCATCGTGAACGAATCTTCATGAACTCTAGTTCATGAAGGTCCATTCAGGAAGGAGCGGGGCCGGCTGGTCTTCGTTATCTGCGCTTGTCGACGGGGAAGTGCCCGTACTCCCGGGCCAGGCGCATGAGCAGGTCAGTCCCGCGACTCGGGTCGGAGTCGATCGCCCGTCGCTCGACCGTGGATAAGTAACAGACCGACTGCCATGGGTTGCGTTCCCGGCGGCCGTCGACGTGGCTCAGCCGGTACTGGACTTCGCCGTCGGCCCGCACAACCCACGCCCAGGTCAACGTCCCGAGGTCGCTGGTGTAGCTAGTCTCGATATGGCTGATTTCACGTGCGCTGAGCCGAGGCACGGCCGATCCCCTTCCGGACGTCTTATCCGACCCGACGGGCCCCCGGTGCCGGACAGTTACGCTCTGTACCACCATGACAACACATCCGCCTTGACGTTCGCAAAAGAATGGTTCGCAAACTCCGTATCACACAGAGACACCTGGCCTCACCCGTGGTGATCCTGGGGAGATGCCCGTGGTGATAGTGGAAAGATGCCCGTGGTGATACTGGGTAGATGAGAGTGCAGGCTGCTGCCGATTCCGTCCGGCGCCGCATCGGCGCGTCCATCTTCGAGAAGGTCGCCGGTCCCGAAGGGCCGAACCACCGTCAGGTCATCCACCTAGCCGAGGGTGGCCGCTGGTTCGCCGAGGGCAGCCCCATCCAGCGGGTGCACGGGGACTCGTCGATGTTCGTAGGCGGCATCCGCGCCCTGCTGCTCCAGTCCCTGCACCCGCTGGCCATGGCCGGCGTGGCGGCGCATTCGGGCTACAAGGGCGACCCGTGGGGACGGCTGCAGCGGACCAGCTACTTCCTCGCCGTCACCACGTTCGGCCGGGCCAGCGACGCGAAGGCGGCGACCGAGCGGGTCAAGGCCATCCACCGCCGCGTCACCGGGACAGCCCCGGACGGCCGGCCGTACGCGGCCTCGGACCCGCGGCTGCTGACCTGGGTGCACATCGCCGAGGCGGACAGCTTCCTGCGCGCGCACACCCGGTTCGGGGCCGAGCCCCTGGACCAGGCCGGGCGCGACGGGTACGTCGCCGATGTGGCCCGGATCGCCATCGAGCTCGGGGTGCCCGACCCGCCCCGCACCGAGGCCGAGCTCGCCGACCGGATCAGCCAGTACCGGGCGGAGCTGCGCGGCACGCCCGAGGCCCGCGCGGCGGCCCGGTTCCTGCTGCTCACCCCGCCGCTGCCGCTGATCGCCCGGGCGCCGTACGGGGTCCTCGCGGCCGCCGCGACCTCGCTGCTGCCCGGCTGGGCCCGCCGCCCGCTGTACCTGCCCAACCTGCCCCTGACCGAGCGCGCGGTGGTCCGCCCGGCCGGTCACGCGGTCATCCGCGGGATCCGGTGGGCGATCAGCCCGCCCGGTGCTAATCCACGCCCCGCTCAGGCGAGCCCGTAGGCCCGGTAAGACGAGCGTCTGCGGCCCGGGCGAACCCAGCACAGCCTGCTCGAGGAGCATGCCCGCCGCGAGCAGCCGCTCCTCGCTGCCGGTCGGCCCGATCAGCTGGATGCTCGCGGGCAGCGGGCCCCGCGCCGGCACGGGCAGCGCTAGCGACGGCACGCCCGCGAGGTTGACCGGGGAGGTGAGGCCGCGAATGCGGACCATCTCCCGTGACTTGTCCAGCGTGGGCGGGAACCCGAGCAGCGTCGGCAACGCGAGCAGGTCGACCCGCTCCCAGAGCGACGCCAGGCTCGCCCGCCAGTGCGCCGCGTACTCCCAGGCCGCGGCGACCGCCGCCGGGGTGATGGTGCTGGCCTGCCGGAGCCGGGCGAGCACGTCCCGGCCGATCTGGTCCGGGCGGGTGTCCGCGTACACCCCGTCGGATGCCCACGCCTCCGCGTCGAGGACAGTCATCGCGGCGGCCGTCACCCGGTCGAGCCCGTCCAGGCCGACCGGGATCACCTCCCAGCCGGTCGCGGCCAGCGCGGCGTCGATCGCGTCATCGATGACGGGATCGGCGTCCAGCACGACCCGGCCGACGACCCGGGGGGTCTGGGCCGCCACTGCGAACCCCGGCTCCAGCAGCGCCATCCCCGCGATGAGTCCCGCCACATCCCGCGCCATCGGCCCCACGGTGTCCAGGCTCGGCGCGAGCGGCCACACCCCGGTGAGCGGTATCCGGCCCCAGGTGGTCTTGAGCCCGGCTATCCCGCAGCAGGCGGCGGGGATGCGGATCGACCCCCCGGTATCTGATCCGTACGAGACGTCGGCCTCGCCGCTGGCGACGGCCACGGCCGAGCCGCTCGAGGAGCCGCCCGGCACTCGCAGCGGATCGAGCGGGTTGACCGGAGTGCCGAAGGCCCCGTTGATGCCGCTGATCCCGTAGGCCAGCTCATGCAGGTTGGTCTTGCCGACCAGGCAGGCCTCGCCACGCGCGATCGCGGCCCGCAACCCGGCCACGCAGGGAGCGTCAGCGGCCGCTGGCCTGGCCTGGTCGGCGATGGCCCGGCTTCCCGCGGTGGTGGGAAGGCCAGCGACGTCGATGAGGTCCTTGACGGCGACCCGCAGGCCGGGGCCGGACGCAGCTTCACTCAAGATCCACGTGGACATAGCCGACAAGTATCGCAGCTGCGGCTGGGTGCGGAGCCGGCATGACGGGGCGGCCCCGGCCCCGTGCCCTGGCCCAGGGGGTGGCCATTGCACGGGACGTCTGTGGTCGCTCGGGGGAGAGCGACGCGGATTCACGCAGGTCTGCCCGGTGGGCCCGACGAAAGGCAGCTAACCCGGGCGTCTTCGGATAAACACCAGCGACACCGGGAATTTGCGGACGCTCGGGCGCCGGCGCGGCGTCGGCCCGCCAGAAGGCGGGCCCCCGGGCGCCGTCTGAGCCCGGCCGCCGGCGGCATATATGGCTCGTCCCAACCATTCCTGCCGTTGTGCCGTCTTAGGTGGCGAGATTGGTTATTCCCGCGGCTCACGGCCGCGGGAAATGCAGACCCGAGGAGAGCACACATGAAGCCGACTACTCGCGCGGTGCGGCGCGTCCTGGCTGCCTTGGCCCTGACCGGTGCGGCGGTCGCCATCCCGACCGCGGCCCTGGCCGCATCCGGAAGCCCGGCCAGGCCGGCCCGGGCGGCGCGGTCCGCCGCGGCGGATGCGCCCAGGTGCGGGACCGGCGCGCTCACCGCCTGGCTCGGCATCCCGGGCGACGCGTTCGCCGGTGGTGCCGTCTATCAGCTGGAGCTGTCCAACACCTCCGGCCACACGTGCGCGCTGTACGGTTTCCCCGGCGTCTCCGCCGTCGCCCCCGGCGGCCACCAGCTCGGCCGTGCGGCCGGACGTGGTCACGCCGATCCCAGCCGCCTGGTGGTGCTAGGCCGGGGCGCTACCGCCCATGTCGAGCTCCAGATCACCGACGTGGCTAACTTCCCGCCGTCTTCGTGTGGCCAGGCCAGCGCGGTGGCGTTGCGCGTCTACCCGCCGGGCGCCACCAGGTCGCTCGAGGTCCCGTTCACCTTCCGCGGCTGCAGCAAGGCTGGCCCGGTCTACCTGCACGTCGGTACCACGCTGGGTGGCACCGGCATCCCCGGGTTCAGCGGCTGACCCGGGATGGCCGGCTGGCCGGTCTGGTCAGACCGTGGCCGCCTGGTACCGCAGGCCGTCCATGAGCAGGTCGAGCAGCCGTCCGGCTTGCTCCCGCTGCGCGGGCTCCCCGGCGGTCAGCGACACGCCACCCAGACTGGCCAGCACGTCGGCGGGCTCGATGTCGCGGCGGAGCGTCCCGGCCCCGCCCGCCGCCGTCAGCAGCGTGGTGATCGCCGCGATCAGCTGCCCGCGGCTCTGCTCGTACGGGTTACGCCCGGAGGCAATGACGGCGCGCAGCGCATCGGCCATTCCGCGCTTAGTCGTCATGTAGTCCACGAAAAGGTCCATCCACCGGCGGGTGGCTTCGTCCGGCGGCCGGTCCCGGAGCAGCTCCGGGACCGCGCCGCAGAGCCGGGCGAGCTCGCTGCGGTAGGCGGCCTCCACCAGGGCCTCACGGGTGGGGAAGTGGCGGTACAGCGTGCCGATGCCGACCCCCGCGTCCCTGGCGATCGCATCGAGCGTGACCTCGGGGCCGTCCTGGGAGAACGCCCGGACGGCCGCCTCCAGCAGCCGTGCCCGGTTGCGCTGGGCGTCGGCGCGCATCGGCCGGTCCGCGCTCTCCGCCACGGCACCTTCCTCTCGTTGCCCGGCCTCTCGTGGCCCGGCCCGCCGAGTGTCCCGGATTTGCTAAACGGAGGAATCTCCGCTTAGTCTTGGAGCCGTAATTGGAGGCTCCTCCGTTTCCAGCGTACCGTGCGGTGACCCCGGCGAACGGCGATCGGGGCCACCGCACGGTACCGCACCGCAAACCGCACCGCATCGCCGAGCGAGACTGGGGCATCATGACTGGAAGTACGCCTATCACCACGCCGTTCACGGCCGAGTCGACGGCCGCTGAGGTCGTCGAAGGTATCGATCTCACCGGCCGCCGGGCCATCGTGACCGGCGGCGCGTCGGGGATCGGCATCGAGACCGCCCGGGCGCTGGCCGGGGCGGGCGCCGAAGTGACGCTGGCGGTGCGCAACGCCCCGGCCGGCGAGCGCACTGCGGAGGACATCACCGCGACCACCGGCAGCAAGCAGGTGCTCGTGGCCCGGCTCGACCTGGCCGACCAGGCCTCGGTGGCCGCGTTCGCGGCGGCCTGGGACGGCCCGCTGGACATGCTGATCAACAACGCGGGCATCATGGCCTCCCCCCTGATGCGTACTCCCGAGGGCTGGGAGATGCAGTTCGCCACCAACCACCTGGGGCACTTCGCTCTCGCCACCCGGCTGCACGGGGCGCTCGCCGCCGCGGGAAGCGCCCGGGTGGTGTCCGTCAGCTCCGCTGCGCACCTGCGGTCTCCGGTCGTGTTCGAGGACATCCACTTCTTCGAGCGCCCGTACGAGCCGTGGGCCGCGTACGGGCAGTCCAAGACCGCTAACGTCCTGTTCGCGGTCGAAGGGACCAGGCGCTGGGCCGGGGACGGCATCACGGTCAACGCCGTGATGCCGGGCGGGATCCGGACCAACCTGCAGCGCTACATCACCGACGAGGACCTGGACCGGCTCCGCCGCGGAGGCTCAGCCGCCACCAGATGGAAGACCCCTGAGCAGGGGGCCGCGACGTCCGTGCTGGTGGCCACCGCACCGCGGCTCGGCGGCATCGGCGGCCGCTACTTCGAGGACTGCAACGAGGCCGGCCTGAATGAGCCGGGGACCCGGCGGGGGGTCGCGGCCTACGCCCTGGACGCGGCCAACGCCGCGCTGCTCTGGCAGGTCTCGGTAGACACCCTGGCCAGCTGACCGCCGCGCTTACTTCACGATCATCTTGTTTACGCTGTAGGCCTGCGGGAGCATCCCGAAGTTCAGCATGAGGCCGGCCAGCCGCCCGAGCGCGGCCGCGCTCTGCTGGGTCGGGAACTCCGGGTCGCTGGCGATCGCCGCCGTCTGCTGCGATGCGCCCGCGAACTTCTGCAAGCCCTGCTGGACGGCGCCGGGATCCGTGGCCGCGATGGCCTGGGCCTTAATGATCGCCGCGCGGAACGCCGCCGCGGTGTGCGGATACTTGGCCAGCCAGGACGCGGTCACCATGTACCCGCTGATCGGCAGGGTCTGGCTGTGGCCCTGGTTCGGGTCGGCCAGCGGCACCGCCCCGCTCTTCTGCTCAGCCTCGCTGACGTAGGGCTCCGGCATCCACGCGGCCGACACCTGGCCGTCGGCGAGGGCCGTCGGCAGCTGGGAGAACTGCATGGGGACGAAATTGACGTTAGCCAGGTTCACCCCGTTGTCCGTGAGCACTGACTTGACCAGCAGCGTGCCGATGGTGTTGTCATCCTTGAAGGCCTGGTCTCCGTCGACGGCGACGCTGGCGTGTGACAGCGCGCCGACGGTCGAGATGCGGGACCCCTTCGGGACCAGGATCTGCTCGTTGTTGGCCTGCATGGTGGAGCCCGGCGCGAGGACCCGGAAGTTGGCCTTGGGGTCCAGCGCATTCTTGCGGATGTAGGAGACGTAGGGCCCGGCGGTCACGTCGAACTGGCCTTCGAGCTGGCTGGCGATGGCGGACGCCTCGGTCTGCGTCTTCAGGATCGTGACGTGCAGCCCCTCGGCCGCGAACAACCCACGGTCGGCCGCGATGTAGAGCGCGGCCGAGTCCACGGACGGGACCGCGGTCACGTTCAGGTTCGCCTTCTCCAGCGGGCCCGGGTTGGCGGAACTACCGCCACCGGTGCTGCAGCCCGCAGCGAGCAGCCCGAGACCCACTATCGCGGCCAGCCCGGCGAGGGGCCGGCGCCGGAACAGACGTGACATGGGAAACTCCCTGATCGCAGCGTGGAATCACCGGCAGACTAGCGCATTAAAACGGGTCAAACGGCCGGGATGGCGTTTATCTAACCCTGGCGGGCGGGCCCGTGCTTTCCCTGATCACCAGGGTCGTGGCCAGCTCGATGTGATGCGGTTCCCCGGTGCCGGCCCGCCCCGCGCCGGGGGCGTGCAGCATCCGGAAGGCGGTCGCCGCCATGGCGGCCAGGGGCTGGCGGATGGTCGTGAGCGCGGGAGTGGCCCATGAGGCGACTGGGACGTCGTCGAACCCGATCACGCTGAGGTCTTCCGGGGCCCGCAACTCCCGCTCGCCGAGCGCCTGCAGCACGCCGAACGCCTGTGCGTCGTTGCCGGCCACGATCCCGGTGGGCGGCTGCGGCAGCGCGAGCAGCTCGCGGGCCTGCCGCCGGCCCCCTTCCGCGCAGAACTGGTCCCGGCGGATGAGCTCCCCGGCCACGGGCAGCCCGGCCGCCTCCAGCGCGGCGCGGTAGCCGGCCAGCCGGGCCCGGCTCGACCACAGGTGCTCCGGGCCGCCGATGATGGCGATGCGGCGGTGGCCCAACTCGATCAGGTGCCGGGTCGCAGTCAGGCAGCCCTGCCAGTTGGTGGTGCCGACGGACCGGATGCCCGGGCCCGGTTCCTCCGGCGGGTCGATGACCACCAGCGGGATCCGCGCGGCGGCCAGCCGCTGCAGCTCGCTGCTGTCCGGCAGGTGCAAGACCAGCAGCGCGCCGTCGGTGCCCCGGGACGTGGCCCGGTTCAGCCACGCGGTGAACCCGCCGGGCGTGTCCACCGTGCTGACCACGACGCTGGCCCCGGCCTCGTCCGCGGCCTGCACCGTGCCGCGCAGCAGTTCCTCGGCCCACGGGCTGTGCAGGCTGGCGATCAGCAGGTCCACGACGCCGAAACCGAGCCGGGAGGCGACCTGGTAGCCGTCGCGCCGGAGCAGCGCGGCGATGCGGGCCCGGGTGCCGGCGGCGACGTCGGTCCGGCCGTTCAGCACCTTGGACACGGCGGACACCGACACGCCTGCCTCCGCGGCGATGCCCGACAGCGTGCTGCGGCCGGTCTCGCGGGCCACGGCGGCTCCTGTGCATCGTGATTTCGAAACTCCAGCTACTTCAGCGTAGCCCGCCGTACCTATTGACCGCCTAAAGCGCCGAATCTAGCCTGGACAATGTGGCGAATAGTTTTCGAAAACTCCCGGCCAGCACTCTCCCCGCCCTGCAGCTCTACACCGTGCGCGAGCAGCTCGCGGCCGACCGGAAAGGCGTCCTGGACCAGGTCGCCGCCTTCGGTTACGCAGCGGTGGAGCCCTTCGGCATCCTCGACGACCCGGCCGGGCTGGCCGCCGACCTGGCCGCAGCGGGCCTGGCGGTGTGCAGCGTGCACGCGAACCCGGCCGGCGAGCAGGCCGCCCCGGTCGCGGCCGCGGCCCGGACCCTCGGCGCGGACACCGTCATCGTCCCCTTCCTGCCGCCCGCCCGGTTCGCCGACGCGGCCAGCGTCCGGGGGGTGGCGGCGGAACTGAACGCCATGGCGGCCCGGCTCGCGGACGAGGGCCTGCGCCTCGGCTACCACAACCACGACCACGAGCTCGCCCTGCTACCCGATGGGACACCGGCCCTGGAGGCCCTGGCCGCCCAGCTCGACCCGCCGGTGCTGCTCGAGCTGGACACGTACTGGGCCGCGGTCGGCGGCCAGGACGTGCCCGCCCTGCTGGGGCGGCTCGGCGAGCGAGTCCGCTACCTGCACGTCAAGGACGGCCCGGTGACGAAGGACGACCCGATGACCGCGGTCGGCGCCGGGCGGATGCCGGTCGCGGAGATCCTGGCCGCCGCCCCGCCCGCCGCGTGGCGGGTGGTCGAGCTCGACCGGTGCGCGACGGACATGATGACCGCGGTCGGGGACAGCCTGGCCTGGCTGGTGAGCCAGGGCCTGGCCCGCCGTGAGGGCGAGTGACCGGCCGTGGGTGATCCCGTCGGCGTGGCCGTCGTCGGCTGCGGCCACATCAGCGATGAGTACCTCCGGAACCTGACCTCGTTCCCGGACCTGCGGGTGCTGGTATGCGCGGATCTCGACCTCGAGCGGGCCAAGGCGCAGGCGGCCCGGTACGGCGTGCCCGGGACCGGCGGCACCGCCCAGGCCACCTCCCACCCGGACGTCGAACTCGTGGTCAACCTGACCATCCCCGCCGCGCACGCGGAGGTCGCGCACCAGGCCGTGGCCGCAGGCAAGCACGTCTGGAACGAGAAACCGCTGGCCCTGGACACCGCGGCCGGGCGCGGGCTGCTCGCCGCGGCCGCCCGGGCCGGCGTCCGGGTCGGGTGCGCCCCGGACACCGTGCTGGGCGCGGGGCTTCAGACCGCCCGGCGGCTGATCGACGGCGGCGCCATCGGCGAGCCGCAGAGCGCGCTGACGCTCATGCAGGATCCCGGGCCGGACCGCTGGCACCACGATCCTGAGTTCCTGTTCCGCCGCGGCGCGGGCCCGCTGTTCGACATCGGCCCGTACTACCTGAGCACCCTGGCCACCCTGTTCGGCCCCGCGGAACAGGTCGCCGCGCTCGGGCGGCGTGGCCAGCCGAGCCGGGTCATCGGCCGCGGCCCGCGGGCCGGGACCACGTTCGAGGTCGAGGTGCCGACCCACGTCGCGGCCCTGATCGGCTACACCCGGGGTCCGGCCGCCACGGTCGTGCTCAGCTTCGACTCACCGCTGCGGCGGCACGATTTCGTGGAGATCACCGGCACCGAGGCGACCCTCTCGCTGCCCGACCCCAACCGGTTCGACGGCGACATCCGGGTCCGGCCGGCCGGCCGTGATGACTGGGAGACGGTCGCGGCGGCCGGGGCGACCGCGGGCCGGGGCCTCGGCGTGCTGGATATGGCGCGCGCCCTCCGCGCCGGGACGGCCCACCGGGCGTCCGGTGAGCTGGCGCTGCACGTGCTGGACGTCATGGAAGCCGTCGCGCGGTCCATCACCGGGGGTACGTTCGAACGCGTCGCCACTACCTTCGAGACCCCGGAGGCGCTGCCCTCCGACTGGGATCCGTGCGAGCCGACCTAGGAGGCCCGATGCAAACCCTGGGTGTGGGCATGGTCGGCTACGCGTTCATGGGCGCGGCGCACTCCCAGGCCTGGCGCACTGCCCCGCACGCATTCGACCTGCCGGTCCGCCCGGTGCTGGCCGCCCTGTGCGGCCGGGACCCGGCCGCGACGGCGGCCGCGGCGCAGCGCTACGGGTTCGAGAGCACCGAGACCGACTGGCATGCCCTGCTGGATCGCGACGACGTGCAGCTCATCGACGTGTGCACGCCCGGTGACTCACACGCCGAGATCTCCGTCGCCGCGCTGGAGGCGGGCAAGCACGTGCTGTGCGAGAAGCCGCTGGCCAACACGGTGCCCGAGGCGGAGGCGATGGCCGCGGCGGCCGCCCGGGCCCAGGCCCGGGGGGTCCGCTCCATGGTCGGCTTCAACTACCGCCGGGTCCCGGCCCTGGCGCTGGCCCGCCAGCTCATCGCCGGGGGCCAGGTCGGCGAGATCCGGCACGTGCGGGCCAGCTACCTGCAGGACTGGCTGGCCGACCCGGCCTTCCCGCTGACCTGGCGGCTGCAGCGCGAGCACGCGGGCTCGGGTGCCCTGGGCGACCTGGGCGCGCACATCGTGGACCTGGCCCAGTACCTGACCGGGCAGTTGATCGCCGGGGTCTCCGGTGTGGCCGCCACGTTCGTGCCGAAGCGCCCGATCCCAGGAGGGGCCGGCGCCACCGGGCCGGTCACGGTGGACGACGCGGTGGCCTTCACCGCTCGGCTCGAATCCGGGGCGCTGGCCTCCTTCGAGGCGACCCGGTTCGCCACCGGCCGGAAGAACGCGCTGCGGATCGAGATCAACGGGTCGC
>Ga0208219_1000527_pt1 | contig 13693 bp, 15 predicted proteins | sample NGESurshal072012_7_FD_184469 | JGI IMG/M metagenome (GOLD analysis project Ga0208219, IMG submission 184469) | Arctic peat soil microbial communities from Barrow, Alaska - NGEE Surface sample 53-2 shallow-072012 (SPAdes) | ecosystem: Environmental > Terrestrial > Soil > Wetlands > Peat ...
AGTAGACGATGGCAGAACCACACACCACGAGCACGGAGCACGTTCCGGCCGGCGAGCACAAAGGCGCTTTTCCGCCATTCCAGTCGCAGACCTTTGCTTCGCAGCTCGTCTGGCTCGCGATCGCCTTCGTCCTGCTCTACGCGCTGATGGCGAAATGGGCGCTGCCGCGCGTCGGCCGCATCATCGAGAGCCGGCAGAAGCGTATCGCCGACGACCTCGGCGACGCCGAGCGGCTCAAGGTGCAATCCGACCAGGCGGTAGCGGCCTATGAAAAAGCGCTGGCCGACGCCCGCGCCCGCGCCCAGGCCATCGCCAACGAGACGCGCGAGCAACAGCAGGCCGCGGCCGACGCCACCCGCAAGACGCTCGAGGGCGAACTCAACGTCAAGCTGGCGGCGGCGGAAAAGTCCATCGCCGCCACCAAGCAGGCCGCCATGGCCAACGTCCGCGCCATCGCCGAGGACGCCGCCCGCGCCATCATCAAGCGGCTGATCGGCTCGGCGCCGAGCGACAAGGCGGTCGCCGAAGCCGTCGCCGACGTGCTGAAGAGGTAGGGCCGCGCCATGTTTTTCGAAACGGAAACCTGGGTCGCGCTGGCCTTTTTGCTGTTCCTGGCCGGGCTTGGCTATATCGGCGTCCATCGCATGGTCGGCAAATCGCTCGACGAGCGGGCCGGCCGCATCAAGGCCGAGCTCGACGAAGCGCGCAAGCTCAAGGACGAGGCCGCCCAGCTGCTGGCCGACTATCGTCACAAGCGCGAGCAGGCCGAGAGCGAGGCGCAGGAGATCGTCGCCGGCGCCAAGGCCGAGGCCGAGCGGCTTGCCATCGAAGCCAAGGTGAAGATCGAGGAATTCGTCGCGCGGCGCACCAAGATGGCCGAGGTCAAGATCGCCCAGGCCGAAGCGCAGGCCGCCGCCGACGTGCGCAGCGCCGCCGCCGAAGCCGCCGTCGCCGCCGCCGCCAAGGTGCTGAGCCAGGAAGCCAAGGGCAGTCTTGCCGGCGAATTGATCGCCAAGGGCATCGACGACGTCCGCAAGAAGCTGAACTAGCGGACGGCAATCGTCTCCATGCGCGGATTATTTTACGCCGTTCCGGCACGCCGCCGGACGGCCGTCCCGGAATAACGGCTTTTATTGCGACAGGTGCAGATGGACGATCTTAAAGCTGATCTCGTCGAACGTTGAGATGATTTGGTTCGCCGAAGTCAACAAATAGAACTTGTCCGGATCGGAAGCGCAGTTCTGCAGCAAAGTCGATGTCGGATCGCCGCCGGTATTCACCTGAATCGTCCACAGCGTTATCCCGGCAGCCTTGATGTTGTTGCAGAGGATTTGTTGGCGCGCATCGATCGAAGACTGGTTCACGTACCATCGATCTTGGGTATTGAGCCCGTCCGTCAGAAGAATGATGTGCTGTCCATAGGTGACGTTGGGATCCATTGCCGGGGCGTTGAATACCCCGCCGGACATCAATGTCATCCAGCCCAACTGCAGACCAATGGCTTGATTGGTGTTGCCGGCGGGAGACATCGCGTTGATGAGCGAGTTCATCGCCGACCAGTTGTAGCTCAGCCCCATGGCCGCTTGCGGACACGAAGAGTATTGCTCGGGGACATACAGTGTCGCCGGGGTCCCGGTCGTCGGCAAAACGTTGTTGGCGTCGTAATTGCCGGAACTCGGACCACCGCTGTCGCCGCGATCAACGACGCAGCCGGTCCATGTGCTGTGGCTGGTGGGGGTCCAGGTATATTGCGGCGTCCAGACGCCGGCAGTCCAGACGCCGTTGCTCCAGGTCCCGTAACCCCAAGTGTAGTGATGAAACGTGCATTGGCTTTGCGTCGTGTAAAACTTGTTGGTGCAGGCCTTGGTGCCGGTGCAGGTGCTCTGGGTCGTTTTGCCGGGATTTGAGCAAACAGCAGCGGCCGTGCAGGAGCTCTGGGTCGAGTAGCCGGAGATCGAACAGTTGGCCGCGGCGGTGCAACTGCTCTGGGTGTTATTACCCGAAATCGAGCAGGTTCCTTGCGCGAGGCACTGGCTGCGCGGCGAGTAACTTGAATTGCTGCAGGTGCCCTTAGAGCCATCCCATGAATTGTCGGTGCCGTCATCCCACTGCAGCCAGGACTGATTGTAATTGCTCGATCCGAGATTGACGTCCTTCACGAAAGGAACGATCGAGACATAGGCAAGGCCATTCGTCGTGGCCGCGCTTTGTATCCTCGCGATCAGGTTCTTGGCGGCGGTCTGAAGCGCCGGCATCTTGCCCGATTGCGCCATCGAGCCGGTGTTGTCGAGCACGAGCGCGACGCGCAGCGAAGATGACGCCGCCAAAGACGTGGTGGCCGTCACATCAACCTGGATACTTTTGAGCCCCAAAATGCCGACAAAGGCAGTATCCATCGAGGCGGTGGCATTGACCTGAATTGTCCCGGCAGACGCATTTTCGACCGCGGTAATCGTCGGGTTCTTGGCCTCGGGACGCGTGAAGAGCGAAGCAAAAATAAGGGAGGCTTGGTTCTGGAGTTGGCTGGCGGAAAGGGTGGAATATTTCCTTCCCATCGTCAGCCCAGTGGAATCGACCGCGGTTTGCATCGCGGCTTTCATTGAATTGGCGCGGCTGTAATCGACCGCGGCGCCCACGCCCATAATCAGCGGGACGGCCGACGCGGCGAAGATGAGGGCGACATTGCCGCCGCGCGCGCAACGGAAGTTGCGCATCGTCGGGCGCATTCTCGACCAAAGCGATTTTATGAGCATGGCGGTCACCACGATTGAAATAATTTCGTGGCCATAGCTCTAAACGACGAGTTTAAAGAATCGGTCAAAACACAATGTGTAAAAGAACTTAACGAGCGTTAAGGGACGACAAGTTATTGGGCTCGCGCCAAAAATTCGCCCCGGCAAGTCGCCGGGGCCTCCCTGCCAGACCTATCCCAAGCCCGGGAGTTAAACGCCGCCGCGTTCGACGCGGCACGTTTAACAAATTGCAAATCTTGGCCCTTCGAATTCGGGCACTCTTAATCCAAAAGACATCGCGAAATGAGCGCGCCCTGGGTTGCTCAACCCTGCGGCTTCGCCACCGGCTTCTTCTTGGCGACCGGCTTGCGCTTGGCCGGCGGCTTCTTGACAGGCTGAGCGCCGATCTGATCGAAACCGACATAGACCACGTAGCGCTCGATCAGACCCAGCGGCTGCGGCAGCGGGAACGCGATGTCGGGATCGACGTGGGTGAAATTGACGCGATCGACCGAATTGTTGACGGTCACGGTTTCGCGGCCGAATTTCGACACCACCGCCTTAGGGCTTACGCCCTCCTCCACCACCGCGATGCGCAGCGGCACGTCGACCGTGCCGGGACCGCCGGCAGGGCCGGTGATGATGCGGCCCTCGATACCGACCTTCATGGTCATGATGCCGGCATTGACGTGACATTCGCGCGCGGTGCGGATGATGGAGCCCTGGTAGCGAACGTCGAGCGCTGCCGGCTCGCTGTCGCCCGGCTTGCTGCCGATCATGAGGGTGGCGGCGCCGGTGCGAACCTGCACCTCCGGGCAATCGATATCGTCGTCCGACGGACCGGCGGCGGCAGCCGGCGCATCGTTGCTGGCCTTCGACGATGAGCTGAAAAAGTCCAAAGGCGACGACTTGAGAAAACTGCTGCTGCCGCAGCCGGCGAGCGCCAGCGCCAAGCCCGTGAGGGCGAGCGCGCCCGCTCCGCTTCGCGCGGCTCGTTGAATTCGTCCCCTGGCCATCGTCCGGCTCACGTTTCTTGCGGGCGGCGCCGCCCTGGCCCGCCCCTGTAACAAGCCAACCTTATAGCAAGCCAAGCGTGGCAACCCAAAGGCGGCCGCGCTCAATCGGGATCGTCCTTGAGCCGGGCATAAAGCAGGTGGTCCTGCCAGACCCCATTGATGCACAGATACCGGCGCGCGTAGCCCTCGCGCTGGAAGCCGGTCTTCTCCAGCAGGCGGACCGAGGCGGTATTGCCGGGGATGCAGGCCGCTTCCAGGCGATGCAGCCGCAGCGTGCCATAACAGAACGGCACCAAAGCGCGCATCGCCGCGGTCATGTAGCCTTTGCGGGCGAACGGCGCGCCGGTCCAGTAGCCGATGGAGCCTGCCTGGGCGACTCCGCGGCGGATATTGGCGAGCGTCAGCCCGCCGACCAGCGCGTTGTCGTCGCTGCGGAAGATCAGAAAGGCATAGGCGAGATCGTTGCGCAGATCCTCGGCGTAGCGCTTGAGCCGCCGGCGGAACGCGCCGCGCGTGAGGTCGTCGGCGGGCCAGGTCGGCTCCCAGGGAACGAGGAAGGCGCGGCTCGATTCGCGCAAGGCCGCCCACTCGGCAAAATCGCCGCCTTGCGGCACGCGCAGCGTAACCCCGGCGCCGGCGATGGCCGGGAGGATTTCATTGCTGCTGACGGTGCGGAAAAACGCCATGGCGATGTTGGCCGTATGGTCCCCGATCAGGCTGCCTGGCGCACCAGACTTTCAGCGATCGCGGCCGCGCTTTCAAGACCGTTGCCGGGGCCGAGCGCGGCGATCGCCGGCCGGCCGCCGGCAATCACCGCACGGCCGGCGGCGCGCGCGCTGGTGACTGTCACCGCATCGACTTTGGCGACGATCTCGTCGAGCGGGATCGGCCGGCCATAGGCCAGCAGCTGCCGGGCGATCTGGCCGAGGCGCGCTTCCGAGCTCTCCAGCGCCATCAACAAGCCGGCCTTCATTTGCGCCTTGGCGCGGGCGACCTCGGTTTCGTTGAGCGTTGTGGTGGCGAGCGCGATCTGGTCGATCGCCACCCGCATCAGTTCGGGCGCGTCCGCCTCATCGGTGCCGGCATAGAGGACGAACAGCCCGGTGTCGGAATACGGCATGTGGAAAGCGCTGATCGAGTAGCAAAGCCCGCGGTTCTCGCGCACTTCCTGGAACAGCCGCGACGACATGCCGCCGCCGAGCACGTTGGTGAAAACCTGCAGGCTGTAAAGCTGGTCGTCGCGGACCGGCAAACCTTGCAGCGCCAGCGCGATATGGACCTGCTCGAGATCGCGCGTTTCGACCCGCGTGCCGCCGCCGAAATGCGCCGGTTCCGGCACCGGCGCGGCCGGGCCGGTGAAGCTTGCGAAGCGCTTCTCGGCTTCGGCGACAACCGCCTGGTGTTCGATCGCGCCGGCCGCGGCCACCAGCATGTCGGGCGCGCGGTAATTGCGCGACAGGTAAGCCTGAATGCGCGCCGAATTGAACGAGCGTACGGTTTCCCGCGTGCCGAGGATCGAGCGGCCGAGCGGCTGCTTGGGAAACGCGGTTTCATGCAGCCGCTCGAACACCAGATCGTCAGGTGTATCTTCCACGGCGCCGATTTCCTGCACGATCACGTTCTGCTCGCGCCGCAATTCCTCCGCATCGAAAGTAGGCTCGGACAAAATGTCCGACAGCACGTCGAGCGCGAGCGGCACGTCGGCTTTGAGCACGCGGGCGTAATAGGCGGTGCTTTCCACGCTGGTGGCGGCATTGAGATCACCGCCGACCGCCTCAAGCTCCTCGGCGATCTGGCGCGCGCTGCGCCGCTTGGTGCCCTTGAACGCCATATGTTCGAGCACGTGAGAAATGCCGTGTTCGTCGGGCTTTTCGTAGCGGCTGCCGGCGCCGATCCAGACCCCGAGCGAAGCGGATTCCAGATGCGGCATGCTGTCGGTCACCACCGACAGGCCCGACGCAAGACGGGTAATCTCTACGCTCATGCCGCTGCTCCTTCGCGCGCCGCCCTCGACGCCGACGCCACATATTTTTCCACCGCCGCCTGATCGGCCGGCAGCACGGTAACGCGCTCCGCCCGCTGCGGCAGATCGGCCAGCCAATCCGGCAAGGCGGGAGCCACGCCGCAGGCGGCCTTGACCGCGTCCGGAAACTTGGCCGGATGCGCGGTCGACAGCACCACCATCGGCACCGACGGATCGCGGGTTTCTTTCTCGGCTACGGCGAGCGCAACCGCGGTATGCGGATCGACGCAGTAGTCCGCCTCGCGGTGCCAGGCCCGAATGGTGGCCGCGCTTTCCTGCTCGTCGGCGCGATCGGCGGTAAACAGCGCGCGCATGTGCTTGAGCGCGGGCGACGATACCGCGAAGCGGCGCGACTGGGCGAGCGAGCCCATCAACGCGCGCACCGCGGCGGCGTCGCGGCCATAGGCGTCGAACAGCAGCCGCTCGAAATTCGACGACACCTGGATGTCCATCGACGGCGAGGTGGTTGCCACCACGTCGCGCAGTTCATAGGCGCCGGTCGCGAAGGTGCGGGCCAGAATGTCGTTGACATTGGTCGCCACCACCAAGCGGTCGATCGGGAGTCCCATGCGTTTGGCGACATAGCCGGCATAGACGTCGCCGAAATTGCCGGTCGGCACGGTGAAAGCGACCTTGCGGTGCGGGGCGCCGAGCGCGACCGCGGCGGTGAAGTAGTAGACCGCCTGCGCCACGATGCGCGCCCAGTTGATGGAATTGACGCCGGACAGGCGCACGCGGTCGCGGAAGGCGTGATGGTTGAACATCGCCTTCACCAGCGCCTGGCAGTCGTCGAAGGTCCCTTCAATGGCGAGCGCGTGCACGTTCGATTCGGGCGCCGCGGTCATCATTCGCCGCTGCACGTCGGAAATGCGGCCGTGCGGGAACAGCACCACCACGTCCACCTGGGCTCGGCCGCGGAAGGCTTCGACCGCGGCGCCGCCGGTGTCGCCCGACGTTGCGACCACGATGGTCGTGCGCTCGCCGCGCTGAAGCAGCACGTGATCCATCAGCCGGGCGAGCAGCTGCATGGCGAGGTCTTTGAAGGCCAGCGTCGGTCCGTGGAACAGCTCGAGCACGAACAGGCTGGGCGCAAGCTGGGTCAATGGCGCGGTCGCCGGATGGCGGAACGTGCCGTAGGCCTCGCGCGCCATGCGGGCGAGATCGGCTTCTGGGATCGACGTGCCGACGAAGGGCTTGATCACCTCGACCGCGACCTCGGCGTAGGGCTTGCCGGCAAAGCCGGCGATCGCGTCGTTCATGACCGTGGGCCATGTCTCGGGCACGTAAAGGCCGCCGTCGCGGGCCAGCCCCGCGAGCATGACCTCGACAAAATCGAGTGCCGGGGCCTCGCCCCTGGTTGAGACATAACGCATTGAATTAACTTGGCTTTATAGCCGAGAAGGCCCGTGTTGCGGGCGCACAGTAGCCGTGCGGCGAGGCTTTCACAAGAAAACCCGGCCGCCGCCACGAACGCTGCAATGTGCGGATCGTCAGGTGACCAAGGCGCCGCCGTCGAGGTAGACGATCGAACCGGTCGCAAAGCCGTTGGTCATGAACGCGAGAATCTGCTGGGCGATATCCTCGCCCAAACCGACACGCCCGACCGGCAGGGCGGCCGCGGCCTTCGCCAGCATCTCCTTGCGTGCGGCCTCCGGCATGGCGGCGCGGATCGGCGTGTCGATAATCCCCGGCGAGACGCAGTTGACGCGCACCGGAGCGAGTTCGAGCGCCAGACCCCGCGTCAGCGATTCGAGCGCGCCATTGGCGGCCCCGACAATCGCCGAATTCGGCCGCGGCCGGATGCTCAGGAAACCGGAAACCAGCGTGAGCGATCCGCCGGCTCGAATCTCGGCGGCGCGCGCGACGCGCCAGGCGCCCCAGAATTTTCCTTCCAAGGTGGCGCGCACGTCTTCCATAGCAACCGTCTTGAACGGCCCCGTGCGCAGCTGCGCGGCGGTGACGACGACATGATCGGCCGGTCCGGTCGCACGGAACAGGGCGGCAACGCTGTCGTCTTGGGTGACGTCGGTCGCGACGGCGGTGGCGCCAATTTTTTTCGCTGCGGCCTTCAGGCGTTCGGCGTTGCGCGAGGCAATGACAACGTCGGCGCCCGCGCGCTTGGCGATCTCGGCGGTCGCCAGACCGATGCCGGATGAGCCTCCGACCACAACGATTTTCTTACCTGCCAGCATTCCTGCCTCTCCGTGGGTTCATTCGGATTTATCGCGACCTTGGTGCGTGCCGCCGCGCGGGTGGCACTAGACCATGGCGCGCCGGTTACGACAATATCGCTTGGTATTTCACCTGTAGAAACGGCCCTGCCTGGCCAAAGGCGATCGCAGGCCCCTTGAAGGGGAATAATTGGAATAACGCTTCACCGCGAATGTGTGTTATTGATCAGGGTAACGGGCGCGGGAGCGCGGCAGCATGGACTTCATGGGATGAGCTTGGCCGCAAAGTTGCGTTTTTGGGCTACCGGCGCCATCCGCCGCTGTGGCGATGGCGGCGGTCCTGCTGAGCGTTACCAGCTTCGGCGCCTCAGCCAGCGACTTGCCTCCGCCCGCCAGCAGTAATTCCACCAATTCCGCGATCGTGTTCGCGCCGCCGGCGCTCTATCACCCGGAACGTTTTGAACTCCGCGGCGGATTATTCGCCCATGCGATCGCAAGTCCGGAAGGCGGCTCGGCCGATCTCAATCTCGAGGTCGTCGCGCCGCGGTTTTTCACCATTCCCGGATTGCCCGATTATTTCACGCCCCGCTTTCATGTCGGAGGAATCGGCAACTTTGCGGGGCGAACCAGCTACGTCTATGCCGGCGCGCTATGGACCTACAATTTCAATGCGAACTGGTTCGGTGAGGGATTCTTCGGCGGGCTCGTTCATAATGGCAATCTCGACGACGTTTCGGATCACATGAACGGTCTCGGCTGCCGTTGGGCATTTCACAGCGGCGGGTCGATCGGCTACCGGCTCAACGATCGCTGGAGCGTCATGGGGACCTTCGACCATCTCTCCAACGCCGAAATTTGCCCCTATAATAAAGGCATCAACGATTGGGGCCTGCGCATCGGCTACTCGCTCTAGGCGTAGCCTCGCGCGCCGCGCAGGCAACGATCCTGCATTCTCCGCAAACGGGTATTCAGCCGCGCCGCAGACGCCCGGCGAGCCAAACCCCATAGACGCCGGCCAAACCCAGCGCGAGGCCGAACCAAGTGATGGCATATTGCAGGTGGTTGTCCGGCAGGCCGACCACCAGTCTGCCCGGCTTGGGCCAGCCGCCGGGCGGCACCGGCGCCTCCTGCTCTATGTAGAACGGCGCGGGGGCGTCCCATTTCTTCGCCGCGGCGATCGCTTGGGTGTCGCGCAGGAACCAGAGATTGTTGTTCGGATCGTCGGCCGGCGTGAACATCCCGCGGGTCTCGGGCCAGCGCATAACGCCGACGACCTCGACGCTGCCCGGCAGCGCGCCTTGCGCGCGGCTGGCGGGCTCCTTGCGGTCGGGTGGCACGAAGCCGCGGTCGACCAGCACGATGCCGCCGCCGGCGAGCCGCGCCGGCGCGAACACCCAATAGCCCGGCCCTTGCACGTCGGGGCGGAAAGAAGAGCCGGCGGTGTAGACCAGCGCTTCCTGTCCGGCGGGAAATTCGGCCGCAAAGCTCACGCGGGTGTATTCGCTGCCGTCCTGCTTGAGCGACCACCAGCTGTCGCGCGGCGGCAAAGGCTGCGGCGCGCGCGCCAGCCGCGTATCGAGCGTCGCGATCAGATTTTCCTTCCAGGCCTTGCGGTCGAGCTGCCAGACGCCGAGCCCGATCAGGATCGCGACGCCGGCCACGGCGAACACCGTCGCCCCGATCGCACCGCCGGTGCGCCGGTCGCGCGCCACGCTCACTCGTCGCCTCGATGGATGAGACGGCCTTCCTGCGCCTTGTGATGGTATTGCAGCGCGATCATCAGGCCCTTGATGGGCCGCAACGGCGCCAGCGTTACGAGCAGGACCAGCGGCAGCCACAGCACCGCGTGCACCCAATAAGGCGGCTGATAGACTACCTCGGTGATCAGTGCCGAGAATACGACGATGGCGCCGCCGAGCAGGATCACGAACACCGCCGGGCCGTCGCCGGAATCGGCGAAGGAAAAGTCGAGCCCGCAACGTTCGCAAGCCGGGCGCAGCGTCAGGAAGCCGGTGAACAGCTTGCCCTCGCCGCAGCGCGGACAGCGGCCGCGCAGGCCCCTGGCGATCGGAAGCGCTTCGTCAGCCATGGTTCACGTTCTTTCCGTAAAAACAAAAGGGGCGGCGCAACCACGCCGCCCCCTCGAAATACCTACGTTCGACGGTCACTCGGGATGCGGCAGCCCGGCGCCCCAAACATATATGCAGGCGAACAGGAACAGCCACACCACGTCGACAAAATGCCAGTACCAGGCGGCGAATTCGAAACCGAGGTGCTGGGTGGGCGTGAAGTGGCCGTTGATGGCGCGGAACAGGCAGACGATCAGAAAGATCGAGCCGATGATCACATGCGCGCCGTGAAAACCGGTCGCCATGAAGAAGGTGGCGCCGTAGATATTACCGCTGTAGTGGAACGCCGCGTGCGAATATTCGTAGGCCTGCACGCACGTGAAGGTGAGGCCGAGCAGGATGGTCAGCGCCAGGCCCCATTTCAGCCCCTGCCGATCATCCTCCAGCAGCGCGTGATGCGCCCAAGTCACCGTCGTGCCCGAGGTAAGCAGAATCAGCGTGTTGAGCAGCGGCAGGTGCCAGGGATTGAACGTCTCGATGCCCTGCGGCGGCCAAACGCCGTGGGTAAAGGCCACGCGGCCGTAATCGTGCACGTCGGCGGGAAACAGCGCGGTGTTGAAATAGGCCCAAAACCACGCAACGAAGAACATCACCTCGGAAGCGATGAACAGGATCATGCCGTAGCGGTGCGAGATCTGCACCACGCGGGTGTGGAAGCCCTCGTATTGGGCTTCGCGGATCACGTCGCGCCACCAGCCTATGAAGGTATAGAGGATGCCGATGATGCCGAGCCCGAATACCAGCGGCGCCGCCGGGAAAAGGTGGTGCATCCAGCAGATGCCGCCGACCGCCGCAACGAAAGCGGAGGTGGCGCCGACCGCCGGCCAAGCGCTCGGATTGACCAGGTGGTAGTCGTGATTATTGGTGTGAGCCTGCGCCATCGTCGTCTCCGTTCAAATCCCAATTCGCTTCGCGCGCGATGTTATCCGAAAACCGTTTCCCGCCTTTCGGGATCCGGCGCTGGTGAGCGGGCGCAGCACGCGCCCCCTTCCCCCGTTAGAGCTTACTCGATTTCGTGTCCGGCGCCTCCGCCACCGGCCGCTCGGAATCGGGCAGCCGGTAGAAGGTGTAGGACAGCGTGATGGTGTTGAGCGGATCCTGGTCGCGGTCATCGACGATCATGGGATCGACGTAGAACACCACCGTCATCTCGCGCGTCTCGCCCGGCTTCATGGTCTGCTCGGTAAAGCAGAAGCAGTTGATCTTGTCGAAATAGGCGCCGACCGTCGTCGGCGTGACGTTGTAGGAAGCTTGCGCGGTGATCGTGCGCGCGGCTTCGTTGGTGACTTTGTAGTGCACGGTCGCCACTTCGCCGATGTGCAGCCGGATCGAGTTCTGCTCCGGCACGAATTTCCAAGGCAGGCCTGGCGTAACATTGGAGTCGAAGCGGATGGTGAGCTCGCGGCCGAGTTCCTGGGCCGGTGCGCTGCTGGAAACCTGCGTGGTGCCGCCAAATCCGGTAGCGCGACAGAACATGTTGTAGAGCGGCACCGCCGCATAGGCCGCGCCCACCATGGCCGCCACGAATACGCCGCAGCCGGCCGCGATCATCACGTCGCGCCGGAGCCTCTTGGGGTTGCGCGGCATCGGTTCGTTCATAGCGGGCGGACCAGGACCATCGGACCCTTCACCAGGGTCATCACGTAAAACAGGATCACCAGCGCGGCTAGAGACAGCGCGATCGCAATCGAGCGCGAACGCCGGGCGCGTTTTTGCGCCTCGGTGAGCACGACGCCTTCGTCCTTCGGTTGCTCGTTCATCGCGATGCCAATTGTCACGCCGCCAACCGGGCAATCAACCCGCCCCATCCCCGCTCGATCAGCAGGACCGCAAACAGCAGGAAGAGATAGAGGATCGAGAAGGCAAAAAGATGCTTGCTGGCGCGCTCCACCGGGCGGCGCTCCCGGAACACCTGCCAGGCCAGCGCCAGCATGATCGCGCCGGTGACGGCGCCGGTCAGCCCATAGAACCAGCCGGCAAACCCGAGCGCCCAGGGCGCGATGCCGAGCGGTACCAGAACGAGCGTATGCCACAGGATTTGGCGGCGCGTCGCGCCGTCGCCGGAAACCACCGGCAGCATCGGAATGCCGGCGCGGGCGTAATCCTCGGTGCGCGTGAGCGCCAGCGCCCAAAAATGCGGCGGCGTCCAGAAGAAGATGATCATGAACAGCAACACCGGCTCGAGCGAGAGCGAGCCGGTCGCCGCCGCCCAGCCGATCATAGGCGGGAAAGCGCCGGCGGCGCCGCCGATCACGATGTTCTGCGGCGTCGAGCGCTTCAGCCATATCGTATAGATCACGACGTAGAAAAAGATGGTGAAGGCGAGCAGCGCTGCGGCCAGCACGTTCACCAGCAGGCCGAGCACCACGATCGCGAAACCGGCAAGCGTCAGTCCGAATGCCAGCGCCTCGCCCGGCTGCACGCGGCCCATCGGCACCGGACGGCGCGCGGTGCGCGTCATGATCGCGTCGATGTCGGCGTCGTACCACATATTGAGCGCGCCGGCGGCGCCCGCGCCGACCGCGATGCAGAGCAGCGCGGTGAAGCCGATCATCGGATGCAACGAGCCGGGTGCGACCGCCAGGCCCACCAGCGCGGTGAACACCACCAGCGACATCACCCGCGGCTTCATCAGCGCGAGGTAGTCGCCGACGCTTGCCAGACTAGGCTCAGCGAGCCTGGGCTCGACAAGCCCGGGCCCGGCGGTCACCGGACCGCGGAAATCTGCGCCTTCGCTGACAAGCGACATGGATTCCTAGGGCCTTTGGTTTGCGCGCGATCCTATTTGATCCGCGGCAGCGTCTCGAACTGATGGAACGGCGGCGGCGAAGACAGCGTCCACTCCAGCGTCGTGGCGCCGACGCCCCATGGATTGTTGCCGGCCGGGCGCTTCTTCATGAAGGCTTCCGCCATGCCGTAGAAAAACACCAGCGCGCCGAACCCGGCGATATAGGAGCCGTACGAGGACACCTCGTTCCAGCCGTGGAAGGCATCCGGATAATCGACGGTGCGGCGCGGCATTCCAGCAAGCCCAAGGAAATGCTGCGGGAAGAAGATGATGTTGACGCCGATGAAGGTGATCCAGAAGTGCGCCTTGCCGATGGTCTCGTTGTACATGTAGCCGGACATTTTCGGGAACCAGTAGTACCAGCCCGCGAAAATGGCGAACACGGCGCCGAGCGAGAGCACGTAGTGGAAGTGCGCGATCACGTAATAGGTGTCGTGCAGCACGCGGTCGACGCCGGCATTGGCCAGCACCACGCCGGTCACGCCGCCGACCGTGAACAGGAAGATGAAGCCCATCGCCCACAGCATCGGCGTGCGGAACTCGATCGAACCGCCCCACATGGTGGCGATCCAGGAGAAGATCTTCACGCCGGTCGGCACCGCGATCACCATGGTGGCGGCGATGAAATAGGCCTGCGCGCCGGTCGACATGCCGACAGTGTACATGTGATGCGCCCACACCACGAAACCGATGCCGCCGATGGCGACCATCGCATAAGCCATTCCGAGATAGCCGAATACCGGCTTACGGCTGAAGGTGGCGACGATCTGGCTGATCATGCCGAAGCCCGGCAGAATCAGAATGTAGACTTCCGGGTGGCCGAAGAACCAGAAC
>Ga0208219_1000528_pt1 | contig 13691 bp, 15 predicted proteins | sample NGESurshal072012_7_FD_184469 | JGI IMG/M metagenome (GOLD analysis project Ga0208219, IMG submission 184469) | Arctic peat soil microbial communities from Barrow, Alaska - NGEE Surface sample 53-2 shallow-072012 (SPAdes) | ecosystem: Environmental > Terrestrial > Soil > Wetlands > Peat ...
GCCCGCGGACAGATACCCCTATGGGTATACGATGCCCATCGTGAGCAGGCGGTCTCGCCGTCTCCCCCCGCAGTAACTGGCAGGGGGACGGGAAGTGACGAGCGGAGTGATGGCCAGATGGACAGCCGGGAATGGGACCGGCGTTACGCCGGCGCCGAGCTGGTGTGGACAGCCGAGCCGAACCGGTTCGTCGTGGCGGAGCTACAGGACCTGGCGCCGGGACGAGCCCTGGACGTGGCGGCCGGCGAGGGCCGCAACGCGGTGTGGCTGGGCCGCCGGATCCGGCGGTGCTGTACACGCCCGAGTCCATCGCGCGCTCTCTCAGCGGGCTCACCGTGCTGCGGGCCGAGGGGGTACGGCGGCCTGTGGCCGGCGCCGGAGGCCACCACGACGTGGTGGACACGCTGGTCCGTGCCACCCGGAACTGATCCGGGCACATCCGCCGGGAAGCGCCCGGCATCGCCGGCGGCGCGGCGTGCCCCGCCATGGCGTCAGTCGTCGCAGGCGAGTTCGCCGTGCCAGGCTTCGCGGCCCTCACGTACCGCGAACCAGGCGACCGCCAGTGCGGCGACCGGGTCGGCCCACCACCAGCTGAACGCGGCGAAGAGCACCAGGCCGAGCAGGGTCGTGACCGCGAGGGTGGCGCACAGAAGCGTCTCGGCGGCGTCTGCCTGGATGAGCTGGCTGCGCAGCGCTGTGCCGACTTGCCGCTTGCGCCAGCCCAGCAGCGGCATGACGAGCAGCGAGCTGACGGTCAGGCCGATACCGACGGGTGAGCTCTCCGGGTGCGCCCGCGTGCCGAGGGCGATTGCCGAGGCGATGATCACGTAGGCCGCCAGCAGGAAGAACGTGACGGCGATGACGCGCAGGACGCGGCGCTCGGCCAGTTCACTGGGGCGGCCGTCGGCTAGCTCCGCGCGCAGGCGGCGAAGGACCAGGGTGGCGGAGACCAGCTCGATGACCGAGTCGAAGCCGAAGCTGGTCAGGGCGAGGGAGCCGGCGATGGTGCCCGCGGTGACGGCCACGGCCGCCTCGATCAGCATCCAGCCGATCGAGAACTGCTCCAGGCGGATGCCCCGCCGGCGCAGGCCGGGCACGGGCGCGGCGCCGGGGGCGCTCGCGGCACCGGTCGCCTCGGGTCGCCGCCGATCGTGAGCAGCTCGTCGGGTGCGTGATCGACCTGCAAGGTGGTGTGGTCCAGGGCGTAGCGCTTGCACAGGAGGCGCTCTAGCTCGCGCCGGACCTGATGACAGTCGGCCGGGGGCCGCACCAGCACGTGCGCGGACAGGGCCGGGAAGCCGCTGGTGAAGGTACCCCGCGGCTCTCGCCGGAACTACTGGCCATGGGACAAGCGGCTTTTCCTCGAACTGCGAGACTAGGTGGCGGCCTGGCGGCGGGAACGGTGCTCCACCTGATCGCCACCGATCCCCGGGCGCCAATTGATCTGGCCGCCTGGTGCCATCTGGCCGGCCACACCCACGGTCAGGTCCGGGGACAAGCCCCGCCGTCGCGCTAGGCCGGACCGGCCGGGCTCCTCAATCCCCGTCTCAGGTCATTTCCAGCTCCACTTTGGCCTGCAGGTAGTCCTCGCGGGTGATCTCCCCGGCGGCATACCTGCGCCGCAGCACGGCCTGGGCCTCGGCCACGTCCGGTGGCGGAATGGCGCCGCCGGCCGGGCGGCCGGGCTCGCGGCGGGCCCGGGCGCGCACGGCCCAGGCTCCGCCGGCGACCGTAAGAATCAGCGCAGCGAGGCTGAGCAGGACCCAGCCGATCATCCAGGCGCCCGTCGTCCCGCTCATCATTCCGCCCATCACGTCCCTCTTTCCCCTGGCCCGGCGCGTGACCCTGACGCGGTCCGGCTCCCGCGGCGTGCCCGGCAAGGTGCCGGGCGCAGCCCGCTGCGGGAGCGCCCGGAGCCATCGGCCAGGTCATCGCGGCTCTGCGGCACCTGCACTGGCCTCACTGCTGCCCGACGGCGACCGGGAGGCCGGCGAGGCGCCACTCGGGCATCCCGCCATCCAGGCGCCGCGCCTGGAATCCCCGGGCCCGCAGGCGCTCGACGGCCTGCACGGCGAGCACGCAGTACGGGCCCCGGCAGTAGGCGACGATCTGCGCCCCCCTGGGCAGCCGGGCCAGGGCATCATCGAGGCGGTCGAGCGGGACCGAGAGCGCCGCCGGGATGTGCCCCGCGGCGAACTCCCCGGGCGGGCGGACGTCGAGGATGACGACGGCGCCGCGCTCGGCGCGCTCGACCAGCTCCGGCCGGCTCACCGGCTCCAGGGCGTCACGGGCGCCGAAGTAGTCGCGCACCACCTGGTCTACCTCGGCCAGGCGGGAGCGGGCCAGGTCGCGCAGCACCGCGATGAAGACGGCGACCTCGTCGCCGGCGAGGCGGTAGAAGACGCTGGTGCCATCCTTGCGGGTGTCCACCAGCCGGGCGTGGCGCAGCAGCTGCAGGTGCGCGGAGGTGTTCGTCACGCCCATCCCGGTCGCCCGCGCGAGCGCGTCCACGGTGCGCTCGCCCTGAGCGAGCAGCTCCAGCACCTCGATCCGCTTCGGGCTCGCGGCGGCCTTGGCCGTGGCGGCGAATGCCTCGTACAGCCGGTCCTTGGCCTCCCGACCTTCCACCTGGCCTCCTCATCCCGCTTATCCCGGTCCTGACCGGAAACTGTGCCGTGGCGGCGCCAGGCGGGCAGGGATCACCTCCCTCCCGCGCCGCAGCCAACGGTCCTACAGAATTCCGAAGATCTATGGAATAGAGTAGCACTGACGCGGACCGGCGGACAACCAGCCCTGGAGCAAACGATGCCTGAGCCAGCAGCACCCATCGCCCTGGTCGACGAGGGCCTGGGCAACTCCTCCTACCTGGTCGATCTCGGCGACGGCCGGGCGCTGGCGGTTGACCCTGCACGCGACCCGGGACCGTACCTGGCGGCGGCGGCACGCCGGGGGCTTGCCATCGCCTATGCGGCGGAAACGCACTTGCACGCGGACTTCGTCTCCGGGAGCCGGGAGCTGGCCGCGGGCGGGGCGCAGGTGCTGGCGGCGGCGGCCGGCGGGACCGTGTTCGGTCACCGCGGGCTCGGCGACGGCGACGAGGTGAACCTGGGCGGCCTGACGCTCCGCGCCCTGGCAACTCCCGGCCACACCCCCGAGCACCTGTCCTATCTGCTGCTGGACGGCGGCCGGCCGGCCGCGCTGTTCTCCGGCGGGTCGCTGCTGGTCGGCGCGGTGGCCCGCACCGACCTGATCGCCCCCGAGCGCACCGAGGAGCTGGCCCGCTCCCTGTGGCGCTCGCTGCACGAGCGGATCCTGACCCTGCCCGGCGACCTGCCGGTCTACCCGACCCACGGCGCGGGCTCGTTCTGCGCCGCGCCGGCCGGCGGCGATCGCACCACCACCATCGGCGCCGAGAAGGCAGCCAGCCCCCTGCTGGCCGCACCCGGCGAGGACGCCTTCGTGAAGCTGCTGCTCGGCGGCCTCGGCAGCTACCCGCCGTACTTCCTCCGCCTGCGCGAGGTCAACCGCCAGGGCCCGGCGCTGCACGGCCCGGGACCCTGGGCCCTGCCTGCCCGGCCGGCCGCCTGGGTCCGCGCGCTCCTCGCCGCTGGCGCCACCCTCATCGACGCCCGCCCCATCACCTCCTTCGCCGCCGGGCACATCCCCGGCGCCCTGTCCATCGAGCTGCGCCCGGCCTTCGGCACCTGGCTCGGCTGGCTCGCCGACCCCGGCCACGACCTCCTGTTCGTCCTTGAGCCCGGCCAGGACCGGGCCGATCTGGTCCGCCAGGCGCACAATGTCGGCTACGAGCGCATCGCCGGCGAACTGGACGGAGGAATGCCCGCGTGGGAGTCCGCCGGCCTGCCGGCCAGCCAGGTCCGCCTCGTGGCGGCCGGCGAGATCACCGGCCCGGTCCTTGACGTCCGGCAGGACAGCGAGTTCGAGGCCGGGCACGTGCCCGGTGCCCGCCACGCCGAGCTCGGCGCGCTCGGCGAGACGGCCCCGCGGCCCGGCGGCGGCCCGCTGACGGTGATGTGCGGTCACGGCGAGCGGGCCATGACCGGCGCCAGCCTGCTCGAAGCCGCCGGACAGTCCGGCCTTGCCGTCGCCGTCGGCGGGCCCGGCGACTGGGCCGCCGCCCGCCACCTCCCCCTGGACACCGGCCGGTGAGCACCACGGGCACCGTCCGGCTCGGCCTGCGGGACAACCTCGGGCAGTTCTCCCTCCTAGTCGGGGTGAACGCGCTGGTCGGCGGGATGCTCGGCCAGGAGCGCACCGTGCTGCCGCTGATCGCCACCCGGGTGTTCCACCTGCACGCCTACAGCGCGGTGCTCGCCTACATCGTGGCCTTCGGGGTGGTGAAGGCCGCCACTAACTTCTTCGCCGGCACGATCTCCGAGCGCACCGGCCGCAAGCCGGTGCTCGTCACCGGCTGGCTCGTCGCCGTGCCTGTCCCGCTCCTGCTCGCCTGGGGCCCTGGCTGGACGTGGATCGTTGTCGCCAACGTGCTGCTGGGAGTGAGCCAGGGGCTCACCTGGTCGACGACGGTCATCATGAAGATCGACCTCGCCGGCCCCGCCCGGCGCGGGCTGGCCATGGGGCTCAACGAGGCCGCCGGCTACGGCGCCGTGGCGGTCACCGCGCTGGCCACCGGGTTCATCGCCGCGCGTGCCGGGCTGCGCCCCGACCCGTTCTTCCTGGGCATGGCCTTCGCCGGCCTCGGCCTCGGCCTTTCCGGCCTGTTCGTGCGCGAGACCCGCGGACATGCCCGGCACGAGGCCGCGTCGCACGTGGCCGCTTCCGGGGACCTGCGCGGCGGGCTCAGCACCGCACGGGTGTTCGTCCTCACGAGCTTCCGGGAAAGGGCGCTGTCGGCCGCCAGCCAGGCCGGGCTGGTCAACAACCTCAACGACGGGCTCGCCTGGGGCATCTTCCCGCTGCTGTTCGCCCAGGGCGGCCTGTCCGTCAGCCGCATCGGCATCCTCGTCGCGCTCTACCCCGCGGTGTGGGGCGCCGGCCAGCTCGCCACCGGCGCCCTGTCGGACCGGTGGGGCCGCAAATGGCTCATCGCCGCCGGCATGTGGACCCAGGCCGCCGCGATCGGGCTGATCGCCGCTGTGCACGGATTCTGGCCGTGGGCCGCCGGCGCGGTCCTCCTCGGCACCGGCACCGCCATGGTCTATCCCACGCTCCTGGCCGCCGTCGGCGACGTGGCCCATCCCGCCTGGCGGGCCTCAGCGGTCGGGATCTACCGGCTGTGGCGCGACGCCGGCTTCGCCGCCGGGGCACTGCTGGCGGGTGTCATCGCCGACGCCTTCGGCCTGGCCGCCGCCATCTGGGCCGTCGCAGCCCTCACCGCAGCCTCCGGCATCGTCGTCGCGGCGCGCATGTACGAAACCCACCAGCGCCCCGACGCAGGGGCGGCAGGCCCGAGGACCGAGAACGGAATGGCCACCACCTCCTGACGGCCAGCCTGGGCCGGGGCGGCGTGAACTCGCGCCGCCGGCCGCGACGGCTGGCGCCTTCCCATCCGGGCTGGCGCTCGATTCGCGCGCATGGCCCGCGCCTGGCGCAGACATGTCGCGCGCCGCGTTGCGCCGCAGCACGGCCAGGCGGTGCCGGGCCCGCCGCTCGAACTCTCGATCGGTCATCCAGGTCTCCTGGCGATCAAGACATCCGATGCGTTTAGTCGTCAAGCAGCTTCGCTGCGTTTCTCCTCGGAAGGTGCCGGGAAGGCGGTTGCCTCGTTGTAGGGCTGGCCGGTGGCCAGGCAGTGGTGCAGGCAGCCGAGGAGGCGGCCGAAGAGGTTGCGCTGGGCGGCGGCGTGACGGTCTCCGGCGGCCTTGCGGCGGTCGTAGTGGGCGCGGGCGCCGGGTGAGGCGGCGAGGGCGGCGAGGGCGGCGAGGGCGGCGAGGGCCCAGATGTAGCCGGCGGCGGCGAGGCGCTGGTTCTTGACACGCCGGTGCAGCACAGCCAGGGTTTTGCCGCTGGCGCGGGTAACAGGGGCGGCCCCGGCGTAGGCCTTCAGCCCACTGGCGTCGGTGAACCGGGATCGGTCATCGCCGGTCTCGGCGAGCACCCGGGCGCCGGTGAGCGGGCCGAGCCCTGGGAAGCTGGTGATGATCCCGGCGTCCAGATGCTGGTTAAAAGACGACACGGCAGCCTGCTCAAGGTCATCAGCGCTGGCGCAGGCTGCGTCGAGGTGGCGGAGCAGGGCCAGGGCCTGGCGGCCCATCACCTCCTCCACTAGTGATGGCTGGCGCATCTGCACGGCGCGGAACGCCTCGCGGAGCCGGGCGGCCTCGGCGTCGATGCCGCGGCTGCGCCCGGCCTTGCGCAGCAGCGCCCGCAACTGGCTCAGCGTGAGCCTGGCGGCGGTGGCCGGGTCCGGGCGGCCGCGAGGATGGCGCGGGCTTCGGGGCGCATGATGCCACCGCGGGCCTCGCCGAAGGCGGCGAGGAAGCCGGGGAAGTACTCGCGCAGATGCGAGCGGAGCTTGTTGTGCGCGCAGGTCCGGTCCCAGACGGCGTCTTGCTGGGCGCGGGCCAGCAAGACGATCGCCTGCGCCAGTTCGGAGTCGGCCGGCAGCGGGCAGCCGCCGCGAACCTGGGATATTATGCAGAGGTAATATCGGGATGCCGAGGAGGCGGCCAGCATGGGCTACGCCCTGGTCATGACGCCCGAGGTGCGGGCGTGGCTGCATGACCTGCGGCACCGCGACCGGGCTAGTGCGGTCCTCGTCGGCCAGGCCATCGGCATGCTGCTGGAAGCCGGGCCCGAGCTGGGCCGCCCGCATCCGCCATTCCCGGCTGAGCAACCTCAAGGAGCTGCGGCCCGGCTCAGCCGGGCGCAGCGAGATCCGGATTCTGTACATCTTCGACCCCAGGCGCAACGCGGTCCTCCTGACCGCCGGCAACAAAGCCGGGCGATGGGAGGCCTGGTACCGCACGGCCATCCCGCTGGCCGAGCAGCGCTACGAGGACTACCTGAAGCAGGAAGGCAGCAGATGAGCAGCAGCGAGTTTCACCACTACACCCGCGATGAGTTCCTCGGCGAGTTCTTTCCCGGCACCGAGGACAAGGCCGCCATCGCGACCGGGATGGAGCAGCTGCGGGCCGAGCAGCGGGCCTGGCGCCTGGCCGAGATGCGCCGCCGCCTCGGCACCACCCAGGCCGACGTAGCGGCCCGCATGGGCGTGACCCAGGGCCGCGTCTCCGCCATCGAGCACGCCAGGCCCGGCGCGACGGAACTGCGCACCCTGGCCGCCTACGTCGAAGCCCTCGGCGGCCGCCTGGAGATCATCGCCGACTTCGGCGACGAAAGACTCGCCTTCACCGAACCCGGCAACGAGGCTGCCTGACCCGCCCGCATTACACAGCCCGGCCAGTCCCGCCGCGGGGCCGGACGGCCTGCCGCAGCTGCCGCACCGGGAACAAGATCGCTGGCGCCACGTGAGCAGGGCAGCCTCCCCCTGTGGCAATGACTGGCCAAGGGCGAAAGCAGGAAATCTGCGAATTAAATTAGGCGCCCGCGCCTCCCGCGATACCGTAGAACCGGCTTGACGCGCACGAGCATCAGCCCGCTATCATGACCGCATGAAATCCCCGAATCGGGGAAATCTCACCGGAATTCGTGTTCAAGTCCCCCCTCGGACACACGTGCAAGTGTCTGACTTGGGCATATTCGTTCCCCAAGATCAGACAGATGTGCAACCTCGCAGGTCACAGCCATGAGGGTTCAAGTCCCTCCCGGACACTGCCCTACGTACATGCCCTTGGCAGTGGCGTCACTATGGGACCGCTTGGCTATCTCCCTGGCGGGTACGCCAGCGGCCCGCAGCGTTATGACCATAGCCAGAATGGCTTGCCGCTTACGGAGCGGCTCGCTCTCGCCGACTGAGCCTGTGATCGCGTACCGAGTCCAGTCGCGGCCGTCGGTACCACGTACCGCGCGCTCCTGCGTCGCCTTCCGCTGGAGCTGGATGGTCAGCTCGCTGGCTTCAGGCAAGGGAATCACCTGCTGTACATCGAGCAGCAGCCGGTCGCCAACCCTGTACGGAGTGAGCCGGACGCACCGAATGTCCAGTCCGTACAAGTCCGTTAGCCACAGGACCGTCGTCGTGATCTCCCGGTCGAACCCGGCGGACACGAGCACGATGCGCACGTGCCGACTGATCACGGTACTGTCGCCGTCGTCGAGCCAGTTCGCCAGGCGACCCTGAGCCTCGTCGGCTACCTCCGGCTCGACCGTCGCCAGATAGTTCTCATAATGGCCGACCAGGTCGTCGAACGTCATCGTGGAGACCATCGCCGCGTAGCGAAGCGCCTGAAGTTCCAGGTTGCCACCGTCTAGGGTGCGCTTGAGCTCGAAAACGACCAGCCGCCCTTCCCGGTCGATGCCGAGCAGGTCGACGCGTCGTTTGGCGTCAGCGAAGGCCCCGAACTCCTCCGCCACAATGAGCACGTCATCGGCGATCGCGTCGATACGGGCACGCAGGAGGCGCTGCAGGTCCGCCCGCTCCAGGACCTTCTCGGTGGTGAACGTCGACGAGGGCACGGCGACGAGTTCGCCTAGCTTCATCTCAAAGAGCGGCACAGGGCGATCATGTCACCACGGCATGAGCGCATGGTCGATCAATCCACTCCTCATGGCGTTTCGGACGGCACACTTCGTCCAGGACGTTGTTGCCATGCCTGTAGTCGGCGCCAGCGTGCGATGCCACTGGCCAGTCCTGCATGAAGCCCGTCGAGATCTGGCGCGAGGAAGCCATCACCGAGCGGAAGCACGTGGCCTGAACCAGGCTTCGAGGCGAGCGCCAGCCACAGCATCCGCGCGCCGCCGCGCGCCGAGTCGAGCATGATCATCGAACTCGCCCAAATGAGGCCCATCGACCATTAGCGAATCAGCCGCGCTGTCCACCCGGTCCCGGTCTCCGTGTGCACGTGGACTGGAGGCGGGAGCATGATCGTATGACACCAGCGCCGCACCACGACCACGCCTGTAATAGCCCCAGTGGTTGACCACCTCATGATCCGGTCCGCGCCTGTCACCGCGCACCACCAACAGCCAGCGAAGCCGCGGCTGCCAGGGTGACCGGAGTCATGCACGTAAAAGTCGCTTCCTGCTGCCTTCCTGGCCATGTCTCGCGCTGCCTCCTCGACCATGTCCTTGGCCGCCAACGTTCCTGATGCTTCAGATGCAGACGACCCGCCCCCAGCCAGCCTCAGCCATGACCGCAGCCGCCAGGGCAGCCGGAGCGACGACGTTGACCCGCACCGGGCAGAAGGCCCCTCTGATCTGATCGCGACGATCGTGCTCGGTGCGTCGACCGCGGCCGTGAGGGTGGCTGGGAATCTGAGCCAAGGCATGGATCGACCGCAGGGTCACCGGATGCTGCCGGATACCTTAACGTCCTTAACTTCATGTATGTTGAGAGCATGCGCGAGATGGGTATACAGGAGGCTAGGCCTGTACTCGGGGATCTCGTTAGAGACGCCCAGCAGCACGGGATCGAAACTCGACTCACCCGCAACGGACGCCTGGCTGCGAGGATCACCCGGCTGTCCGACACTGACGTCAGCGCGGCAGAATGCGAAAAGATCCTGGCCCGCTATGTGGACGATCCCGGCATCACGCTTACGACTCCCGAACGGGAGGCGATCGGCGTTGTGCGAGTGGCACTCGCCAGGATTGCGGACGAGGAGCGCGATGCCCGCTGACATCCAGAGCACCTCAGGCGCATTCCGGACCATCCTCACGCGTCTCCTTGAACGCCTGGCCGGAACAGGCCGCCCGGCAAGGGAGCTGGCACCAGAGGCCGCGCGCATGCAGGCCGCCCTAGACATGCACATGCTCGGTGTCCGGTTGTACCGGCAGCGGATGCACCGCGAGCATCCGCAGGCTAACCGAGATGAAATTGACGGCATGGTCAGGGCATGGCTGACCGAGCCCCCCCGCGGCGGTCACCTGCGCCTGCCCTCAAGGGAACGAGACCGTGGCATCCGTTGAGTCAGCACTCCGCAGGGCAGTCGCCGACCTGAACGCGGTGAATGCACGCTGGGCGCTCGTTGGCGGCCTGGCCGTCTCCTCCCGCACGGTCCCCCGGTTCACTAAAGACCTGGACTTCGCTGTCGCCGTAACTAGCGACGGCGAAGCGCAGGACATCGTGCATAGGCTGCGTCCACGTGACTACGGCCCCTCGAAGTACTCGAGCAGGACTACGTGGAGCGCCTGTCCGGCGTCCGGCTGGTACGCAAAGGCTCAGACGTGGTCGTGGACCTACTGTTCGCGAGTTCAGGGATCGAGAACGAGGTCGTAGCCAGCGCTGAGCGCCTTGAGGTGCTGCCCCGCCTGACAGCTCCGGTCGCGACCACGGCCCATCTGATCGCGCTGAAAGTACTGGCCGGACGTAGTCAAGATCTCACGGACCTTGGCTATCTCATCCCGTCAGCATCACCCACCGATCTCGATGCAGCCCGTGACGCCGTGAAGCTTATCCAGGCACGCGGGTTCGACCGGGGACAGGACATTGTCGCCGACCTGGAGAAACTCATAGAGGACATGGGTCGCTGATAGTCCGGGCCGTCTCGTTGCGACATTCTTGTCCGGCCACGGATACGACCCTCATCCGACAACTTTTTGAGGCCGTGATTTCGTCGCTCCGCAGCGTAGATGTCGCCGGTCCGCCTGCCTACTCATAGCACGGTCCCGAGGACCAACTCGCCGATGATGGCAGGCATGTACGTACCTGGCGACTCAGACCGCCAGCGCGGACCTGCATCGCAGGCACGCTCAGACCTGGTATCGACTGTTCTGAAGGTGGGCGTTGGACCACCTGCTTGTGGCCGCCATGGTCGCCGGGTTCGTCCTGCTCTTCCCCGTGGCGGTGGTCCGCCGCTTCTACGAACTGCACCTACCCTCGGGCTTCCTCGGCACCACGCTGCTGGCCGCCGCGGCCGGGGTCGCCGCGCTAACGGGATTCTGGGCGGCCTACCGCAAGCAAGGACGCGGTCGTTCCCAGCCCGGTGCCGAATGAGTCCCTTATCTCGCGTCGCCCGCGGTCACGGGCCTGGCCTGCTTGATGCCGGTTGGCTGGCCCGTGCGGGACCCGGTCGCTCGCCAGCCTCAGAGTCCGGAGGCTCGCTGGCCAGGGATAGGTAACTCTCGTCCTCCTGAGTCGTGTGGAGCCGGAGGATCGCATGCAGCCCGTAAAGCAACGCCCGGAGGTCCGCGATATCGGCGTCGTCCGGCGGCCCGGACCCAATGTCAGCCAGTAGCTGCCCTAGACGCCGTACCTGGTGCGCGATCTCAACATGCCCCCGGCTCATGGTCGCCGTGGCTTCCGGCGAGCCGAGCACCCGGCCGAGCGCAGGGTACAGCTCGCGCTCCTCCGCCTGCTCGTGCGGGCCGACCTCCTCGACCAGCATGCGGTAGGACCGCCGGACCCGGGCCATCGCCTCCTCGGCCGAGGTGAACCCCAGTGAGTCCGCGGTGGCGTGCAGCTCCTCGATGTCGGCGCGGATCACCTCGTGCTCGCCCCGGAAGCGCCGGGTCAGCGCGGCGTCCGCGGGTGCCAGGCTGCGGGCGGCCGATCCAGGCCGCAGCGCACGCAGCGCGTTGAGGATCACGGCCACGTCAATGCCCTCCTGGAGCACTGCGCCCCACACCGGGGGCAGCACGCCCGCGGCCGCCGCGCCCATAGCCGCGATCGACAGGGCCATCCCGGCCAGGACGCTCTGCAGTGCGATCCGCCGGGTCCGCCGGGCAATGGCGCTGACCTCGCCCAGCCGGTCTATCCGGTCGACGCTGAGCACCGCGTCGGCCGCCTGGGAGGTAGCGGTGGCTCCCCGTGCCCCCATCGCCACGCCCACGTCAGCGAGCGCCAGGGCCGGAGCATCGTTGACCCCGTCGCCGACCATGATGACCGGCGCTTTGCGGGACTCCTCGCGGACGGCCGCGAGCTTCTCAGCTGGCGTCCGCTCGGCAAGCACCCGGTCGACCCCGATGATCGCGCCGACCGTGTCGGCCACCTCGGCGCGGTCACCGGTCACCATGACGATGCGGTGAATGCCCCCGGCCCGCAGCGCCCTGATGGTGCGGGCGGCATCCGGGCGGACCGGGTCATCCAGCAGCAAGACACCCGCCGGCTCGCCGTCCACGGCGACGAACACGGTCAGCGCACCGTCCAGCCGCGCCCGCCGTCGGGCGGCCTTGGCCCACCGGGGCAGGCCCTCCGGACCGCCCATCCCGCACCAGGCCGCCTTGCCGACAGCGACCTGACGGCCGCTCACGCTCCCGCGAATGCCCTGGCCGGGAACCTCATCGGTCCGCTCGGGCGTCTGCAGCTCGCATCCCCGGTCCCTGGCCGCGCGGACCACCGCCCCTGCCAGCACATGGCCGGAGACCTGATCCAGCGACCCTGCAAGCCGCAGAATCTCAGCGGGCTCCAGCTGTCCGGCTGTCACGACGGCGGCCAGGGACGGGTGGCCGCTGGTGAGCGTCCCAGTCTTATCCAGCAGCAGCGTGGTGCAGCGAGCGAGCCGCTCCAGCACTCCGCCACCCTTGACGACGACACCCCGGCGGGCGGATACCGACATCCCGGCCACCAACGCGACCGGGGCCGCCAGGATCAGCGGGCACGGTGTGGCGACGACCAGCACCGCGACAGCTCTCGTCGCGCCGCCCGCGGCCCAGGTAATACCGGCTACCAGCAGGGTGACCAGGACAAACCACAGAGCGTAACGGTCGGCCAGGCGAACGAACGGTGCCTGGGACTTCTCGGCTTCCGCGACCATCCGCACGATGCCCGCGTACGTGCTTTCCTCAGCTCGGGTCGTGACCGTCAGGTCAAACGGGCCGCCGGCGTTGACGACGCCGCTGCGCACCTGGTCACCGTGCTGATGCTCAACCGGGACCGGTTCGCCGGTGAGGGCCGACTCGTCCAGAACTGCCTGCCCGGAAGCTACGGTGCCATCGACCGGGACGAGATCTCCCTGCGCCACGAGAACGAGATCACCAGGCCCGATCTGATCCAGCGGCACCGTATGCAGCGACCCGTTCCGATAGCGCCGGGCAGTCGACGGCGCGCGTGCCAGCAGGCCGCTCAGGTCACGGCGCGCCCGGCTCGCCGCCCAGCCCTCGAGAGCCCGCCCGCTGGTCAGCATCACCGTGATGACCGCCCCGGCCACCAGCTCATCTACCGCTATCGCACCGGCCAGCGCCAGCAAGGCGATGACGTCTACCCCGGCGCGGCGCCGACGCAGGCTATCAGCCAGCGCCAGGAGCGCGTACAGCAGACCTACGGCGGTAACGGCCAGCCATGCCAGCTCCGCTTCCGGGTGCCGGCCAGCCAGATACAGCCCTCCGCCCGCGACCAGGCCCCCGAACGCTACAGCCAGCATGCCTGCCGATGTGCCCTGGACCCGTGCCGTGAGGCCGCGAAGACGGTGCGCGGACGTCATATGGCAACGCTATGACCAGATCCCCGCGATCTTCAGGGTCCAACGGGCGGCCAGGCCCAGGCCGAGGCCGAAGCCCCAGAACGGGTCGAAGCCCCAGCCGCCGCGATACACCACGTGGCCGCCGCCATGCCAGCCGCCACCACCACCACCGTGCCAGCCGCCGTGCGGCGCGGCCTGGACGCCGGTGCAGACCAGCGCGAGCGCGCCGGCGGCGATGGCCAGCGAGCGGCG
>Ga0208219_1000530_pt1 | contig 13680 bp, 14 predicted proteins | sample NGESurshal072012_7_FD_184469 | JGI IMG/M metagenome (GOLD analysis project Ga0208219, IMG submission 184469) | Arctic peat soil microbial communities from Barrow, Alaska - NGEE Surface sample 53-2 shallow-072012 (SPAdes) | ecosystem: Environmental > Terrestrial > Soil > Wetlands > Peat ...
TGCCCGCCCTGCTGGAGTTGCCCGACGACGCCTGGCACAGCCGGGACCCGATCGGCCTCGCCGCCGACGCGGCTCAGCGCTCGGCCCTGGCGATCGGCCTGCTGCGCACCGAGCGCGGTCTGCGCACGCCCGCCGATGTCAGCGCCCTGCTCGCCGACCCGCTGGTCGACGACGAGTTGCGCGCGCTTCTGAGTTAGCCTCCTGTGACGGACCCGTAGTGCCCCTGGGGAGTGGTGTAACGGCAGCCCGCCGGCCTTTGGAGCCGTGAGGTCCGGGTTCAAATCCCGGCTCCCCAGCTAGCCGATAGCCCTGCAAAGAGCGATCTTTTCCGTCCGGTACACGAACTACTGTTCGTGTATGACGTGGGTGCCTCGATATACCGAGGATGAGGTTCGAGAGGCAGTCGCAGGGTCGGTCAGCCTGGCCGCAGCCATGCGACTCCTCGGGCTTCGGCCTGCGGGCGGCAACTACAAGACGCTGTGGTGTCTCATCGAGCACTATCGGATCTCGACCGACCATCTCGATCCGAATTGGGTCTTCCGTGGTCCACGCCCGACGCGCACAATCCCCCTCGAGGAGATTCTGGTCGAACACTCGACCTACAACCGCTGGCGACTCAAGGAGCGGCTCTACCGCGAGGGCATCAAGCAGCGCGTCTCTGAGCTCTGCGGTCAGGGGGAGATGTGGCACGGACGCGGGATGGCACTGATCCTCGATCACATCAACGGCGTCGGGGACGAAAATCGGATTACGAACCTTCGCGTTGTGTGCCCGAACTGCACGGCCACTTTCGACACCCACTGCGGGCGTCAGAACCGCGTCGAAGTGACGCCACGCGTGTGCCAGCACTGCCAGCGCGAGTTTTGGCCGAAGTATCACGAGCAGCGTTACTGCTCGCACCCTTGCGGAGCTCACGCCGACCGGAGCTCTCCTCACCCAGAGCGCCGCAAGGTGCAGCGGCCGCCCTACGACGTCCTGATCGAGGAGACGCAACGGATGGGCTTCAGCGCCGTTGGGCGAAAGTACGGCGTCTCGGACAACGCGGTCCGCAAGTGGATCCGCTGGCATGAGGCTGCGGCGGAGCGGCGCGATGCCGCCTGAGCGACACCTCGCTCAGAGGGCGGCGCGCCGGTCGGGCGCCAGCTCGGCGAGCAGCAGCTCGGTGGTCGCCTCGGCGGGCGCCGGGCGACCGAGACCGAACCCCTGGGCGAGGCGGCAGCCGCGGGTGCTGAGGAAGTCCAGTTGGGCCTGGGTCTCGACGCCTTCGCAGACGACGTCGCAGCCGCAGGCGGTGGCGAGGGCGAGGATCGCCTCGACGATCGCGCAGGCCTGAGGGTCGGCGGGGAGGTCCATAAGGAACGAACGATCGATCTTGATCACCTTGACCGGCAGGCTGTGCAGACGTGACAGCGAGGAGTAGCCGGCGCCGAAGTCGTCGAGGGCGAGGCTGAAGCCGCCGTGGGTGAGGGCTTCGAGCGCCCCGAGGGTCCGGGATGCCTCGACGGTCCACGCCGACTCGGTCAGCTCCACGATCAGCCGCCGCGGGCTTAGGCCCGTGCGGGCGACGACGGCCGCGAAGTCCGACACGAAACCGGGCCGCTCAAGCTGGCGCGGGGACACGTTGATGCCGAAGTGGGGCCGTAGGCCGAGCGCCTCCCACTCGGCGGCTTGAGCACAGAGCGTCTCCAGCACCCAGTCGCCGAGGGCGTGGATGAGGCCTGTCGTCTCCGCGATCGGGATGAACTCGTCAGGGCCGACCATCTCGCCGTCGTCGCGGCGCCAGCGGGCGAGTGCCTCGAGTCCGATGAGCTCGCGGCTGGGCAGGCGGTAGATGGGCTGGTAGTGCAGGGAGAGCTCGCGGTTTGCCAGCGCCTGCCGCAGCGCTGCGGCCATCGACACGCTCGGCCGCTTGGCCAGCCGCGCCCGGTCGGAGAGGGAGTCCCGGTGGGCGAGAGACTCCTCGTCCAGGTGTGAGGGCACACGGGTAAGCAACGACATCCGGGTCCCATCGGTCAGGATCGGCTCAACGCTAAGTACACCGACGCGTTCTGGACGGTTGATCGGCGCAGCCGCGCTCGCCCGAGTAGGATCAGCCCCGTGGCCGCGCCGGTCATCGTCATCCTTGCTGCGGGGCAGGGCACGCGCATGCGCTCCTCGGTGCCGAAACTGCTGCATCCGCTCTGCGGGCGGCCCGTCATCTCCTGGCCGATCGCGGCCGCGCGCGCCGCCGGGGCCGAGCGCATCGTTGTGGTGGACTCGCCCACCCGGCCGCTGGAGGCGGTCGTCGAGGAGGGCGTGGAGCTCGTCGTGCAGGAGCGCCCCTTGGGCACGGCCGATGCCGTGCGCGCCGCCACAGGACGGTTTGCCGACGCGGAGACGGTCGTCGTCATCACCGGCGACGCGCCGCTGGTCACCGCCGAGTCCCTCGCCGGACTGGTCGCCCAGCACGAGCGCTCCGGCGCCGCCGGAACGATCGCGACGGTGGTCCTCGAGGATCCGACCGGGTACGGCCGCGTCGTGCGAGCGCCCGACGGCACGGTTGAGCGGGTGGTGGAGACCAAGGCGCCGGGGGACGCATCGGTGCTCGAGCTGCAGATCCGCGAGGTCAACACCGGGATGTTCGCGTTCGACGCCGAGCCCCTGATCGGGGCGCTCACTGAGGTGCGCGCCGACAACGCCCAGGGCGAGCACTACCTGCCCGACGTCCTGCCGATCCTGCGTGAGCACGAGCGGACCGTCGACGCCTACGAGCTGGCCGACCCCGACGAGATGCTCGGCATCAACGATCGCCGTCAGCTCGCCGAGATCACCGCGGTCGCCCAGCGCCAGATCAACGCTCGCCACATGCTCTCCGGGGTGACGATCGTCAACCCTGCCGCCACCGTGATCGACGTCGACGTGGAGATCGCGGCCGACGTCGTCATCGCGCCCTTCACGAGCCTGCATGGGCAAACGACCATCGCGACCGGGTCGACGATCGGTCCGGGTTCGACGCTGCACGACGCCGAGGTGGGGGAGGGGGCGACGGTTCTGCACTCCTACGTCGTCGGTGCGGTGGTGGGCGATCGCGTGAACGTCGGCCCGTTCAGCTATCTGCGGCCGGGAACGGTGCTGCGCGAGGGATCGAAGGCCGGCGCGTTCGTGGAGATCAAGAACTCCGATGTGGGTCGTGGCTCCAAGGTGCCCCATCTCAGCTACATCGGCGACGCCGACATCGGCGAGCAGACCAACCTGGGCGCGTCGACGATCACCGCCAACTATGACGGTCAACGCAAGCACCGCACGACGATCGGCTCGCGAGTGAAGACGAGCGTTGACACCACGTTCGTCGCTCCGGTGAGCATTGGCGACGACGCCTACACCGGTGCGGGCTCGGTCATCACCCACGATGTGCCCGAGGGCTCGCTGGGCGTCGCGCGGGCGCGGCAGAGCAACATCGACGGCTATGCGCAGCGGCGTCGCGAGCGGGCCGAGGCCGACGCCGCCGACAAGCCATGACCTCCACCGAGTCGTCGCCGGTCGGCCGTACACTGATCGGCGAAATGGGCGTCGTCCAGACCCAGAGCGCCAACACCGTCCTGCGCCGCGAATACGACAAACGCCTGATGCTCGTCAGCGGGCGGGCGAATCCGATGCTGGCTGCGCGCATCGCCGACAAGCTCGGCGTCGAGCTGAGCGATGCCAACCTCAAGACGTTCGCCAACGGCGAGGTCTACTGCCGCTATGAGGAGTCCGTGCGCGGCGCCGACGTGTTCATCGTCCAGCCGACGTGCGGCAACGCGGCCACCGGGCTCACGCCCAACGACGCTCTCATGGAACTGCTCGAGATGGTCGACGCGGCCGTCGGCGGCTCGGCGCACCGCGTGATCGCCGTCACGCCCTGGTATGGCTATTCCCGCCAGGACAAGAAGTCGGCCCCGCGGGAGCCGATCAGCGCCCGTCTGGTCGCCCGGATGCTCGAGTCGGCGGGGATCGACCGCCTGCTCACGATGGACCTGCACTCCGGCCAGATCCAAGGGTTCTTCCAGAAGCCGTGCGACCACATGACGGCGCTGTTCATGCTCACCCAGTACTTCGCCGACCTCGGTCTCGAGGATCTCGTGGTCGTCTCCCCGGACGTCGGCCGGGTGAAGCTGAACAAGAACTTCGCGGCCAAGATCGGCGCCGATCTGGCGATCCTCAACAAGGAGCGCCCCGCTCAGCAGGTCGCCGAGATCAGCTACGTGATCGGCGACGTCCGCGATAAGACCGCGCTGCTCGTCGACGACATGATCGGCACCGCTGGGACGCTCGCCGCCGCCGCCCAGGCCGTCCGTGACGCCGGGGCTCGGCGCATCTACGCCGCCGCCACCCACGGGAACTTCTCGGGCAAGGCGTGGGAGAACCTCGCCGCGGCCGACTTCGAGCAGGTGGTGGTCACCGACACGATCCCCCTCCCGCCCGGCGCGCCCGACAATGTTCGCGTGCTCTCGTGCGCCGAGCTGCTGACCAACTCGATCCGCCAGATCTTCACCGACGGATCAGTCAGCGACGTGTTCGGCGGCGAGAACCAGCTGTTCTGAGCAGCGCGGCCGCGCCCCGCAGCGACCCCGCCGAGGGCGCGCAGCAGGCCCCCGCCCCGGGAACCGCTGCTGCACACTGCGAGATGAACCGCGGTTTGCGGATCTGTCCCGCCCCGGACAGACCGCAAAAACCGCTGTGCCCCCTGGCCATCCTTGGCCTATGTCAATGAGAACGCCCAGTCACGGCGAAGGTTGGTCAAAGCTCCGCATATTGCTTCTCTGTGACGAAGATCACAGAGTCGGCGGCCTGGTAGCCCACCATCTGTGTGAACCACTCGGAGGTGCCAGGCAATGATCGAGCTGGAATACGAGATGACCTACGCGGAGACGATCGCGGGGCCGCTGCCGCCGACTTCCGGATCGCCCACCGGGGAGCGGCTGTGCTGGGAGGTGCGGACGGCGACGCTGCGGGGGCCGCGCATCGATGCCGAGCTGGCGATGCCCGGAACGGATTGGATGCGCCTGGGGAGCGACGGCATCCGTCGCCCCGACCTGCGCGTCCAGATGCTCACCGACGACGGCGAGACGATCCTGCTCAGCTACGACATCGGGGTGATCCGCTCCAACGAACTGTTCCTCACCGCCCTGGCGGAGGGCGCGCCGACCGCCTTCGAGGACCAGTACATGCGGATGGTGCCCCGGTTCGACGTCGCCAACGGTCGCTACGACTGGCTGCGTGAGAGCGTCTTCATCGCCCGCGGGAGGGTTGCCGGCTCGCGCGCGATCGAGTACGAGATCTACCGGGTCGGCTGACTCGCCACAATCCGGCGATCGACGCGGAACGCAACATCGGCCAGGGCGCGGGTGCGGCCCGCCTACAGGAGCTGCTGGGGCTCAGCGAGGATGAGCTCTGCGCGGCACTTGGGGTCGACCCGCTGACGCTGCTCTCCGGCCAGCTCGACCATCGCCCGGAGCTGGGGATCCTGCTGACGCTCATCGACGAGGCACAGGTGCAGGCTCAGGCCGGACCGCAGATGCTCAGCCGGTGGGTGCGCTCCGCCGGGCCGGAGGGCAAGCCGATCGATGCGCTCACCGGCCGGGACTTTGCCGCGTTCGAGGACGCGCTCGCGCAATTCGCCGAGCGCGGGTTCGTGCTGCGGGGCGGCGGGGCGAGCGCGGGTGGCTGAACCGTTCGCCCACACGATGCGCGTCCGGTACGCCGAGTGCGACGCGCTCGGCGTCGTCTTCAACGCCCACTACCTGACGTATCTCGATCAGACGTTGACCGAGCTCTTCCGCTCCGCGATGGGCGGCTACCGGCGGCTAATCGAGAACGAGCTCGACATGGTGGTCGCCGACGTCCACATGCAGTTCCACGCCCCCGCGCGTTTTGACGAGGAGATCGAACTCGAGGCGACGGTCGCGCACATCGGCACGACCAGCCTCGTCACCCACCATCGGATCCGGCGCGACGGTGAGCTCCTGTTCGCTGGCGAGATGGTCCACGTGTGGGTGCGGCGAGGCTCGGCCGAGAAGACGCCGATCCCCGACTGGGCGCGCGCCGGCCTTCAGCCCTGGTACGAGCCGGCGAACGCCTGAGGATCTGTCGGCCCCTCGTCGGGGCGCGCCGGCTCGGTCAGTCGGCGTCGTCGGGATCCGGCCGCTTCTTGGGCCAGATGCCGATGAGGTGGTGAAACGCGCGAGCGGCGTATCGCTCCACCAGCGCGGCCGCGCCGGCCATCACCCCGGCCTGGAGCGCGCGGGCGCCGACCACCTTGGCCGTGCTCCCCTCGCCGGTCAGGGGCTGGGGCGGGGCCTCCTTATCGATGCGCGACCACACGGCCCGAAAGACCGATCGGCCGAGCAGCCGGGCGAAAATTCCGGCGATGATCGCGAACGGTTTGTAGAGGAGCCTCATGGCGGTGCAGCCTATCGCCTGGGGCATTTACGCCCGATGGCCAGCCCTACGCGCGCTCGATGCTCCAGTTGGCGGTTGTAGTCGACCGCTCCGAGTGGCTAAATATGTCTACGAAGTTGCCGATCTTTAGAAGGAGCACCATGCTCGACGAGGATCACACCCAGGATGACGGCACAGGCGAGGAGCTACTCCGCCGGGCGCTGCTCGATGAGTCCTCCGCAGTGGCGGTATCGCTGCGGGTCGCGGGGCTTCCGCTATCCGACGCGGTGACGGTCATCTTCCACGGCCGGCGTGATCTCGGCACGCTGCAGACCTACGTCACCGCCGGCAGCCGCGGCGCCGGCGCCACCGTCTCGGCGCGTGAGCTGCTGCGCGTTCCCTGCGATCTGGATCTCGCCGACGCCGAGGACCGTGAGTCGGCCGAGCAGCTCTACATCGAGCAGGCGACCGCGCTGCGTGATGCGCTCGTCGGCGCCGACACCGTCCTGGACGTCTGGCGCGAGCCGCTGTCTGACCTCGCCGGCAGCGGCGTGTCGGTCGACCACTCGGTGGCGCTTTCGGTCCGCCTGCCGGCGCCCCGCCTGCTGCCGACGGCGCTGGTGGCCACCGAGTCCCACATCGTGGTCACTCCCGTCTGCAGTGCCCGGACATTGGCCGACGGTCGGCCTCCGATGGGCATTGCCTGCGCCCAGCAGGAGTTCGCGCGGGTGTATCCGCTGTCTGACGACCCTGAGCGGTGCGTCGAGGATTTCCTCGGTCTGGCCGCCGAGCACGCCATGCGCCTCGCCGAGAAGCTCGAGCACCAGGAGGCATCGGTGCAGCGCTTTCTCGAGATCAGCGACCCCTGAGCGGGGGCGCTCGCCGCGACCGCGAAGTCGCTACCGTCCGCGCCCGATGCGGCGCCGGAAGATCGTGAGCCTGATCGTCGCTGGGGTTGTCCTGTTCCTGGTGCTCAGCGCACTGCTCGCCCGGGGACTCAGCATCGGCGGGGCTGAGGATTCGGCGCTCACCGATTTGGTCAAGGCCGAGGCTCGCGGAGACGCCGCCGGGGTCACCGGGCTGATCGACGGCTGCCGGGCGGATGCCGGCTGCCGCGCGCGGGCGGCGGCCAACGCCCAGGCGCTTAAGCGAAGCGGCACGGTCTCGATCGTTCTGATCCAGCCGTCGTCCAGCTTCTCGCTGGGGAGCACGCTGGGCACTGCTCGCGTGGTCTGGCTCGTGGGCGGGTCGCTCCCACGGGTGCAATGCGTGCGTGTGCGCCACGCCGGCAACCTGCTCTCGGGTTTCACCGTGGAGCTCCTGCGGGTCAGCGTGCGGATCAAGAGCGACCACCCCTGTCCGGCCCACTTCTGAACATCAGAGGGCTGGGGAGGAGACCGCAGGTCGGCGGCGGGTCGGGCCGCGGAACGGCTGGCGAGGGAACCGCCGGTCGAATCGGGCCGGGAGCGGTGGGTCTAGCGGTGCGGCGTGCGGACCGGCCGGCGCGCCGGCTCGCGAGCGGGGCGCCGTTCACGGGACGGTCGCTGCTCACTGATCCGGCCGGGGCCGCGGAGGCGAACGCTTGCCGGAACGGCGTCGAGGAGCGGAATCCCGCCGCGGGGTGGTTCGGGCGGCGAGGGCGGGAGCTTCGGTCCGCGACCCCAACCTTCGTCCTCGCCCTCCTGACGCGGTTTGGGCGCCGCGGGGTTCTCTTTCAGCGCCGGGAACATGAGCACGACCACACACGCCAGCCCGACCAGGTGAACCCCGGCGATCCACAGCATCAGCTGTGCTCCCTCAGACATGGATTAAGGTTAGCGCAGGGTTAGCCCCCCGCGCCACCGTTTAGGCGCGACTGCCGCTACCATCGAACGCCGCCCATGGCCACCACTCAGACAACCACCTTGAAGGTCGCCCCGCGTGAGCCCGGCGGCTCGCGCCACGCCCGGCGCCTGCGCCGCGACGGCAACGTTCTCGGCGTCGTGTACGGCGGCGGCGAGGAGCCCGTCAGCTTCCAGGTCGCCGCCCGCGATCTGCGCCACGCGCTCGCCGATGCCGGCGCCGTGATGGACCTGGCGATTGAGGGCGGCGCATCGTCGCCGGTCGTCGTCAAGGACCTCGTCCGCCATCCGGTGACGAACCTGACCGTCCATATCGACCTGCTCCGCGTCCGCCTCGATCAGAAGATCCAGGCCACGGTGTACCTCGAACTGGTCGGCGGCGATGACTCGCCGGGCGCCATCGACGGTGGCGTGCTCGAGCAGATCGCGCGCGAGCTGACGATCGAGGCGCTCCCCGGCGACATTCCCGACTCGCTCACCCACGACGTCTCCACGTTGCAGATCGGCGACACGGTGACGCTCGACGCGATCCGTCCGCCCGCGACGGTCACGCTCGTCGACGACCCTGAGACGGTCATCGCGATTCTCAGCCCGCCCCGGTTGCAGACCGAGGACACGGACGAGATCGAGCAGGAGACCGGCCTCGTGGGCGAGAGCGAGGCGGCCGCCGGTGACAGCTCCGGCGACGCAGGCACCGACGCCGCCGGCGACTCCGGGTCCGACGACTCCGGCGAGTAGGCGCGGGCCGTGGTCCCGCTGGGACACGGCGGCGCTCCCGTCGACTGGCTGATCGTCGGCCTCGGCAACCCGGGCCCTGAGTACGACCGGACGCGTCACAACGTCGGCTTCGAGATCGCCCGCACGCTGATCGACCGCTGGCAGCTGCCCAAGCCAAAGCAGCGCTTCAAGGGTCTCCTGAGCGAAGGCAGGACCGGGGCGGGTGGGACCGGTTGCCCCCGAGTAGCCGTCCTCCTTCCGCAGACGTACATGAACGACGCCGGCCAGTCCGTCGGTCCGGCGCGCGGAGCCCTGCATGCCGACCTGGACCACGTGCTCGTCCTGCACGACGAGATCGATCTGCCGTTCGGTGACATCCGCGTGCGCCTCGGTGGCGGCCTCGCTGGCCACAACGGCCTCAAGTCGATCCGGCACGGGCTGGGCTCGGCGGACTTCGGGCGCGTGCGGGTGGGAGTGGGGCGGCCGCCGACGACCGATCCCGACCGGGTGGCAGCCTATGTGCTCGGCCGCTTCTCCGAGCCCCGGGCCGACGTCGAGATGCTCGTCGACGAGGCCGCCGACGCGACTGAGCGGGTGCTGCGCGACGGCCTCTCCTGAGCGGTCGGGCACGCTCCTAGACTGAGACATCGGCCCTTGATTCTCCGCTCACTCCTCTCCTACGCCGACGAAGATCCACAGACCGCCGCGCTGCTGCGCGACGGGGGAGAGGCGTTCGTATCGCAGTCGCTGCGGCCGTATCTCATCTCGGCGCTGCTTGATCGCGATCCGACCCGGCCGGCGATCGTGGTCGCCGGCGACGACCGGGCGGCGCGTGATCTCGCCGCCGGGCTCAAGGCGTGGCTGGCGCCCCGCAGCGTCCGGTACTACCCCAGCCGCGGGGTCGCATACGAGTCGCATCTCGCCCCGCCGCCCCACCTCGTGGGTCTGCGCATCGCCGCGCTCGACGCCCTGCTGGAGCCGAGCGACACAGCCGCTCCGGTCGTCGTCGTGAGCGCCGTCGCCCTCTCCGAGAAGGTGCCCGATCGCTCGATGCGCCCACACGGCTTCGAGCTGCGCGCCGGCGACCTGATCGACCTCGACGAGACCGGGCTTGACCTGGTCGCCGCCGGCTATGAGCGCGTCGATCAGGTCGAGGACCGCGGCCAGTTCGCGATTCGCGGCGGCCTGCTCGACCTGTTTCCGGCGACCGAGGACCGTGCAGTGCGCGTCGACCTGTTTGGCGATGAGATCGAGTCGCTGCGCTGGTTCTCGACGTTCACCCAGCGCTCGCTCGGCGACGCCGACGTCGTCGAGGTCGCGCCGGCCGCCGAGCTGGCCCCCGAGCATCGCGAGCTGGCCGAGATCGCCGCCCTCGAGGATCCCGCCGACCGGCCTGAGATCACTGAGCTGCTCCCCGTCGACAGCTTCTATCCGCTGCTCGAGCTCGTCGGTTCCCAGGCGTCGGTCATGATCGCCGGCTCCGAGGACCTGGCGCCGGCCCTTGCCGACCACTGGCAGGACGTCACCGCCGCCTTCCACGACGCCGACGCCAACCACCTGTACGTCGCCCCCGACACCATCATCACCGCGCTCGACGAGCGCGTCCAGATCCGCCTGAGCAGCATCGACCAGGACCAGCGCTTCGCCTTCCGCGGCCAGGCGGCGAACATCGCCGCCCGCGGACTGAAGGAGGCCGAGCCGGAGCTCGAGAAGCTCGCCCGCTCCAACTACCGCACCGTGCTGGCCTTCTCCCGCCGCGGGGAGGGCGAGCGCTTTGCCTACAACCTCGGGCGTCTCAAGGTCCACTGGCTCGACGAGACCGGCGAGGCCGCCGTCGGGCCCGGGCTGCTCACGCTCGCCGAGGCGCGCCTGCAGGACGGGTTCATCGCACCGCAGTTCCACCTCGCCGTCATCCCCGACCATCGGCTCTTCCAGCGCCGCAAGGCCGCCGAGCGACCTGGACGCGAGCGTGGCCGCGGCGTGCTGCGCAGCTTCGCCGACCTGCGCACCGGGGACATCGTCGTCCACGAGGACCACGGGATCGCCCGCTTCGCCGGCTTTGACACCAAGACCGTGGCCAACGTCACGCGCGACTACCTGTACCTGGAGTACGCGGGCTCGGACCGCGTCTTCGTGCCGGTCGACCAGCTGGCCAAGATCAGCCGCTACGTCGGCGCCGGCGGGGCCCACCCACCGCTGTCCAAGCTCGGCGGCTCGCGCTGGGAGCAGCTCAAGGCCCGCGCTCGCCGCGCCGCACAGGAGCTGGCCGGGGAGCTGCTCAACCTGTACGCCGAGCGCAAGCGGCGCGAGGGCCACGCGTTCGAGATCGACTCCGACTGGCAGCGCGAGTTCGAGGATGCCTTCCCGTTCACCGAGACGCCCGACCAGCGCGACGCGATCGAGTTCGTCAAGGCGGACATGGAGTCCGCCCGGCCGATGGACCGCCTCATCTGCGGCGACGTCGGCTACGGCAAGACCGAGGTCGCCCTGCGGGCCGCCTTCAAGGCAGCGCAGGACGGCAAGCAGGTGATGGTCCTCGCGCCCACGACGATCCTCGCCCAGCAGCACTACGGCACGTTCTCCGAGCGCCTCAAGGACTATCCGGTGACGATCGAGCACGTCTCGCGCTTCCGCTCGGCCGCCGAGCAGAAGGACGCGATTGCGCGCTTCGGCAAGGGCGAGGTCGACATCATGATCGGCACCCACCGGCTGCTCAGCCGCGACGTCCGCGCCAAGGACCTCGGCCTGCTGATCGTCGACGAGGAACAGCGCTTCGGCGTCAAGCAGAAGGAGCTGTTGCGCCAGCTGAAGCTGCGCGTCGACGTAATCGCCATGAGCGCCACCCCGATTCCCCGCACGCTGCAGATGTCGCTGGCCGGGGTGCGGGATATCAGCGTCATCGAGACCCCGCCTGAGGGTCGCCGCCCGATCAAGACCTACGTCGGCGAGTACGACGAGGAGCTGGTGCGCCGGGCTCTGATCCGCGAGAAGGAGCGCCACGGCCAGGCGTTCTTCCTGCACAACCGCGTCGACTCGATCGAGGAGACGGCGGTGCGACTGCGCGGCCTGTGTCCGGGAATGCGCTTCGAGGTCGCCCACGGGCAGATGGACGAGAGCCTGCTTGAGGAGCGGATGCTCTCGTTCCTGCGCGGTGACGCCGACGTGCTGGTGTGCACGAGCATCATCGAGTCGGGCATCGACATCCCGCAGGCCAACACGCTGATCGTCGAGCGTTCGGACGTCTTCGGCCTCTCGCAGCTCTACCAGATCCGCGGGCGGGTGGGACGCTCTCGCGAGCGGGCGTACGCCTACCTCTTGTATCCGAGCGCGGCCGCCCTCACGCCCGAGGCGGCGCAGCGCCTATCCGCCCTCAGCGACTACACCGAGCTGGGCGCCGGGTTCAAGATCGCGATGCGCGACCTGGAGCTGCGTGGCGCCGGCAACCTGCTCGGCGACGAGCAGTCCGGCCACGTCGCCGCGCTCGGCTTCGAGCTGTACATGCAGATGCTCGACGAGGCGGTGGAGGCCGCCGACGCCGAGAGCGACGGCGCCGGGTCCACGGAGGACTGGGAGCCCGTGCGCCTCGACGTCAACGTCGACGCCTACGTTCCGGCCGACTACGTGCCCTACGAGCAGGCCAAGGTCGAGGTGCACCGCCGGATCGCGGGCGCCCGGCAGGTGTCGGAGCTGATGGAGCTGCGCGAGGAGCTCGAGGATCGCTTCGGACCCGAGCCCGACCCACTGCGCAACCTGATCCTGCTCCAGCAGGCGCGGATCAAGTTCGGGCAGGCGGGCGCCCAGGCGGTGAGCGTGCGCGGCGACCGGCTGGCGGTGACGCCGATCGAACTCGACTCGGTTCGGGCGAAGAAGATCCGGGCCGAGATCCCCGAGGCGCTCTACGAGTCAGGCAAGTCCCAGCTGTCGATGCGGGTGCCCAAGGACCCCGTCGAGCAGTTTCCGGCGATCGTACGGGCCGCCGATGTGCTGCTGGCGGTGACCCGCGAGGCCGAGGAAGACGCGGCCGACCGCGTCGCCGTCAGCGCCTGAGCGACCGGGGGCCCGGATGGGTGCGAATCCGGGCCGCCAGATACGAGTGCGATAAGAGTCGGCTAAACCGGGCCACTTGAGCGCAGGCAGGCCGCTACTATCCGCCGAGTCGTATGAAGACTCTGAGGTCCATCCCGGCGCTTGGCGCCTTTTTTGTGCTCGTGGCCGTGGCTATCTCGGCCTGCGGCTCGAGCGTTCCCGGCAACTCGGTGGCGTCCGTGGCCGGCAACCCGATCAGCCTCCAGGCGTTCAACCACTGGATGTACGTCGACGCGAAAGGTCAGGCGGCGTCGAGCCCCGGCCAGCCGGTGATCGTCCCCAACGATCCGCCGAACTTCACCAACTGCATCGCCCAGGCGCGGGCCAAGATCCCGACCCTGAAGAAGACCCCCGCCAAGACACTCAAGGCCGACTGCAAGCAGCTCTTCACGTCGCTGTCCTCGCAGGTCATGGACTTCCTGATCAAGGCCTACTGGTACCAGGGCACAGCCCATAAGCTCGGGATCAACCTCACCGACGCGCAGGTGCAGACCGCGCTGGCCAAGGCCAAGAAGGGCCAGTTCAGCACCCCCGCCCAGTTCACGGCGTTCCTCAAGCAGAGCGGCCAGACCGCGGCGGACATCGAGTACCGCGTCCGCGTCAACCAGATCTTCATGAAGCTGACCGCGCGCCATCC
>Ga0208219_1000533_pt1 | contig 13643 bp, 19 predicted proteins | sample NGESurshal072012_7_FD_184469 | JGI IMG/M metagenome (GOLD analysis project Ga0208219, IMG submission 184469) | Arctic peat soil microbial communities from Barrow, Alaska - NGEE Surface sample 53-2 shallow-072012 (SPAdes) | ecosystem: Environmental > Terrestrial > Soil > Wetlands > Peat ...
GCGGATGCCTACACCACCTACCGCAGCGACAAAGGCTTGATCGACTTTACCGACATGCTCGAACGCTACGTCTCCGGCCCGGCCACCCCCCTGCCCGTGGACGTAGCCATCATCGACGAGGCGCAGGACCTAACCCTCCTTCAATGGCGTGTGGCATTGAAGGCTTTCGCGAATGCATCCGAGCTATGGGTTGCCGGCGACGACCTCCAATCTATCCACAAATGGGCGGGAGCGGCGGAGGACTATTTCCTATCGCTCGATGGTTACACTCACGAGATCATTCCCGTCTCGCGCCGACTCCCGGAAGCGATCTTCAACCTTGCGCAGGAAGTCTCCGCCAGGGTTGGGCGCAAGTATGAGCGCGCCTGGACTCACACCGGCCGCCCCGGCGCCGTCAACTGGTTCGCCGGGCCGGACGAGGTAAGCCTGGAACGGGGGTCCTGGCTGCTGCTGGCACGCACCAGGGCGCAGCTGGTGGGCCTGGTGGCGGTGGCGCGGGAGCAGGGGGTAATCTACCGCCTCAAGGGCGCCAGCAGCGTAGACAAGGCCCATGTGGCCGCCATACAGGCGCACGAAGCCCTGCGGGCCGGTAAAACAGTGAGTGGGGCGGACGCGGCGGCGGTTATGAAGGCGGCTGGGCGCAAGGACGCGCGGATTGTCGAGAACGATACCTACAGTGCGGCGGACTTAGATTACGATGCGAATCCTATCTGGCATGACGCGCTGGTGGGTTTCCCCCTGGAAACGCGCGAGTACTATTTGGCCTGCCTGCGGCGCGGTGGGAAGCTTACGCAGGAACCGCGCATCAAGATCGAAACCATTCACGGCGCCAAGGGTGCGGAGGCGCAGCATGTGTTGCTACTGACCGATCTCACGTACCGCACGCAACGAGGGTACGAGCTGGACCCCGATAGCGAGCACAGAGTTTTCTACGTTGGCCTCACGCGGGCGTCGGAGACATTGAACCTTGTGGCGCCGCGTGAAGTCTATGGGTACGCACTCTAACAAAGGACCATAGCATGAGCAAAGAAAAGATTGTGAAGGGTTTGGAGGAAGCCGTTGGGTTTGCTCAAGGCCGCCCTGCGAAGGGAATTATATAGATGACTCCCTTGAAGGAAGATCTATATGAAATGTTGAAGCGCCATCAACAAGAAATGTTGATGTTGTTCAATTTAAGCGGTCAGGGTCTTCTGGAGGATTGTGATGAATTGCTCGATGAATCATATCCGCGATCTGAACCAGTACCAATCCTCCGTGGCGCCAGTTTGTGGCCGTAGACGACCGGGGGTCGGTGGGTAAGGGCTGTGATTAACACGCACCGCGCCGCTTTACTTTTGACGAAACGGCGGGTAGCATCCCTGCCAGAACTGTGGAGAACTGCATGATCCTTTCCGGCCAGACCATCCGTCACATGAAGATCGTGGACCCGTTCTGCGAGCGGACGGAATTCAACACCATGACCTACGGCGTGGGGCCGGCGGGTTATGATGTCCGCGTCGAGTTCGACCCGGATGGAAGACATGCATCACTTATCATGGAGCCTGGGGCGTTTACGTTGGCGTCCACGGTCGAACGCTTAACCATGCCCAACGACGTGATGGGTATCGTTCACGACAAGTCGTCATGGGCGCGGCGCGGGTTGTCTGTCTATAACACCGTCATAGAACCAGGCTGGGAAGGCTACCTGACCCTGGAGCTGTCCAACCATTCCGGCGCGGAGATCATCATAAAGCGCGGCCAGCCCATAGCGCAGGTGGTCTTCCACAGGCTGGACCGCGCATCCACGGCGCCCTACCGGGGCAAGTACCAGGACCAGCGGCGTGGGCCGCAGGGGGCCAAGTGAACAACGAGGAGATGACAATGACCGACAAAACCATCCGTGAGCTTCAAAGCTCTTTGCCGTGGACTGGGCATTACCATCGGGACTTCCGCGCTGCACCTATGACGCACAAGGATCTGGGGCATGCTTTGCTTCACATCCATAAGGCGGGCGGAAAACTGGCCGCAATGGTGAACGACGCCGAGCACGGCGGCGTAGACTGGGCGGACCTGGCGGTTCGCACAGAGGTGGCAAAATATGCGGCAGACTTTGTCATCTGTGCGCTGCGGATCGCCAACACGTGCCCGGAAGGCGTTATAGATCTTCAACGCGCCGTGGAAGACCGTATCTTGAACAAGAACAATCAACTGGCTGCTGAAGCGACTATCCATAAGGGCTCTGAGCGAGAAGGGACAAGATCTGTCCCCCATCACTCATCACTACCAAAAGATTGTTCGTCCGGTCACAAACCCGATGATAACAATCATCACTGTGTTCGCTGTGGCATTTTACTCCAGTACTCGCACGGCCTGCATGTCCACGACCCACGCAGCGCCCGTGCGAAGGGGCCACAGCAATGATCGAAGCCAAAATAATCTGCGACAGCGTAAACCCTACCGGCCAGCGCTTGACCACGTTCCAGCTCCGCTACCCGCGCTTCATTCACGCGGAGTTCATGACGCATCGGCGCTTCAGCCGTAACGCCAGCTCCAGCCGCGCCGTCCCCACGGCCAAGCTGCTGGAGGAGGTGCGCTCGGACGCGCTGCGCGCGGTGCCGGTCTTCTGGGGCAAGAACCAGGCGGGGATGCAGGCGGCGGAGGAACTTGACGATGTCGAGACTCTCCCGTGCGGCGCTGGACCACTGACGCAGAAGGACCGAGCGAAGATGGAATGGCAGATGGCCGCATTAGCGGCGGCGAACAGCGCTGAGAGGATGGCGTCGATTGGCGCGCACAAGCAGATCGTGAACCGCATCATCGAGCCCTTCACTCACATCAACGTCGTCTGCACCGCGACCGAGTACATGAACTTCTTCGGCCTGCGCCTGGACAAGGCGGCGCAGCCGGAGATGCGCGCGCTGGCGGAGGCTATGTGGGCGGCCTACGGCGACAGCATCCCCCTGCCACGCAAGCCAGGGGAATGGCATCTTCCTTTTGTTGCCCTAGCAGGTCATGAAGGTGTGACTGCTGCGGATTATCTCCGCGCTAATAATAAACATTTAAGTGACGACGTTGGTATGGAGAGATGGATAAATATGTTAATCAAGATATCCGTCGCCCGCTGCGCCCGCGTCTCGTACATGAGCAACGACACCGGCAAGCGCTCGACCGTGGAGGAAGACCTTGCGCTCTACGACCGCCTGCTTGGCGTGCAGCCGCTCCACGCAAGCCCGGCGGAGCACCAGGCTACGCCCGATGACGTGACCGGCCCCTACGATATTCTCGTCAAGGAACCGACCCCAGACCAGCGCAGAGACCGTATCCTTCAAACAACCATCAGTTCGCGATGGGCCAACCCGGAACAGCACGGCAACTTCGTCGGCTGGCGCCAATACCGCAAGATGTTGCCCGGCGAAAGCCTGGCACCATTGCCCGAGGGGTACCAGCCATGATCCACGCCAAACTCAGCGTAGTCCCGTCACCAACACCCCCTGCCCCCGACCCCGCACGCCTGGAACAAAGACTTACGGTCCTACGCCGCCAGCTCATGCGCGCCGCCGTTCGCTACGTGCGCGAGAGCCCAGGGGGAACACGCGGCGACCGCTTGCGGGTGGCTAGTGCGCTGTCAGGTATCCCGCTCAACTTGATCGATGTGGAGGAGAAGAAGACATGACTCAAGACGGCCCTGAAATACGCAAGATGCTTGATCGTGTGGATTGCATCGACGAAATGTTCGACACTGCCACAGGTTGGGGTTCGTGGATGGCGGAAGCCTCCAGCGAACGTAAAAACATTATCAATCGTCTGAACCGTGACCACGGTTACGCGCTACCGCATAAATATGAATTAAAACCGTCTTTGGAACCCAACCCTTGGATAAAATCATTGGAAAAGAGCGCGGCTTTAGCAGAGGTGCGTGTTGCACCAGGTATCGACAACACGCCCCGCAAAGCCCATTACGGCGACGGCGAGCAGCCGTGGGACGTGATCGTGCGCTTAGGCTGGGGTCCGGCCTTCGCGGCCGGCAACGTGCTCAAGTACCTCCGCCGCAGCAAACACCCGGAGCACTCGCTGGAGAGTGCGGCGTGGTACTATGCGCGGCTGGTCGAAGGTTGCGCCCAAGAACCTCAAATGGGGGCATCGACTCGTAGGTATAAATTTATCCCCATGAAACCATGGAGCGCGGCGCTGCACACGCTTGAAGACGAATTGACACAGGCCGAACGCGCCCGCGTGCGCGGCTACACAACCACAGGAGAATAGCCATGAAAGCCGACAAGGAAGTCCTCCACCAGCTAGCCCGCCGTATTGGCCCAGGAAACCTTCCTATTCCCAGCATTAACGCGGAAATGGAGCTTAGGGTGGATACTTTGGCCCAAAAGATAATCGACCTGACCGCCGAAAAAGATGGCGGTGAGGTCTTGATTGAGGTTGTGGGTTAGTTTAGGTTCGCATCGTCAATCAGAACTGGAGTATGACAATGATCTTCCTCATAACCTACCGGAACTACCTCGAAGACGTGGCCGTCACCCGTTTCGACGACGCGGCCATTGCCAAGACGCATCTCGATGCCAAAGCCGACCAGGCGACAAGCGGCCTGATCATCGGCGACCCTCTCGACATCGAGGGCTCGAAGAAGTATATGATCGATCTCTTCAACGCGCTCGCGCGCGAGGGCGACGAGGTCGTTGGGCCGAACGGCTTCAACAACAGGGCAACCGGCCAGACGCGCATCTTCGACCGGCTCACCCAGTACTACATTCACCTCCCTGTCACCACGGCGCCCGCTGCGGGGATAACGGAGCAACCGGTTCCCGCCGTGGAACCACATACCACCGATTCCGAATCCTCGGCACCGGAACAGCAACAGGAGGACGACATGGCCAAGGCCAAGAAGACGAAGGCATCCAAGAAGACCAAGACGACCCGCGTGAAGAAGACCAAGGTCACGCGCACCCCGCGCGTGAAGGGCGAACTGCGCAAGGGCAGCATCGCCGACGAAGTGGCGAAGATCTGGAGCCGCGACAAGGGCGCGTCCCACGCCGAGACGCTGGCGATCATCGTCGGCAAGTTCCCGGACAAGAAGGAAGCCGCGCTCAGCAACACCCTGCGCGGCTGCACGACCAGCATCCCCAAGACGACCGGGCGCAAGCTCTCCCGCGAGAAGCAGGAAAAGCGCGGCATGGTCTACTTCCTCGCCTGACACCGCCGCCGGCCCGCAACAGACACCTCCCTAGGCGACTGGGGAGGTGTTTTCACAAGCACATAAAGATGTAAAGCAAGGCACAGGAACGTGATCCAAAGAACCATCGGCTTGGCAACCCTGTTCCTCGGCGACTGCGCCGAGGTCTTGAACACCCTCAAGCACACCGTACAACCATCATCGACCGGCATTGTGACCGACCCGCCCTACGGCATCGGTAGGTGGTCCTCGACAGGTGGCAACTCGCTGTCCGCCGCCGAGACGGAAGAGATCAACAAATGGGACGTGGCGCCACCGGTCGAGGTCTTCGATCTCATCCGCACGATCTCCAAGGAACAGATCATCTGGGGCGGAAACTATTTCCTCGACATTCTCGGCAAGACCCCCTCCCCCCTGCTATGGGATAAAAAGATCCGCGACATGCATTACGCGGACGGGGAATTCGCCTGGACGTCGTTCAAGCACGGTGCGCTGCGGATATTCGAGACGGCGCTCCAGTCCACCGAGGTCCGGTCAATGGGGCGAAAGCACCCGACGCAGAAGCCTATCGTCCTGATGGAATGGTGCCTTTCCAAGTTGCCTGCGGAGCTAACGCTAATCGTCGACCCGTTCATGGGATCGGGGACAACCGGCGTGGCTGCCGTGACAGGGGGGAAGCAGTTCATCGGGATTGATCTGAACCCGAAGCACTTTGAGACGGCGTGTGGCCGGATCGAGGAAGCGCAGAAGCAAGAGGGGCTGTTCTGATGCGTAAAGAAGTCATCGGCGCGGCGACACTCTACCTCGGAGATTGTCGTGAGGTATTCCCGCTTGTTGGTCCTGTCGACGCAGTTTTGACTGATCCGCCTTACGGCATCGGTGCCGACGAAGCAGTATCGAACAGTAAAGGCAAGTACGGCTGGACCTATTACGGCGAAACAACGTGGGATCGTGAGCGGCCGCCGCGTGAGATATTCGATACTATTCTCAAGATTGGAAAAGTGCAGATTGTATGGGGGGGCAATTACTTTACAGACTTTTTACCACCCTCCATGCAGTGGCTGATCTGGGACAAAGGTCAATCCGATTTTTCGCTTGCGGACTTTGAGATGGCCTGGTCGTCTCAACAGAAGGCAGCACGGCGCATAACATATCCGCGCGCCAGAGCGTTGCAGGACGGAAAGGAACATCCGACACAGAAGCCTGTTCTCGTTATGGAATGGTGCATCGAACAGCTACCTTCCGACACACAGGTTATTCTAGACCCTTTCATGGGTTCCGGCACAACCGGTGTCGCTGCCGTCAAGGCAAAGAAACAGTTCATCGGCATCGAAAAGCACGAGCCCTATTTCGACATCTGCTGCCGTAGGCTTGCGGAAGCGCAGAAGCAGGAAGGACTCTTTTGATGAAGGACGCCGTCACCAAGATCAAGTCCGCCTTGGCCTCCAAGGACATGGGCGCCTTCTTGAACCACTATCTGATCGCCGACGGCGAGATTCTGGCCACCGACGGCCGTATCACGGCGGGTTACCCCAGCGACTGCGGCGTCTCGGCCTTGGTGCCAGGCCCGGAACTGGAGGCCCTGGTGGGCCGCCTTGCCGACGACCTCACCGTGACGGCACAAGAGAATGCGATCAAGCTGGCCTCCGGCCGCATGCACGGCACCATCCAAACCCTCCCCCCTGACAGTGTCGTATTCCACCGCCCCGAAGGCGAATGGCGCAAGCCGCCGGCGAACTTCATCGAAGCGCTGCGCCACGCCCGCCCGTTCATAGCCGATCAATCCGTTCAGCAATGGGCGCTTTGCGCATGCATGCGTAGCGGTGCGATCCTAGCGTCGAACAACATTTCCCTGGTGATGGTCGAGTGTCCGGGACTGGAGAGCGATGTCGATATCTTGCTTCCCAGCCGCGCCGTCGACTTCGTGCTCGGTGCCAAGGCGCCTCTCACAGAATACATCGTCAACGAGAACCATGCCGCCTTTATGTGGGAGGACGGGCTCTGGCTGCGGGCGCAGCTTGTCATAGGGGCGTTCCCGACCGCCGCCAGCAACCTGCTGGCGCAGCAAACCGACACAACGGTGGCATTCACGAAGGAATGGAAAAAAGCCTATACGTCCGTTGCCGGAATCTCGGAAAGCATCATCACGATTGAGCCGGAACGTATCGTCGGCGGCAAGGGCAAGGCGCGGGTTGAGCATGAGACGCCGATGCCTGAACTGGCCGCGTCAATACATTTCAATCCCAAATTCCTCGACAACGTCGTGAACGTGGCCACGCATTGGGAGCCGTCGTGCTATCCTAAGCCTATCCCGTTCCGGGGGCCGGGGCTGTATGGGTTGGTTATGGGGAGACAACAATGATCCCTTTCCCTCGACACGATGAAGATGCGCGAGTCAAATTGTTTTGGCGTGACGTTCATGAAGCAATGCGACGTGGCGTCGTTAGTGTTACCGATATGCGTCGTAACGTGGGAAGGTTGTGGTCATGGCATGCTGAACAGTTCTTAGATTATCGACGCGAACGACGTGCTCCGCTAATACTTCGTTCAGCAGCGTGGGAGGAACCACGGCGTAGTGAAGTGGTAACGCAGTGGGATGACTACGACCGAGCGCAACACGCGATCAATCATGCTCTAGTGCGTCAACGAATGCAGGAGGAAGCGGATGCATGTCGTTGGGCACAATGGATCTTATCACATTTGAACAAAACAGATGTAATTGATGAAATCCAAACGGATACGACGCAGTATCTTCATTGGGATTGGATTGGATGGAGCCAAAAATGCCCAGTGCTGTTAACATCTAATCAACACGTCGTGGCCATGATCCGCCACGAACCAGCTAAAGTAGGGCCAACGTTTCGTGCGGTGATCTTCACGCCTGGTCACTGGCCACAGTTCCGAGTCGGATCAACAGTATTAAATGAGGCACCGCAGGTACTAAGTGATGGTGATACTCAAGAATTAACGTGGTGTATGTTCCGCCAGCGTAAGGGTGCGTTTTCGTGGTTACAGAAAGAGTTGGGCAAGCGGCAATATAGCATGACGAACGGAGCAGGTATGGACATCCCGGAGATGCATTTTTAATGAAGCTCCGCGACAATGACATCGGCCTCCTCTGGGATCGTTCCACGACCCAGACCCGCGAGCCGCGTCAACACGTCGCCAAGAATGTCATCTTACCCCCCTGCACCTGGACCGCCCCCACCGAGTTGCCGTCGCTCGACGGCGTAAAGCGCATCGCCATCGACGTGGAGACCCGCGATGAGCAGCTAACAGCCCTAGGCCCCGGCGTGCGCCGCCCGGACTGCTACGTCATAGGCATAGCGCTGGGCACCGACGACGGCCGTCGCTGGTACTTCCCTGTCCGCCACGAAGGCGGTGGGAACCTCGACGAAGGGCTTGTATGGGCGTGGGCACGCGAGGAACTGAACGCCTTCACGGGCCGCGTCACGGGCGCCAAGCTGGACTACGACCTGGACTGGCTGGCCGAGAACGGTGTGACCTTCGCCAAGTGCGCGGGCTTCGATGACGTCCAGATTGCGGAGCCATTGATCGATGAGTGGCGCTACGAATTCAACCTTGATGCCTTGGCGTCGGACTATCTGGGTGAGCACAAGGTCGACGGTCTCCTGCGCGAGGTAGCCGAACGCTACGGCTGGACGACGGACAAGGAACTCAAATCGAATCTGTGGCGGTTGCCGGCGGCGTATGCGGGAGCATATGCGGAAGGCGACGTCGATCTGCCGCTGCGCATCTTCCCGCTCCAGGTCCCGAAGCTGGAAGCCGACGACCTGCTTCCAATCTACTCCATCGAAAGTCGGTTGATTCCGATTTTGGTCGCTATGCGGCGGCGCGGTGTCCCGGTCAATATCGGGCGTGCCGACGAGATACGCGCCAAGTTGATTATCGAACGCGACAAGTACATCACCGAAATGCGGCGCTTGTCTTCGCCGACGGCTGAGCTGATGATCCCTGACAGCTTCGTTCAAGCGATCAAGGACAAGGGCATCACCGTACCACTCACCAAAAAGACAAAAGCGCACTCCATCACCAAAGGCTTCCTTGAAAAATACGAAGGCGACCCCTTAATCGACGCCATTGCCGCTGGACGCAAGATCAACACGACGATCAATACGTTCCTCGACGGCCATATCCTGGGTCACCATATCAACGGCCGCATCCATTGCGAGTTCAAGCAGCTCAAGGACGACGGTGGCGGCACCATAGCCCGTATTGCCGCCGCAAACCCGAACCTCTCCAACGTCCCGGCCCGCGACGAAGAACTCGCCCCCCTGATCCGTGGAATTTTCATGCCGGAACAGGGGGAGAAGTGGCAACGTGATGATTATGCGCAGATCGAATACAAGCTGCTGGCGCATTTCGCGGTGGGGCCTGGCGCGGACGAGGTCCGGCGCAAGTACAATGATGATCCGTTGACGGACTATCATAAGATGTGTGCGGAGTTCTGCGACATCGACCCGGAGGACAAGCGGCGCCGCAAACAGGTTAAAGGCATCAATTTTGCTAAAGGGTATGGGGCACGTGCTCCGAAGCTTGCGTCGTTGATCAAGTGTTCGCTTGCGGAAGCGGAAGACTTCATTGAACTTTATGAGCGGAAACTGCCGTTCACGGTCTCAACCTTTAACGCGGCACAACGATGGGCGGAGAAGCATCACTACGTCACGACGATCTTAGGTCGCAAGCAGCACTTCACGCTCTGGGAGCCGCGCAATAATTATAATGATCCGCGCCCGCCGTTGAGGCGTGAAGACGCGTTGAAGGAATACGGGCCGGGGATACAGTTATTCAAATCCTACGCCGCCTTGAACCGCAAGATGCAGGGCTCGAATGCCGACATCATGAAAAAGGCGATGGTGGATGGCTGGGAGGCAGGGATCTGCGACGTGCTCGGTCCCTATTTGATCACGATCTATGACGAGCTTGACACCTCGAATCCGCAGACCAAGATAGGCGACGAAGCGGGCAAGGAACTGACGCGCATCATGGAACGGGCCGTTCAGTTGCGGGTGCCGGTCGTGGTCGATAGTGATCGCGGCGATACGTGGGGAGACTGTTCGTGATCAAATGCGAGGACAATCTTAAATTTATGAAGGACCTGAAAGATGGTTCTATGCAACTTGTCGTCACTTCGCCGCCCTACAATATCGGCAAATCGTATGAGTTGCGTTCGCCGCTGGATGCCTATGTGAAGGCACAAGCGCAAGTGATCTCCGAATGTGTCCGACTACTGCATCCTCGTGGGTCGCTGTGCTGGCAGATCGGAAACCACGTCGAGAACGGTGAGATTTTCCCACTCGACATCATGCTATACCCGATATTCCAGAAGCACGGCCTCAAGCTGCGCAACCGGATTGTCTGGCATTTCGAGCATGGCCTACATTGCACCAAACGCTTGTCCGGGCGCTACGAAACCATCCTCTGGTTTACGAAAGGCGACGATTACATTTTCAACTTGGATACAATTCGCATCCCGTCGAAATATCCCGGCAAGAAATATTTCAAGGGACCACGGCGTGGTGAATTGTCCGGCAATCCGCTAGGAAAAAATCCGAGCGATGTATGGATCATTCCAAACGTGAAAAATAATCACGTCGAGAAGACGCTCCATCCGTGTCAATTTCCCGTGGAGTTGGTGGAGCGACTCGTGCTTTCAATGACCGAGCCGAAAGGTAACGTGCTCGATCCTTATATGGGCGTTGGATCGACCATTGTTGCATCCGAAAAACATGGCCGCATTGGTTATGGCTGCGATACGGTGCAGGATTATGTCGATGTCGCGCGGGAACGAATTCGTTCACTCAAAGCAGGTACGCTTCTTACACGTCCGATGAACAAGCCTGTATACGATCCGACAAAGCCTGGAGGCGGACATAGATGAGAGATATGCTCGTCCAGAACCACCCAACCGCGCACACCGTCTCCGACTTAAGCACGGGTGAGGTGTCGCGCATGCTAAATCTATTTAAGACGTTTGGTAGCGAGACAACGAGCGCCGACGCCGTGCCGTTGGAAGATGTTATACTACGCCTTGAAATCGAACTTGTGCGGAGGAGCATGAACCTATGAGAACGTTCCTAATAATCATCACAACCGTATTCGTCACGACGGTGATCGCGGGTCTTGCCCAACGGTTCTATGACCGTGCCAATCTGGATCGGCAGTATGCCGCTGGGTATGATGATGGGGCGTGGGCGCAGGCCATGCTCACAACGAAGACCTGCAACAGGGGAAAGCGGCTATGAAGATCACATTAACTTATGACACGGAAACATCGGGATTCGTCCAAAAGGACTGGCCCCCCGAGCATCCGTCGCAGCCACACCTCGTTCAGCTAGGCTGCGTCCTAGCCGACGAAACCGTCCGCGAACTGGCGTCGGTAGATCTGATCGTTAGGCCGGAAGGCTACCAGATCCCCGCCCAGGCCGCCGCCGTCCACGGGATTACAACCGAGCTGGCCACCGCTTGCGGTGTCCCCCTGGCCACCGCCTTGGCCGCAGCCATAGCGCGGAGCGGCCGGACACCTAGCCACCCCGGCCCGGCCACGCGGCACTGTGCCATGCTCCAGGCGATGCCCATTATGGAGCTTCCGCCTACGGCGCGCATGCTCGCCGCCGGCTTCGACAAGTTCAAGCCGCCGAATTTGACCGAGGCGTACAAGTTCTTCGTCAGCGAGAAGGGCTTTACGGGCGCGCACGGAGCACTGGCGGATACGCGGGCTTGCATGGCGGTCTACCGGGCCATTCAGCAATGGGAGAAGGCAGCATGAGCCGATCAGGCTACAGCGAAGATTATGGCTGCGATAACCAATGGGACTTGATCCGTTGGCGCGGTGCCGTAGCGAGCGCGATCAGGGGAGCCAGGGGGCAATTGTTCCTTAAGGAGATGCTTGCAGCGTTTGATGCCATAGAGCCGAAACGACTGATCGCCAATGACCTTATTAAGGGCGGGGAGGTCTGTGCCATCGGAAGCGTCGGTATCAAGCGTGGTGTCGATATGACAAAATTCGATCCAGATGATCGTGAAGGTGTCGCCGGAGTTTTCGGTATCTCCCCTGCAATGGCGGCGGAGATAGCTTTCGAGAATGATGAAGGTGGTCCTTACAATGAAACACCCGAAAACCGTTATGCGCGGATGCGTCGTTGGATCGAGGCGCAGATCAAACCATGACAATGAGCGTCAAAGAATTCGGCCATCTCAAAAAGTTCATGGGCCTAACCACCTCCGACAACGACGCCGAGGCGCTGACCTCGTTGCGCATGGCCAACGCGCTGCTTAAGAAGCACGCGCTCACCTGGGACGCCGTCTTTGCCCGCCTGGTCAAGGTGGGCGGTGAAATTGAAGACGCCTCGGCCTACGACAACCCGGCGCGCGACCAGGAACGCGAAAAGGCCCGCATCGAGGACGCCCTTGAGCACGCCATGCGCGACGCCAAGGGTGGGTTCAAGGAGTTCCTGCAAAGCATCGAGGAACAGTTCGAAGCACGCGGGCGACTCACCACGGCGCAAATGGATGCCGTCTTCAAGAGCGCGCGGCGGGCGGGGTGGCAAGGGTGACAAGTCTACGCCCTTTTTGGACGTTCTTTGGAGGCAAGTGGCGCCTTGCGCCTCGCTATCCTACACCAATCCATAAAACAATCATTGAACCTTTCGCAGGAGCAGCCGGCTATTCCTTAAGGCATTTTGATCGTAATATCATTCTTGTGGAAATCGACCCATTGATCGCTGGGATCTGGCGTTATTTGATACACACATCAACACGCGAAATTCTTAGGCTGCCGCGTCTACCAAAAAGCGGACGACTTGATGATGTTCGGTGGCCATGTGAAGAAGCAAAAGCACTTGCCGGTTTTTGGATTACACGCGGGGCAACGCACCCGAACAAAACAGCCTCGCAATGGATGCGCGATCCTCGTTATATCAGATGGTCCTGGGGGGAACACTCTATCTCACACATCGCGGCACAGGTCGAACATATCCGGCACTGGAAAATTCTCGAAAGAAACTACTGCAATAGCCCTAATAGACAAGTGACATGGTTTATCGATCCACCCTATATTGATTCCGGAACACGATACCGTTACGGGTCATCCAATTTAGATTTTAGTCTTCTTGCTCAGTTTTGCCGCGAGCGAAAAGGGCAAGTCATCGTCTGTGAACAAGACGGGGCCGATTGGTTGCCGTTCAAGAGTTTTTACCAGGCGAAAGCAAATGAAAGCGTCAACGGCGGAAAAATCAGTCATGAAGTAATCTGGACAAAAGGGGGCCGTGGGTGATGAGCGAAGCCCGCTACTGGTCCGACCACGTCCGCCCCGCCTTGGCCCCGTTCGGATGCGTGGTCCGCGTGGAGAACGCCATCGAGCTAGGCACCCCGGACGTGGCCTACTGCCTGCGCGCCCGCTCCGGCGCCCCAGCGGTGGCCGGCTGGGTCGAGCTTAAGTCCTTGCCAGCCGCCCCAGCGC
>Ga0208219_1000536_pt1 | contig 13589 bp, 8 predicted proteins | sample NGESurshal072012_7_FD_184469 | JGI IMG/M metagenome (GOLD analysis project Ga0208219, IMG submission 184469) | Arctic peat soil microbial communities from Barrow, Alaska - NGEE Surface sample 53-2 shallow-072012 (SPAdes) | ecosystem: Environmental > Terrestrial > Soil > Wetlands > Peat ...
ACCGCTTTGTTGCGCCAGCCGCCCCAGAACGGTAGTGATCACGAGCTGCGCGCTGGCCTAGCTGTCGAGGGACGCGCAGATCAGGCCCCAGGGCCTGTCCTCCCGGCGGGTTAGCACGATGGTGGCGCGGCCCTCGCCGCGCAGCCGCAGCCGCCGCCTGATCTCCTCGACGTCCCCGGCCAGCCCGCGGCGGCGGATGTCGGCGGCGCCGATGCCCAGCTCCCGGAGCCGGCGCGCCGCCTGCTTCTCGTTCCACGGCATGGACTCCAGCACCCGCAGCGTCCGGGCGAACGGCGTCCTGACCTCCCGGTCGGCCGACAGGAACGCGATCATCGGGTCGATCTTCCACGCGCCGAGGCCGCGGGCCAGGTCCTCGACCAGGCCCGCCCTGGTCACCGCCGGGTTGGGATCCAGCAGGAACTCGCCGGGCGGGGCGACGGGCACCCCGGCGCCAGGTTCGGGGGTCAGGGTGTCCCCGCCGGGCAGGATGGTCGCGCGCCGCGGCGCGGAGGCCAGGGCGGGCGACCACAGCAGCGCCTCCTTGAGGCCGCGGCCGACCGACAGGAACTCGATCTCCCAGCCCGGCGGGACCAGGTCCCGCGGCAGGCCGGGTGCGGCCTTGACGCACACCGCCGGGGTCCAGCCGGTCAGCCCCAGGCACCAGTCCAGCGCGGGCTCGCTCCGGCCCGCCCGCAGCCGGCGCTCGCCGATCCGGCGGGCCGGGTCGATGAAGACCGCGTCCACGCCCGACCGGGCCGGCCTCCCGGAGCGCCTGGATCCCGGGCCGGGCGCGGCGCCGGCGACCAGCTCGCGGACGTCGGCGCAGACGGCCAGGACCGGGTGCCGGGCCCCGTTGGCCACGGCGTTGTGCCGGGCGAACTCCAGGCTGGTCAGGTCGCGGTCGACCGCCAGCACGCGGCTGCTCGCCGCGAGCGCCGCGAGGTTGCCGCCGATGCCGCAGCACAGGTCGGCCACGGCCGAGAACCCGCGCAGCCGCCCGGCGCTATGCCGGGCGGCCAGCTCAGACGATGCCTGCTCCAGCCCGGCCCGGGTGAAGAGCATCGAGTCGGCCCGGCTGAACTTCTCCCGGCCGCTCATCCGCAGGGCCTGCTGCGTCAGCGCCGCCGCGATGAGGTCCGGGGGATAGCTGCCCCGCAGCTCCCGGGCCAGCCGCAGCGCGCGGTCGGGGGTCACGTCCTGGCCGCCGAGCCGATCCAGGAGTTCCTGGCCGGGCGCGGAGAGCAGCAGCGCCGCCTGCGAGGTCACCGCCGCAGGCTACGCTCGGCGCCCGCCGGGGACCGGGACCGGGGCCAGGATCCCGGCCGAGACCATGGCCGGGGCCGAGGCCGGGGTCGCCGGAAGTGGGCCCGCGCGCTTGGGCCTGGCCTGGGTTGCTCCTACGATCGAGGACATGAGCCTTGATTTCCCGGCGTTCGCCCTAACGCCCGAGCATGACGCGCTTCGCGAGGTGGTGCGGCAGCTCGCTGACGACAAGATCGCCCCGTACGCGGCGAAGGTCGATCAGTCCGCCCAGTTCCCCGCGGAGGCCCACGACGCCCTCGTCAAGGCCGACCTGCAGGCGATCCACATCCCCGAGGAGTACGGCGGCGCCGGGGCCGACGCGATCGCGACGGCGATCGTGATCGAGGAGGTCGCCCGGGCCTGCGCCTCGTCCTCGCTGATCCCGGCGGTCAACAAGCTGGGCACCGTGCCGTTGCTGCTCTCGGCGTCGGAGGACCTCAAGCAGCGCTACCTGCCGCGGGTCGCGAGCGGCGAGGCGATGTTCTCCTACGCCCTGTCCGAGCCGGAGGCCGGCTCCGACGCCGCGGCGATGCGGACCCGCGCCGTCCGCGACGGCGAGAACTACGTCCTGAACGGCACCAAGCGATGGATAACTAATGCGGGGGTCTCGAAGTTCTATACCGTGATGGCGGTCACGGACCCCGGCGCCGGCGCCGGCGGCATCTCGGCCTTCGTCGTGGAGGACGGCGACGAGGGCTTCTCCTTCGGCGCGCCCGAGCGCAAGCTCGGCATCAAGGGCTCACCCACGCGCGAGCTGTACTTCGACAACTGCGTCATCCCGGCCGACCGGATGATCGGCGAGGCGGGCAGCGGCTTCCGTACCGCGCTGGCCACCCTCGATCACACCCGGATCACGATCGCCGCGCAGGCGCTGGGCATCGCGCAGGGCGCGCTGGACTACGCGGCCGGCTATGTCCGGGAGCGGCGGCAGTTCGGCAAGGCCATCGCGGAGTTCCAGGGCATCCAGTTCATGCTGGCCGACATGGCCATGAAGGTCGAGGCGGCCCGGCAGCTCACCTACGCGGCCGCGGCCAGGTCCGAGCGCGCCATGTCGGGCACGCCGGCGGCGGACCTGACGTTCATGTCGTCGGCCTGCAAGTGCTTTGCCTCGGACGTGGCCATGGAGGTGACCACCGACGCCGTCCAGCTGCTGGGCGGGTACGGGTACGTCAGCGACTATCCGGTGGAGCGGATGATGCGCGACGCCAAGATCACCCAGATCTACGAGGGCACCAACCAGATCCAGCGCGTGGTCATGGCCCGGCAGCTGCTCAAGGACTGATTCTGGCCGCTGACCTGCGATTTATCTAATCTTCTCGTGTGGGCCGGGCCGGGTTCCCTGCCGGTCGTGAGCTCGCGGCCTTCCGGGTTGCGTGACGGCATGTGGCTGCGGAAGGGATGGCGTCGTCATGGCCAAAGCGGCCGCTCGTGAGAGCGTGACCATCGCCGGGCGCCCCGAGCGCGTCGCGGTTGCCCGCGCGTTCGCGGCGGCGGTGCTCGGCCGGCAGCATCCTGCGGGTGAGACGGCGGTGCTCCTACTCAGCGAGCTGGTCACCAACAGCGTCCGGCACAGCGCTTCTGGGCTGCCCGGCCGAACGGTAACGGTGACCGTCCTCAGCGACCGCGAGGTCATCCGGGTGCAGGTCACCGACCGGAGCGGTGCCACCGTGCCGGCATTGCGGCCCGGCGTCCCCGGCACGGAGGGCGGCGGCAGGGGCTGTACCTCGTGGACTCCCTGGCCGCCCGCTGGGGATTCGAGCAGGATGGCGATCACACCACAACCTGGTTCGAGCTCCAGCATCGCTGACCGCTCGGCCGGGCAATACGGGAAGCCAGGTGTAGGGGTTCGGCTCTTTCTGGCCAGAATGCGGCTAGTTAGCCACTCCTGGTTAGGACGGCTTAATTCGGCCCACTCGACGGCCTGAACTGGCCCCACCTGGTGCCTATTCGGGGTTGATGTGGCGGCTTGCTGCTTGACGTGCTCAAACATGCTTTTGGGTGCACTGGGGTGGCGCTATCCGCGTTGATTGGATGGCCCGATATCAAGGACCGCGGCATGCTGCGCATCGAGGAAGGCCTGTTCGACCGGGTTCGTGGTGAGGGCGCGGGCGGTGGCGTAGGCGGCCGCGGCTTCCTCGTCGCGGCGGAGGCGGCGTAGCAGGTCAGCGCGTGTCGCGTGGAACAAGTAGTAGCTGTCTAGGCCCGAGGAACGCAGGTCGTCCACTGCGGTCAGGCCGGCTGCGGGGCCGCGGACTTCGGCGAGCGCGACTGCCCGGTTGAGTGCGACTACCGAAGTCGGCGTGAGCGCGTATAGCTGGTCGTAGAGCGTCAGGATGGCGTGCCAGTCGGTGCTGTCAAAGCTGGGCGCCACGGAATGGACAGCGTTGATGGCGGCCTGGATCTGGTATGGGCCGGGGCGTCCGCGCTGGACGCACGCACGCACGATGGCCTGGCCTTCGGCGATTAGGCCCCGGTCCCAGAGCCGCCGGTCCTGTTCGGCCAGGCGGACCAGCGAGGCGTCGGCGGTGACGCGGGCGGCGCTGCGGGCGTGCAGCAGCAAGAGCAGCGCCAGCAGCCCCTGCGCCTCCGGCTCGTCGGGCATCAGCCCGGCGAGCACGCGGGCGAGCCGGATTCCCTCGGCGCACAGATCAAGCCTCATCAGAGAGTCGGCGGTCGCCGCGTAGCCTTCGTTGAAGATCAGGTAGGCGACGGCGAGGACGGGTTTGAGGCGGACAGGAAGTTCGGCTTCCGCGGGCACGCGATAGGCGATGCGGGCGTCCCTGATCTTGCGCTTGGCCCGGACGATCCGCTGGGCCATGGTTGCTTCGGGAACGAGGAACGCCCGCGCGATCTCCGGCGTCTTGAGCCCGCCGAGCAGCCGCAGGGTCAGCGCGACCTGGGCCGGCTGGTTCAGCGCCGGATGACAGCAGGTGAAGATCAGCCGGAGCCGGTCATCGGGCACGGTCTCCTCCTCCTGCGCCGGGGCATTGTCCGCCGCGGCCTGAGCGGCGGCACCGTACAGGTGATGCGCTTGCGCGTGCCGCTCGTCACGGACCGACTCCCGGCGCAGCCTGTCGATAGCCCGGTTGCGGGCGGTCGTGACGATCCACGCACCGGGATTGGGCGGCAGGCCCTCCGACGGCCACCTGGCGACCGCCACGGTGAACGCATCCTGGACCGCTTCCTCGGTGGCGTCGATATCGCCGAGGAAGCCGATCAGGGTGGCGACGCAGCGACCGTACTCGCGGCGGAAGACAGCCTCGACAGTCACTGCGCCGGAGTCTATGGCCGCTGCACGGATATGGTCACAGCTCGCCGGCCGCGCTCGCCGCCAGCAGCTCGTCGATGTCCCGCATTTCGAACGGGGTGACCTCGACTGGTACCCGGCACGCGACCGTGGCGAGCTTGGCCCACCCCAGGGCCGCGTCCAGGTCGGCGACGTCGATGATCCAGAACCCGCCGAGGTGCTCCTTGGTCTCCGTGTACGGCCCGTCGGTAATCAGGAAGTCATCACCGGACTGGCGCACCACGGTCGCCGACTCCGGCGAGAGCAGGCCGCCGTGGAACACGAACGCGCCGGCGTCCTCCAGCTTGGCGTCGAACGCGGGCACGTCGACGCACAACCGCCGAAACTCCTCCGGGGGAAACTTCCGGTCGGCGTAACGGACCGCGAGCAGGTACTGCGCCATGACAGATCACTCCCGTTTGTCATCCGGGGCCGGTCTCTGGCCGGCCCTCACTCCCGCTACGAAGTGGCCACCGCCGAATCGACACCCCGCCTGCCACGATGCCAGAAAACTTTGCGCCGGGCTCGTAGCGTCCTGACGCTTGTTTAACGCCACCCGCCGACACGCCGCAACCATCCATAAGCTCCCCGGCAGCGGACCTGGCCACCCGATAGCACCCGGCCTACCGTTGCAGGACGGGAACCGCCACACCCCGGCGCGAACACCGCACGTGGCCAACTAGCTGACGACTGGCAAAATGGTGGCCAGGTAGCCCCTTGAATGGCCATGTATGCGCGGTCCCTACACCAGGTCTGGTACCTGCCCTGGCGGGCATTCCGGGGGACTCCCAGACTTACTACAGGAAAGCCTGTAAGAACAATCAGCGCACGCCGGGCGGGCGCAAGCATGGCCGCGGCAGGCCGCTCCCATGCTCATGATGACGGGTCTCCGGCCTGGCTGTCTCCGGCTGGCTAGTGACCCGGAGGCGAGCCCGTTTGCCACGTCACGTGCCCAGGGCTGGTGATGCCGTGGCCGCGTGTGCAGTTCTGGCGGCGAGCAGGCGAGGCACCGGGCGCCGGGGAACCTGACGCTGAGGGACGCCAGGTCCGCCGCCGCGGCCAGCGCGGCGGACATCGCACCCGGCGCGGACGAGGCGCTGAGCGCAGCCGCCGCCGCCGCACAGGCCGAGACGGCATTGCGGGAAGGGGACCTCACAGGCGCGCCGCCGGGGGAACGCTGCTGCTGTGGTGGCTCAACGTCGCGACCATGCTCGGCTGGCTGCTCTCCTCGATCTTCGCCCTCTCCTTTGCCCGGCTGGCCCGCAGCGCCTGACTCGTTCGCGGGATCCGCAGGTTTGTCCCGAGGCTTGTTGCGCCTTACCCCAGTGCTTAAACTTAGCCGTGGCCCTCAGCCAGGGAGGCAGCGTTGAGAAGGCGTTCGCTGGGTTTAAGCGCAGCCGCGGCCAGTTCGCTGGCCCTCCTGCTGAGCACGGCCGCGGCGCCGCAGGCGCAGGCTCAGGCCGGTGCCGGCGGGGGTCCGTCGTCACCGCAGGTAAATGTCTGGGTGACCACGGCTGACGGCCAGCAGAAGCTAAGCGAGCAGGCGCCGGTAAAGTTCAGCCCGAGCCCTCCGGCCGACCTGACCGTGACGGTCGATCCCACCCGCACGTTCCAGACCATGACCGGCTTCGGCGGCTCGATCACGGACTCCTCGGCCGCCGTGCTGTACTCGCTGTCGCCAGCGGCCCGCGACGCCGCCATGCACCTGCTGTTCGACCCGGCGACCGGCGACGGCCTGGACTTCCTCCGGCAGCCGATCGGCGCCTCCGACTTCGTCGCCACCCAGGACTACACCTACGACGACCTGCCGCCGGGCCAGACCGACTACCTGCAGCAGCACTTCTCCATCGCCCACGACGAGGCAGAGGTCCTGCCCCTGCTCCGGCAGGCCCAGGCAATTAACCCACGGCTCACCATCATGGCCACCCCCTGGAGCCCGCCCGCCTGGATGAAGACCAGCGACTCGCTCATCGGGGGACGGCTGATCGACAACCCGAAGATCTACTTCTCCTACGCGCTGTACCTGGTGAAGTTCGTGCTGGCCTACCGTGCCCAGGGCGTGCACGTCGACGCCCTGACGGTGCAGAACGAGCCGCAGAACCGCACCCCCGGCACCTATCCGGGCACTGACCTGCCGGCGATCCAGGAGGAGAAGGTCATCGAGGACCTCGGCCCCATGCTGCGCGCCGCGGGGCTGCACACCAAGATCCTCGCTTACGACCACAACTGGACCGAGCATCCCAACGACGTCGCCTCGACCCCGCCGGACGAAACCTCCGACATCAACGACTACCCCCAGGAAGTGCTCTCGTCTCCGGCGGCAAGATGGGTCTCGGGCGTCTCCTATCACTGCTATTACGGCGACCCGAGCGCCATGACCGCGCTGCACGATCAGTTCCCGGACACCAGCATCTACCAGACCGAGTGCTCGGGAAGTCAGTCGAGCGACCCGGCTAACACGTTCTCCGACACGCTCAAATGGCACGCGCGCAACCTCGAGATCGGGTCCACCCGAAACTGGGCCAAGACTGTCGTCAACTGGAACGTCGCCCTCGACCCCAGCGGCGGCCCGCACGTTGGTGGCTGCAGTACCTGTACCGGCATCCTCACGGTCGGCCCCGGCGACACCGTGACTCCCGACGCCGAGTACTACGCTCTGGGCCACCTCAGCCGGTTCGTCCAGCCCGGGGCGGTGCGGATCGCCAGCACCTCCTTCGGCACCACGGGCTGGAACGGGCAGATCATGGACGTCGCGTTCGTCAACCCCAGCGGGTCGACCGTCCTGGTCGCGCACAACGAGAACGACAACCCGCAGAGCTTCTCGGTCAGCGAGAACGGGCAGAGCTTCGATTACACGCTGCCCGGCGATTCCCTCGCCACCTTCGTCTGGGCCACCCCCCCGAAGCCGGCCTCGCCGTGGCGGGCGCTCGACCCGTCGCCCTGGCAGGCGACAGCGGTGCCCCCTGGCCCGGCCGATCCGTGCTGCACCGCAGATGTCGCCGCTCATGCGGTCGACGACGATGCCTCGACCCGCTACTCGACCGGCGCACCCCAGACGCCCGGCCAGTACCTGCAGGTCGACCTGGGCCGGCCCGAGCGGCTGGCCCGGTTCGTCCTGGATACGGGCGCGAGCACCGGCGACTTCCCGGTCGGCTACTCCGTGACCGTCAGCTTCAACGGCACGGACTGGAGCGCCCCGGTCGCCACCGGATCGGGGTCGGGCCAGATCACCGCCATCAGCCTGGACGGCAGGCCAGTCCGCTACGTCCGCGTGACGCTGACCGCGTCGAGCAGCAGCTGGTGGAGCGTCGCAGATATCCGGGCCTACGTGCGAGCCGCGGGTTAAGGTCCAGGAGCAGCGTCGTGGACTGCCTGGGGCGTGCTCGCCGAGCTAACCGGCCGGAGCCGATGCTGGCGCGATATCTCAGGGGCGTTGCGGGCATCACGGGCTGCGCTGCGGCGGGCCACCGGAGGCGAGGGACTGGACGAAGTCGGCGATCTGGCGGAGGCTGCGGCACTCCTGCACCTGTGCGCAGAACGGAGCGTACTGGCCGATCACCGAGTCGCCGTCGTTCCAGGACCGGCGCGGCTCCGGGTTGAGCCAGTAGACCTGGCCGGCCCGGCGCTGGATCTCGGCGAAGGAGTGCACGGCCGGGTCCAGGTAGTTCGAGCGCGCGTCGCCGATGACCAGGACGACCGAGCGGCGAGTGAGCTGGCGGGCGTGCTCGGCGGCGAACTCGCGCATCACCCGGCCGTAGTCGGAGCTCCCGTTGAACCGGGCCGCGTCGCGCGCGACCTGCGTCGCATTGAGCCGGCGGCCAGCCGCGCGGGCGTCCTGGACCAGGCCGGTGATCTCCGAGACGCCGTCGACGAAGGCGAAGACGCGCAGGCGGCTGAGGCGGCTGTCCAGCGCGATCAGCAGGTCGAGGGTGAACCGGGAGAACGTCGACACCGATCCGGATACGTCGCAGAGCACGACGATATCGGGGCGGGGCGGCCGGGCCGGCTCAGTAACGAGCCGGAACGGGATTCCGCCGCTGCCCATGGCCCGGCGCAGGGTGCCGCGGATGCTGAGCTTCCGCTTGCGCTGGACGGCCTTCCGGTTCAGGACCTGGGTCAGCCGGTGGGCGAGGGGACCGATCGCGCCGGCCATCGCTTCGAGCTCGGCCGCGGATGCGCTAAGGATGTCGACGTCCTCGGCCAGCCCGACGCGCATGGTCGCCCGGACCGCGCGCGCGCCGCGGTCGGCGACGAGCGTGCGGCGCACCGCGGCCTGGATTTCGGCGCGGAATCGCTCGATGGCGCGGTCGACATCCGCCCGTGCGAGCCGGTCCCGGAGGGCCGCCGCGCCCGGCTGGGCCCCGCCGCCCGTCCCGTCAGTGCCTCCGCCCCCGCCTCCGCCTCCGCCTCCGCCTCCGCCTCCGCCGAGGCCGTCGGCGAGTAGCTCCGCGCGGATGCCGTCGAGGTCCGCGGCCTCGTTGACCGCGAGGTTGTACATCACTCCGGCCACGGGCCGGCCGGCCTCGGCGCCGGCGAACCGGCGGACGTACTCCTGCGCCAGCAAGGACCGGAGAATGCCTTCATCCGAGCTGATCACGCCGCGCAGCGCGGCCCGCAGCTGCTCGTCGGACAGGGCCGCCAGCGGTTCTTCGCCCGATGGCGGGGCACCCGAGGTATACAGCTCGAAGATCAGGTCGAACGCGCTCAGGTGCTCGGCGTTCTTGATGAGGGCGCACTGCAGCGTGGCGTGGAGCACCGCCTTGTCCTGCAGCGATATCCGGCTGACCGCGCTGGCGGCGTCCAGGTGCTCGCCGACCGAGACCGGAATCCCGATGTTCCGCAGCTCGTCCACCAGCGCCGTCAGCAGGTCGCGCACGTCAGGCCCGCTGCCGTCGCCGGCGCCGCGCGCCGTCCCGCTGCCGCTGCCTTCGCATCGGCTCAGCCCAGCGACAGCTCGGCCAGCGCCGTCTCGATGTCCCGCTCGTACTTCAGCAGGACCGACAGCGTCTGCCGGGTGACGTCGTCGCTCAGCTCGCCGGCGCCGAGGGCGAGCAGCGTCCGGGCCCAGTCCAGGGACTCGGCGATCGACGGCGGCTTGCGCAGGTCCGTCTTGCGCAGCAGCGCGACGAGCGCGGCGATCTCGCGGGCGAGATGGCCGGTCAGTTCGGGCACGCGCAGCTGGATGATCTCGGACTCGCGCTCCGGGCTGGGGTATCCCAGATGCAGGTAGAGGCAGCGCCGCTTCAGGGCCTCGGACAGGTCGCGGGTGTTATTCGAGGTGAGGAAGACCTGCGGGATGTGGCGGGCGGTCACGGTGCCGAGCTCGGGAATCGAGATCTGGTACTCCGACAGCACCTCCAGCAGCAGGGCCTCGCTCTCGATGTCCAGCCGGTCGACCTCGTCAATGAGCAGCACCACCGGATCCTCGGACCGGATCGCGGCCAGCAGCGGGCGGCTGAGGAGAAACTCCTCGCCGAAGATGCCCGCGGCGGTCAGGCTCGCGGTGTCCGTGCCCTGATGCAGCTGCAGCTGCAGGAGCTGGCGGCGGTAGTCCCATTCGTAGATCGCCTTGGACTCGTCCAGTCCCTCGTAGCACTGCAGCCGGATCAGCCGCTTGCCCGTGGCTGCCGCTACGCTCTTGGCCAGCTCCGTCTTGCCGGTCCCGGCGGGGCCCTCGATCAGGACCGGCTTGTGCAAGGCCGTGGCCAGGTGGACGATCGTCGCGGTGGCCACCTCGGCGAGATAACCGGCGCCCCGCAGATCCGCCAGGACTTGGTCAATCGGGCTTACGGGCTCCGGCATTGCCTCAATTTACCGAAGCCGTGCGCAAGGCGGCCGGCCGGGACGGCCGCCTGTGGCAGGGCCGTTTTCTGGTGCCAGGCCCGGCCCGGCCGATAGCATGCCCGTGGCACGAGCGAACCGTGGGGGCCTTCTAACACGGGCGGTGGAAAGGGTCCTGTGCCGGAGACCATAGATTTTTGCCTGCTGGGACCGCTCGTCGTGCGCTGCGGCGAGGTCGAGATCCGCGTGCAGCCGGGCAAGCAGCGGGCGGTGCTAGCGGCCCTGCTGCTCAAAGGCAACCAGGTCGTCCCGGTGGAGGAGCTGGCCGAGGTGCTGTGGGGCACGGCACCGCCACCCTCGGCGCGGGTGACGGTGCGGAACTACGTCAAGCGGCTGCGGGCGGCGCTAGGGGAGACCGGCCCCGCGCGGATCAGCACCCGGCCGCGCGGGTACGTGGTCAGCCTGGATGCCGGTGAGCTCGACGTGGCCCGGTTCGAGGCGCTGCTGAGAACCGCGCAGGCGGCGGCCCAGCGCGGCTCGTGGGAGGCCGCGGCCGACGGGGCACGCGAGGCACTGACGCTGTGGCGCGGTGAGCCGCTGGCGGACGTGGAGTCGGAGGTGCTGGCGGCGCGGGAGGTCCCGCGGCTGGCGGAGCTGCGGCTGCAGGCGGTGGAGGCGCGTATCGACGCCGATCTGCACCTGGGCCGGCCGGCCGACGTGATCGCCGGGCTCCAGCGCCTGGTCGGCGTCCATCCGCTGCGGGAGCACCTGCACGCCCAGCTCATGCTGGCCCTGTACCTGTGCGGCCGTCAGGCGGAGGCCCTGGCCGCCTACCGGGATGTACGCCGGGTGCTGGTGGCCGAACTGGGGGCCGAGCCGGGAACCGAGCTGCGCGAACTGCACCAGCAGATCCTCACCGCCGACCCGGCCCTGGTCCTCCCGGAGCCCGACGGGGCGGCGGCCAGCGCCCCGGAGCCGGTGGTGCCCCGCCAGTTGCCGGCCGAGCCGGCGCATTTCGCCGGGCGGGCCGGCGAGCTGGCGGCGCTGAGCGGACTGCTGGATCAGCCGGGGGACCGGCAGCGGGGGACGGTGGTGATCTCGGCCATCGGCGGGACGGCCGGGGTCGGCAAGACCGCCCTGGCCGTGCACTGGGCGCACCAGGTCGCGGACCGGTTCCCCGGCGGGCAGCTCTACGTGGACTTGCGCGGCTATGACCCCGACCGGCCGGTGCCCGCGGCCGATGCGCTGGCGGGGTTCCTGCGGGCCCTCGGAGTGCCCGGTCCGGAGATCCCGGTGGCGGCGGACGAGCGCTCGGCCCGTTTCCGGAGCCTGGTTGCCGGCAAGCGGGTGCTGGTGGTGCTGGACAACGCCGGGTCGGTGGGGCAGGTCCGGCCGCTGCTGCCCGGCGCGCCCGGATGCCTGGTGCTGGTGACGAGCCGGGATTCGCTGGCGGGCCTGGTGGCCCGGGACGGCGCGCAGCGGCTGGACCTGGACCTGCTGTCGCCGGGGGAGGCGGCCGGGTTGCTGCGGGAGCTGATCGGCGCGCGGGCCGCCGCCGACCCTGGGGCCACCGCGGCGCTGGCCGCGCAGTGCGCGCGGCTGCCGCTGGCGCTGCGGGTGGCGGCCGAGCTGGCCGCCGCCCGCCCGGCTGTCTCCCTGGCCGGCCTGGTCAGTGAGCTGGCCGATCAGCAGCGGCGGCTGGACCTGCTGGCGGCCGGCGGGGACCCGCGCACCGCCGTGCGCGCCGTGTTCTCCTGGTCGTGCCGGCACCTGGATGGCGGCGCGGTCCGCGCGTTCGGGCTGCTGGGCCTGCACCCGGGCCCGGATCTTGATCTGTATGCGGCCGCCGCGCTCATCGGCGGCACGCCGGATCAGGCGGGTCACCTGCTGGCCGTGCTGGCCCGCGCGCACCTGCTCCAGCCGGCCGGGCCGGGCCGGTACGGCATGCACGACCTGCTGCGAGCCTATGCCCGCGACCTCGCCGCGGCGGATCCCGCGGCGCGGCAGGCGGCGCTGACCCGGCTGTTCGATCACTACCTGCACACCGCCGCCGCGGCCATGGACACCCTGTTCCCCGCCGAGCACCACCGGCGGCCTCGCATTCCGCGGCCGGACACCCCCGCCCCGCCGCTGCCCGACTCCGGCGCGGCGCTGCGGTGGCTGGACGCGCAGCGGGCCAGCCTGGTCGCCGTGGCCGCGTACACCGCCGACCACGGCTGGCCGGGCCACGCCACCCGCCTGGCTGCCACCTTGTTCCGCTACCTCAACACCGGCGGCCACTACTCCGAGGCCGTGACCATCCACACGTGCGCCCGCCGGGCCGCCCGCCGCACCGGCGACCGCGCCGCCGAGGCGATCGCGCTGAACGGCCTGGGCGGCGTCGACATGCGCCAGGGCCGCTACCAGCAGGCCGCCGACCGCCACCAGCAAGCCCTGGCCCTGTTCCGGGAGAGCGGCGACCGGCCCGGCGAAGCCGTCGCGCTGGGCAACCTCGGCATCATCAACCAGTTGCAGGGCCGCTACCAGCAGGCGGTCGGCTACCTGCACCAGGCCCTGGCCCTGTTCGGGGAGACCGGCGTCCGGACCGGTGCGGCCCAGGCACTGAACTACCTGGGCCTGGTCGAGCGGCTGCAGGGCCGTTACCAGCAAGCCGCCGACCGCTATCAGCAGGCCCTGGCCCTGTTCCGGGAGGTCGGCGACCGGACCGGTGAGGCCCAGGCGCTGATCGATCTCGGTGACGACCGCCGGCGGCAGGGCCGCCACCAGCAGGCGGCCGACCACCTCCATCAGGCTCTGACCTTGTCCAGGGAGCTGGGCTACCGGACCGGTGAGGCCCAGGCCCTGATAAACCTGGGGGAGGTCTACCGGGAGCAGCGCCGCTACGCCCAGGCCACCGACTGCCACCGGCAGGCCCTGGCCCTGCACCGGGAGGACGGCGATCGCTCCGGCGAGGCGAAGACGCGCAACGGCCTGGGCGAGATCCTGCTCGCGACCGATCGCCCCGGCCCGGCCCGCACGCACTACACCGCCGCGCTCGGTCTGGCCCGCCAGATCGGGGACCAGCACGAGCAGGCCCGAGCGCACCACGGCCTCGCGCGCAGCGCCGACGCCGCCGGCGATCCCGGCCCGGCGCGCGAGCACTGGCGGGCAGCCCTCGCTCTCTACACCGCCCTCGGCGCCCCTGAGGCCGACCAGGTCCGCGCCCAGCTCGGCGTGACCG
>Ga0208219_1000537_pt1 | contig 13588 bp, 11 predicted proteins | sample NGESurshal072012_7_FD_184469 | JGI IMG/M metagenome (GOLD analysis project Ga0208219, IMG submission 184469) | Arctic peat soil microbial communities from Barrow, Alaska - NGEE Surface sample 53-2 shallow-072012 (SPAdes) | ecosystem: Environmental > Terrestrial > Soil > Wetlands > Peat ...
GTCGCCCCGCATGAAGGGGATGTTGAATCGGCCGTCGGTGGGCCGAACGTCGCCGGCCAGCTGGGGGACCGAGAGCAGGCCCCCCACGTGCAAGACGATATCGACGTGGATCTCGGGCGCGATGTTGTTCTGCACGACGAACCCGTCGCCGACGGTCCGCACGGAGAGATCGAGGCGCAGCTTCTCGAGCAGCGGTTTCCCCTCGTAGAAGGGCCGCACCGTCGATTCGTCGACGCGCGGGCTGATGGCCAGATCCTTGACGTTGAAGGATTGAAGATAGCGGCCAGAGACCAGGCGCACCTCGCCCCCCAGCTTGAAGCCGTCGTCGACGTTCCCCTTGAGGTCGACGTCGAACGCGAGGTCGTCGACCTCGAAGACGCCCGGGCTGCGATAACTGAGTCGCTCGCCGTGAAGCGGGAGGTCGAAGAGTCCCGGCTTGAAGGGAAGCAGGCTCGAGAACTGGATCCGTCCGGCCCGCACCCCCGAGTCGCCGATCACGAGCACCCCTTGCCCGTCGAACAGGACGCGGACGTTGTGGAGGATGATCCCCTCGTTGCTGATCTCGACGATCCCGCTTTGCACCTGCACCTCGCTGCCCAGGTCCCGCAGTCGAAAATCGATGGTGCCGAGATCCAGCCGCCCCCGGACGTCGGGGTGGAGCAGTGTCCCGCGCAGTTGCGCGCGAACGTGCGCCTTGCCCTGGGCGTCCGAGATCGCGTCGGGCGCCACGAAGGCCAGCAGGCGTGCGCTGATGTCCCCGTCGACATCGGCCTGGATATTTTCGGGAACGAACCCCGGCCCCAGGGAGGCGTGTCCGGAGAGGTTCATGGTCGAGCCCTCGACGGTGACGGCCAGGTGTTCGATCGCCATGCCGCCGCCGTTGCTGAGCGCGAAACGCCCGGAGCCGATGACGATATCGCGGTCGAACGTCCGCGGACGGATCCGGATCGGGTTGACAATCACCACCTCGCCGCGCACGTCGGGGCGGTCCAAGGTCCCGCTCGCCTTGATCGACGCCCGCAGATCCCCCCCGATGCGCTGGATGGGGCTCGCCGCCAGGAAGGGCGCGAGCAGCTCGAGGTCGAGGTCTCCTCGCTCGCCTTCGGCGGTCGCGGGGTCGCCCGAACCGACGGCTACGTCGTCTTCGTCGAGGGGGCGCTGCCGGGCGACCGGGTCCGGGTAGAGGTGACCAAAGCCAAGCGCAACTTCGCCGAGGCGCGAGCGGTCGAGCTGCTCAGCCCCGGCGCCGACCGCGTTGCAGACTGCTGCGTGCACGGCGGCGAGCCCTGTCCTGGCGCCCCTTGGCAGGGGCTGCCCTATGAGGCGCAGATCGCCGGCAAGCAGGAACAGGTCGACGACGCCCTGCGCCGGATCGGCGGCCTCGACGGCTTCGAGCTGGAGCAGATCGAGCCGGCAATCGAACAGTGGCGCTACCGCAACAAGCTCGAGTACTCCTTCGGCCGCGACGACGAGGGCGAGCCGACGCTCGGCTTCCACGCCCGCGGGCGCTGGGACCTGATCGTCGACATCGAGGACTGCATGCTCGCCTCCGAGCGCGGCAACGCGGCCCGCAACAAGGTCCGCGACTGGGCGCGGCTGGAGGCGGTGCCTCCCTACGATCGCCGTTCCGAGAAGGGGACGCTGCGCAACCTCGCGGTCCGCGAGGGACGGCGCAGCGGCCAGATCCAGACCCGCCTCGTCACCTCGGCCACCAACTTCCCGAAACCCCCGGTCGACCTCCACACCGCGATCGAGGGGCCCTCGGGCGGCACCGACGGGCCGACCGGCGCGCTCGGCGAGGAGCGCCTGCGCGAGGAGCTCTGCGGGCTGAAGCTGGAGATGTCCCACAGCGCCTTCTTCCAGACCAACACCGAGATGGCCGAGCGCCTCTACGGCGTCGCCGGCGAGTACGCGGGGCTGAGCGGCAGCGAGCGGATCTTTGACCTCTACTGCGGGATCGGCACGATCGGCCTGACGATGGCCGCGCGGGCCGGAGAGGTCTGGGGACTGGAGATCGTGCCGGAGGCGATCGACGACGCCGAGCGCAACGCGGAGCGCAACGGGATCGAGAACGCCCACTTCCTCGCCGCCAACGCGCGCACCGGAGTGCGGCCGCTGGTCGAGCAGGCGGGCAAACCCGACGTGGTCGTGATCGACCCGCCGCGAGCCGGTCTCTCGCAGAAGATCGTGCGCCGGGTCCTCGAGTGCGAGGCGAAGAAGATCGTCTACGTCTCCTGCAACCCGACCACGCTCGCCCCCAACGCCAAACAGCTCGGCGAAGCCGGCTATAGGCTGGCCCGCGTGAAGCCGGTTGACATGTTCCCGCAGACCCCCCACATCGAGTGCGTGGCGCTCTTCGAGCGTGAGTAACCGCGGCTTCGGAGTCGCGGCGGGACTCGATCCCGAGGTGGCGCAGCCGCTCGCGGCCCGCTGCGCCGAGGCCGGCTACACGTCGATGTGGTCCAACGACCACCCGGGCGCGAAAGGGCTGGAGACGCTGGCGCAGTTCGCGGCCGGAGCGACGCGGATCGACCTCGGCGTCGCCGTCATCGCCCTCGACCGCACTCCCCCTGCCGAGATCGCTGCCGACATCGAGCGCACCGGCCTCGACCCGTCCCGGCTCTGGCTCGGCGTCGGCGCCGGCTTCTCGAAGAAGCCGCTGACGACGATGCGCGAGTCGCTGCCGGAGCTGCGCGAGAAGCTGCCCGGCGTCCGCCTCGTTCTCGCGGCGATGGGCCCAAAGATGTGCGCCCTGGCCGGCAGCTGCTACGACGGCGTCTTCTTCAACTGGATGACGCCGGACTTCGCCGCGAGCGCTCGTAAGCAGGTCGAGGCAGGTGCCCAAGAGGCAGACAACGAGGCGCCGCCGGTCTTCGGCTACGTACGCACCGCGGTCGGCCCCGACGCCGCCGACCGCCTCGCCAAGGAGGAGTCCTTCTACCGCGACCTCCACCCCGGCTACAGAAACCACTTCGACCGCCTGGGCGAACCCGAGGGCACCGTCGGCGTAGCCGCCTCAGACGGCCCCGACGCCCAGTCCCAGCTGGCCGCCTACACCGCTCTAGACACAGTCGTAGTCCGCGGCCTGGCCAGCGCCACCATCGACGCAATGGCGGGCGTGGCCGAATCAGCCGCACCCTGAAACGCCGTTTGCTGGATCAACCACACCATTGTGTGGTCTAGACAGCAAACGGCGCGTCAGTACGGCGGCAGGTCCTCGTACCACTCGCCGAGCATCTTGAAAGCCCGCCAGAAGCGCTGCTTCGCGCCCTCCTCATCCAGCGAGTCGTCGATGTCGGGGGTGTAGAGAGCGTCGATCGTCGGGGTGAAGGCCTGGATCTCTCCCTCGCGCCGCTCTACCGGTCGCGAGAGAGGGACCTGGAGGCCATTCAGCGTCCGCAGGGCAGGCTCGCCCATCACGACCATGATCTTTGGCTGCACGATCGCGATCTCCTCAACAAGGCGCCGGACGCATGGTTCTGCGGCCAGCTCGGGCTCTGCTGTCGGACACTTGGCACAAAGCGTGCCGTAGACGACCAAGGGATCGATCCCCAGTCGTTTGAAGCTTTTCATCAGCGCGTTGCCGGAACGGCCATAGAAGGCGACGCCCTCTTCGATCTCCGCCGTGGCCGGCGCGTGCTTGAGCATGAAGACGTCGGCCTGCGGGTGACCGGAGCCCAGCACCGGCATCAACTTGCCGCGCGGGCAGTGCGGGCACTCCTGCAGCTCCCTGGTCAGCTGGTTGAGCTCGCGGATCGCTCGTTCGAGGTACTTCTCTCTGATCTCGTCGTCGGTCGTCGGCATCGGCGACGATTTCTTTGACAGCTCGGGCGCGGCTCCTTTCCGACGGCCCGCCTGCATCAGCTCTTGCTCGCCGATCCCCGCCCTCGCGGCTTGCCCCCACGCACCGGTTTGGCATCCGGAACGCGACGTTTGGGCGCCTTCGGCCGCCCCGCCGTCTGCAGTAACTTCAGCGCCTGGACGTAGACGAGGTTCTTGTGCTTGCGGGTGATGTCGGCATCGCGCATCGCCTCAAGGAACTCCGCCGGGCCGTCGAAATCGTGGATCCGCACCCGCACGCTGCCGAGACCCTGGGCGACATGGCTGTCGGAACCGGCCCCCGGCACGATCCGGTACTTGCTCGCGAACCGCTCGGCCTCCTCGTTGAAGGCGGTCAGGGCCACCCGCGGGTTGAAGACCTCAAGGATGTCGACCTCCTCGACCATGTCCAGGAGATGCTCGTAGTCGGGCACCGAGTGAAAGCGATCGAACGGGTGCGGAACGTAGACGAGCCCGCCCTGGCGACGGATCTCGGCGATCGTCTCCGCCATCGTCATCCCCCGCGGGATCTTCTCCTCGAGGAAGAGGCCGATCACCTCGCCCTGCTCGGCGGTCTTCACCTCCTCGGCGACGATCACCTTGATCCCACCCATCTCCGCGGCGATCTTGCGCGCCTCCAGAGCACCGGAGACCTCGTTGTGATCGGTGATCGCGATCGCGCCGAGGCCGCGATCGCGGGCGGTCTTCAGCAGCACGTCGACGGGCGTCGCGCAGTCGGGCGAGTGGTCGGTATGCATGTGGAGGTCGACCTCGATCAGCTCGCGGTCGGCAATCCGCGCCCGCACCTCAGGGTCCCCCTCGGGGTCGTGGCGGCGGGCGGTGAGGCGCCGATAGAGCGCCTCCAGTTCGGCGGCGACCCGCGCCCAGTCGCGGTCGGCCGCGATCAGCTCGTAGTTGCCGGGGAAATAGCCCTCCAGCAGCTCGGCCGTGGCCAACGAGGTGACGGTGCGAGCATCGAGGCGGCCGAAGAAGATCTCGACCAGCGGCCGCGCCACCTGGGTCGATAGCACCCGCTCCTGCGGCGCATGGAAGGTGGCGACGTTGAGCGAGTGGGAGTGGCGCAGCGCCGCCGAGGAGATCGAGGGCGCGAAAGGCTCGTGGACGTGGACGATGTCGAACGGGGTCGACCCCAGGAGCTTTTTGACGCGATCGCCGCTGCCGAGCACGATGACGGTGTGACCGCGCCTCTCCAGCTCGGCGGAGACTCCCTCGACGAACTCGTTGATCCGGTTCGCGGCGCCCCGCGGGTGCGGGGTGACCTGAACGATCGAGAGGGGCTCGGCCGACACGAACCAGCAGCATAAGAGCCCGCCGCCAGGCGGGCTCTCAGATCAGGCTCCGGCCTTGGTCTCGACGCTCTTCGGCGCCGTCTCAACCGGCGTCGGCGACTCGCCACGGGCGTTGGCGGCAATGAACTCCTCCGTCTTCTCGCGCGCTTCGTCGTCGGGCCGCTGACTGTGTGGCGACTTCATCAGGTAGCTGGAGGGGCCGTCGAGCTGGCCGCTGACGCCGTTGTTGAGGGCGAGCTTGATCGTCCGCACCGCGTCGATCACGACTCCCGCCGAGTTGGGCGAGTCCCAGACCTCGAGCTTGAGCTCGACGTTGAGCGGCACGTCGCCGAAGGCTTTGCCCTCGAGCCGGATGTGCGCCCACTTGCGGTCGGTCAGCCAGGCGACGTAGTCGGATGGGCCGACGTGGACGTCCTCCTCAGGCAGATCGTGGCCCATGATCGAGGTGACGGCGTTGGTCTTCGACTCCTTCTTGGAGGCGAGCCGCTCGCGCTCGAGCATGTTGTAGAAGTCCATGTTGCCGCCGACGTTGAGCTGGCTGGTCCGCTCCATCCGCACACCGCGGTCGTGGAAGAGACGGGCGAGCTGGCGGTGGACGATCGTCGCCCCGACCTGGGACTTGATGTCGTCGCCGATGATCGGCAGCCCGGCCTCCTTGAAGCGCTTGTCCCAGTAGTCCTCGCGGGCGATGAAGACGGGGAGGCAGTTGACAAAGCCGACCCCGGCCGCCAGAGCCTGCTCGACGTACCACTTGACCGCGTCCTCAGAGCCGACCGGCAGGTAACAGACGAGCACGTCGGCTTTGGTCTCTTTGAGGATGCCGACGATGTCGGCGGTCTCCCCCGGAGCTTTGGTGATTTTCTCTTTCAGGTACTTGCCGAGGCCGTCGTGGGTCATGCCACGCTCGACCTTGACGCCCAGCTTGGGGACGTCGGCGAACTTGATCGTGTCGTTCTGCCCCGACCAGATCGCATCGGAGAGGTCTTTGCCGACCTTCTCGACGTCGATGTCGAAGGCGGCGACGAACTCGACGTCGCGGACGTGGTAGCCGCCGAGTTCGACGTGCATCAGGCCCGGAACTTCGTCGGCCGGGTCGGCGTCCTTGTAGTACTGGACGCCCTGGATGAAGGAATTGGCGCAGTTGCCGACGCCGACGATCGCGACACGGACCTTCTCGTCCGTGCGGGCGGCTCCGTTGCTGCCGTTGATTCCGTTGGTCTCACTCATGAAATTAGAAGTCCTTCCTCGATGGCGCTAGGTGGCAGAACACACCCGGCGGGCCGACTGGTTACAGCTCCCCGCTCAGTTGCCGTCATCGTTGCCGACGGCGGCTGCCTCGCTGGAGAGCTCGTTTCGAACATGCCATACCCGCTGGATCACGGTGACGATGGTCAGAGCGGCGATCACGTAGATAGCCGGCGCCAGCAACTCGAAATCTCCAAGCCCGGCGCCCTTGGCAAAGACCAAGCCGATGGAGAGTATGACTACCCGCACGGGCCGTGTCGCAAGCCCGACCTTGCACTCGACGCCGAGCGCCTCGGCCCGTGCCCTCGTGTAGGAGACCATCAGCGAGCCGAGCACGGCAACCACGCACATCGCGGCGGCGAAGTCGTCGCCGATCGCGGCGAAGTAGCCGGCGACGGCGGCCAGCACGATCCCCTCCTCGACCCGGTCCAGGGTCGAGTCGAGGAAAGCGCCGAAGAGGGTTCCCTTGCCCGACATTCGCGAGTAGCGACCGTCGAGGGTGTCCATCACCGAGCCGAGGACGAAGGCGACCCCGGCCAGGAAGAAGAGCCTCTGGGTGACGAGGACGGCGGCGACCAGGTTCCCCACCAGGCCGACCATCGAGATCGCGTTCGGCGTCAGGCGCGACTCGATCAGACGGTCGCGAGCGTAGGCCCGAAGCTCCTGCCCGTTGCGGGCCTGGCGGCCGTTGCGACGACCGCCCGGGACCCTTGGGGGCGCCGAAGATTCCATTGCCGTGAGGCTATCGCCTGCCCGCGACGGCGAAGGAAAAGGCCATCTAGGCCTCCGCCTCCTTGGGAAAGCGCGAGCGCCATGCCCATGCCTCCGGCCGAGCGCGGGCGAGCAGGCGCGAGGCGACCAGCGCCGCGGTGACCGCGACGCCCCAGCCGAGAGCGACGTCGAGCCAGTAGTGATTGGCGGTGACGATCACCACCCAGGCGATCAGCAGCGGCCAGCAGAGCCAGAAGACTTTCGGGACCCAGCCGCGACAGACCTTGAAGCCGGTGGCGCCGATCATCAGGGCAAAGGCGCAGTGCATGCTCGGCACCGCCGCGTAGGGGTTGATGAAGATCTTGGCCAGCGTCGAGTCGTGGTTGACGTTGGAGAAGTCGACGATGGTGTCGACGAAGCCGCGCTGGGGGAACATCCGCGGAGGCGCCGTCGGGAATGCCGTGTAGCCGACCAGGGCCAAGCCCATCGAGACCACGAACATGTTGCGGACGAAGTAGTAGGACTCGTTGCGGAAGAGGTAGAGCCAGATCAGGAAGCCCAGCGCGATCGAGAACTGGGCGTTGAGATACAGCTGGTTGGCGAGGTCGATCGTCCAGTGGGCGGGCAGGAAGAACGCCTGCAGGCTGGGCTCGAAGAAGGTGTGGGTGGAGCGCTCGAAGTCGATCACCTGGGCGCCGTGGGCGATCGCGTCGGCGCGCTGGGAATCGGCGATACCGCGGACGAGCTCGTAGGCGATGTCGACCCCGACGAGGATGCCGAGCTGGCGGCCGGCGTCACCCCAGCCTTGGGGGAGCCTGGCCGTGACGCGGGCGAAGGCACGAGACATTTAGCAATTGTAATTCCCCCGTTAACGGAGGTGGTGGGGTAGGGCCGATCTCGCCGCTCGATTCAACGGCACAACTGCCGCGTCTCCTCAGCTGAGGAAGTTCTGGATGCGGTCTATTAGCTTTGGTTCCTCTACCCAGGGCCAATGGCCCAGGCCTTTGAGGATTTCCAGCTTTGCGTTGGGGAGGGCCTGGGCGTAGGCCTTGCCGAATTTGGCCGGCAGGTAGAGGTCCCGGTCTGCCCAGAGGACGAGAGAGGGGCAAGTGAGCTTGTCGAGGTCTTTGCCGGCTGCGGCCAGACGATCGGAGTCCGCGTGGCGGTAGAGGGCGAGGAGCGCCTGGCGCGTTCCCTTGTCCCAGTGATCCCAGATCGTGTCGATGAACTGCGCCGGCATCGCGCCGCGGTCGCCGCGTGCCTGGCGCAACAACAACGCCATCGAGGAGCGGGTCGTGGTCGCGTTGAGGAACTCGCCGACCAGGCGGCGGCGCCAGAGCTGCGCGACCCAGTGCCAGCGATAGCCCGGCAGCAACGGCACCGCATTGATGACGACCAGCTTCTCGACCAGCTCCGGCCGGCGCTGCGCCCCGATCAGGGCCAGGCCGCCCCAGTCGTGGACGAGGAGCTTGCGCCGGCCGATGGCCAACTCCTCCAGACACCGCTCCAGGAACGCGGAGAGCCCGTACATCGAGTAGTCGAAGGTCCGAGGGTCGGGCTTGTCGGATCGCCCCCATCCAGGCATGTCGATAGCGATCCCGGGTGAGCCACTCCCCTCCATAAAGGGCGCCCATTCCTCGCCGTGGGTGGGATTGCCGTGGCAGTAGACCACCGGCGTCCCGTCCCCCTCGCTACGTCGATAGAAAATCTTGAGGCCATTAACGCTCAGCTCGGCCTCTTCGACCTTTCCCGCCATGCCGGAACCCTACGACTCGGAAGCAACATAGGGTCCGCCCGATGCCCTGGAAGCGCCCCGACAAACGCCGAGTCCGAGCGATCCGCGACCGCCTGCGCGAGATCTACGGCCAGCCGGTCAACGAGCCCCACCGCCAACCGATCGCCGAGCTGATCAAGACCGTCCTCTCCCAGCACACCAACGACCGCAACCGCGATCGCGCCTTCGCCGCCCTGCGCGAGCGCTTCCCCAGCTGGGAGCAGGTGCGTGACGCGCCGGTGAGCGAGATCGAGGAGGCGATCCGGCCGGGTGGCCTCGGCAAGCAGAAGGCCCCGCGGATCCAGGCGATCCTCGAGCAGCTGGGCGAGGATCCCGACCTCGACTGGACCGAGACCGCGCCGCGCGAGGAGTCGCTGGACTTTCTCCTGGCGCTGCCGGGGGTGGGGCGAAAAACAGCGGCCTGCGTGCTGATCTTCACCTGGGGCATCCCCGAGATCCCGGTCGACGTCCACGTGCACCGGGTCGGCGGCAGGCTCGGCCTGTTCCCGGCGAAAGCCTCGTTCGAGCGCGCGCACGACGAGATGCTGGCCGTTGTCGACCCCGCCGACGCCTACGAGCTGCACATGAACCTGATCCGTCACGGCCGCACGCTCTGCCGTCCAAAGCCCCGTTGCGAGGAATGCGAACTGCGGCGGATGTGCCCCTGGTACCGCGACAGCGTGAAGCGCCAGTAGTATCTCCGCCGCCGGTCGGCTGGATTGACCCGCGGATCGGCCCACTTACAGCGAATGAAAAAACGCACTTTCGTCATCTTCGGACTGCTGGTCGTGTTCCTCGCGGTCCTGATCCCCTGGCTCGCCTTCCGCGACCGGGGCGACGCCGCGACCGGGGCGCAGGACGTGCCGGCCAACCTGAAGATCGGCCAGACCCTCTTCCAGACCAACTGCGGCACCTGCCACACGCTCTACGCGGCGGGCACCGACGGCAACTACGCGCCCAACCTCGACGTCCTCCTCGCTCCGCTCGGGCCGCCCAGCGGACCGGAAGCCGCGCAGACGATCAAACAGACCAAGAGCCGCGTCCTCAACGCGATCGAAAACGGCGTCGACAGCACGACCACCACGGGGAGGATGCCGGCCGGCATCCTCAATGGCCAGCAGGCCCACGAAGTCGCCGAATTCGTCGCCCAGACCGCCGGCGAGGGCTGAGCGGAACGGCCGACGGGCCGACCCCATGAACTCGCGGGAAATCGGCCCGTCGACGAGTGTCTAGTGAGCGAACTGCAGGGCGCTGAAGAGCCCGGCGTGATCGGAGTCCCAAAAGCCGTTGACAGGGAGTAGGCCGGTCACGGCCGATTCCTTCAGCTTCACCTCCGACGGATCCCGGGTCATCACATGGTCGACCTGGTGGTCGAAATCGGTGACGCTGCCTCCCGCGCCTTCGGTCAGCAGGGTCGATTTGAGGCAGCACCCCAGCGGGCTTGCTGTGCTGCGCTCGCGCATTCCCGCTTCCAGCAGTGTCCTGTAGGCCTGCTGATCGCCGGGTTCGACGGTGTCGTCGTCGGAGTTGAGGTCGCCGACGAGAACCACCGGCAGGTCGCTGGTTGCCGGGCCGCCCGGGGCGACCAGCTCGGCCGCCTGCTGGGCGCGGACGCTCGGGACCACGGACGCCGGGTCAAACGCCTCCAGGTGGGTGTTGACGAAGCGGAACCAGTGGCTGCCGCGCACCCTGGCGTCGGTGCTGACCCAGCCGCGGGTCACCGGCACCTGGCCGCCCAGAATGGACACGTCCAGGAGGTGGGCGAAATGGCCGGCGGTCGGGTTGGCCGTCTCAACGCCGGCTCCACGCCGGGCCAGGATCACGTCGCGCATCGTCAGGCGGCCGTCGATCTCGGCATTCGCGATCGCCGGGTTGGGGCCGTCGCCAGCGACGCCGTTCTCATCGGCGGGGGCCTCGAAGTCGAACTCGTTCTGCGAGACGACGACTTCGTACTGCGGCTTGCCTTTGTTGAGCTGTTCGAGCAGCAGCTGCAGGTAGTCGTAGCGGACCGTGGTCGCGCTTGGGCCCGTGGAGAGAGGCGCGAGGCTTGGCGGCCCGGTGCGCCATAGCGCCACCTCCTGCAGGCCGACCAGGTCAGGCTGCTTTTCGAGGATCTCGTGCGCCAGGCCTTTCGCCCGGGTCGGGAAGTCGTTCGCCGTCACTTCGCGCAGGATCTGGCCGTTGGCGGCGACGAAAGATTCGAGGCTGGGGGCGCCGATCGCCGGCGCCAGGTCGGCCCCGAGATAGAGGTTGCGGGTCATCGTGTTGACCAGATGGCCCCTGCCGCCATGGCCCGGGCTCTGATGGCCGGGACCGTGATGGCCTGGGGGAAAGTGACCGGGGCCGGGAAAGTGGTGACCGAGACCGTGATGGCCGCCGGGGTGAGATGGGTGTCGCTGCTGGCCGGCGGCGGCCCAGGCGGGCAGGAGCAGGGCAATGACGAAGGCGGCGGCGATTGCCGCCAAACCCAGCCTGGGGGCCGGTGCGGGTACGTTGTTCAAGGTGTCCTCCTCATCCGGGATCCCGCGGTGGCGGAATCGACTTGGTTGAGGCGCCTCCGACCGGGCCGCATATGGCGCTGGCACGGTGCCCATCACACGGCTACCCGCCAGGAAGCTGTTCAATCTCCGGCCCGAATCGGCTTGCAATCTCACACAAACTTGCCATACTGACGCTTAGATTTCATAACTAGTCAAGACGAAACCCCTGGAAGGACGCATCAAATTGGGTAAAACGATTGGAATTGACCTGGGCACGACCAATTCGTGCGTCGCTGTCATGGAGGGCGGCGAGCCGACGGTTCTCGAGAACTCCGAGGGCGGGCGGACGACCCCGTCCGTGGTCGCCTTCACCGAGTCCGGTGAGCGGCTGGTGGGCACGGTGGCCAAGCGCCAGGCGGTGATGAACCCCGAGAACACGATCTTCTCGATCAAGCGCTTCATGGGCCGCAAGGAGGCCGAGGTCAAAGAGGAGGAGACGATCGTCCCCTACGAGGTCGTCGCCGGCGACAACGGCGACGTCCGCATCGACGTGCGCGGCAAGCAGTACAGCCCGCCGGAGATCAGCGCGATGATCCTGCAGAAGCTGAAAGCCGACGCCGAAGCGAAGCTGGGCGAGGCGGTCGACAGCGCTGTGATCACCGTCCCCGCCTACTTCAATGACGACCAGCGCCAGGCGACCAAGGACGCCGGCAAAATCGCCGGCCTCGACGTCAAGCGGATCATCAACGAGCCGACCGCCGCCTCACTCGCCTACGGCCTCGACAAAGAGACCGACGACCAGACGATCCTCGTCTTCGATCTCGGCGGTGGCACCTTCGATGTCTCCGTGCTCGAAATCGGCGACGGCGTCTTCGAGGTGAAGTCGACCGCCGGTGACAACCACCTCGGCGGCGACAACTGGGACAAAGCGATCGTCGAGTGGCTGGTCGCCGAGTTCAAACGCGATCAGGGCGTCGACCTGGCCGCCGACAAGAACTCACTGCAGCGCCTCTACGAGGCCGCGGAGAAGGCCAAGATCGAGCTCTCCTCGACCCAGGAGACGCAGATCAACCTGCCCTTCATCACCGCGGTCGAGGGCCAGCCCAAGCACCTCGACCTCAAGCTCAGCCGCTCGAAACTGAACGAGCTGACCGGCGACCTGCTGGAGCGGATCGTCGGCCCAGTCAAACGTGCTCTCGATGACGCCGACACGGCAGTCGACCACGTCGTCTTGGTCGGAGGGATGACCCGGATGCCCGCCGTGCGCGAGCGGGTAAAGGAGCTGACCGGCAAGGACCCGCACCAGGGAGTCAACCCCGATGAGGTGGTCGCGGTCGGCGCCGGGATCCAGGCCGGGGTGCTGGCCGGCGACGTCAAGGACGTGCTGCTGCTCGACGTCACCCCGCTGACGCTGGGGATCGAGACCAAAGGCGGCGTGATGACGAAGTTGATCGAGCGCAACACGACGATCCCGACGAAGAAGTCGGAGACCTTCTCGACCGCCGACGACAACCAGCCGTCGGTTGAGATCCACGTGCTGCAGGGCGAGCGCGAGATGGCGGGCGGCAACAAGAGCCTGGGCAAGTTCCAGCTGACGGGGATCCCGCCGGCGCCGCGGGGGATGCCGCAGATCGAGGTCACCTTCGACATCGACGCCAACGGCATCCTGCACGTGACCGCGAAAGACCTGGGCACGGGCAAGGAGCAGAAAATCGAGATCAAATCCGGCTCCGGCCTCTCCGACGAGGAGATCCAGGGCATGGTCAGCGACGCCGAGTCACACGCCGACGAGGACCGCAAGCAGCGTGAGCTGGCGGAGGCGCGCAACCTTGCCGAGAACGCCGCCTACCAGTCCGAGAAAGCGATCGCCGACGCCGGCGACAAAGTTGACGCGGCGACAAAGGAGGAGGTCGAGGCGGCGGTCAAGGAGGTGCGCGAGGCGCTCGAGTCCGAGAGCGTCGAGGAGATCAACTCCAAGGCCGAGGCGCTGACCGCGGCGATGACCAAGGCGTCGGAGCAGATCTATGCCGCGGCCGAGGCTGAGAGCGCTTCGGCTGACGGTGAGGCTGCCGAGGGAGGCTCTTCTGACGAGGAGGAGGTTGTCGACGCGGAGGTGGTCGACGAGGGTGACGACAAATGAGGTCGCCTCAGGACGACGAGGGTTCTGGGCGCTCGGCCGCGCCAGGGACAGAGCGCTCGGCCGCGGGTCCTGTCGCGGATGATGGGGGGGCGCTGCGGGCGGAAGGCCC
>Ga0208219_1000538_pt1 | contig 13581 bp, 14 predicted proteins | sample NGESurshal072012_7_FD_184469 | JGI IMG/M metagenome (GOLD analysis project Ga0208219, IMG submission 184469) | Arctic peat soil microbial communities from Barrow, Alaska - NGEE Surface sample 53-2 shallow-072012 (SPAdes) | ecosystem: Environmental > Terrestrial > Soil > Wetlands > Peat ...
GGACGGCCCTGATCGGCCCGCAGCCCGTCGGATCCGCCCCGGGAGCGGGCGCCCGGCAGCCGCTGGCCGCCGCGCCCGGAGTCACGGGAAGGGCGATCGCCGGCATAATCGCGGCCGCCTGAGTTGTCCTGGTCGTAGTCACGGCCGGAACGCCGGTCCTGATGGTCGGCCGGGCGGTCACCGCGACTGCTAGTCCCGCGATCGCCAGCCCCGCGACCGGCGGCGCTGCGACCACTAGCGCTGCGACTGGGCCGCTGGTCCAGGCCGTCGTCAGTCAGCCGTCCGGAGCCGCGCCCGGAGCGGCCGGCGCGGGCCGGCGGGACGACTCGGTCGTCATCGCGCCAGTCATGGTCCTCAGCGTCACGCGGCCGGCGGTGGTCGTCCGGCGCATCCAGGAACGGGTCGTGAGAGTCCGCCCGCAGGAATCTCATCACGAAGAATCCGATGGCCAGGATGAGCAGGACCACTACTACCAGGAGGATCATGATCTCGGTCATCGCACCATCCAACGGATGGCCTAGGGGGGTTGGCGCCGCCAGACCCGCGCGGCCATCAACGCGGGCCTCCCCCGAGTACTGCGAGCACCTTGATCTGTTACGCGGCCGACCGCCAGACGTCTTCGTGGCTGATCGCCTGATCACTGATTGTGTCGGAGCGCTATGGCCGTTGTCATGTACTTCGAGAAGTTTGCCAAGCGTGTCGGGCCAGGACCCCGGCCAGGGGTCAGCGGCAACTGGCCGGGCGGGCGCCTGCGATACCGGGCCTGCCCGCTAAGGCGCGGCGGCGGCGGTAATCCGGCCGCGCGCGATGGCGTAGTGGGCGATCGCGGACCAGGCTTCGCGCAGCGGCGCGCCGTTGGGCTGGCGCAGCATCGTGCTGAGCGCGTACACGGTGAACCGGTACTGGTGGCGGCCGCCAACCGGGCACGGGGGGTCATAACTGGCTCGTGACATGCTGTTGCGCGCCTGCCGGGCACCGGTCGGCAGCCCTCCGGCCTGCAGGTCGACGGCATCTGGGCTGATGTTGAAGACGATCCAGTACACCCGCGGCGTGATGGGGGCGGCCGCGTCGTCGACCACCAGGGCGATGGCCTTGGTCCCCGACGGCATCACCGACCACAGGATCGGCGGGCTCGTGCCCGCACCGTGGCAGGTGTACTGCGGGGAGATAAGGCCCTGCTCGACCATGGGGCTGGTGACGGTGATGGTGTCGGGCGCGTCCTGGCGCAGGGTCACCGGGCCGCCCACCAGGCCGCAGCCGCTGAGCATGCAGAGCGCCCCCGCGACGGCGGCAGCGCTGGCCGCGCGACCATACCGGCCCAAGCCCGCTCGCCCTCCCGCTGTCCAGTGCTAACTGAAGACCCAGTGCTACCGAAGACCCAGTGCGTGGATCTTACGCCGGGCGGCCTGCTGTCCGGCCCGTCCGGCGGCCCGGTTCGCGCTGGACGGACCGCTCTGGACCGGCTGCGCTGAGACCGGCCGCGCTGAGACCGGCCCCACCGGACCGGGCCAGGTGACCGGCTCAGTCCGGCTGGCGGGAGTTTCCGAGCATGATCTCGTCCCAGGACGGAACCGACGAGCGCCGTCCCCTGGCCGCGGCCTTGCGGCCTGCGCGGCCCGTGGACTCCGGCTGGGGAGCGGCCGGGTCGGCTTCGGGCGCGGGCTGCCCGTCGGCAGGCCGAGGCCCAGCCGCTGCCGCTGCTGCTGCCGGGCTCGCCGTAGCGGCCGCCGGTAGCTCGTCCTGCCGGGCCGCCCCGGCCTGCGCCGGCTCGCGACCCCGGCCGGTGTCGCGGTCCTGCCCGCTGTCGCGGTCCTGACCGGCCTCACGGGCCCGGCCGGCGTCGCGGGCCGGGCTGCCCTCGCGCGGTCGCGGCGGCTCGCTCTGATAACCGTGCGGCGCAGCCGCCGGGTCCACCGGCGCCGCATGGCCGCCGCGAGCTACCGCCCGCTCCTGCTCCGCCCGGGTGTCCTGATGATGAGCCCCGAGCCGCGAGCCGATGGGGGTCACCGTCGCGGTGGCCGCGCCCAGGCTGCTCAGCCGCCCGGCCGGCCAGTCGACCTGCGGCAGGCACAGCCGCCGGGCCACGTCATCGGCCGGGATGACATGCCGGCGGCGCGGGTCGAAGACCCACTCCGCGATCTGGGGCCGTCCCTCCACGGTGAACTGCAGCTGCACCTGCCAGTTGCCGTCCGTGCGCTTGCGGGAGTCCCAGGCCAGCGCATCGGCAGGCGCGCCGGCATCGGCGAGCCGTTCCAGGACGATCTCGCCTAGCCGCGGCCCGGGCCCGGACTCGGTGTGCCCGCGCACGGTAGACCGCTGCGCCTCCTGGGCCCGGTACTCCCGTTCGGCGAGCACGGGACCCTCGAACCGGCGTACCCGGTCGATGGGGATACCGGCCGCATCGGCGATCTCGTCGGCGGTCTCGCCTGCCCGGACGCGGTCCTGGATCTCCTTAGGTCGCAACGGATTCTCCACTTCGATCTCGTACTGAGCGAGCCGGGAAAACTGGCCGCGAGCTACCGTTCTCAGCCGGTCGTCAATGGGCAACGAGAACCTTCCGCCCCGTCCAGGCACAGCGAGGACCGCATAAGTGCCGTCCTCGCTGACTGCGACGAGGCGCAGCTCCTGCATAGGCGTCCCTTCTGCGCTGCTCGGCCCGTGCCTGCTAAACCGCTGCTTGCTCAACCGCGCTGCCCGGCCGCGCAGGGGCGGAACTCGGAACTCGGACCTCCCCTGGTACGAGTCTGCCGACATAGGACCCGCCTGGCCAGCACCGCGCCCGGCATGTCCCGCTCCAGACTGGCCGTATTTGTTCCGGCAGCCGGGCAGGCCGGCCGCCGGGACTGGTCAGGTCAGTATTCAGCACGCACCGCCCGGGCGCACCGCAGCCGCCAAACCCGCCCTCCCAAGCTGCGCTGCCCCTGCTGCCGGCAGCGGTCGCCCGGAGCGGTCTGGACCGCGGGAGCGTGGCCGTGGTGAGGTGGAGGATGCCCGTGCCCCCAGCTAACTCTGCGACCAGCTTCAGCCCGTCCGCCGACGACCCCTCGGGCGTGGAGGTCGCCGATGTCGTCTCGCGCCTGCGGCGGGCCATGCGCCGGGCCGCCCGGGCGGAGGGCAGCGGGGGCCTGCCGGGCGGCCTGTCGGTCGCGCAGCTGGAGTTCCTGTCCTGCCTGGCGGAAAATCCCGGCGCCCGGCCGGGCCAGCTGGCCCGGCTGCTGCGGCTGGCGCCGAGCTCGGTGGCCACGCTGGTCAACAGCCTGAGCCGGGAGCAGCTCATCGAGCGCGCGGGCGGCGTGCCGGACCGCCGCACCGCGGTGCTGAGCCTCACTCCGGCGGGCACGCGCGTCGTGACCAGCTGGCAGCAGGTGAACGCGCGCATCCTGACCATCGCGCTGGCCCGCCTGGTCCCCGGCAGCCGCCAGACGCTGGCCCGGGCCCTGCCGGCGCTCAGTGAGCTCACCGGCGCGGTCGACGCCCTCGCCGACGACCCCCGGACCGAGGGCACGGCTCTGGCCGCGCCGGAGCCCCCGGACCGGGAAACTTAACCCGGCCGAAACCACGCCCGGGCCCGAAGTCGTCGGCGGCTGGCAATAAGCTCTTTGGCCATGCACATCGACGCGATTTTCGGGGCGATCGGACGGTGGTCAGTGCGGCTGCGCTGGCTGTTGGTCCTGATCTGGATTGTCGGGGCGATCGCGGCGGTGACGCAGCTTCCTGCCTTGTCGAGCGTGACCCAGAGCAATAACCAGAAGTTCCTGCCGGCCAGCGCGCCAAGTCAGCACGCGATTGACCTGGCCGCCCCGTTCGGCAACGCGAGCCTGCTCCCGATTCCGATCATCGCGGCAACTACCAGCGGCCCGCTGACCCCGGCCGATACCGCCGCGCTGACCGCCATGGCGGCCAAGATCGCCGCCGACCCGAACATCAAGCAGGTCAAGGACGTCGGCCAGTCCGCCAACGGCCAGGCCGTGCAGCTGGTGGCCCTGGCCGCGAATGCCGGCGGCGGGAACCAGAACTATGCCCAGGACCTGATCAACGGCCTGCGCGGGCGGATCGCCAGTTCCGGGCTGCCCGCGGGCCTGCGGGTGCACCTGGCGGGGGCCACGGCCGTCCAGGTGGACGAGCAGAAGGCATCCGGCAATACCGGCAACAAGGTGCAGGACCTGTCGCTGGTCTTCATCATCGTGCTGCTCGTGCTCATCTTCCGGTCGCTGACCCTGGCCATCACCACCGTGCTGCCCGCGCTGGTATCCGTGCTCATCTCCGGCCCGCTGGTGGCCGAGGCCGCCAGGCACGGGCTGCAGGTGTCGCCGCTGGCCCAGTTCCTGCTGATCGTCCTGGTACTGGGCGCCGGGACCGACTACGGGCTGTTCCTCGTCTTCCGGACCCGGGAGGAACTGCGGGCCGCCGGCCACGACGTGACCGGGATGGACGGGGTGCCGGAGCGCGGCCTGTTCCGTACCGTGCGGTCCGACCTGGCCGGGCCCCGGCCTGCCGCGCGGACCGCGCTCGTCGAGGCGGTCACCCGGGTCGGTGAGTCGATTACCTTCTCGGCCGCCACGGTCATCGCGGCCGTGCTGACCCTGCTGGCGGCCAGCTTCCCGTTTTACTCCAACCTGGGCATCCCGTTTGCCATCGCCATCGTCGTCACCCTGCTGGCGGGCCTGACCCTGCTGCCCGCGCTGCTATCGATCCGGCTGTCGCTGCTGGCGGTCAAGCGGACCATCTTCAAGGGGATCTTCGGGCGCCCCAAGCTGCTGCCGTGGAGCATCCAGGGCAGCGGCGGGGCCGGGATCTGGGGCCGGGTGGCGGGTCGCATCGTGCGCCACCCCGGGCTGACGCTGAGCATCGGCGTGGTGGCGTTCGGCGCCCTGGCGCTCGGCGTCTTCGGCTACGCGGCGGCCGGATTCGGCGGCAGCACGAGCCCTCCCGCCGGCAGCGACTCCGCGGCGGGCACAGCCCTGCTGACCAAGTACTTCCCGGAGTCGGCCGCCAACCCGACGACGCCTGTCTTCCGGTTCAGCCAGCCCGTCTGGAACGACCCGCAGGTACTGGCCAAGGCGAGCAGCGAGATGAAGGCCAGCAGCCTGTTCACGCAGGTGGCTGGGCCGCTGAACCCGGCGGGCGCGGTCCTGTCGCCCGCCGCCTACGCCCAGCTGCACGCGACGCTCGGCCCCGCCAAGGCGCTGCCGCCGACCCAGCCGCCCGGCAGCAAGGTGCCGCCGCTGCAGTACCAGCTCTACCGCTCCACCGCGAACTTCATCAGCGCGGACGGGAAGACCGTGCAGTATTCCGTGGGGCTCAGCGCCGGCGACCCGGGCAGTACGCCCGCCCTGCATGCGGTCCCGGCCATCCGCACCGAGATCACCAAGGTCGCCAAGTCCATCGGCGCCGCCGACTCGGCCGTCGGCGGCGAGGCACCGGCGCTGTACGACATCAGCGCCGTGTCTAACAGCGATCTCACCAAGATTATCCCCATCGCGATCCTGGCCATCGGCATCCTGCTGGCGCTCGTGCTGCGCAGCCTGGTGGCGCCGCTGTACCTGATCGCCTCGGTCGGGCTGTCGTACCTGGCCGCGCTCGGGCTCTGCGTGCTGCTGTTCATCAAGATCGGCGGGGCCAACGGGATCGTCTTCTTCCTGCCCTTCCTGATGTTCATCTTCCTGCTGGCACTGGGCGAGGATTACAACATCCTGGTCATGACGCGGATCAGGGAGGAGGCACATAAGCTGCCGCTGCCCCAGGCCGTCACCAGGGCCATCGGCGTGACCGGCACGACGGTGACCTCTGCCGGGCTGGTGCTGGCCGGCACCTTCGTGGTCTTCGGCATCGTGGCAGGCGGGGGCTCCGGTGGCAGTCAGTTCCGTGATATCGCCTTCGGCCTGGCGCTCGGCATCCTGATGGACACTTTCCTGGTCCGCACGCTGCTGGTGCCCTCGACCGTGGTGCTGCTCGGCCGCTGGAACTGGTGGCCGTCCAAGCTGACGATGGACCGCCCCGAGTCGCCGGACTCGTCCGGGCCGTCCGGGTCGGCGGAGTCGGCGGCCGGACCCTCCGCCGCCACGCCGGCGGCACCCGCCACGCCGACCGCCTTCGGGGCCCAGCCCGAGCAGCCCTGACCACCGGCCGCGGGCCCGGCGTGCCGCTGATCAGCGTCGTCATCCCCGTCGGCAACGTCGCCTGCTACCTGCCCGAGTGCCTGGACTCGGTGCTCGGGCAGCCGGCCGCCAGCCTGGAGGTGATCGCGGTCGACGACGCGTCGGCGGACGGCAGCGGCGCGCTGCTGGACGAACGGGCCGCGGCCGATCCCCGGCTGCGCGTCGTGCACCTGGCGGCGGCCAGCGCCGGACCGGGCCACGCCCGTAACACCGGCCTGGGGATGGCCGCCGGCGAGTACGTCTGGTTCGTCGACGGGGACGACCGCATCGAGGAAGGGGCGCTGGCCGCGATCGAGGCCCGGCTGACGACCCCTGATGACTGGCCGGATGTGCTGCTGATCGACTGGGTGAGCCGTTATCCCGATGGGCGCATCGAGCCGAACCCCGGCCGCGCCCTGCTAGCCGGCGTTCCGGCCGGGGGCTGCACGCTGGCGCAGCAGCCGCGGCTGGTCGATCTGACCATGACGTCATGGAGCAAGGTGCTGCGCCGCGATTTCCTGGGCAAGCTCGGGGTCAGCTTCGCCGCCGGCATTCATGAGGACGTGCTCGTGACCTGCGCTGCCCTGCTCGCGGCGGAGTCCATCGCGGCCGTGGACCGGGTCAGCTACGGCTACCGGCGGGACCGGCGCGGCTCGTTCATGGCCACCGTGAGCACCGCCCACCTGGCCATCTTGTCCTCCTACGAGCGGGTGCTTGAGCTGGTGGCAGCCCGGCGCGCGGCCGGTGTCGAGATCAGCGAGGCAGTGCGGGCGGCGCTGTTCGAGCGGGCGATCTGGCACTACACGACGGTGTTCCAGGGCTCGATGCTGCGGGGCGGCCTGGTACCGCGGGGCGAGCGGCGCCGGTTCTTCGCCCGGATGCACGACGACTTCCTGCGGTACCGCCCGGCCGGGTACCGGCATCCGCCGGGGGCGCGCGGGCTGAAGTTCGCGCTGATCGAGCGGGGCGCCTACCGGACCTACTGCCTGCTGGAGCCGCTGAACGAGGTGCGCGTCGCCGCGGCCGGGCTGGCCGCCCGAATGGGCACACGCCGGACATGACAGTATTACTACCGCTATCGTGTTGATGTCGTTACTTTCCGTCGGGGGTGAGTATGGATCCGGTTGCGCTGATCGTCACTGCCCTGGCCGAAGGCACGGCATTGGAGCCACGGGACACCTCCGCCACCGCGCTCCAGGGCGCTTACGCCAGCCTGTGGGCGCGGGTCCGGAAGCGGCTGGCCGGCCTGCCCGACGGCGCGACGGTGCTGGCCCGGCACGCCGAGGCCCCGCAGACCTGGGAAGCGCCCCTTTCCGCCGCGCTGGCCGCCGCCGGCGCGGCCCACGACGACGACCTCATCGCCGCGGCGACGGCCCTGCTGAGGCTGGCGGACGAGCCGGGCTTCCGGTCCGGCAGTTACGCCCCCGGCGCGCCGGACACTCGCAACTCGCTCAACGGTCACTGCGGATACTGAGCGGGCCGCGCCGCCGGCGGGCTGACGGTCGTCTCGCCCTAGGCCGGCTGGGTGCGGCGCAGCCGGTCCTGGCGCAGTGACCGCATCGGCTCGTCGAGTTCCAGGGTGGCGAAGTAGTCCGGCCAGTCGGCCGGCCCGTACCCGGTGCCAAGGTCGCCATGATGCAGTTCGACCTCGACCAGCCGCCGGGTCAGCAGCTGTGCGGCCGGGAAAGCCGCCGAGTCCAGGATCCGCACCGGCACCGGCCAGGCGGCATCGGGCAGCTGCCGGGCAATGGTGCGCAGGGCCATCGCCGAGCCGGCCAGGTCGGCCACGAGCTCCCTGGCCGGCTGCCTGGCCGTGTCCTCGATGGCGGCTTGCCGGGCCTCATCGCTGGCGTAGCCGGGGCGCTCCTGGCCGGACCGCGCCCCGATCAGCAGCTCCCGCATCGCGTCGGCGCCGCGGGCCAGGTGCGCCAGCACGCGGGCGCGCGTCCAGCCCGGCAGCAGCGACGGCTCCCGCAGGCCCGACTCGGTGATGACCCGGGCCGTGCCGAGCAGGCGCTGCGTCGCGTCGTCGATCTGGTCGCTCAGCTGGCGTTGTGCGGCGTCCATTCACTCACCTTAACCAGGCCGGCCACGCTCCGGGCCAGTCAGCTCCGGGCCCGAGATCTTCGGCTAGGCACCGTTTTCGCCAGGGAGGCACCGCTATCGTGTGGCTGGCGGAACGAGCGACCGGGAGTCAGCTCCGGGGAGAGGAGTCAGCTCCCGGGAGAGGCAGCCAGCCGAGAGGTACGGACAGTGCGGCACGTGATCGGGCTCTGCCTCGCCGTGCTCATGGCGGCGGTGCTGCTCGCTGGCGCGGGATGGGGCACCTGGCGCCTCGGAGCCCTGCTGGCCGCCCGAGCCAGCCTGAGCAGCCCGGCCGGCCTGCAGGCTCTCGCCGCCCTGGCCGGCACCGGCCTGCTGCTGGGCATCCTGCTCGCCGCACCGAGAGTCTCCCCGCTCGCTGCCGGGCTGCCCGGCCTGGCGCTGCTGGCCTGGTCGGGCCTCCGGGTGGCCAGCGCCGCTCAGGCCAGCCGGCTGATCCCGCTGCACGGCCATCTCGCGACGGGCTTGCACACCCTGCTGGCTGGCGGCCTGCTGGCGCTGCTGGGAATGGTGATGATCGTTCCCCTCTTCGTGCCGTCACGGTGGCGCAGGCGGGGCGACCGCGACGAGTTCAGCCGGCCGACAGCTAACAGCCTGCTCGAGTAGCCGGCTCGGGTCGGCTGCCGCCTCAGCCGGGAACGACCCTGCCCCGGGCAGGCGGCACCGGCTCGTGACCAATCCTCCGGATAAGCGGCTAGCTGGTTTTCGTTACTGGATACTAGGCCGGTGGAATTTGGCTGCGCGGCTACCGGATGGTCTGCGGTCACTTCGGCCGGCGCGAACGCGACTTTGGCCGGCGTCCTGGCCGGCTTCATGCTCAACGGCATTGTCCTGCTGCTCAGCGGCAAGCCGCCGGACGGCAGGCGAACCGGATACGTCCAGGCCGCGAGCCTGCTATTCACGGCATTCGTTGTGCTTGGCCTGGATTCGTACCTCTTCGGCCTGATAACCGGGGATAACACCACGGGACCAGCGTGCCGGCAGGCGTGGACCGAGGCGATGCTGGCCGCTGGACTGCTCGGCCTCGGGGCGGTTGCCGTCGTGGTCGGATTCGTCTTTCTCTTCGGCGTCTTCTTCGCGGCCCCGGACACGACCGACGATCAGGCCAAGGACCAGGCAGCAGATCACGCCGGGAAAGCTATGACCGAGTCCATGAAGATGCTGGAGGCGCTGTGTGACCTCCTGCGGCCCGGCGTCGCGGCGGCCGTGATACTCCTGCTCTACATGACGGCGCGCAGCTATCTCTCGGCGATTTTCAACGGCCAGGTGCCATCGTGGGGCCACATACTGCTGGTCGCGGTTCTCATTTTCGACTACTGTGCCGTCTCGCTGTTCATCGTCGTTTACTTCTGGGGCAGTTCACGGAACCCCATCGGCTCCAACGCCGAGCAAGAGCCGCGGACAGAGCGCTTCGTCAGCATCTCGTCCGTTAACTGGATCTTGAACTACATCTGGAGACTGCTGCATCCGGATCTGGTCGACCAGGTCAAGACATTGAAGCTCACCATATTCCTGTCGGTTGGCTACACGCTGGCCACCGTCATAGGCGCGAGCTTCCTGGTCATCACCACGCCACCATTCTGGGCTCCCGGCCGCCCGCTGGCGACGGTGCTGATTTTCGCCACTATTCTCTGGGTCCTGGTGGTCTCGCTGATACCGCTGGCCGCCTTGCTCGCGCCGTCCTTCGGGCCGCGGAGCGAGCGGGCCGCCAGGGCAGGCCGGAGCCCAGCCCGGCCAGCGCACGAGTGAGCCCGCGGCGATCCCGGGCCCCGCGAGGGTAAATCGTCGGCTCCTGGCTACATTCCTGAAACCTGGGCGCGCGATGCTCTGCGCATGGTGAGTAGCGGCGATCAGCTGTCCATCGACGCCACCGACCTGGCCGTGCAGCGGCTGGGGGAGCCGGCGGTCGCATCGCCGATGGCCCGGCTGCTGCGCGGCCGGGCGAGCTCGCCGCACTACGTGCACGAATCTGACCGGGTCCTGCTGGACGACACCGTCAAGATGGCGGTCGCGCGCGGCTGCCCGGCCCGGGAACTGCCCTCATTGGAGCCCGGCGGGCCGCGGGAGCATATCTTCTTCGACCCGGCCGGCACGCGAGTCGGGATCGTGACGTGCGGGGGCCTGTGCCCAGGCCTGAACAACGTCATCCGCGGCCTGGTGCTGGAACTCTCCGATAATTACGGCGTCACCGACATCATCGGCTTCCGCAATGGCTACCAGGGACTGGTGCAGGGCTGCGAGCCGATGCGGCTGACACCCGACCTGGTCGCCGACATCCACAACCGGGGCGGCACGATCCTGGGCACCTCCCGCGGTGGCGGCCAGGACACCGCCGAGGTGGTCGCGACGCTCGGGCGCCTGGGTGTGTCGGTGCTGTTCGTTATCGGGGGAGACGGCACCCTGCGCGGCGCGCAGGAGATCGCCGACGAGGCCACGGCCAGCGGCGTGGTGCTGTCGGTGATCGGCGTGCCGAAGACCATCGACAATGACGTTCCCTACATCGACCACAGCTTCGGCTTCCAGACCGCATTCGCGCGGGCCGCCGACTCCATCCGGGCCGCGCACACCGAGGCCAGCTCGACTCCGCACGGCGTGGGCCTGGTCAAGCTGATGGGGCGGCACTCGGGATTCATCGCCTGCTACGCCGCCCTGGCCAACCACGACGCCGACTGCGTGCTCATCCCCGAGGTGCCGATCAGCCTGGACGGCCCGGAGGGGTTCCTGGCCTTCCTGCGCCGGCGGGTCAAGCAGCGCGGGCACGCCGTCATCGTGGTGGCCGAGGGAGCCGGCCAGGACCTGATCGAGCGGGACGGGGCCCGCGACGCCTCGGGCAACGTCCGGCTGGCGGACATCGGGCGCCTGCTGCGCGAGCGGATCGCCGGGGACTTCACGGCCGCCGGAACCGAGCTCAGCCTGCGCTACGTGGACCCCGGCTACGCGATCCGCAGCGTCCCCGCCAACGCCTATGATGCCGTCTTCTGCCTGCGGCTTGCCCAGGCCGCCGTGCACGCCGCGATGGCCGGCCGGACCGCCATGGTGGTCGGGCGCTGGCACGGGCGGTTCGTGCACCTGCCGATCTCGCTGGCGACGGGCAGCCGCAATCAGGTCGACCCGAACGGCGACCTGTGGATGTCGGTGCTGGAAGCCACCGGCCAGCCGCCCCGTTTCCGCTGAGCCGCCCGCCGCTGGGCCGGGTACTGTGCGCGCATGACCGTGCCTGCGACCGCGTGGGTGATAGCCGGGCCGCCCGGAGCCGGCAAGACCACGGTGGCCGGGCTGCTGCTGGCCGCCCTGGTGCCGGTTCCCGCACTGCTGGACAAGGACACGATGTACGGCCCGTTCGTGGCGGCCAGCCTGGCGGCGGCCGGACGGCCGCCGGGGGAGCGCGAGGGACCGTGGTACGACGAGCGCATTAAGGGGCACGAGTACGCCGGGATGACCGCTACCGCCCGCGAGATCCGCTCGCATGGCTGCCCCGTGCTGCTGTCCGGCCCGTTTACCCAGGCCATCCACGATGCCCGCCGGTGGCAGTCGTGGGTCGCCGAACTCGGCGGCGGGACAGTGCAGCTGGTCTGGGTCCAGTCGGATGCCGCTACCCTGCGCAGCCGCCTGGCCGCTCGCGGGTCCGGCCGGGATGCCGCCAAGCTGGCGGAATTCGAGGCCTTCACCGCCAGCATGCGGCTGGGGACCGAGCCGGCCGCCCCGCACGTCACCATCGACAATCGGGCCGCCGCGACGGCCACGCCGGAAGACCAGGTGGCCCGTCTGGCGGAAAGACTGTCCGGGCGCTGAACGCTCAGCGGCCCGCTGGGTACGGTACGGCCATGGCGACCATCGACGACGTGGCCCGGCTGGCCCTGAACCTGCCCGAGGTGACTCAAGGAGAACGCCACGGCAGCCGGACGTGGTTCGCTGCCGGCAAGGCGTTCACGTGGGAACGGCCGTTCAGCAAGGCCGACATCAGGCGGTTCGGCGAGGAAACCCCGCCGCCCGGCCCCATCCTGGCTGTCCGCGCCGCGGACCTCGGCGAGAAGGAGGCGCTGCTCGCCGCCCATCCGCGGTCCTTCTTCACGATTCCGCACTTCGACGGATACTCTGCCGTTCTCATTCAGCTCCCGAGGATCTCCGCCCGTGACCTGCGTGAGGCGATCACCGATGGCTGGCTGGCCTGCGCGCCGCCCAGGCTCACGGACCAGTTCCTCAGCCGCTAGGAGGATCCGCCGATGGAGATGACCCTCCGGTTCGAGATCTTCCCGGCCGATCTCGACGGGACCGTCGACTTCTATACCCGGGTCCTTGGCTTCAGCCTGACCGCCGACCGGCGCGCGGATGCGAACGCCTACGTGGCGCTGCGGCGGGGACAGGTCCGGGTCGGGGCGGCCCGGCGGCCGGCGGAGGCCCGCGAGGCCAGGCGGCCGCCGTCCGGCGTCGAGCTGGTCCTCGAGGTGGACGACGTCGTCGGCGAGCGTGACCGGGTCGTGGCCGAAGGATGGCCGCTGGACGATGATCTCCAGGTGCGCCCCTGGGGCCTGACGGATTTCCGGCTCCTGGATCCGAGCGGCTATTACCTGCGGATCACCAACCGGGCGGGATAACGGCGCCAGCCCGCTAGTGCGCTGACCACGAACGTTCGCCGGGTCTGGTGATGTGCCGCGGGGCTGGGGGTGCCTGTGATCTTCGGCAGTAAGTGGCAGGAGATCTTTGCTGCTATTTGGCCTGGTTCCCCGCGCTGGCGCGCGGCGTCATGGTAGGTGAGCGGCCCGAGCGGAGGGCCTGAAAAGTTGCGCTCTTGCACGGACAGCCACGTGGCGCCCGGCAGAGGGCAAATCCAGTTGTGCTTAGGGGCCAAAGCACTACTAAAGCACCGTGAAGCGCTTGGCTGACCGGCTAGTTAGAGACGGCACCAGCTGAGGGGGCCGTGGGTGAACATGCAAAGGCTAGTTCGCCGCAAAGTCCTGCAGCGGTCAGGGCGGGCTGCTGACCCTGGACCGACCAGATCACCGCCGGATCAGCCGGCTCCACGCACCATGATCGCGAGGCGGCTGCGCCTTACCGGGCTAGCGTTCCGAATCCCTCCGCCGCAGGTCGCGACCCGAAGTACGGCGGCCGTCCTCGGGCACTACGATCACACGCTCCATCATGTCGTTGTCTTCGTGCTCGACGATGTGGCAGTGGTGCACGTACTTTTGCGGCTTGACGAGCTTACCTGCGCCGTTGAGCGCGGTGCTGGGCAGCGAGAACCTGGCGCGCACGACCGTGACCTGCTCCGGGTTCACCTTCACCGTCTCCTTCAATCCCGCCTCGTCCGGATCCGGGGCGATCAGTGCGGACTGCAGGAACG
>Ga0208219_1000539_pt1 | contig 13580 bp, 13 predicted proteins | sample NGESurshal072012_7_FD_184469 | JGI IMG/M metagenome (GOLD analysis project Ga0208219, IMG submission 184469) | Arctic peat soil microbial communities from Barrow, Alaska - NGEE Surface sample 53-2 shallow-072012 (SPAdes) | ecosystem: Environmental > Terrestrial > Soil > Wetlands > Peat ...
GGCACGCCGGCGTAGAGGAGCCCGTCGGCGACGTTCTCGAGCGCGCTCGAGTGCTCCGACAGGAAGAACTGCTGGAACACGAATCCGATTCGCGTCGCTCGCACCGCGGCGAGCTCGCGATCCGACATCTCCGCGACGTCGAGCCCGGTGATCGCGACACGGCCGGAGGTCGGTCGCTCGAGCGTCCCCATCAGATGCAGGAGCGTCGACTTCCCCGATCCCGACGGCCCGACGATCGCGACGAGCTCGCCTGCCCGGACGACGAAGCTCACGCCCTGGAGCGCGTCCACCGGCGGATCGGATCCATACGACTTCGTCACGGTGTCCAGCTCGAGCGTCGTCATGACGACGGCACCACCACGCGCTGTCCGGCGGCAAGACCCGAGCCGCTCACCTCGACCGTCCCTGCGGCGTCGTCGAACATCCCCACGCTGACGCCGACGAGCTGATGGACGCCCGTCGACTCGACTTCCTCCACCGCGTAGCCGCCGCCGGCGAGCGCGACCAGCGCATTTACCGGGACGGCGAGGACGTTGCGCACGGTCGCCGTCGTGATCGACACGTCGACCGGCGCCTGGTCGAGCCGTCCCGTGGCTGCCGCGCGATCGGGAGCGACGTCCACCTCGATCGTCGGCGAGCTCGAACCGCCGCCGTTCTGGTCGGACGGCGCCGTCGCGACCGTGCCGACGTACGACACGCGCCCGGGCGTCGTCGAGTTGTCCGGAAGCGTGATGAGCACCGGATCGCCCACCTTGATGCTCGTCTGCTGCGACGCGTCGAGGGCGATGGTCACGACGCGACGAGTCGAGCTGATGCCAACCACCGGCCCTGCTTGCACCGGCGAGCCCTCGGTCGGGGTCACGCTCGTCACCCGCACCGCACCCGGCTCGAACACGACCGACCCGAGCGGCAACTGCCCGGTCGCCGGCACGTGATGTTGCGACTGGAACCGCTCGATTGCAATCGTCGTCGACGCTGTGAACACGTCGCCGCTCGGCGCCCCGTACCCGCGCAGGTCGCGATTCACCTCGGCGACGTCCGCGCCGGCCGACATCCCCGGCATGAACGCGCGCGACGCGGGCACGCCGCCGTACAAGAGGAACGCAGGCGTTGCGTCGATCGCATACAGCGGCTGACCGGCGCGGACGATCTGCCCGACCTTCGGCAGCATCGTGTACACCGCGTCCTGTCCATACGTCGCCGCCGACTCCTCGCCCTGGCTGAGCGTCGCGGCCGCCGCCGAGAGCCCACGCTGATCGGCTTGCACCTTTCCGGTCGCCGCCGTGACGCTCTGACGGTCCGCTGTGACTGCCTGAGCGTCGGTCGCGCACGGACCGGTGCCCGTTTGAGCAGCGCTTCCGCCGCGGCAGTCGACCACGACCTTCTGCAGGCCGGCGTCCAGCGATGCCTGCGCCTGCGCGAGCGCGCGCTGGTCGTCGCCCAGCATCTGCTGGGCGGATGCCACCGACTGCTGCGACTGTTCGAGGCTGGACGGCGCAGTCCCGCTCGGGACCGACACGGTCGAGGAACCGGCATAGCCGAGCGTCGCGCTCACCTGCGTCTGCTGCGAGAGATCCATCCGCTTCACGGTCGCGATCGCCGTTGCGGCTCCGTTGTCGGAGACCCCGCTCGCAGCAGGCGAGCTGGACGCGAACGGATCCGCGATCGCAACCGCCACTCCGGCGACGAGCAGCACCACCGCGCCTCCGGCCACGAGTCGCTTGCGGGCACGCGTCACGAGCTCAAGGACCCTTGAACGGCATGTACTTCCGGCACGCCTGCTGTGCTTTCTGGAAGGTCGGGTTGTCCGGGGCGAGATCGCTGCCCGGATGGATCGCGATCTGCAGGCCGCCGTTGGACGGATCGGGGAAGTCCTTCAGCCCGTGCGCGCGCATGCAGGCCGAGAACGCGAGCAGCTGCTGCTGGCGCTGCGCGATCTGAGCCGGAGTCGGCTGTCCGCCGTTCGGCAGCAGCTTCGAGCAGGTCGTCTGCGCCGACCGGAACGCCGGCGAGCCCGGGTCGATCCCCATCCCCGAATCGATCGTGATCACGCCCTGGCTGTTCGGATCGGGGTAGTTCGGGAGGCCGTGCTTGCGCATGCAGGCGGAGAACTTCTCTCCGTCGGCCGCGTTGCCGGTGTTCATCGAGAGCCGGAAGCCGCCGCGGGCGCCGGGAGGGCCGAGCGCCTTGCCTCCAAAGCCGGAGTCGCTCTGCGTCGTCGTCGTAACGCCCGTCGTCGAGGAGTCCGCGAGGTTCGCAACCCCGGGGGCTTTCCCGCCGCCGCCGCAGCCCGCCGCGAGCAGCGCGAGGGCGCCGGCCGCGAGGATCGGGGCGAGGGAGCGCATGCCGGAGAAATAGCCCCGCTTCGGTTACGGCGGGGGAACAGAACCTGTTACCTGCGCGTAACCGGCGCTGCGGCATCCTTTGCGGATGCGGGTTCTCGTCGTCGAAGACCACAAGGAGCTCGCCGCCACCATCGCGGTCGGGTTGCGCCGCGAGGGAATCGCCGTCGACATCGCTTTTGATGGCGAGGACGCGCTGCGTCACGCCGCCGGGGACAGCTACGAGGTGATCCTGCTCGACCGCGACATTCCCAAGATCCACGGCGACGACGTATGCCGTGCGCTCGTTGCGCGCGGGTCGCGTTCGCGTGTGCTCATGCTGACCGCCTCCGACGCGATCGAAGACCGGGTCGATGGGCTCGGCCTCGGCGCCGACGACTACCTGCCGAAGCCGTTCGCATTTGCCGAGCTCGTCGCGCGCATCCGTGCACTCGCCCGCCGCGGCCAGGCCGGGCGCGCACCGCTCCTCGCGCGCGGCGACCTCCGGCTCGACACCGTGCAGCGTGTCGCAACGCGCGCCGGCCGCCGGCTCGAGCTGAGCAGCAAGGAGCTCGCCGTGCTCGAGCTCCTGCTCGCCGCCGGCGGCGCCCCGGTCCCGACGCGCGAGCTGCTCGCCCGCGGCTGGGACGAATACGTCGACCCCGACGGCAGCGTCGTCAAGGTCACGATCAGCCGGCTGCGGCGCAAGCTCGGCGACCCGCCGATGATCGAGACCGTCCCCCACACCGGTTACCGGATCAATCCGTGACGATCAGGCTTCGGCTGACGCTCATCTACGGCGGGCTCTTCCTCTGCTCGGCGGCGGCGTTGCTCGCCATCACCTACACGCTCGTCAACCACCAGTACACGAGCACGTTCTTCGTCAGCTCGGGCCGACAGGCCCTGATTGCCAAGGCGTACACCGCCAAGGGTCCGCTCGGCGTCGGCCCCTCGCCGAAACAGTTCGTGGTGCCCGTCGGCCCGAAGACGCTCATCACCAGCGGGAAGCTCGCGGTAGCCGCCGCGCAGGGACAGTCGGACGCAGCCGTGCACAAGCTGTTCATCGACTCCGCGTTTGCGCTCGCGGTGATGGCCGTGATCTCGCTCTGGCTCGGCTGGGTGATCGCCGGACGCGCATTGCGCCCCCTGCGGACGATCACCGAAACCGCGCGGGAGATCTCCGCGAGCAGCCTTCACCGTAGGCTCGACCTCGCCGGCCCTGACGACGAGCTCAGGCAGCTCGGGAACACGGTCGACGGACTGCTCGGCCGCCTCGAGACGTCCTTCGAGGCGCAACGACAGTTCGTCGCCAACGCGTCGCACGAGCTGCGTACTCCGCTCACACTCGAGCGCACACTGCTCGAGCTCGCGTTGAGCGACCCGAATGCCAGCATCGAGTCGTACCGGCACACGTGCGAACAGCTTCTCGCCGTCGGCGAGCAGCAGGAGCGCCTGATCGAAGCGCTGCTCATGCTCTCGCGCAGCCAACGCGGCGTCGACAGCCATCAACCCGTCGACCTCGCCGCGATCGCGGCGGCCGCGGCCGCCGCGGTTGATCACGACGGTCTCGCGTTCGACATCTCGATCGAGCCCGCGCACACGACCGGCAATCCGCGCCTGGTCGAGCGGCTCGTCGCCAACCTCGTCGGCAACGCAATCCGGCACAACGTCGAGAACGGCAGCGTCAGCCTCGCGACCGAGACGCGCGGCGGTCGCGCGCTTCTCACGATCGCCAACTCCGGGCCGACGATTCCGCCGGCCGAGCTCGACCGGCTCTTCCAGCCGTTCCAACGACTCGAGGGCAGCCGCACCAACAGTCACGGGCTCGGACTCGGCCTCTCGATCGTCCGCGCGATCGCGGATGCCCACCACGCGACCATCGCCACCGACGCGCCGGCCGACGGCGGCCTCCGCATCCAGGTCAGCTTCCCCAGCTCATGAGCCATTCGGATGCGTCCGCGCGTAGGCGTCGTACGCGGAGTTCGACGGCATGTACGGCGGCCGGTACTTCCCGCACGCCTGGTTCGCCGCCTGGAACTTCGGCGAGCCCTGGTTGATTCCGACGGTTGCGGGATCGGGGATGCGACCGCTGCTGTCGGGGTCGGGGAAGTTCGGCACGCCGTGAGCGCGCACGCACCGCGCATAGCTCAGCCCCTGAGCTTTTTCCTGCTGGAGCTGGGCCTGATTCGGCGGCCGGCCGCCGTTCGGGAGCAGGTGTTGGCAGGCCCGCTGCGCCGACTGAAACCGCGAGTCGGTGACACCGAGCTGCTGCACGCTCTCCTTGGGGATCGCGCCGCCGCCGCCGGGGTCGGGGAAGTTGGACACGCCGTTGGTGCGCATGCACTGGGAGAACGCGAACGGCCCACTGCCCTGCACCGACACCGAGGGATGTGCCCCGCACGCAGACACCAAGAGGACGCTGGCAATGACAGCAGTGACGGACGAGGCTCTCATGGCAGACCGAGCGCCTTCCGCGCACGCACCTCGCAGGTCGTCTCGACGGCCTGGAACTGCGGCGAGCTCGTGTCGATCCCGGGAGGCAAGGCCTGTTGTCCGAGATGCGCCGGGTCGGGGAAGTTCGGATACCCGTGCGCGCGGAGGCACTCGGCGACCTTCACGCCGAACTCGAGCTTCTGCTGCCGCTCGAGCGGCGTCGCCGTGCCGCCGCTCGAAAGCAGGTGCTTGCAGGCGTCGTTCGCCGCGCTCGACGCCTGCTTCGAGACACCCGTGCTGAACGAGGGGAAGTTTCCTTGCGGATCGGGGTCGGGAAAGTTCGCCACGCCGTGCGCACGCATGCAGCGCGCGAAGGCCAGCGAGTGACTCACGCGCGCCGACGCGGCAGGGTGAGCGGCGGGCGAGCTGCCGCATGCGGCCGCGAGCAAGACAAGTGCGAAAGCGAGGAGCAGCACGCGCGGATCCACGTTCTCGATGGTCGCTCCGCGCGATGACAGCCGCGCGAGCCGGCGATGAAAAGTCGATGAAAGCGTTCTCGCGGTTCCCTTCCACCGCCGGAGTTGAGCGACACTGCGCCACGTGAGCGACGGGGCATCGATCCTGGTCGTCGAAGACGACGAGCAGATCGCGGAGCTGATGCGCGATTTCCTGGAGGCGGAGGGCTTCCACGTGCGGCATGCCGCAAACGGACGCGAGACGAACGAGCAGCTCGAGCGCGGTCGTCCCGACCTCGTGCTGCTGGACGTGATGCTGCCCGACGAGTCCGGCTTCGAGATCTGCCGCCGGCTGCGACGCGACTCGGCGGTGCCGGTGCTCTTCCTGAGCGCCCGCGACAGCGATGCGGACAAGATCCGGGGACTCGGTCTCGGCGGTGACGACTACATCGTCAAGTCCGCCACACCGGCGGAGGTGGTCGCCCGCGTGAAGGCGGTCCTGCGACGCGCGTCGCCGCCCGGCGGTCAGAGGCTGCGCTTCGGCGAACTCGAAGTCGACCTGGCCGCGCACGAGGTCAGCTGCGAGGCGCGGCCGATCGAGCTGACTGCACGCGAGTTCGAGCTGCTGCGCGTCCTCGTCGAGCATCCGCGGCAGGTGTTCAGCCGCGACCAGCTGTTCGAGCTCGTCTGGGGCTCGTTCGGCGACCGCAGCGCGGTCGCGGTGTACATCGCGCGCCTGCGGCAGAAGATCGAGCCCGAGCCGGCGAAACCGCGCTACATCATCACCGTTTGGGGCGCTGGGTACCGGCTCGATCCGGGGAACAGATGAGACGAGCCCCTGTCCGCATCCGGACGTTCCTCCTCGGCACCGTGCTCGTCTTGTTGGTGCTTCCGACCCTGGCCGGCGGTGCAGGCTGGTTGATCGAACGCGATCACCAGCGGGCGAGCATCCATGAGCCGCTGAACGCCGCCGTCGCGTACCTCACCTCCCGTCGCAGCGAGCTACAAGCGCCGGCTACCGCCCGGGGATTCGCGCGACTGGTCGACCGGTTCGATCTGCTCGGGCAGCTGGTCATCGTCGGGCCGTCCGAGAAGCAGGTGCTGTACGTCAGTCCGGCCATCGAGCAGGGATTCCAGGGCAAGACGCCGCCCGGTCGGGACGATGACCGCCGGCTCATACGGGTCGGAACGTCCAAGTCGCCGGCGACGCTCGTCACCGACCTGTACTACCGGCCGGCCTCTCGCACCACCGCGCCGCTCGTCGCGCTCCTCAGCGGGATCATCGTCTTCCTCGCCGAGCTCGCGCTCGCGGTCTGGCTCGCCGGTCGCTGGATGGTCACGCCGCTCGCCAGGCTGAGCGCCCAGGTCGACAAGGTCGCCGGCGGCGAGTTGACAATCGACGTCCCACGCAGCCGGATCAGCGAGGTTGCGAACATCGCGCAGGCGGTCGAGGGCATGACAGACGCGCTCGGCGAGACCGCGAAACGACGAGCCGAGGCAGACGAGGCGAGACGGTTCCTCGTCACCAGCATCGCCCACGACCTGCGCACGCCGCTGTTCGCGCTACGCGGACATCTGCAGGCGATCGGCTCTCGGCTGGGCGACCCAGGCGTCCACCTCGAGCGAGCGGAAGCGCGGGCAGACGCGCTCGAACGGCTGATCGGCAACCTCTTCGCCTACACCCGCGACGACTACGCCCAGCCTGCGCCGCAACTCGAAGCCGCTCCGGTCGCCGATCTCCTTCAAGAAGTCGCAGCCGGCCTCGAGCACACGACCCGCCTCCGAGACAACACGTTCGACTTCCACGGCGATGAGATGCTCGGTGTCATCGTCGACCGCGACCGCATCAAACGGGCTCTTACCAACATCCTCGACAACGCGCTCCGCTACAGCCCAACGGGCGCTGCGATCCACCTCAGCTGGGCAGCCGCTGACGACTCGATCGTCCAGATCACCGTCCGGGACCGCGGACCGGGAATCGACCCCGACCTCCTCCCGCACATCTTCGAGCCCGGCATCCGCGGAGCACCGGCAGCCGGCAGCGTCGACAACGGGGCCGGGCTCGGCCTCACGATCGCAAAACGCCTCCTGGAACACCAACACGCCACTCTCACCGTCGATAACCAACCGACGGGAGGCGTAGTCATCACGCTCACGCTCCAGCGTGCGCTGTAGACCGACTCGCTGCGGTTAGGGTCCCGGAGTGGACGCTCCCGCGAGCCCGATGTTGTCGACATCGCAGCTGGCGACGTTTGCCGAGCTCGGCGAGGAGCGGACGGCGAAGGTCGGCGATGTGCTGTATCGCGTCGGCGATCCGACGTATCCGTTCATCGCCATCCTCGAAGGCGAGGTGGCGATCCTGGACAGCGCCGGCAACGAGCTCGTTCGCCATGGGAAGTCGGGGTTCCTCGGAGAGTTGAATCTGCTCTCGGGGCAGACGGTCTTCGTCACGGCAGTGGTCACACAGCCGTTGCGCTATATCGCTGTCGACCGCGAGGCATTGCGATCGCTGCTGTTCGAGGACGGCCCCCTGAGCGACCTCCTGCTCTCGACCTTCATCGCGCGGCGCGAGGCGTTGCAGACGGTGCAGGGCGTCGGTCTCGAGATCGTCGGCCCTCACTCGTCGGAAGCGACCATGCGGATGCTCGAGTTTGCCAGAGGCAACCGCCTTCCGTACACCTGGGAGGACATGTCGCCGCCCGCTGGCGGACCGCTGCCGCTCGTGCGCTTGCCGGGTGGCGCCGAGCTGCGCGGGCCGACCACCGGCGAGGTCTCGCGCGCACTCGGGATCGGCCGGGAGCTCGCGCGCCGAGAGGAGGCCGACCTGGTCGTCGTCGGCGCGGGGCCGGCCGGTCTCGGTGCCGCGGTCTACGGCGCCTCCGAGGGCCTCGACACACTCATCGTCGAGAGCACCGCACTCGGCGGTCAGGCCGGCTCGTCACGGCGCATCGAGAACTACCTCGGCTTCCCCGCCGGGATCTCGGGGTCGGAGCTGACGAGCCGTGCAGTCACCCAGGCGAGGAAGTTCGGGGCGCGCATGGCGTCGCCGTACCGCGCGGTGTCGCTCGAACCGGGAACGGATCGCCACCTCGTGCATCTGGAGGACGATCACGTGATCGCCGCACGCGCGGTCCTGCTTGCGCCCGGCGCCCAGTACCGCCGGCTCCCCGTCGACGGGCTCGCCGAGTACGAGGGGCTCACCGCCTTCTACGCTGCGGGGCCTCCCGAGGCACAGCTCTGCGTCGCGTCGCGTGTTGCAGTCGTCGGCGGCGGCAACTCCGCCGGCCAGGCTGCGGTCTGGCTCGCACGCGGCGGAGCGCTCGTGACGCTGCTGCACCGTCGCGCCGATCTACGCGAGACGATGTCCGACTACCTCGTGCGCGAACTCGAGCGTTTCGGTGTGGTCGTGCGTGACCGCAGCGAGATCGCCGCGCTGCACGGGAAGGACGGGCACCTGAACGCCGTCACGCTGAAGAGCGGAGAGCAGTTGCCGTTCTCGTTCCTGTTCCTCTTCCTCGGCGCGAAGCCCTGCACCGAATGGCTCGACGACGCGGTCGCACGCGACGACACGGGTTTCATCGTCACGGGCGCCGGCGCCGGCGCCGAGAACCTGCTCGAGACCGACACTCCGGGCATCTTCGCGGCCGGCGACGTCCGCTCAGGATCGACCAAGCGCTGCGCGACCGCCGTCGGCGAAGGAGCGATGGCCGTGCAGTTTGTCCACGCGCACCTCGCGGAGGCAAGCGGCGTGACGGGTACCTAGGCGTCGAGCAGCGGGAAGACGATGGTCTCTTCCTTCGCCATGTGCGTCGTCACGAGCGCGTCGAGGCGATGGAACGCACGCATGAGACACGCGCGGTCGTCGCGGTCGATGCGGACGAGCTCGCACGCCTCTTCCTCGATGGCCCGATGGTCGAGCAGCATTGCTTCGACGAGAGGGCCGCCGCCGGGCAGCCGCTCGAGCACTGGATAGACCTCCAGCTCCTCGACATGCGCATGTCGCACGATCCGGCGCATCAGGTCGGTCGCGACCAATCCGAACTCGTGGCACCGGACGTCGGTGAGCTCGGGCAGGATCTGGACGGCGGCGCGCAACTCTCGCAACTCCTCTTCGAAGCTGCCGTGCTCGGCGCGCAGCGCGTGCAGCGTCTCGACGCGGGCCACCATCGTCTCGATTCCCGCTCCGAAGACACTCGCCGCCACCGACTCGATCCGAACGGGATCGCCGGCCCGCAGCTCCAACTCGACCGCAGACGGCTGCCGTCGTACGACGGAGACGTCGGCGAGCCGGACCTCGTGCGGCTCCTCGCCGCCCGCCGGCGTGAACGCGACCGCCCTGGGCGTCACCTCGAGGCGACCGGGGACGGCCGCTCCGCCGTCTTCCTGCCACGACGCCGAATACGTCGTCTTCATGCTTTCGACTCTGCGCTCCCCACGCGCACCCGGCATCGGGCCGCACACTGAGCCCGTCAGCGGAGAAACGCCGATGTCGCCGGCACCGACCGGATGCAAGCTGGGCACATGCCCGAGCTGGACACGATCGCTCTGCGCTGGAACGACGCGCTCGAAGCCGCCTCACGGGCGCTGGACGCCGAATCGGACGTCCTGCCGACAGCCGAGCTGGGCGAGCGCCGACAAGCGCTCGCCCGCGACCGGCACGAGATTCCAGAGCTGCTCACGCGCGTGGCGAGCGCCCTCGGCGTCGACCCTAAGCCCTGGCTCCCGCCGCGGCCCATCTCCGCAGGCATGCTCGGCCTCGACTCCGGCACCAAGGCGTGCATCTTCGACCTCGACGGCGTCCTGACCGACAGCGGCATCCTGCACGCGGTCGCGTGGGCGGAGGCGCTCGACCCGGTGTTGGCATCACTCACGCACACCACGCCCTGGGCTCTCGCTCCGTTCGACCCCGAGACCGATTACGTCCTGTACTTCGACGGGCGCACGCGGCTCGACGGCATCCGCATGTTTCTCGAGGGCCGCGGGCTCCACCTGCCCGACGCGACGGTGCGGGACATCGCCCGCCGAAAGGGCGAGCTCCTCGAAGGGCGGTTGGCGCACCGCGGCATCGCAGCTCTCGCAGACGCCCGGAGGTTCCTCCAGGCGGCCGGATACGCACACCTGGGGCGTGCGGTCGTGTCAGCGAGCACGACGACCCAGCCGATGCTCGAGGTCGCGCAGCTCGTGCAGCTCGTCGACGTTCGCGTCGACGCCGGCACGATCCGCGCCGAGCATCTGCACCCGCGGCCCTCGCCCGACCTGCTGCTCGCCGCATGCGCCGAGCTCGGCGTCGCCCCGAGCGAGGCCGTGAGCCTCACGCACAGTGGAGCCGGGATCGTCGCCTGCCGCGCGGCCGGGATGCCCGCGATCGGGATTGCCTCCGGCGAGGAAGCGGAGCGGCTACGCGACTACGGCGCCGAGCAGGTCGTCCCTTCACTGTCCGGCCTCCTCGCTCCCGAGCTCCGAACCGCGGCCTGAGCGGCATCGAAGGAGGCGGCGGGCCGGAACAAGGCCCGCCGCCTCCTCTATCTCGTCAGCGGGCGACCGCCGGCGCTGCCTCTGCATGTTGCGGAAGCATCGGCACCGGCTCTGCCGTCAGCACGACCTTGAGTGCGTGCGTGTCGGCCGCGGCCGCGAACACGTCGTACGCATCCTCCGTCTGCGAGAGCGCAAAGCGATGCGTGGCGAACGGGCTCGGGTCGAGCCGGCGCTCGGCGATGAGCCGCATGAGCTGCGGCGTCGTGATCGTGTCGACGAGGCCCGTCGTGATGGTGATGTCCCGGATCCACAACGTCTCCAGATGGAGCGTCGCGGAATGGCCGTGGACGCCGACGTTGGCGACCCGGCCACCGGGGCGGGCGATCGCGGTGCAGAGCTCGAACGTCTCCGGCACGCCGACCGCCTCGACCGCGACGTCGACGCCGAGGCCGTCAGTCAACTTCCGAATCACCTCGGCCGCGTCCTCGCGGCTGTTGTTGATCACGACGTCGGCGCCGAACTCGAGCGCCTTCTCCAGACGCGCGTCTGCGAGGTCGATCGCGATCACTCGACTCGGCGTGAAGAGCTTCGCCGTCATGATCACGGCGAGGCCGATCGGGCCTGCACCGACGACTGCGACGGTGTCGCCGGGCTGCACGCCGCCGTTGAGGACACCGACCTCGAACGCCGTCGGCAGGATGTCGGCGAGGAAGATGACGTCCTCGGGCGTCAGCCCTTCCGGCACCTTGTAGACGGAGGTGTCGGCGAACGGAACGCGGGCGAGCTCGGCCTGCAGGCCGTCGATCGTGTGGCCGAAGATCCAGCCACCGCCGCCGGTACAAAGGCCGTAGTGGCCTTCCTTGCAGAAGCGGCACCGGCCGCACGACGTGATGCAAGACACGAGCACCTGGTCCCCGGGCTTGATCGTCGTCACCGCCGAGCCGATCTCGACGACGGTGCCGACGGCCTCGTGGCCGAGGATCGTGCCCAGGGTCACCTCCGGCACGTCGCCCTTCAGAATATGCAGGTCGGTCCCGCAGATCGTCGACACGTCGATGCGGACGATCGCGTCGGTCGGATCGAGGATCACCGGGTCGGGAACCTCTTCCCATGCCCGTTTTCCAGGACCGTGGTACACGAGCGCGTACATAGCGCCTCCTTTTTTCGGTCATCCCCATCGTCACCCGGTGCCGGCGCCGCAAAATCGGGGCCGCTACCGAGCGCGATGGCGGTTTCTCCGCAGATCACACGACCGCTGCGACGAGCACGCGCTGCGCGAGCTCGACGAGGCGCGTCGCGTATCCCCACTCGTTGTCGTACCAGGCGATCACCTTGGCCTGGGTGCCCGCGACGACGGCCGTCAGCTCGCCGTCGACGGTCGCCGAGTACGACGACTTGATGACGTCGCTCGAGACGAGCGGCTCGTACGAGACGGCCAGAATCCCGTCGAGGTCGTTGCCCGCCGCGTCGGCAAATGCGGCATTGAGCTCCGAGGACGTGGTCTCCCGATCGAGCTCCACGGTGAGATCGACGAGCGACCCGGTCAGGACCGGGACGCGGGCGGCGATCCCGTGCAGCTTGCCTGCAAGCTCGGGAATGACGAGTCCGATCGCGCCCGCCGCGCCGGTCGACGTCGGGATGATGTTCGCGCCTGCGGCACGCGCGCGCCGGAGATCCTTGTGCGGCATGTCGACGACGCGCTGGTCGCCGGTCGCCGCGTGGATCGTGGTCATCGTGCCGTGACGGATCCCGAATGCATCGTTCAGCACCTTTGCCACCGGTGCGAGGCAGTTCGTGGTGCACGACGCGTTCGAGATGACGTGGTGGATGCCCGGGTCGTATGCATCGTCGTTCACGCCACGCACGATCGTGGTATCGACGCCCTTGCCCGGTGCCGAGATGATCACCTTGGCTGCGCCGGCGTCGAGGTGCTTCGCGGCGTCGGCGCGGGCGCGGAACTTCCCGCTGCACTCGAGCACCACGTCGACCCGTGCGGTCGCCCAGGGCAAAGCAGCCGGATCTCCGATCGCCGTCACCGGGATCTCGACTCCGTCGACGACGAGCGCCCGGCCGTCGGTCTCGACGGTTCCCGGGAACGGCCCGTAGACGGTGTCGTGCCGGAGGAGATGCGCGAGCGCCTCGAGGTCGGCGACGTCGTTGATGCCGGCCCATTCGATCGCCGCGTCGGTCTCGATTGCAGAGCGGAGCGCACACCTACCGACGCGGCCGAAGCCGTTGATGGCAACGCGAACGGACATGACAGGCTCCTTTCGTCAGCCGCCTGCGGGGACGTAGGCGGTCTCAGCCACGGAATGAGCTTGTCTCCGACGCGCCTGCGAGGCGTCCGCATGTTCCCTGATCGGCGTTCAGCGAGTGACCCGATTCGACGCCGCCGCAGAGCGACGACACTCGAGGTCCACGAGTGAAGTGGAGGACACGATGAAGCCGATCATGTTGGCAACCGATGGGTCGCCCTCGGCGGAGGACGCGACACGAGAGGCGATCGAGCTCGCAAGCGAGCTCCATGCTCCGCTCACGGTCGTGGCCGTCGCGCATGCACACCTGCCGTTCGTCGGCTATTACGGCTACGCGTACACCGACGTGATCTCCGAGCTGCGCAAGATGCAGCGCGAGCACGTCGAGCGGGTGCTTGCAACCGTTCGCGAGCGGGTCACCGCCGCCGGCGTCCTCGGCGAGACTCTCGCCCTCGAGGGCATGCCGGGCGAGGAGATCTGCAAGGCCGCACAGGAGCGCGGCGTCCGCCTGATCGTCGTCGGTGCACACGGCTGGGGCCGAGTCGGCCGGGTGATACACGGCAGCGTCTCGGAATACGTCCTACACCACGCCGATGCGCCGGTGCTCGTCGTTGCGGGCGATGCGGAATCGCACACGGACG
>Ga0208219_1000540_pt1 | contig 13555 bp, 15 predicted proteins | sample NGESurshal072012_7_FD_184469 | JGI IMG/M metagenome (GOLD analysis project Ga0208219, IMG submission 184469) | Arctic peat soil microbial communities from Barrow, Alaska - NGEE Surface sample 53-2 shallow-072012 (SPAdes) | ecosystem: Environmental > Terrestrial > Soil > Wetlands > Peat ...
GACTCCGCTCGACCCCAAGAAGGTGCTCGAGATCAAGGGCATCCGTGAGACCCAGCAGTACCTCACCGACGAGGTGCAGAAGGTCTACCGGGAGCAGGGCGTCTCGATCCATGATCCGACATAGGGTACCGAGGCGCCTGCTCCCCGACGCTGGATCAGGGTCGCTGCACCATCCGGAACTGGTTTCCGTCCGGATCGCGGAACGTGAACATCGGCGGCACGTACTCCCCCATGCGCAGAACCTCGGCGTCTGCCTCCACGCCGCGGGCAAGGAGTGCCTGGTGGTCGATGTCAGCGTCCTCGGTCGCCAGGCTCACCACGATCCCCGCGGCGCCTCGGTCGGGCGCCTGCACGAGCGCGATCGTCGTGACCGCCCCCACCGGCGCCACCTCGATCCAGCGACCGCCCTGCCCGAATGGGGCGTCCAGGCGCTTCTCGAATCCGAGCGTGTCGACGTAGAAGGCAAGCGCTCGTTCCTGGTCGCTGACCGGAACGATCACGGTTCCGATGCGCGTGATGCGTGTGGCGTTTGTCATCGCGATCCTCCTTGCGGGATAGTGCTCGGGGCTTCGGCGCCCCAGCAGGCGCCTCTCACCGAGAATGTCGAAGTCGCCTCCCCTGAATCGACATCCCGATGTGACCAAATTTCGCGACCTCGAGGAGGACGACCCGTGAAGTACCTGATCCTGATCTACAGCAACCCGCAGTCGAGGGAGATCTGGAACAGCTTCTCCCGTGACCAGCGTGCGGCGGGGCTCCGCGACTATGAGGCGCTCCACGAGAGCATGGTCGCCTCCGGCGAGTTGATCGTCTCCGAGGCACTTGCCGATCCGTCCCTCGCCAAACGGGTTTCGGCACAGGAGGGACGACCGATCGTGACCGACGGACCGTACGCCGAGGTGAAGGAATACCTGGCCGGCTTCTTCCTTGTCGACTGCGCCACGATCGAGCGGGCAATCGAGCAGGCCGTGCGCATCCCCGAGGCGGCGCTCGGGCTCGTCGAAGTGCGTCCGATCATGGGTCTCGACGGGTGGGACATCTGAGCGCTGCCAACGAGATCGAGGACCTGTTACGGACGCTGGCGCCGCAGGTTCTTGGTGCGCTCGCCCGGCGCTACGACGACTTCGACGTCTGCGAGGACGCCGTGCAGGAAGCGTTGCTCGCGGCCGCAGTGCAGTGGCCGGCGGATGGCGTGCCCGCCAACCCCCACGGCTGGTTGACCGTGGTCGCATCGCGCCGGCGAACCGAGATGTGGCGGCGCGAATCAGCGCGACGTCGACGGGAGCAGGTCACGTTTGCATCCACGGCGCCAGACGACGAGCACATGTCGGCGGGCGATGACTCGCTCACCCTGCTCCTGTTGTGCTGCCACCCGTCATTGACACCGGTGTCCCAGGTCGCGTTGACTCTCCGAGCGGTTGGCGGACTCACCACCGCCGAGATCGCACGCGCGCTCCTGGTTCCCGAGGCCACGGTTGCACAGCGAATCAGCCGTGCCAAACAGCGGATCAAAGCCGGCGGCGCGAAGTTCCGGATGCCGCCGGACGCCGAGCTGCCGGACCGCATGACGGCGGCAATGCATGTCCTGTATCTCGTCTTCAACGAAGGCTCGACGGCGAGTTCCGGCGCGTCGCTCCAGCGCGTCGACCTCATCGCGGAGGCGATCCGCCTCACCCGTCAACTGCATGACCGCCTGCCGGATGACGGCGAGGTCGCCGGACTCCTCGCCCTGATGCTGCTCACCGATGCCCGGCACCCAGCACGCGTGACCTCGGACGGCGCCCTGGTCCCCCTCGCCGAACAGGACCGCGAGCTATGGGATGCCGAGAGCATTGCGGAAGGCACCCGCCTGATCAGCCGGGCTCTCGCGACGGCGCCAATCGGACCGTATCAGCTCCAGGCTGCCCTCGCCGCCGTTCACGATGAGGCCGCGCGCGCCGAGCACACCGACTGGGAGCAGATCCTGGGGCTCTACGACCTGCTGCGCACGCTGGCGCCGGGGCCGATGGTCACCCTCAATCGCATCGTCGCAGTCGCGATGGTCCACGGCTCGAAGACCGGACTGCGCGAGCTGGCTGCGATCGAGCGTGACCCCGCCCTCCGCGGGAACCACCGGGTGGACGCCGTCCGCGCTCACCTGCTCGAGATGGCGGGAGACGCCGTCGGAGCACGCGACTGCTACCGCCTCGCAGCCAGGCGAACGCTGAGCATCCCTGAGCGGCGCTACCTCGAGTCGCGCGCCGCCCGCGTGTCGCCGGAGCACGACATCTGACCAGCGCCGCTCCCGCTGTCGATATCCGTGGCCTCCCGTTCGTCGTCTGAGTAGGTCCACAGACAAGAGGAGAACGGCCATGACCGACACGACATACCCCGCCGACGCCGGCGCGGCGACGTACTTGCTGACCGTGCGCGGCAAGACGGTGCCATCGACGCTGGAGGAAACGCGCACCATCCACAACGCAACTGCGGGAGCACCACAGAGCGCGGCGGGCGCACGTTCGCTCGGCGACTTGAGTCACAACGTCTACGCCCCGATCGGCAAGGAGCTCGACGGTCAGCTGCTCTTCATCGATCTCTGGAACAGCGTGTCCGGCTTGGGCACTTTCTTCTCCAACCCGCAGGTGCAGGCGGCGGCTGGTCAGCTCTTCTCGAGTCGAGACGGCATCGTCTGGGCGCGCCTCGAAGGATTCGGAGCCTTTCACCTGTCACTGCCCAGCGGCCGTTCGATCGGAGCAGTCGGTGCGCTCCAGGTCTCGCTCACGTCGATCGAGCAGGCTGCGGGTGCCTTCACCGCCTATGCCGCGTCGACCATCAACACCGCGCGCAGTTACGGCATCGTGAGTCACAGCACCTGGCTGCGCGTCCCGAATCCCGGCGAGACCCCGACCCAGGAAGTGATCGGCGTCGACTTCTGGATGGACCCCGACCGCATGAACGAGTACTACGACCTCCGCCTGGGCTTCGATCATTTCGGACCCGTGTTTGCAGGAGCGCCCGACACCTCCGTGTGGCGGTCCGCTCCCGGCGATTGGGTGGAGTGGTAGACCGACCCTGAGCAACGGCGTCGCGGGCGACGATCGCTCGCGATGCCGGTGTTCGGCGATGATGCGTGGATGACCGTCATCGCATGGCTCGCAGCCGCCCTCGGTCTGGTCATCGTGCTCTCGACGCTGATGAGCGTGGTGACCTCCCTCGTCCTGCCTCGACTCGGGTCGTCGAGGATTCAGAACTACGCGGGCAGAGGAATGATCAAGCTCTTCTCGCGCATCTCGCATCGATTCGAGACCTACGAGGCGCGCGATCGGTTTCTCGCCCTCCAGGCGCCGCTCTACCTCATCGTCATCCTGGGAATCTGGCTGGGGGCTCTGCTCGTCGGGTTCGCGCTGCTGCTCTGGCCGTTCATGCGCAGCGGTGGTCTCATCCATGCCATCACGGTGAGCGGGTCATCACTCTTCACGCTGGGGTTCGCGTCGGAAGCCGGTGCAGCCCCTCGCTTTCTGGTGTTCTGCGCGGCGGCGGCGGGTCTGACCATCGTCGCTCTCCAGATCGCATATCTTCCAGTGCTCTACGGTGCCTTCAACCGGCGAGAGGTACTGGTCACCATGCTGGACAGCCGCGCGGGGTCTCCCGCCTGGGGTCCGGAATTGCTGGCTCGCAGCGAATTGGTCGATAACGTCCATAACCTGGCCAGCCTCTACCAGCGCTGGGAGGAATGGGCAGCCGACGTGGCCGAGACTCACGCCTCGTACCCCGTCCTCCTCTGGTTCCGCTCACCCCATCCCTACCGATCCTGGGTGATCGGACTGCTGGCGGTGCTCGATGCAGCCGCGATGCAACTGGCCACGCAGCCGCTCCTGGCCCCCTCCGAGGCTCGCGCCTTCCTCCGCATGGGGTACATGTGCCTGCGCGACCTCGCGACGGTGGTCGGTCTCACATTTGACCCTGACCCAAAACCCAACGACCCCATCCAGCTGACCGAGGACAACTACCAGGACGCCATCCACCACCTGGAACACGTCGGATGGACGATGCAGCGCGGCGCTGCAGAATCGTGGGTCCACTTCCGCGGTTGGCGGGTCAACTATGAGGCGCTCGCCTACGGCATCGCGGACGCGGTGAACGCCCCACCGGCGCTCTGGGCCGGCCCGCGCAGAAATCTCCCTCCAAGGTTGCAGCCTCCGGAGCGCCCGCCCCACCGCGAGCCGTCCCCGGAGATGCAGCGCATCCGCAAGCTCACCGAGAAGCGTCGATCCAACCGCGAGACCTGATCGCGCGAGGCTGACGTTCGTTACAGGCTCGCCATAAGCGATGCCATGTCCCACATAGCATGGTTCGACACCGAGCAAGCCGCTCGATCAACGCAGGTCAAGAAATGCCGAGGTGGCGAACAGGGACGACCGAGCAGCTCTCTGCTGCCGGCCGGAACGACACCGCACGCCGCCCGGAGACCGCGGCAGGCAATCAGCCGTGCTCCGCGCTTCGCTGTTCCTCGCTGGTGGGGATGCCCTGCAGCTACGTCGATCGCCGGGGACGGCGTTGCAAGACCGCATGGTGCCCGGCGGATCGAAGCGTCGTGGACGGCAAGATCTACTGCGCGCTGCATGCACACGCGATGCAGGCCCTGGAGTGGGAGTTCGGTGCCGCGTCACACCCGGATATCGACAGTCGCACCGTCCCGGTATTGCAGTGGATCTCATCGGCGGCCGCCGATGAGGTGATCGCGACCCTCAACGTGTTCTGCGCGCTCAACGGCGAGATGCTCGTCGCCGAGCCGGTGCGGCGGCGCTTCAACCCGGTATCACACAGCAGGGTCTGGGAGAAGCAGTGGAAGACGCTGTCCCCGACGAGCGTCACCATCCGCGTCTCGATCAGCTCTGACGAGGAGCACCCCACCGAGATTCACATCACCGTCAATGGACATGACGTGAACGTCGTTCCGCCGCCGTTCAATCGTGAGCTCAGCGCGCCGACCGAAGCGGACAGGCGCTGGCTCGACCAGGAGGTCCTCTCGCCCATCAGCGCCGGTGTGGCGCGATGGATGATGCGGGCTGCGGAGACGAAGGAGCTCGGCTACATCCCTGTTGGCGGCGGCATCGATGACGTCGACGCCCGCATCGTGGCGGGACCGGCAACCCAGGGTCCGGCAGTCGCTCCCGCGGCACGAAACACCGTCGATGAAGCGGCGCTGGACGAGGTCCGCCGTGCGCACTTCCTCTACGGACTCGAGGAGATCCAGGCAGTCGCCGAGCGCACCGCCGAAAGCGGTTAGGCCCTCCACCGTCCCCTGCCGCAGGCGGGCTACCCTCGGCGCGTGAGCGGTGGACCACCGACCGACACCGACCTTCGTGTTTCCGGCTCCGGCGAGGCCGAGGTCAGCGCGGCGATCATCGAAGAAGTGGCTGCGTGGGGAGCTTCGCAAGAATATCCCAGCTGGCTGCCGGGTTCATTCACCGGTCCCGACAGCCTTGGCATGTCCCGTCTTCGCGGCGACATCGCCGCCAGGAGCCTGTATCTCGTCTGGCGAGCCGGCACCCCGGTGGCAACGTTCTCGCTGCTCGAACGCGACCCGATGTACTGGCCGGCCGCGGGGGACGAGGCGCTGTATCTGCACAGGTTCGCGGTTCGTCGCGCGGCTGCCGGCGCCGGACGTCACGCGGTCGAGTGGTGTCTGCGCGAGGCGCGGCGCCGCGACCGACGATATGTCCGCCTCGACTGCCTCGCCGAGAATCGCGGTATCCGCAGGTATTACGAACGCTTCGGCTTCGCCGCCGTCGATGAGACGGTGATCGACGGGACTCGCTACAGCCTGTACGAGGTGCCCGTCGGCGACGTGCCGTGACGCATCACGCTCGCCCGCTGCGCGCGATGATCGCCTCCACCACCTCGGTCTTGGCGTCCGCGTACTCCTGCACGTAGTTCCATCGCCGGGCCGCGAGCTCCTGCTTGGTCCGCGAGTAGAGCTCGCGATCCGAGTCGTCGGATCGGAGCTGATCGCGGAACCGAAGCATCCTGTCGATCTCGAGACAACCGGCCGAGAAGACATGAAGATTGATGTTCGTGGCCGGACCTTTGAACAGCCGGTGTTGATACCAGTCCGGCTCACGGACCCGAAGGACGTAGCCCGCACGCTCCATGGGCGGAACGTAGTCCTGCTCGGCCGAGGAGTCGGCGACGACCAGGAGCATGTCGATGATCGGCTTGGCAGGAAGCCCGGGTACCGACGTGGACCCGACGTGCTCGAGGCGGAGCACCTTGTGACCCAGGACGCTCACCACCCGCGTCGCCTCATCCCCGTACAGCTGTGGCCACTCATCGTCATACGGGCGCAGCTCGATCGCCCCGTCGATGCGCTGTGGTGCCCCGACCGTAGCGGCTCGCATGCGCAGCTCGCCTGCACTCGGAACCTCCGCCGCGGCGGATGCCCACTCAGAATCGGACATTGTCGGCCCAAACCTGGAGCAGGCTGTCGTCACCGGACACCGTGATCCCTTCGGTGCCGCGCCGGTTCATCGACCAGAGGTACAGGTCCGATGCGGTGCCTCGCAATTCGCAGTGACCCCTCCCTCTGTCGCTGGTGACCTCGACTCGATCACCGATGATCAGGTTCCACGTGCTGTCGGCATCCGTGGCCACCAGTCGCAGGATGCGACCGCCGCCGTCGGGCGCCCTCGCCCGCCGCACCCCGAGGCCGAACCACTCGTCGATGGCGTCGAGCGCATCGACGGTGGTCAGTGGCGTGATCGGGCCACGTGCAGACTCGGCGTCGCAGCGATGCACGGCGGTCTCGTTCGCCTGACGGCGCGCCCAGAATGCGAGCGCGTTGGGAGCGGGACCCCAGAACCAGAAGGTGTCATCAGGAGACGCGGCCTGTAGCGTCTCGATCAGGGCGGCGCAGCCGTCGCGGTACCAGGCCAGCAACCCCTCGGGGCCGGCCGGACCCTCGAAGTCACGCTGCAGCCGCTCGGGCAACCGCTCCCGGACGATCGTCGCCGCCCAGCGATGCACGTCGCCGGTATGGCGCAGCAGCATCTCGACATCCCAGTCCGGGCAACCGGGCACGCGCGCATCCAGCGATCCCGATTCCGCGGCCACGGCGAGCGCCTCACCATCGGCGAGGATCCGCTCGATCTGCCGGTCGACATCCATCGCATGGAGTCTCGCATCAGCGGCACATGGAGGTCCGCGCCCAAATTGACACCCATTCGGGGCGGGTGGAAGATTTGACCCAACGACGTTGGAGCCGGGGCGGAGTGCGCACCGGAGACCGGTGGTCCAGAAGGAGTTGTGCCGTGAACGGTGACGTGGTGCGATCGCTGATTCCCGAGCAGGTGACCCCCGGCAAGCGGCTTGGACGGCACATCGTCCACGACCCCCGCTCGCGCAACTTCCCGGCGGAACGCGCACCCGCGATCACCAGCGTCGTCCACACAGCCACCGGGCTGCCGCTCAACCAGGGCGATATCGGGTCCTGCACCGCGAACGCGCTCTGCGGGGCGCTCGACTCGGCTCCTGACTTCAAGGGCGGGGCACCGCGAACCGAGGCGAACGCGATCACGCTCTACGAGCTCGAGACCAAGCTGGAGGGTCAGCCGTACCCGCCCAACGACCCGGGCGGCAGCGGGCTGGAGGTCTGTAAAGCAGCGGTGCAGCTCGGGTGGATCTCGTCCTACAAGCACGCGTTCGGCATCGAGCAGGCGCTGCTCGCGCTCGTGCTCCGGCCGGTCATCACCGGGATCAGCTGGTACACGAGCTTCGACACGCCTTCAGCCGGCGGTCTGGTCGCAATCGCCCCCGGGGCCACGGTCAGGGGCGGCCACGAGGTCGTCGCCGACCAGATCGATGCCCCGAACAAGCTCGTCTGGTTCTGGAACAGCTGGGGCACGGCGTATGGGATCGGCGGCCGCTTCGGCATGTCGTTCGACACCTGGCAGCAACTCCTCGAGCAGACAGGCGATGTGACCGTGCCGATCCCATAGGGGGCCGGGAAACTTTCCACAACTAGCTGTGGATAACCGTCGAGATCTCCGCGGCGCTCAGAGACGCGAACTCGCGCCAGGGTGTGGAAAACTCGGCTCCGCGTGGATCAGGGCGCGAGTTCGCGGCTGGCCCCGGCAACGTGCAGCGGGTCGATGAGATCCGAGTATTCGTGTGAGAGCCCGCTCCTCCTCGCCTCGCCGCTGACCGCCGCGGCCACAGCCGGAGCGACATCTCGGTTGAAGACCGACGGGATGATGTACTCGGCCTGGAGGCCGTCCCCGACGACGCCGGCGATCGCATGCGCGGCGGCCAGCTTCATGCCGTCGGTGACCAGTCCGGCGCCGCTGTCGAGCAGGCCGCGGAAGAAGCCCGGAAAGCAGAGGACGTTGTTGATCTGATTCGGATAGTCGCTGCGCCCGGTCGCGATCACCGCGGCCACCGCCTCGATCGCCTCTGGCTGCACCTCGGGCTCCGGGTTGGCAAGAGCGAAGACGATCGGGTCGGGTGCCATCAGGAGGACGAGCTCGGGATCGAGGGCTCCACCGACGCTCGTGCCGATGAAGACGTCCGCACCGGTGAGCGCCTCGCGCAGGCCGCCGGTCATATGACTGTGGTTGGTGGCGGCCGCATAGGTCCGTTGCGCCGGGCTCAGGTCGGGCTGGTCCTCGCTGAGGATCCCGTCGCGGTCGACACCGATGATGTTCCCGACGCCGGCGGCGATGAGCAGTCGCGACACGGCGGTTCCCGCGGCTCCGATGCCGAGGCAGACGACGCGCACGTCCTCGATTCGCTTGCCCACGATCTTGAGCGCGTTGATGAGCGCGGCTGTGACCACGATGGCGGTGCCGTGCTGGTCGTCGTGGAACACCGGGATGTCGAGCAGTTCGACGAGGCGTCGCTCGATCTCGAAACAGCGTGGTGCCGCGATGTCCTCGAGGTTGATGCCGCCGAAGATCGGCGCGATGTTGACCACGGTTTTGACGATCTCGTCGACGTCCTGGGTCGCGAGGCAGATCGGGAAGGCATCGACGCTGCCGAACTCCTTGAAGAGCATGGATTTGCCCTCCATCACGGGGATGGCCGCGTCAGGGCCGATGTTGCCGAGACCGAGCACTGCGCTCCCATCGGTGACGATGGCGACGGCATTGCGCTTGATCGTCAGGTTGCGCACACGGCGTGGATCCTCGGCGATCGCCATGCAGATCCTTGCGACTCCCGGCGTGTAGACCATCGACAGGTCGTCGCGGGTCCGGATCGCTTGGCGCGGGGTCACTTCGATCTTGCCGCCCAGGTGCGCGAGGAAGGTGCGGTCGGAATACTCGAGCACCTCGACCCCCGGGACCGCCGACATGCGTTGGATCAGTTTCTGGGCGTGGTCCGCGTCGGCGGCGAGCACGGTGATATCCCGGACGATCCCGTTGCCCTCGACCCGCACGATGTCGAGCGCGCGGATGTCGCCGCCGACGCTCCCGATCGCCGAGGTGAGCTGGCCGAGCATGCCCGGCCGGTTCACGATCCGGCACCGAGCGGTGAAGGCGAAGCTCGCGGAGGGGTGCTGGATCACGACGCGCCCAATCTTGACGGGATGGCGGGCGCGCGGCGACCGGCGGGCGCAACGCGCCTCATCCGCAACGGAGGTACGGCTCAGCCCCTGGTCAGGCCGACGATGTTGCCGGAGGGATCGGAGAACAGCGCCAGGGTGGCAACGCCGGGAATCTCGGTCGGCGGCATCACCACGCTGCCACCGAGGGCCACGACCTTTTCGAGGGTGGCCTGAAGGTCCGGTACCTGCGCATACACGCTCGACCGGGGCTTGCCGTCGTCCGACTGTCCGATGCCGCCGGCGAGACCGCTCGACTCCGCGTCGATGAGTCCGTAGTTGCCCATGTCAGGCATCAGGTCACCGATCTTCCAGTCGAACACCTCGGTGTAGAACGCCTTGAGCTGTGCGGCATCCTTGCCGATGAGCTCGAAATGGACGATCGGGCTTCCCATCATCTAGTGCCTCCCGCACCGGCTTCACGATCCGTCGCCGAAGCCGCTTGTTCCTACCCCGCGACTAATACAAGATCGCGTTCTGAGTCGCAATAAATACTTCATGTGATGTATTATCTCTGACATGAAGGACCGCTCCCTGCTCCTCGAACGCCTGATGGCCGCTCAGACCGAGCTCCGCCGCCGATTCCTCGACGTGGCGTCGCCGAACCTGCAGGCCGAGTTCGCGGAGGTCGGAGGTACGACCCTCCACCAGATGGAGGTGGTTCGCCGCCTGCTCCTCGGTGACGGGATGAGCATGCGCGAGGTGGCGGAAGCTGAGGGCATCGGGCTGAGTGGCGCCACACAGCTGATCGACCGGCTCGAGCGCCGGGGTCTCGTGACCCGCGTGCGTGACCTGCGCGATCGGAGGGTGCAACACGTTGTACCGACCGAGCGCGCAAGGGAACTCGCCGCTCGTTTCAAGGCGGGCATGCGCCGAGCATCGGCCGAAGTGTTCACGGCGCTGGACGACGACGAGCTGCAGATCTACGTCGACCTGACCGAGCGCATCGCGGCCACCGCCCACGACGACGGCGGCGAGCACCTCAGGAGGGCCACAGCATGACGCAGCGCCAGATCTACGCGGTGCTCGGCGCCCTGATGCTCGGCATGCTCCTCGCCGCCCTGGATCAGACCATCGTGGCTACCTCGCTGCCGACCATCGTCGGCGACCTGGGGGGACTGAACCAGCTCTCCTGGGTAGTCACCTCCTACCTGCTCGCATCGACGGTCTCCACGCCCCTGTACGGAAAGCTGGGTGACCTCTACGGCCGCAAGATCCTGTTCCAGGCGGCGATCGTCATCTTCATCGTCGGCTCGATGCTCGCCGGTCTCTCGCAGAACATGCTCGAGCTCATCGGCTTCCGCGCCATTCAGGGCATCGGAGCCGGCGGGCTCATGGTCGGCGCCCAGGCCATCATCGGCGACGTCGTCCCACCCCGCGAGCGCGGCAAGTACCAGGGATGGATGGGAGGCGTGTTCGCGCTGTCCAGCGTCGCCGGGCCGCTCATCGGCGGCTTCCTGACCGACGATGTGTCCTGGCGCTGGATCTTCTACATCAACGTCCCGATCGCCGCGGTGGCCCTCTTCGTGACCGCGACTGTGTTGAAGACGCACACACGGCGCATCTCGCACAGCATCGACTGGCTGGGGGCGTTCTTCCTCGCCGCCGGGGCTTCCGCGCTCATCCTGATGACCACATGGGGCGGCACCCAGTACGCGTGGGCGTCGCTACCGATCGTCGGTCTCGGCCTCATCGGCGTGGTGATGCTCGCCGGCTTCGTCGTCGTCGAACGGCGGGTCACCGAACCGATCCTGCCCTTCCGGCTCTTCCGCATCCAGGTGTTCAACGTCGCGAGCGGTGTCGGCTTCGTGATCGGCTTCGCGATGTTCGGAGCGATCACCTTCCTGCCGGTGTTCCTGCAGCTGGTGGACGGCGCGAGTGCCACGAGCTCCGGGCTGAACATCCTGCCGCTGATGGCAGGCCTGCTGGTGGCGTCGATCTCGAGCGGTCAGATCATCAGCCGCATCGGCAGGTACAAGATCTTCCCGGTCATCGGCACGGCGCTGGCTGCCATCGGTGTCTACCTGCTGTCGACCATCGACCCGCAGACACCGCGCTTCTTCCTCTCGATGTACATGGTGGTGTTGGGTCTCGGCCTCGGCTGCGTCATGCAGGTTCTAGTCATCGCTGTCCAGAACGCGGTGGAGCAGCGCGACCTGGGCGTGGGTACCAGCTCGGCCACGTTCCTGCGCTCCATGGGCGCATCGTTCGGGGTGGCGATCTTCGGCGCGATCTTCAGCAATGAGCTCGCCAGCAACCTCAAGAAGAACCTGCCCGCGAGCGCGCTGCATTCGGGGATCAATCCCGCCTCGCTGGAAGGCAACCCGGCGCAGCTTGCCAATCTGCCGCCGGCGATCCACACGGGCCTCATCAACGCGGTGTCGGAGTCCCTCCATGTCGTCTTCCTGGCGGCCGTGCCGATCCTGGTGGTCGCGTTCTTCCTGACACTGCTGCTCAAGGAGGTCCCGCTCCGCACCAAGGCACGCGGGATTCCCGTGGCTGACGAGCCGGCGGGGATCGACGTCGCGACCGACCTCGGCGGCGCCACGCCGGTCGAGGCGGGGGTCGGATCCGGCCCCCTCTAGCGGGAGGACCAGTCCCCGGCTGCGAGCACGGCCCTGCGTGTGCGGTCGGGCGGAGAGGTCGCTGCCTCGGACCCGCCCGACGACATCGGACTCGTGGTCACCGCGTGCGTGACTCTCAGCCAGCGCGATGGGTTGAGACACCAGGACTAGACTGATCCCGATGACCGCGGAACGCAGACGACGGATCGTGATCGCAGCCGGTCTCGGCCTGCTGGCCACCATCACCGCGACCCGCGTCCTCGCACTCCGCCGCGGACTGTCTGAGGACCAGGATCAGGAAGACGCGGCCCCGGGCGCCCTGCTCACGCGCGGCAGTGTTGCCGTGGCGGGGAGCGCGCTCACGGTCGAGAGCGCGGCTGTGGCCGGCAGCGTCGCGACGCGCCGCTCGACCGCGGTGGCGGGTTCCGCCGCAACCTCTTATTCCTCCGCGGTGGCGGGGTCGGCGCTCACGCGCGGGTCCGCGGCCGTGGCCGGGAGCGCTGCCACAGCATTCAGCGCTGCGGTGGTCAGGAGCACGGCGACGGTGGCGAGTGCGGCCGTGGCGGGTAGCGTGCTCACCTTTTTCAGCGCCGCCATCCGGCGCTCCGTGCTGACCGTCGCGTGTCTCCGCTGCACGCGTTGCATCGCGTGCGTCGCGTGTTCGGATTGCATCGACTGCACGGGCTGTGTCGGGTGCCGCGGTCTGCGCGGGGCGGTTGGGAAGATCGGGGTCAGCGCCCCGTAACCGCTCCGAAGCTGGCCGATGACACGGTGGCTGCGTACTTGGCGAAGACGCCGGTCGCGTAGCGCGGCACCGGCGGCTTCCAGGTCCCGAGTCGCGATGCGATCTCCGCCTCATCCAGCTCGACGTCGATGCGATGGGCGACCACGTCGATGCTCACGATGTCGCCGTCTCGGACCGCGGCGATCGCGCCACCGAGCGCTGCCTCAGGCGCGATGTGCGCGACCATGAAGCCGTGCGTCGCACCTGAGAACCGGCCATCGGTGATCAGCGCGACGGAATCGCTGAGCCCGGCGCCCACGATCGCGCCGGTCACACCGAGCATCTCGCGCATGCCCGGTCCGCCCACGGGCCCCTCGTAACGGATCACGACGACGTCGCCGGGCTGGACCTCCCCGTCTCGAACCGAGGCGAACGCCTCCTCCTCCGAATCGAAGACCCGCGCAGGTCCGCGATGCGAGTCTCGGTCGTTGCCCGCGAGCTTCACGACACACCCTTCGCTGGCGAGGTTCCCCCGGAGCACCGCAATCCCGCCGTGCTCGCGCAATGGTGCGTCCGCGGCGCGAAACACCTCCTGGCCCGGCGTTTCCATCGCTGCGGCAGCGACCTCCGCGATGGTCCGACCGTCGACTGTCATCGCATCGCCGTGCAGCAGCCCAAGCTCCAGGAGTC
>Ga0208219_1000542_pt1 | contig 13542 bp, 15 predicted proteins | sample NGESurshal072012_7_FD_184469 | JGI IMG/M metagenome (GOLD analysis project Ga0208219, IMG submission 184469) | Arctic peat soil microbial communities from Barrow, Alaska - NGEE Surface sample 53-2 shallow-072012 (SPAdes) | ecosystem: Environmental > Terrestrial > Soil > Wetlands > Peat ...
AAAGGCAAGCCCGCCTACCGGTGCGGCCACGGCCACACCAGCGCCACCGGCCCGGGCCCCGCCCGGCCGAAGAACGCCTACATCCGCGAAGCCCAGATCCTGCCCCGCCTCGCCGCCCTGGCCATCCTCCTGCGCGGCCCGCTCCCGGCCGGCCACAGCCAGGAACAGGACAACACGCACGGCCCGGTTCCCGCCGCGGCCGAGGTGATTGCCTATCTGCGGGCCAGCAGCATCACACTCACCTACGACCCGCACGAGCGCACCCTCCGGGCCAGCACCCACGACGCCGCAGCCATCACCATCGACCAGAAGCCTCCCGGGAAGGCAGGAAGGAGCTGAATCAGCAGGCAGGGCACCCGCGCTGGCCGGAGGCCGGGCCCGGGTGACGCCGCACCATGCCTGAAATCAGGCACTCATGGGGAAATTGCGTGTCCGAGATCGACCCCATTGCCCCATATTGCTCTATGAGCTGCAGCGCCGAGATAAATCTCTAGGTGCCTCGTACCGAGACGTGCAGGAAGGCCCACCGTAATGAGCAGCCTCCCCCAAAGCCCATCCGCATCCTCAGTTCCCGCGAGCCCGGCTGAACCCGGCTCTTGGCGTGTTATGGGCATGATTGTGGTTCTCCCCGTAACAGCGACCATTCCCACTGGCCATCCAGTTCTCTTTATTCACTCCTTACACACCCGGAGAGATACCCCAGCTCTAACGTCGCGGACGCGATGTGGAGAGCGCTGACGTGCAGTGCCTGAAATCTCTCGAGGCTACACGCCGAGCCGCGAGTGGGCCCCCATGACGAAGTCTGGGTCGATCTGGGCGGTCAGGTCCTGGCCGGTGGCGGTGCTGGCCCAGGCGCGGGCGTTCTTGAGGTGGAATTCCGTGGCCTGGCGGGTGAACGTTTCCCAGTCTTTGACCTGTGCGTCGACGGCGTGCTGGAGCAGGGCAAGCGCGGCGCGGGTCTGCGGACCTGTCTCGCCCAGGGTGAACGGGCGGCCCTGTTCCATGGCGCGCAGCGCGGGGAGGTGGCCGAAGCAGGTGAGCAGGTTCTCACCGGCGTGGTCGCGGAGGAAGGCCACGTCCTCCTCGCCCTGGGTCTTGTTGCCAACGACGGCCAGGGGAACGTGGTGGTCGGCCGCGTAGCTGGCCCACTGCCGGTACACGTGCAGGCTCTTGCGGGTGGGCTCGGCGATGAGGAAGGTGAGGTCGAACCGGGTGAACAGGCCGGAGGCGAACGACTCGGCGCCCGCGGTGCAGTCCACCACGACGTACTCGCCGGGGGTGTCGATCAGGTGGTTGAGGTACAGCTCCACCGCCCCGGTCTTGGAGTGGTAGCAGGCGACGCCGATGTCGTCGTCGCTGAAGGGCCCGGTGGCCATCAGCCGGGCACCGCAGGGGGTGCCGATCGCGAGGCGGTGGACGGGGTCGTCACCGCCGGTGCGCAGCAGGCGTGAGCCCAGGCCGGGCGGGGTGGTCTTGACCATGGCGGCGGCTGAGCTGATCCGCGGGTTGCTGCCGCGCAGATAGTCCTTGATCTGCGGGAGGTGAGCGCCCAGGGCGGGCGGGTCCTTGCTGGCGCCGAGGGCCTCGGCGAGGTGCTGGTTGATGTCGGCGTCGATCGCGACCACGGGCAGTCCCTGGCCTGCCAGGTGGCGGATGAACAGTGACGACAGCGTGGTCTTGCCGCTGCCTCCCTTACCGGCGAACGCGACTCGCACTGGTCCCTCCCTAGACTGAAAACCGTTTTCATGTCAGGATGCTGAGTGTGACGTCGTGGCAGGCAGTGGTCAAGCGGTTCCGGCAAGTCGCCGCGGCCCGGCCTGCCGGGGCGGGGCGGCACAAGCGCACGGTAAATGACTGGCGAGAAGGGATGACAGGCATGTCGTTGACGGTCCCGGCGGATCTGCAGGAGCAGGCGAGCAACGGAGAGGTAGACGATGAGCAGTTCGTGGCGTGCGTGCGCACGTCGCTGCCCTATGCATGGTCAGTGATCAGCGGCCTGGCCGGGCGGCTGCCGTCCAGCAGCCAGGGCTTCGCCGACAACACGGTCCCCCCGCCGGACGAGGCGGCGCGCGGGCAGCTGCTGCGGGCCCTGGCGAGCGACGCGATGCGCGGCGCGCTGGAGCGGCATTTCGGTGTCCGGCTGGCGTTCCAGAACTGCCACCGCGTCGCGGTGTTCGGGCCTGCCGCATCGGAAGGGGCTTACGCGGAGTTCGTGTCTCCGCGGGCGCAGATCCTCAACCAGAGCCCGGAGCTGGTCGACTGCTGACGCCTGCACCGGCAGGCGCCACCACCGGGTCCCGCACGCGGGCTCGCAGGGGGTGGTCTGGATGACCGTTCAGCAGGAAACGATCTGGCATGAGCTGGCCGAGGCGGGCATTTTCGTCAGCGCCCAGGATCTGCATGCCCGGCTGAGGTCGGCCGGGCACCGGATCGGCCTGGCCACGGTGTACCGCACGCTGCACGTGCTGGCGGACGCGGGGGCCGTCGATGTGCTGCGGGCCAGGGACAGGCACAGCATCTACCGTGCCTGCGGCAGCAGGGAGCCTCACCATCATCTGCTGTGCCGGTCGTGCGGCCGGACGGTGGAGGTGGCGGCCCGCGTGCTGGACGACTGGGCGGCGGGTGCCGGCGCGGAGCATGGCTTCACCGAGGTCACTCTCTTCGGGGAGTTCTTCGGCACCTGCACCGGCTGTGCGGCACTCGCGCCGCCTGGCTTAAGCGCAGAACGCCGGCAGCCCCGGCGGTGAAAGCCCGGCCCGGCCTCACCCGTGCGGGATGGCCGGGCCGGGCACGCGGGGCCCTCGCGGCACCGGCGTCTGGCCCGGCGCCCGGTCACCTGCACTCGGCACACAGGCCAAGCACGTCGAGGCGGTGGCTGTGGGCCTGGAAACTCTCGGTGCCGGCGAGCTGGCCGATGGCTGCGGCGATGTCGTGCTCCAGGTTGGCGGGGAGGGTGATGTCGGTGACCTTGCCGCAGCTCAGGCACAGCAGGTGGTGGTGGTGCCCGGTAAGGTCCTCGGCCAGCTCGAAGCGGGTGAACTCGTCATTGGCGGTCACCCGCCGGACGATGCCGGCGGCCTCCAGGTCGGTCAGGTGGCGGTAGGCCGAGCTGCGCGGCACGCCGGGAAGGCGGTCGGCGATGTCGCCGATGCTGACCGGGTGCCCGGCGCTGAGGAGCAGGCTGATGATGGCCCGCCGCCCGGCCGTGTACCGCTGGTCCGCCTGGCGCAGCCGGTTCTCGACCACGCCGTGCAGGTCCCCGGCCGTCCCCTGAATTGACATGACACCCCCTCGAGGCAGTTAGCGCCCGTACTGCCGCGTTCCATTCCCCGGGTTAGTGCTCGTCATAGTGGCCCTCATGGGCAGCATGGCGGTGGCCCCCGTGGGCGTAATCCACGTGCTCGCCGTGGGCGACGGCCTCATGCCCGCAGCTGTCTCCGTGCACGTGGGCGTGGCCCTCGTGAGCGGCGTGGGGCAGGGCATGCTCGTCGTAGTGGCCCTCATGGGCGGCGTGCGCGTGCCCGTCATGGATGTAGTCCACGTGTCCCTCATGACCGGCGCTGGCGTGCCCGCAGCCAGGCCCGTGGGCGTGGGTGTGCTCGTCATGGGTGTCGTGCCCGGAACTGGTCATTGTTCCTCCCTGCTGTGATGGATGGCGTCGGCGACGATGTGGCCGACGTGCTGGTCGGCGAGGGAGTAGACGGCTTCCCGGCCGCGGCGCTCTACGCCGACGAGCCGGGCCGCCCGCAGTATCCGCAGGTGATGCGACACCAGGGGCTGGCTCATCTCCAGCCGCTCGACCAGCTCGTGGACGAACCGGGGCTGTTCCGCAAGCTCGGCCACGATCGCCAGCCGGGCCGGGGCGGCCAGGACCTTGAGCAGCTCTCCCGCCGCTTCGTAGGCCCTCGTTCCTCCCGGCACCAGTCCACATAAACACATGTGCATGTGTTTATGCAAATGCCGGGGCGGCGGGCTCCAGCCCCTTATTTGCATTGAGACCCAGTCTCAGACTAAGTTTCTGTGTATGGTCAACACGGCAGGGCGGCCAGCAGCCCGCAGATTCCCCCGCAGGTACAAGGCTCTGGTACTCGCCGGGGCGGCCGCCGCCGTGGCCATGGCCGTGGCCGGCTGCGGGACCAGCGCGACGAACGCGGCCTCCGCCAGATCGTCCACGGTGATCAACGCCATCGGCGCCGAGAACGAGTACGCCAATGTGCTGGCCCAGATCGGCGGCAAGTACGTGCACGTGTCGTCGATCCTGAACAACCCCAACACCGACCCGCACACGTTCGAGTCGAGCCCGAGCGTGGCCAGCGAGGTCAGCGCCGCCCAGCTCATCGTGCAGAACGGGGTCGGCTACGACACGTTCATGAACAAGATCGAGTCGGCGTCACCGAACGCGGGCCGCAAGGTGATCATCGCGCAGCAGGTGCTCGGGCTGCCGGACAGCACCCCCAACCCGCATCTGTGGTACGACCCGAAGACGATGCCGGCCGTGGCCAAGGTGATGGCCGCGGACCTGTCGGCCCTGCAGCCCGCCCACAAGGCCTTCTTCCAGGCCAACCTGAAGACGTTCGACGCGTCGCTGGCCCCGTGGCTGAATGCCATCGCGGCGTTCAAGGCGAAGTACCCGGGCGCCACGGCCGCGACCACCGAGCCGGTCTCCGACTACCTGCTGCAGGCCATGGGGATCAATAACCTCACCCCGTTCAGCTTCCAGGCCGACATCATGAACGGCGTCGATCCCTCTCCCCAGGACATCTCCCTGCAGGACGGCTTCTTCACCCAGCACAAGGCCAAGGTGTTCGTCTACAACCAGCAGGTCGTCGATGCGCTGACCACGTCGATCCGGCAGACTGCGCTGAAAGCCGGGGTGCCGGTGGTAGGGGTCTACGAGACGATGCCCACCCCGGGCTACCGCTACCAGTCGTGGATGCTCGCCGAGGTCCACGCCATCCAGAAGGCGGTCGCCAGCAAGATCTCCACCGAGAAGCTGTAATGGGACAGGCTCAGACCAGCGCCGCCACGCCGGACGTCCTGCGTGTGGACGGGGTCAGCGTCTCCCTGGGCGGACGGCGGATCCTCGATGACGTCAGCTTCACGATCGGCGCCGGGCAGTTCACCGGGCTGATCGGCCCGAACGGCGCCGGCAAGACCACGCTGCTGCGGGTGATCCTCGGCCTGCAGCGGGCCACCGCCGGCACGGTCACCGTCCTCGGGCACCCCCGGTCCCGGCGGAATCCCTCCATCGGGTACGTCCCGCAGAAGGTCCTCCTCGATTCCGATCTGCCGATGCGCGCCCGTGACCTGGTCGCACTGGGCATGGACGGGCACCGGTTCGGGATGCCGCTGCCGTCCCGGCAGCGCAGTGAGGCGGTCCGCGAAATGCTGCACGCGGTCGACGCGGAGCGGTTCGCAGACGCCCGGGTGGGAAACCTGTCCGGTGGCGAGCAGCAACGGGTGCTGATCGCCCACGCCCTGATCAGCCGACCCCGGCTGCTCCTGCTCGACGAGCCGCTGGCCAACCTGGACCTGCGCAGCGGGCAGGAGATCATCAGCCTGCTCGCCCGGATCGCCGCCAGCCAGCAGGTCGCCGTGCTGCTGTCCGCGCACGAGATGAACCCGCTGCTCCCGGTGATGGACCGGGTCGTCTACCTGGCCGGCGGCCGCGCCGCCAGCGGCCCGGCCGACCAGGTCATCCAGGCCGAGGTGCTCAGCAGGCTGTACGGGCATCATGTCGACGTCCTGCGCGTGCACGGGCGCGTCCTGGTCGTCGCCGGCACGGACGCGGAGCCTGGCGCGGACTTCACCGCCGATCATGCGCTCGAGGCGGGCTGAGGCTCATGCACCAGCTGTGGACGTGGGTGTTCGAGCCTGGCTTCTTTTCCAGTGCGCCGGTTCGCGTCGCGGCCGTGACCGGCGGCGTGGCCGCCGTGGTCTCCGCCGTGACTGGCGTCTTCACCGTGATGCGCGGCCAGTCGTTCGGCGGGCACGCGCTCGGCGACGTCTCCGCGGCCGGCGGCTCAGGCGCGCTGCTGGCCGGGCTGAGCCCGTTGCTGGGGTTCGTCGGCCTGGGGATCGTCGGCGCTGGCGTGATGGACATGATCGGCGTCCGGCGGGTGCGCGGACGGGACCTGGCGACCGGCATCGTGCTCGGCGCCGCCATCGGCCTGTCCGCCCTGTTCCTCTACCTGACCTCCGTCAGCGGGGCCACGACCGGCGCCCCGGCACAGATCCTGTTCGGCTCGATCTTCACCATCACCAGCGCCACCATCCCGGCCGTGGTGATCCTCAGCGGCATCGCGGTGGCTTGCATCGTCGCTGTCTGGCGGCCGCTGCTGCTGGACACGGTGAGCCCTGATCTTGCCGCCGCCCGGGGAGTGCCGGTCCGGCTGGTCGGCCTGCTGTACATGCTGGCGCTGGCCGTCTCCGTCGGGCTGTCGTCCCTGGCCGTCGGGGCTATCTTGTCCACCGCCCTGCTGATCGGGCCCGCCGCCACCGCGCTCCGCCTGACCCGGACGGCGGGCCGGGCGGTGGCGGCCGCGTGCCTGCTCGGCGTCGGCGCGACCTGGCTCGGGATCCTCCTGGCCTACGACAGCTACTACTGGGGTGCCGCTCACCAGGGCCTGCCGGTCAGCTTCTTCATCGTGGCCGTGATTTTCGCCAGCTACCTGCTCTCCGGATTCCCGTCGGAGCGGGCCACCGGCGGCCGCCGGGATACGGCCAGCCCGGCTTCGCCGGCCCATGAGCACATTGCGGCGTGAGGCCGTGACTACACCGGCCAGGGAGGAGAAGGCATGTTCGCGGGATTCATGATGAACACCTGGGCAGTGGCGACGATCGTCGCCCCGGTCGCCGGGATCGTCGGGTTCTTCGTGGTGCTGCGCGGATCAGCGTTCCCCGCCCACGCCATCCCCAAAGGCGCGTTCGCGGGCGCGGCCGGCGCCAGCCTGCTCGGCATCAGCACTCTCGCCGGCCTGGCCGCCTTCTCGCTGGTTGGCGCCCTCGGGATCGGCGCACTGGGCCGCCGGGGCCGCAGCGACGTCGCGACCGCCCTGGCCCTGGTCATGATGCTCGCCCTCGGCGCAGCGTTCCTGTCCCGGACCACCGAGTACGAGCCGGAGATCTACTCCCTGCTCTTCGGCGAAGTCCTCGGGGTGAGCAGCACCGAACTGCTGCCCGTCGCGGCCCTGGGCGTGGTGTGCATCGCCGCGGTCGCGGTGCTCTACCGGCCGCTCATGCTCACCTCCGTCGTCCCCGAGATAGCAGAAGCCAAAGGCATCCGCGCCCGCCGCATGGAGATCTGCTTCCTCATCGTGGTCGCCCTGGCCACAGCCATGACCGTGCCTGTGGTCGGCGCCCTGCTGATCTTCAGCCTGATGATCGGCCCCCCCGCGGCCGCCAGATCCCTCACCAGCCGGCCCGGCCTCGCCATGCTCCTGTCAGTCGTTATCGCGCTCGTCACCGTGTGGGCCGCGATCGCCGCCTCCTACACCTACAACTGGCCAGTCGGCTTCTTCGTCGGCACCCTCGCCGCGCTCTCCTACGGCCTCGGCCGCGGCTGGGCCTCCTGGCGCCGCACCAAGGTCACCCCCAGCGCTGCTCCCCGGCTGCTGGCCGCCGCGGACCGCACCTGACCCTCGTGCTTCACGGCCCGGCCTTCTCGCCCCGCCGGCCTGGCCAGACGGGAGGCAGCCCGCTGCGGATCGGGGTCTTGCTGCTGGCCGCGCGTTTCCCGGGCCAGTCCGACGGCGAGGTGCTGACCGCCACCGTGGACGCGGCGATCGCGGCAGAGAAAGCCGGGTTCGACGACGTGTGGTTCGCCGAGCACCACTTCATGTCCTACGGCATCTGCCCCTCGGCGATGACACTCGCCGCGTTCACCCTCGGCCGCACGAGCCGCATCTCGGTGGGCACCGCGGTAAGCGTGCTGCCAGTCTGGCACCCCGTCGCCCTCGCCGAGCAGGCAGCCCTCCTCGACCAGGTCTCCGGCGGACGGTTCCGGCTCGGCATCGGCCGCGGCGGCCCCTGGGCAGACCTCGAAGTATTCGGCACCGGGCTGGAACGCTACGAAACAAGATTCCCCGAAAGCCTCGACCTGCTCCTCGCCGCACTGACCCAGGACCGCATCTCCGCGGCCGGCCCGGCCTTCACCTTCCGGGAAGTCCCGATGGTGCCCCGTCCCCGCACCCGCCCGCACCCCCCGGTCATCGTGGCGTGCACCTCGGCGGCCACAGCCGGGCTGGCCGCCACCCGCGGACTGCCCATGCTGCTCGGCATGCACACCGGCGACCGCGGCAAGCAGGAAATGATCACACGTTACATGGCCGCGGCTGCCCGGCATGGGCACCCGCCGGCCAGTCATGTCGGGGCCGTTGCCGCCTTTGTCGCCGACACCCGGGCCCAAGCCCGTCACATGCTGCGGACCCAGCTGCCCCGCTGGCTTGGCCCTGGGCTGGCCGGCTACCTGCCGGTAGACGGCCGGCCACGGCCGCACCGGGATCCGGCCGGCTACGCCGACTTGCTGTGCCGGATCCACCCGGTCGGCACCGCCACCGACTGCATCCAGGGCCTCACCACCACCGTGCACCGCACCGGCCTGCGCCACCTCATACTCATGGTCGAAGGCGCCGGCCACCCCGCCCGCACCCAGCAGAACATCGCCCGCCTCGGCGCCGAGGTGCTGCCCGCCGTGCGTGAACAGGCCAACAGCAATTCCAGCTCCTGAGAACCGGATGCTCTCGGTCATCTCCAGTCTCCTGACACTCTCACCTGCATGACCCATTGGTAGGCAGTGAAAGTGGCACCCGGACGCGGCGGAGATGGAGCCCCGATGGAGCCGGGCGGTCGTGCCGGTCGTTCTGCCCAGTGGCTGCGCCCTGAACGCGATGGGTCGCCGACTCCGCACCGCAGGCGCGCATCTACCTGCGGTGCCAGGACGAGCCAGCCCAGGCCGGCTGTGTGAAGCGGGGATCGGATGCCGCGCCGTCACCTTGCGGCGGGCCCTCGCTCGGGATGGGCAGCGGGGACGCTTGCCCGGCTCCGGCCGGATCTGATGTGGGGGTAGTGCAGATCGAACGCGGGCCGTTCGGACCGGATCCGCGGGATCTGGGTGAAGTTGTGCCGGGGCGGCGGGCAGGACGTGGCCCACTCCAGCGAGTTCGCGTAGCCCCACGGGTCGTCTTTGGTGGCCCGTTCCGGGCGGCGTGACGTGAGGTACACGTTCCAGAGGAAGAACAGGGTGGAGGCGCCGAGTATGAACGAGCCAGCCGAGGAGATCTGGTTGAGCACGGTCATGTGGGCGGGCAGGTCCGGGTAGCTGGCGACCCGGCGCGGCATGCCCTGGGTGCCGATCCAGTGCTGGACCAGGAACGTCATGTTGAACCCGGTGAACAGCGTCCAGAAATGCCACTTGCCGAGCGTTTCGTCCAGCTTCTTGCCGGTGAACTTGGGCCACCAGAAGTAGAAGCCGCTGAACATGCAGAACACCACCGTGCCGAACAGCACGTAATGGAAGTGGGCGACCACGAAGTAGGAGTCGCTGACGTGGAAGTCCAGCGGCGGGGAGGCCAGGATCACCCCCGTCAGCCCGCCGAACAGGAACGAGACCAGGAACCCGACGGCGAACAGCATCGGCGCTTCGAACGTGAGCTGGCCGCGCCACATCGTGCCTGCCCAGTTGAAGAACTTCACCCCGGTCGGCACCGCGATCAGGAACGTCATGAACGAGAAGAACGGCAGCAGCACGGCGCCGGTGGTGAACATGTGGTGCGCCCACACCGTCATCGACAACCCGGCGATCGCAATGGTCGCGCCGACCATGCCCTTGTACCCGAAGAGCGGCTTGCGGCTGAACACTGGGAGCACCTCGGTGGCGATGCCGAAGAACGGCAGCGCCACGATGTACACCTCGGGATGGCCGAAGAACCAGAACAGGTGCTGCCACAGCACCGCGCCGCCGCTGAAGCCGGAGAACACCTGCGAGCCGAGCTTTCGGTCGATTTCCAGCACCAGCAGAGCCGCCGCCAGGACCGGGAACGCTATCAGCACCATCAAGCTGGTCAGCAGGATGTTCCAGGTGAAGACCGGCATCCGGAACATGGTCATGCCCGGGGCGCGCAGGCAGATGATCGTGGTGACGAAGTTGACAGCAGACAGGATGGTGCCCAGCCCGGACAGCGTCAGGCCCATGATCCACAGGTCGCCGCCGATGCCCGGCGAGTAGGCCTGGCCGGTCAGCGGCGCGTAGGCGTACCAGCCGAACGCCGCCGCCCCGCCGGGGGTGAGGAAGCTGATCAGGAGGATGAGGCCGCCGAACAGGAAGAAGTAGTAGCTGAGGATGTTGAGCCGGGGGAACGCCACGTCGGGGGAGCCGATCTGCAGCGGCATGATCTCGTTCGCGAACCCGGCGAACAGCGGGGTGGCGAAGAGCAGCAGCATGATCGTGCCGTGCATGGTGAACAGCTGGTTGTACTGCTGGTCGGAGACCACGTGGTTGTCCGGCCCGGTCAGCTGCGCCCGCATGATCATGGCCATCAGCCCGGCGATCAGGAAGAACGCGAACGACGTGATCAGGTACAGGTGACCGATGACCTTGTGGTCGGTCGAGGACAGCCAGCTGGCGAGCAGCGACCCCTTGCGGTAGCCAGGCGCCACCGAGACCGGTGCCTGCGCCGCGCTCGTCCTCGGTGACGTACCGTGCAGCTCACTGCCCGCAGCGTCCTGGAAGAGCGGCGAGCCCGGGCAGGGTGACGAGGGAGCTTAAACCCGCTCCCACGGGACATCCAGGTCGTGGAAGACGGGCGGGCCTTCGGAGATCTTCCGGTACTGCTCCGCCGCGGCCCCGGTGTCCGGCAGGGTGGAGTTATCCATCGCCGACTCGCACGGGCCGAAGGGCACGATGGCGAGATAACGTTCAGGGCCGGAGTGATCACGGCAGCTCCCGGCGCACGGTCCGCTTGCCTTCTGCAGCCCGCAGCCAGTCCTCGTCGATCTGCCGGGCTGCAGTGATGTCAGCGGTGCGGAACTCGATGATTTGCATGAACGCCATAACGGGGCTCCCCCTGCTGCTGGGCCGCTGGGAGGGGCGGTGCCCGCCGGCCGCGCATGCGGCCCTCCAGCCGCCCGTTGCCCGCTACCGGTCGCCCCTTCGACCTGGCGGGCCGGTCCAACGCGAAACGCGGGCACCGCCTGGCTACCCGGGCGGAGCGCACACCCAGCCGTCCTGTCTGCTGTTCCACAACAGGCCAGCCATGTGCAGTCCGGATGCAGAGGGTGTGCACGGGGTGTAGAGCATGCGGCCGGTCCCGGGTTCCGGTCCCCGCCTCACCCTCGGAGGGCCGTGCTGTGGCGCAGGATGGTGGTGATGGTGGGGCCAGGGAACGCCTGACCGGCCGTTAGGGGGAGTTCATGCGCTCACGAGTTATCGCCGCGATCGCGGTGTGCGCGGGCCTGGTATGCGGCGCCTGCGCTGGTGACGCAGGCTCGCCACCGGGTCGCAGCGCGCCAGCGCCGGGCCGCGCCGCGCAGCCCACCGCGCACATCGGCGAGCCGGCCGTGCTGGCGCGGAATCTGGCGGTGCCGTGGGCGATCGCCTTCCTGCCGGGCGGCGACGCGCTGGTAACCGAACGCGACAGCGCCCGGCTGCTCCGGGTGACCCCGCACGGCCGGGTCGCCGCCATCGGGACCGTCCCCGGCGTCGAGCCGTACGGCGAGGGCGGGCTGCTCGGCGTCGCGGTGTCCCCGTCGTTCGGCCGGGACCGGCTCGTTTACCTGTATCTCAGCACCCGCATGGATAACCGGATCGTGCGGTTCCGATACTCGGGCGGCCAGATCGGGCCGCTGGATGCCGTGGTCACCGGCATCCCGCGAGCCGCCATCCACAATGGGGGACGCCTGGCGTTCGGCCCGGACGGCATGCTGTGGGCGGCCACCGGAGAGCACGCCGTGCCCGGCCTGGCCCAGGACACGGAGTCACTTGGCGGCAAGATTCTGCGGATGACCCCGGATGGCAGGCCCGCGCCGGGCAACCCCTCCGGCACGCTCGTCTGGACGTACGGGCACCGCAACGTCGAGGGCATGGCGTGGGATAGCGCCGGACGGATGTATGCCACCGAGCTCGGCCAGGACCGCTTCGACGAGGTCAACCGGATCGAGAAGGGGCACAACTACGCCTGGCCGGTCATCGAGGGAGCTGGTGGCAGCGGCCGGTACACCGATCCCGTGCTCACCTGGCCGCCGGACCAGGCGTCGCCATCGGGAGCCGCGATCGCCGCCGGCAGCCTCTGGGTCGCCGCGCTCCGCGGGGAGCGGCTGTGGCAGGTCCCGCTCGGCCCCGCGGGCCAGGTGGGCGTCCCGGTAGCGCATTTCGCGGGTGAGTACGGCCGGCTGCGGGAGGTGGTCCGGGCGCCTGACGGCTCCCTGTGGTGCACGACCAGCAACCGGGACGGCCGTGGAAACCCCAGGCCAGACGACGACAAGATCCTCGTCTTCCCACTCCGCTGAGCGGTTCCTCTGGGCAGCGGCTCCGCAGCCGGGCCCCCTCGTAGACCGCGGAGCGGATCAGCGGGTGCCGGAACGCCACCCGGGGGCCAAGCGAGATGATGTCCTGCGCCACCCGCCGGGTCAGCGGCGTCCGGTCCCAGGCCCAGCAGCGCTGCCGCCCGCCACAGCGCCGCGGGATCATCGCCCGACGCCGCCGAGGCGAGCAGCAGCAGCGAACCGGTAGCGGGCGGCAGCATCTTCACCTGACGCAGGAAATGCCCCCTGCATCCGGCGGCCGACCAGCAGCCGCTGCGGCAGCGGCGAGCGGCCTAACCTCCAGCGACTCCCGGTCCAGCCACTGCGCATCATCAACCAGCCAGATCAGCGGCTGCTCAGCCGCGGCGCTTGCGAGCAGTGACAGCACGCCGAGGCCGACCAGGAACCGGTCCGCCGGCGGACCGGCCGACTGCGCAAGGCACACGAAACCGGCCGGGTGGCCACCTCCACGACGAACAGCACGTACACGCGGCGCGGAAAGCACAAAGCCGGGCTAGACCCGCTCCCGCCTGGCAGATCGCCCGCCAGGGACTGGCCCGGCGCCAGACCAGTCCCCCGGTAGGAGAGAGCTGCGAAGTTGGCAGCCTGGCGAAGCCTCCGCCGCCCGCCTAGCTCGGGGCGTGAGGGGAATCAAACTGTCAATGGCCGGGACGCAGCTCAGAACGACCAGATCTGGACCACGCACCAAAAGATCACTAACGAACCAGCGGCCGCGCCGAACGGCGGATCTCGCGCGTACCTCATCGTGGATGGCGTGACGCTAGGTAGCCGCATGCCGCGGAGCCGATCGTGGCCCGCTGGCGCTCAGGCGCAACCGTCCGGTCATGGCGCGGCACGTCCGCTCATGGCCGCCGTGCGGGCGTCGCCCAGTAGGGTGATTATGTGTGCTGGGCCGGTGGGAACATCGCTCGCGGTGCGCTCCTGACGCTGCTGCTGGCGCCGCTCGTCGTGGTTCTGGATCGGCTCGACGCCGTCGGCGAGCTGACATTGTTCGTGCTTGCC
>Ga0208219_1000543_pt1 | contig 13540 bp, 16 predicted proteins | sample NGESurshal072012_7_FD_184469 | JGI IMG/M metagenome (GOLD analysis project Ga0208219, IMG submission 184469) | Arctic peat soil microbial communities from Barrow, Alaska - NGEE Surface sample 53-2 shallow-072012 (SPAdes) | ecosystem: Environmental > Terrestrial > Soil > Wetlands > Peat ...
CAGTCGGCCCGATAGTGCAACTATCGGGCCTCCCTGCGTCCTTGCATCGCACTCGCCGACTGCGCCCGGATCGACGAACGTCATTATGTGAGAGCCTCTTAGGCAGCGCGCGCCTGCACGCGCTCAGCGGCGTCGAGGAACGCCGAGCAGAGCGTGCGGCCGAGATCGTTCCAGGCGCCGATGTGCGTCTGCGTCTCAGCGCGTAACCCGTCCGGGTCCGGCGGCGGATCCTCGAAGTCGGCCGTCCAGCGGTCGAGCTGGAGCGCCGTCACCTCTGGGTGGAACTGCACGCCCCAGCACGCGTCGCCGAGACTGAACGCCTGCGTCGTGCGGTCGGTGCGCGCGAGCTCGACCGCGCCCTCGGGGAGGTCGTACGTGTAGTGGTGCCACACGAGCCCGGGAAAGCGCGGCGGGAGAGAACTGAGGACGGGATCCTCTGCACCCGCCGCGTTGAGCTCGATGTCGATCCAGCCGATCTCGGGGTCGTCGAGACGCCGCACCTGCGCGCCCGCCGCGCGCGCGAGCAGCTGGACGCCGAGGCAGACGCCGAGGACGGGCCGCCGGTCGGCGATGACCTGCTCGAGCCACGCGATCTCCTCGGGCAGCCACGTGTGCTGCGCCTCCTGGTCGGGATGCATCGCACCGCCGAAGACCATGTAGGCGTCGTACGAGTCGAGGGGCCGGGGCGGACGCCGTCCCCAGGAGAAGCTCCACTCGTCCAGCGCGTGCCCGGCCCGGACGACGACAGGCTCGAACAGCTCGGCCCGCGCCTCGGGGCCGTGGACGACGGACAGGATTCTCACGTGCTGAGCAGACTACGCAACTCGAAGGCGTTCGTCGCCGCCTGCGACACGATCGCGAGCGGGTTCCTCGGATCCTGTGCCGTCGCGTTGTTGTTGAAGAGCGCGAACGCCCGCTCGGACTCGCCCGCGAGCGCTTTCAGCGCCGGCACCCACTCCGCGAGCTCCTCCTCGGAGTACAGGTAGTCGAACCGCTCGGCCGCCGAGCCGCCGCGCTTGTTCCACGTCGACAGGTTGCGCCCGTGGAAGCGGACGTACGCGGTCGTCGACGTCACCGCGGGAACCGTCGGGACGAGGTTCTTCGCGTCGTCCGATTTCGGCGCGTCGACGGTCACGTAGGTCGCGCCGATGCGCTCGAGGAATGCGAGCGTCTCTGCGCGGTTCTCGTCGTCGAGCCAGGAGCGATGCCGGAGCTCGACGAGCATCTCGTCGCCGCCGAGCTGCTCGCGCGCCCACTCGATGTAGTCGAGCGACCGGTCCTTGAAGACGACGTAGGACGGGAACTGGAAGAGGATCCCGCCGAGCTTGCCCGTGCACCGCAGCGGCTCGAGCGCGGCGAGGAAGCGGCGGAACACCTCGCCGCGCAGCTCGCGCGGCGGCCGGTCGACGCGCCCGCGCTCGTCGACGGGCATCGCGTCGCGCAGGTCCTCCGGCAGGACTTCGATCTTCACGGGGTGACGGGTCATGAGCCCGAATGCCTTCACGTGCATGACGAAGCCGGGCGGCGTCCGCTCGGCCCAGCCTTCCACCATCGACTTGCCCGGCAGCCGGTAGTACGTGGAGTCGACCTCCACCGTGTCGAAGTGTTGCGCGTACCACGCGAGCCGTTCCTTCGCCGGCATCTTGGGCGGATAGAAGTACTTCGACAGCGCCTCGTCCGCCCAGGAGCAGGTGCCGATCCGGACGGTCGCCGCTATTTCGACACCGCTCGCTTCAACACGGAGAGTGCGAGCGTCTCGCGCCCGACCGTCACCGATGCGCCGGCAGCAACGCCCGTCGCGTACACGGGCGCGTTCCCCGAAGTCGCGGCGAGCGTCACGACGAACTTCGCGCCCGCGGGGACGCGCACGCTCTCGTTCATGAAATGGATCTGCGCGACGCCGCTCGTCCCGGTGAGTGCGCACGCGCCGGCGCTGATCGCAGTCGGGATCCCGTTCGCCGACAGGACGGCGACGAGATGGTCCCAGTTCTTCATGCCGGAGTAGTGCACGGTGAGCGTCGAGTCGCCGAAGGTCTCGTGCGGCCCGCCCGTGATGCGCGCGCCGCGCACGACCTTCCCCGACGGGCCGATCCTCGTCGTGCCCGGCAGCGAGACGGTCACGCGCTTGGTCGGAGGCAGCCCCGCGAACGACGTCAGCTTGCCGTCCCACGGATCGTGCGCGAGCTGCACGCCGGTGCCGGCGCTGCCGCTCCCTTTCAGGTACTTGTCGAACCACTTGACCGCGAGGCCGAGGTACGTCGGCGTCTCCGCCGGCGGGTTCGGCGCCGGCACGTGGCCGACGTCGCCGAGGTACAGCTCCTTCGGACCGGCGAGCTCCCGGTACGCCGTCTCCGCCTGGTCGATGTCGAAGAGGAAGTCGTGGCGGCCTTGGACGAGCAGCGTCGGCACGGAGATGGACGGAAGCTGCGCGAGCGGCGACCGCGCCTCGGCCGCTGCGGCTGCCGCCGGCGTAACCGTCCCCTGCGCGAGCTTCTCCGAAGCGGCGAGCAGGTCCGGGTCCCAGCGCGACGCGGGCGTGAGCGCGGCGAGGAGCGCGACGAGCTCCGTCTTTGCGACGCCCTGCGGCGCGAGCGCCGTCTGCAGGTTCGTCCATGTGATCACCGGGACGATGGCCTTGAAGGGAACACCCGCGGCGGTCGCGTTCCACACGGCTCCGCCGCCGAGTGAGATGCCGAGCGCACCGATCTCGGTGTCAGATACCTCCGGTCGCGCTGCGAGCCAGGTGTAGAGATCCTGCGCGTCCTGGTTCTCGCGCGGGCCGTCGAGCCCGAACTGCCCACCGGACGCGCCGGTGCCGCGCGCGTCGCACTCGAGCGACACGTAGCCGGCGGGCGCCAAGGCACCGGTCGCGATCGGCTCCGTGTCGGTGTGGGAGCCGCCGAGGCCGTGGAAGAGGATGACCGCGGGCCAGCCGCCGCTCGGGGGCGTGCCGTCCGGCTCGACGATCGAGCAGGCGAGCTGGACGCCGTCGGAGGCGGTGATCGTGACCGGTTGCGGTGTCGCGACGCCGATGAGCGCGGCAAGCAGGAGAGTGAGCATGCCCTTAGCCTACGATCACGCTCTATGGATGGGAGAGCCGTGGGCGTTTTCGATTCCGGCGTGGGCGGCCTCACCGTCCTGCACGAATGCCTCGTCACACTGCCGCACGAGGATTTCGTGTACCTCGGCGATCATGCGCGGCTGCCGTACGGCCCGCGCCCGCTCGCGCAGGTGCGCGGGTTCGCGCGCGAGATCGGCTCGTTCCTCGAGGCGCAGGACGTGAAGCTGATCGTCGTCGCCTGCAACAGCGCGACGTCGGCGGCGATGCCGCAGCTCCAGTCCGAGCTGTCCGTCCCGGTCATCGGCGTGATCGCGCCCGAAGCGCGCGCGGCGGTGCAGGCGACCCACAATCGCTGCATCGGCTTGCTCGCGACGCAGGCGACGGTCGACGCCGGGCGCTACGGCGACCTCGTGCGTGCGCTCGACGCAGGTGTCGAGCTCCATTCGGTCGCGTGCCCGCGGCTCGTTCCGCTGATCGAGAGCGACGACCCCTACGGCGACGAGACCGAGCAGGCGGTGCGCGAGTACGCGGCGCCGCTGAAGGACGCCGGCGTCGACACCGTCATCCTCGGGTGCACGCACTACCCGCTCATTCGGCCGCTGTTCCAGCGCGTCTTCGGTCGCGACGTGACGCTCGTTTTCTCGGCCGAGGAAACCGCACGCGAGGTGTCCGACACGCTCGCGCGCAAGCGGATCGAGAACGACGCAGCGCGCATGGGCGTGTACCGGTTCCTGACCACCGGCGATCCCGCGGCGTTCCGCGAGATGGGACGCCGCTTCCTCCAGCTCCCGATCGCCGACGTCGAGCACGTCGCCGTGTCGCGGCTCGAAGGGGCGGCGGCGTGAGTCCTCACGTTGCTGGGGCGGAGTGGCAAGTGAGCCAAGCGCGCGGCGCGAAGGGCAGTACATGACGTACGACCAAGCGCCGCGCGCGCAGGATCGCGCAGCCACTCCTACGGAGCCAGCGTTGACGCGAGGCCCGGCTCCGCCGGGCGGGAGCGAAAGGCGGCCAGCGGCGTGAGAGCGGACGGAAGGAAGACGGACGAGTTGCGCCCGCTGGCGTTCGAGCCCGACTATCTCGAGCAGCCGCACGGCTCCGTGCTCGTCACGCAGGGCAAGACGATCGTTCTCTGCACGGCGATGATCCAGGAGGAGGTGCCGCGCTGGCTCCGCAACCAGGGGCGCGGCTGGATCACGGCCGAGTACTCGCTGCTGCCGGCGTCGACCGGCGACCGCGTCGAGCGTGAGGCGTCGCGCGGGAAGCAGCAGGGACGCACGGTGGAGATCCAGCGGCTCATCGGCCGCGCAATGCGTTCAGTCGCGGATTTCCGCGCGCTGGGCGAGCGCACGATGTGGCTCGACTGCGACGTCCTGCAGGCCGACGGCGGCACACGCTGCGCCGCGATCTGCGGCGCGTACGTCGCAGGCCGCCGAGCGCTCGACCGCTTCGGGCTCTCGCGCGCGTTTGCGGACTCGGTCGCCGCAGTCTCGGTCGGCGTCGTCGAAGGCGTGCCGATGCTCGACCTCGACTACTCGGAGGACTCGAACGCGGACACCGACATGAACGTCGTCATGACCGGCGACGGCCGGCTGATCGAAGTGCAGGCGACGGCGGAGAAGGATCCGTTCACGCGGGAGCGGCTCGACGAGCTGCTCGAGCTGGCAACGGCCGGAATCGCCGATATCGGCGAGCGCCAGGCGGAGGCCACAGCTGTCGCCCTTCCTTAGCGCCGTCGCCGCGCTGAGCTGGCCGCACGTGCTGCTGCGACTCGCCGTCGCGGCCGGGCTCGGCGGCGCGATCGGCTTCGAGCGCGAGCTGCGCGAGCGGCAGGCGGGCTTGCGCACGCACCTCGTCGTCTCGCTCGGTGCGGCGCTCTTCACGCTCGTCTCCGCCTACGCCTTCAGGAACTTCGGCAGCAAGGTCGACCCGACTCGGATCGCGGCGCAGATCGTCAGCGGCATCGGCTTCCTCGGCGCGGGCGCGATCATCCGGCAGGGCTTCTCCGTGCGCGGGCTGACGACGGCCGCGACGCTCTGGCTCGTGGCCGCCATCGGGATGGCGTCCGGCGCCGGCTACTACGACGGCGCCTTCATCGCGACGCTCGGCGCGCTCTTCACGCTCGGCCCGCTCCGCATCCTCGCGTACCGCGTCATCCGCCGGTACCGGATCGAGCTCGACCGCCTGCTCGTCGAGATTCCGGCGGGCGGGAGCCCCGCTCCGCTCCTCGAAGCCGTGGAGCGGCAAGGCAGCCGCGTCGTCTCGCTCGAGATCGAGCAGGAGGGCGACCGGCGCTCGGTGGCGATGCTCATCGAGCTGCTTGGCGCGACGGCTCCCGCGATCGTGGCCGGCGTCGCGGAGATCGACGGCGTCCTCGAGGTGCGGTGGACGGAATAAGGGCGACCCTGTGCTCGCGCAACGCGCACAAGGCGCGCGAGCTCGAGCGGTTGCTCCCCGGCTGGACGATCGAGCCGCTCGAGGCGGAAGGATGGCCCGAGGAGACCGGCACGACGTACGTCGAGAACGCACGCGCGAAGGCGCAGTTCGGGCGCGAGGTGCTCGGCGCCAGCCGGTGGCTGATCGGCGAGGACTCGGGGCTCGAGGTGGAGGCGCTCGACGGCCGTCCCGGTATCGAGTCCGCGCGGTATGCGCCGGAGGGCGCGCCCGCGATCGCAAAGCTCCTGGGCGAGCTCGCCGGCGTGCGCGAGCGTGCTGCACGCTACGTCTCCGAGCTCGTGTGTCTGACACCGGAGGGCGACGAAGTGCGCGGCAGCGGGACGCTCGCCGGCCGTATCGCCGAGGAGCCGCTCGGCGCCGAGGGCTTCGGCTACGACCCGGTGTTCGTGCCGGAGGGCGAAGATCGCACCGTGGCCGAGCTCGGCGACGCCTGGAAGGAGCGAAACTCGCATCGCGCCCGCGCGGCGCGCGCGCTGCTCGCAGCGCTCGGCGGGGCGATCGTCCTCGTCGCGGCCGGCTGCGGCGGCATGGACCGTGACACGAAGCAGGTGTTGCACGCGTTCTTCGCCGGCGGCCCGGTCGTTCGCGCGCTCGGCGCGCGCTTCCCGCACAAGCCCGGCACGCTCCCGTGCGTGCTGCATGAGAAGGGCGTGACGCTGCAGGCAACGTGCGCGACCGACATCTCGCTCGTTCAACCCGCGCGCGCAGTCGTGACGCTGACGGAAGCCTGGAACCACGGTGCAAAGGCGCACACGTGGTTCTTCTTCATCCGGCGCGACGGCACGGTGCAGTCAGTGATTCAAGAAGGCGCTCCGGCGCCGCGCCGCTGAGCTGTCCACCAGTTCAGTTCGGCGCCGAGGACGATGACGTTCGCCATCACGTACAGCCAGATGAGCAGGATGGCCGGGCCGCCGAGCACGCGCAGCGTGACGTTCACGTCCGCGAGGCGCACGAAGATCGGCAGCACCTGGAACGACGCCTCGAGCACGATCGCTCCCATGACGGCGCCGGGCAGCACCTCGCGCACGCTGAGCGACGCGTTCGGCAGCAGCCGGTAGACGGCGAGGAGGAACAGGAACACGCCGAGTAGCGACACCGCCACGGAAAGCGCGTACGCGATGACGGCATCGCCGACGAATCCCGGTGCATACCGCTTGAGCACCTCGACGCCGAGCGCGCCCACGACGAGGCTCGAGAACAACGTCACGAGCACGCTCGCCATCAGTGCCGCCGCGACGGTCTTGCCGCGCAGGAACGGACGGTTCGGCCGCCCGTACACGATGTTGAACGCCGACTCGAGCGCGCTGAACAGCGAGAGCGACGACCAGAGCAGGCCGACGCCGCCGATGATGCCGAGCGTCGCGGCGTTGTCCTGCACCCTGCGAACGAGCGTCAGGATGCTCTGCAGCGAGCTGCCGGGGAACGCGCGCTTCAGTTCCCGCACGAGGAAGTCGGACGCGTCTGCGCGGTGCGCGAATCCGAGCAGCGAGAGCGAGAGGAAGATGAGGGGGACGAACGAGAGCAGCGCGAAGTAGGCCACCATGGCGGCCAGATGGGTGCCTCGGTCGGCGAAGAACTTCGCAAAGAGCGCCCGCTTCCTGAGTCGCATCGGCCCAGTTTGGCACCGTGCTAGCCTCGACCACCGATGGACGCGGCCCAGGCACTCGCCGATCTGACCGAGATCTCCTCGCAGGTGGAGGCCGCCGTTCTGTTCGACGAGACGGGCGAGGTGGCCGGCTCGACGCTCCCCGGCGAGCAGGACGCGGCGGCGCTCGCTCGCGCTGCCGGCGAGCTGCTGGCGCGCGCGGCGTCGCTCGGCGACGGCGGCGAGGTCACGCAGGTCGAGGCTTCGACGCCGACCGGCAGCGTGTTCGTCGTTCGCGACGGGTCGCGCCGGATCGCGGCCGTCACCGCCGCGGACCCGACGACCGGCCTCGTCTTCTACGACCTCAAGAGCTGCCTGCGCGACAGTGCACCGGAGGCCAAACCGCGACGCAAGCGCGCGCCGAAGAAGGACGACGATGAGGCGTAAGGCGCTCGGCCTCTTCGGGTTCGGCACCGGGCTCTTCGCGGGCAGCGTCCTCTACCGGCGGACGCTCGCGCGCCGCCGCGAGCGCGTCGACGTCTACTTCGACGACGGATCCATGATCACGTTCGATGACGGCTCGCCCGAGGCGGACACGCTCCTGCCGATCGCGCGCGACGCCCTTTCGGCAGCCAAGCACTCGTGAACGACTCGGAGCTCCGCTCGGCGCTCGTCGAGCACGCGTACCTCGAAGGCGACTTCGTCCTCCGCTCCGGCCGGCGGTCGAAGTACTACCTCGACAAGTACCGCTTCGAGACCCGGCCCGACATCCTCCGGGCGCTGGGAAAGCGGATCACCGCCGAGGTCGAGGCGCACGCGCCGGACGCGACGCGCCTCGCGGCGCCCGAGCTGGGCGCGGTCGCGCTCGCGGCCGCCGCGTCGCTCGAGTCGGGCTTGCCGTTCGTCATCGTGCGCAAGGCGGCGAAGGAGTACGGCACCGGCAACCGCCTCGAAGGACCGTACGAGGAGGGCGAGTGCATGTGCCTCGTAGAGGACGTCGTCACCTCCGGTGGCGCACTCCTCGATTCGGTCGACGCGCTGCGCGACGCGGGCCTGCTCGTGCAGACAGCCGTGTGCGTCGTCGACCGCGAAGAGGGCGGCGCGGACGCTCTCGCACGCCGCGCCGTGCGGCTGCGCCCTATCTTTCGGGCAGGAGAGCTCTTGGCAGAGGCGAAAAGCCCCGCAAAACCGCTTGGTTGAGCGGGACCGGGACCCCTGGTAGGGTCATTTAGGCGCGTAGAACCGATCAACGACAGGAGGAGAGGCACGTGACCAAGCAGGAGTTTGTGAACGAGGTCGCGAGGCGTAGCCAGCTGACGGCGCGCGATGCAGGCAAGGCGGTCGACGCGTTCCTCGAGACGATCACGGACACGCTGAAGAGCGGGGGCGACGTTGCCTTCACCGGTTTCGGCAAGTTCTCGAGCCAGCATCGTGCGGCTCGCACCGGCGTCAATCCCCGGAACCCGACCGAGAAGGTGCATATCCCGGCCGCGCAGGTTCCGAAGTTCTCGGCCGGCAGTGCGCTCAAGGCCGCCGTCAAGGGCGGCAGCGGCAGCTAGTCAGCCCGGGCACGTCTCCTCCGAGGATCTGCGAAGGGCCGCGAAAGCGGCCCTTCGCGCGTTCCGGAGGCAGAAGTACATTGGGAGCCATGGCCCGCGTTGCCGTGACGCACTTCGCAGACCGCATCGCCGAGGCGGTCGAGCGCAAGCGGAGCCAGGTCGTCGTCGGCCTCGATCCGGTTCCCGACCAGCTGCCGGTCGAGCTGCGAGGCGAGACGGTGCTCGGGCGCGAGCACGCTGCGGCCGCGTGCGCGCGCTTCTGCTGCGGCATCATCGACGCGGTCGCCCCCTACGCAGTGGCGGTGAAGCCGCAGTTGGCGTTCTTCGAGGCGCTCGGAGCCGACGGCATGCGCGCGCTCGAGGACGTCTGCGAGTACGCGCGCGCGGCGGAGATGCTCGTGATCGCGGACGCGAAGCGTGGCGACATCGGCTCGACCGCGCGCGCGTACGCGACGGCGTACGTCGAGCCGCGCGGCGATGCGCCGCCGCTCGCCGATGCGGTGACGGTCAATCCGTATCTGGGACGCGATGCGCTCGAGCCGTTCCTCGCCGCGTGCCGCCGTGACGGCGCCGGGCTCTTCTGCCTCGTCAAGACGTCGAATGCGGGCGGCGCCGAGGTCCAGGACGTGCGGCTCTCCGACGGGACGTTGCTGTGGCAGCACGTCGCCGGGCTCGTGGGCGAGTGGGGCGAGGACCTCCTCGGCGAGGGCGGGCTCTCCGCCGTCGGTGCCGTCGTCGGCGCCACGTTCCCGCGCGAGGTGGCGGAGGCCCGCCGCCTGCTCCCGCAGGCCGTCCTGCTGCTTCCGGGCGTGGGCGCCCAGGGAGGGAAGCCCTCCGATCTCGCTCCGGCCTTCACGAGCGGCCCCGCCAGTGCGCTCGTCTCGGCCTCCCGGTCGATCATCTACGCCTCCCGGAACGTGACCGACGACTGGCGCGGGGCGGCAGGTGGCGCGGCTGCGCGGCTCGCGCACGACGTCTGGGCGGCGTCCGCCTGGTGAGGCAGTACGCGGCACCGGCGGCGTCGCTGCTCGCCGTGACCGTGGCGGTGCTCGCCGTCCACTACGGGCTCCAGCAGCATTCGCCGGCTGCTGCGCCGGCGGTGACGCAGACGGTTCCGGCCCGGCCGCGGGTGAAGCGTACGGCCGCCTTCACGCGCGTTTACGTCGTCCAGCGCGGCGACAGCTTCTCCGTCATCGCGGCGAAGACGCACACGAGTGTGGCCCGCCTCGAGCGGCTCAACCCGGCGGTGAGCCCCACTGCTCTGCGCGTCGGCCAGCGGCTCAAGGTGAAGTAGCCTTCCGCCGGCATGCGCCGGGGGTCGCTCGTCCTCGTGCTCGCGCTGGCCTTTGTAGGATCGGCCCGCGCTGCTCCTCCGACCGTGGACGCACGTGCGTACACGGTCGTCAATGCATCGAACGGCACGGTGCTCGCGTCCTCGAATGCGCACGAACAGTTGCCCATCGCGAGCATCACGAAGCTGATGACGGTGATCGTCGCGCTCCAGCACCTGCGGCAGGACGACGACGTGACCGTGACGGCGCAGGCCGCGCGCGTCGGCGAGGAGCGCATCCCGCTGCGTGCGGGGCAGGTGCTGAGCGTGCACGACCTCCTCGAGGGCGCGCTGATCCAGAGCGCGAATGACGCTGCCGACGCGCTCGCGGCCGGCGCGTCCGGCGACGACGTCCCGCTCTTCATCGACTGGATGAACGAGGAGGCGAAAGAGCTCGGCCTGACCGACACGCACTTCGTGCGGCCGGACGGCCTCGACGCGCCCGGGCACGTGTCGAGCGCGCACGACGTTGCCGTGCTCGCGCAGGTGGCGATGCACTCGCCCATCGTCCGCGCGATCGTGCGCAAGCGCAGCGACACGATCGAAGACGGCGCACTCGTACTGCACACGTGGAACGACTTGCTCGGCGTCTTCCCCGGTCTCATCGGCGTGAAGACCGGACACACCGACAAAGCGGGCTGGTGTGAAGTGGCGGCCGCGCGACGTTCCGGATACACGATCTACGCAGTCATCCTCGGGAGCCCGTCGCGGGCGCAGCGCAACTCCGATCTCGACCGCCTGCTCGCGTGGGGCGTGTCGCGCTATCGCACGCTGACGCTCGTGGGACGCGATCCCGTCGCGCGCGTCGCCCTCCCGTACGGGCGCGCGCCGGTGGCGCTCGTCGCGACGCGGCCACTCGTGCGCGTCGTCCCCGCCGGCCGGTCGGTGGTCGAGCGCGTCGTCGTGCTCTCGGCGGTGACCCTCCCCGTCCATCGCGGCCAGCAGCTCGGCCGTATCACGGTCTGGGCCGGCGGCAGCCTCCTCGGATCGCGGCCGCTGCTCGCTGCGCGCTCGGTTTCTCGGCCGGGTATGGGCGGGCGTCTACGCTGGTACGCGACGCGAACCTTGAAAGACCTCTGGGGCCTCATCCCGTGATCGTCACCGTCACCCTCAACGCAGCCGTCGACCGCACGCTCACGGTGCCGAACGTGCAGCTCGGGCACCGTCACCGTGCGAGCGCGAGCTTCACCTCGGCCGGAGGCAAGGGCATCAACGTCGCACGCGCGCTGAAGGCGCTCGAGACGCCGGTGATCGCCACCGGGCTCGCAGGCGGCCGCACGGGCGAGCGGATCGTGGAAGAGCTCGCACTCGAGGCGATCCTCAATGACTTCGTTCGCATCTCCGACGAGTCGCGCACGTCGACCGCCGTCGTCGATCCGACCGGCGGGTCGATGACCGAGATCTACGAGTGGGGCCCTGCGGTGCGGCCCGAGGAGCTGGAGATGCTGCTCGACAAGTTGCGCTACCTGTCGCGCGTCGCGTCGTTCGTCGTCTTCTCCGGCTCGCTGCCGCGCGACGTCGACGACGACTTCTACGCGGAGGCGATCCGCGAGCTCAACCGACGCGGCGTGCCGTCCGTCGTCGACTGCGAGGGCGAGCCGCTGCGCGTCGCCGTCGAGGCCGAGCCGTTCCTCGTCTCGCCGAACCAGCGCGAGGCGGAGAGCCTCGTCGGGCAGGAGTTCTCCGACGACGCAGACTTCCTCATGGCTCTCGACACGATCGCCGACCTCGGCGCGCGGAACGTGATCATCACGCAGGAGACCTCGTGCTTCGCGCTCGTGCGCGAGGAGCGCACCGTTCGCAGGCTGCGCGCGTCGATCGAGCGCATCGAACCGATCGCGCCGGTTGGCGCCGGCGACGTCCTGCTGGCCGGCTTCCTCGCCGCCCGCTTCAACGACCAGCCGGTCGAGGACGCGCTGCGCAGCGCGGTCGGATGCGCCGCCGCGTCCGTGCTCGAGGTGGGCGCGGGCCGGTTCGACCCGCGCGAGGCGAGCCGTCTCGCGGCCGACGTCCAGGTCGAAGAGCTAGCGCCAGTCTCCGCTTGACACGTCGAGGTTCTGCGTGAGGCGCTGCACGTCAGTGCCGTCGATCGCGACCGTGTAGAGGTCGAAGGTCGGCGTGCCCTTCGCCTTCGCCGTGACGAGGAAGCGCGTGCCGTCGGGCGACCAGGCGATGCTCCGGACCTGCGCGAACGGAAGCGCGACCTTCGACCCGTTCACGACGACGGTCGCGCCGACGAGGTATGCGAGGCGGCCGTCTGCCGACCACGCAGGGTCGGTGAGGCCGCCCCCGATCCCAGCAACCCGGTGGCGGGCGGTGCCGTCGGGCAACGCGGTCCACACGGTCGTCGGATTCGTTTCCCCGTTGGCGTAGGCGATTCGCGTCGGTCCCCACGCGAGCGTCCACGCCGGGACGTGGAGGTCCGTCGGCGTCCCGCCGCCGGCGGCGATCAACATCGCGTCGGGCGCCGTGTCGCACCCTGAGTGGACGTACATGATCTGCGTCCCGTCCGGCGACCAGCTCGCGGGACCGTCGAACGTGCAGTCGGGCGGCGACGTCAACGTCGTCGCCGCTGAACCGTCGACACGGATCGTGCGGAGCGATTCCGGGCAGCCCTTGCAGCTCAGCCCCGTGTACGGCGATTCGCCGAACGCGACGCGCGTCCCGTCAGGGGAGATGCTTGGCGCCAGCTGATTCGCCTGCACGTTCGTGATGCGCAGCAGCCCGGTGCCGTCCGGCGAGACGGAATAGAGATTGTCGAACGGCTCCGCGCAGTAGCTCTGGTACACGATCGACCGGGTGTGGGGGACGAGCTGCATGGATGCAATCGCCGCCCCCGGGCCACCATCGTCATCGCAGCCGATGACGTGCGCATAGATGTGCGTGCCGTCCCGGACGGCGAACGTCGTCCCCGTCGCGACAGTGTTGAGCCCGAGCGAGGTCGGTGCGCTTCCGAAGACGACGCCCGTGGGCGTCCAGATCGGCTCCGCGTCGAGGGTGGCGACGACCTCGGAGGAGACGAGACGACCCGCGCTCGTGTGGACCTCGGCGCGATGACCCTTGATCGACGCGAGCTTCGTTCCGTCGGGAGACCACGCTGCGGCCGTCGCCGCGACGGAGAACCGCTGCTTGCCGTTCTCGCCGACGACGTGGACTCGACCGTCGTACGCTCCCGTGGCGAAGAGCCCAGTGGCGGACCAGCCGACCGGGCTGCCTCCGCTCGAGATGCTCCACGCGTGCCTTCCCGCCGGTGTGAACGCGTCGACGCCGCCGCCGTTCGTCTGCACGGTGACGAGCCGGCCGTCCGGCGACCAGGTAGGCCCGCCGAGCCCTTTCGCGTGGCCGAGTGCGCGCGGCGCCGCTCCAATCCCGGTGAGCCAGAGCGTCTGCGGAAAGTTGATCCCGCCCGTTGTGTAGGCGAGCGTCCGGCTGTCCGGCGACCAGGCCAGCTCGACGTAGTACTCGGACGGGAAGCCCTTCGCCTGCAGGCGGCGTAGAGCGTGACCGTCGACGCCGATCGTCCAAAGGCTGCCTCCGTATCGATCGCTCAC
>Ga0208219_1000545_pt1 | contig 13516 bp, 9 predicted proteins | sample NGESurshal072012_7_FD_184469 | JGI IMG/M metagenome (GOLD analysis project Ga0208219, IMG submission 184469) | Arctic peat soil microbial communities from Barrow, Alaska - NGEE Surface sample 53-2 shallow-072012 (SPAdes) | ecosystem: Environmental > Terrestrial > Soil > Wetlands > Peat ...
ATCACCCACCCGGCGGGTCGCTACGCCCCCTACGACACCTACTCATCGACCGCACAGATGTGGGGAACGCACCCGACGATGGCCACCCCGCCCCAACCGCTCTTCGGCTATTCGGCCACCCCACCGGCCGGGACACCGGTGGCCAGCGTGAACATCAATTTCTCGAGTACCTCGAACGTGACCTGGACCTACAACCCGACCACCAGCCAGTTCGAGCGCTTCTACAACGGGACGACTCCCGACACGCTGGCCGACGGGACACAAAACGCCGCGGCCAACGTCGTGGTCCAATACGTCCACATCAGTTACGGGCCCTGGCTCGAGAACAGCGAAGGCGGGCTCGAGGTACAGGCCGATCTCTACCCCGACGCCAGCGGCCAGGCCCAGGTCTTCCGCAACGGCGTCGAGATCACGGGCACGTGGCAGCGCTCCGCACTGGGCTCACCCACCCAATTCCTCACCGCGGCCGGTACGCCGATCACCCTGCAGCCCGGACAGACATGGGTCGAGCTGGTACCCGACACGATCGCGACCGCCGTCACTCCCTGACCGGCCCTGACGCGAAGCGCTCCGGACTGATCACCCGAGGGGGCCCCGAGGGGGAGCGGGGTCAATCCGGAGCTACTTCGATGCTGCGAGAGGGTGGCCCAGGTGGTGGCAACATCTGAACCACGGGGGAAGACCTATTTGTCCAACATGATCGGAAGATCATCGGCGTCGACATCCATGCCCTCGGCGGAGACCTCGTCCGCGACCTTGGGGGCCAGAGCCTGACGGACCCGGTCATCGACTTCGGCCATGAGCTGTGGGTTCTCCGTGAGGAAGACCTTGACGTTCTCCCGGCCTTGCCCGAGTTGCTCACCCTCATAGGTGAACCAGGCGCCGGACTTCTTGATGAAGCCCAGTTCGACCGCCACGTCCAGCAGGGAGCCCTCGCGACTGATGCCCTTGCCGTACATGATGTCGAATTCGGCTTGCTTGAACGGTGCGGAACACTTGTTCTTGACCACCTTGACCCGGGTCCGGTTGCCGATCACATCGGCTCCGTCCTTTATCTGCTCAATGCGCCGGATATCGAGGCGGACGGAGGAGTAGAACTTCAGGGCGCGCCCGCCGGATGTGACTTCGGGCGAGCCGTACATCACGCCGATCTTCTCCCGCAGTTGGTTGATGAAGATGGCGATCGTGCTCGACTTGGACAGCGTCCCCGTCAGCTTGCGCAGGGCCTGGGACATGAGGCGGGCCTGCAGGCCGGGGTGCGAGTCGCCCATCTCCCCCTCGATCTCGGCACGCGGGGTCAGGGCGGCCACCGAGTCGATCACCAGGATGTCGAGCGCACCCGAGCGGATGAGCATGTCGGCGATCTCCAGGGCCTGCTCGCCGGTGTCGGGCTGGGAGATGAGGAGGTCGTCCACATTCACCCCGATGGCGCCGGCGTACACCGGGTCCATGGCGTGTTCGGCATCGATATAGGCGCAAATCCCACCGTTGCGCTGCGCCTCGGCCACCGCGTGCATGGCCAGGGTCGACTTCCCCGAGGATTCCGGTCCGTAGATCTCCACGATGCGCCCCCGGGGCAGGCCGCCGATGCCCAAGGCCAGGTCGAGCGAGAGCGCTCCGGTGGGGATGGACTCGATGTTCATGCTCATGTTGTCGCCCATCCGCATGACCGAGCCCTTGCCGAACTGCTTCTCAATCTGGCCCAGTGCTGCGTCCAGTGCCTTATCCCGATCCTCGGCCATGTCTCTCCTCGTTGTTTCGTGCGGCAATCTGTCGTGTGGTGACCCTACGGGCGGGGTGTGACAACGGCCCGGCCGCCTCTGCTTCTGTGCCTCGTCGCCAATAGTAACGAACATGTGTTCGCTCCGCGGGGATCCCCGCCCACTACAAACGGTCGCCCCGGATTACCTGGACACACGGGATTTCCATACCCGGCGCGGCCCTCGAGCATCCCATTCGAGCGGCTCGATCCGGACCGGGCCCGGCCCGGGTTTCCGGGCCCTTCGGGGCCGCGCGGGTGGGCGGCATGCCGGGATGGCGGCCCGCTTCGGGACACGTCTCGGTCACCATCAATCGAAGAGCGGACACATCCGGCGAACCGGTTCTAAGGGGCATCTCGGCGCGCCGTCGAGCGCTGGCGACCGTGCTCGCACCGACCCTCGCTCGCCACGAATGCGTGTGATGCTGGATGGGTGCGAACCACGAAGGCCCTCGGCGTGACCGGCATGGTGGCGGCGGGTGCGCTGGCCGCCGTCCTCCTCGGGGCCACCGGGGCTGGAGCCGCGCCCGACGCCGGCACGTTGTACCGCCAGGCCATGGCCACCACCCAAGCGTGGTCGGTGCATTACACATCGTCGGGCACCGTCTCGAAGGTCTCCAATTCACAAAGCGGAGATGCCGGTCCGGCGTCGGGCACCCAACAGGTGCTGATTCAGACCGGGGCGACGTCCGACGAGGCGTCGCTGGTCGTCATCGGCCAGATCACCTACGCCAAGGCGAACGCCGCCGGCCTGAAGGATCTGATGGGCCTGTCGGCGACGCAGGCGGCGGCCGACGCGAACCAGTGGATCCTGTTCTCCACGGCGAACGCGGCCTTTTCTCAGATCGTGGCCGGCATCCGCTCGCACGATGTGGCCGAGGAGATCGCCCTCAAGGGTCCGTTCACGCTTGGGGCCTCGCGCCAGCTCGACGGTTACGAGGTCGATGCCATCCGGGGCACACTCGAGGTGCAGGGTTCCAAGCCGGCGCGGGCCGTCTTGTACGTACGAGCATCGGGTCGCCCCCTTCCCGTCGAAGAGGACACAGTCGGGGCACAGGGTCAGCCGAACGGAGAAGATCACATCGTCTTCTCCCAATGGGGCGAGCAGGTACGACCGAAGGCACCCGACGCCACCATCACCCTGGGGCCGGTGAGCGCCACCTGATCCGAAGGCATCGGGGCGACGTCCGTGTGGCCAGCTTTCCTGTCAGGATGATGGTCGTTTCGCATCCGCGCCCGCGGCTGCAGAAGGGAACCCCATGCGCCGTTTTCCCGTGATCGTTGGCGCGGTCACATGCACCCTTGCCACAACCGCCGGAGCATTGGCGGCGTCGCCGGGAGTGTCGGGAGCCGCCGGCAACGCGCAGGCCACGTACAAGGCCGCACTGGCCTATGCGGCAACGCAGAATGTGCACTACGTGTCCAAAGCAACGCAGGGCGCGGCCGTCCTCAGCGTCACCGGCGACACCAGTCCCACCGCGGGGACGCAGTCATTGATCGTCAAAAGCACCGCGGCAACGGAGACCCTCACGACCGCGCTCATCGGAAAGACCGGATATGTGCGGGGAAATGGTGCCGGCTTGGCCCACATTCTCGGACTCACCGCGGCCGAGGCCACGACCTACACCAACAAGTGGTTGTCCTTCCCGACCGGGAACCAGCAATTGGACGCGTTGGTCAGCGGCCTCCGCAACAAGGATGTCGCCGCCGAGCTCAAGATGTCCGGACCCTTTTCGTTCGGCCCCGCCACAACAATCGGCGGACAGGCGGCCCAGGCGGTCAAGGGATTCATCAGCGACAGCACCGGCAAGAAGGTCGCCACCACGCTCTACGTTCAGACCGGCAGCACGCCACGCCCCCTGCAGGAAGTGACCACCTCGACCCCGGGGAAGACGAGTGTCGCCGGGTCAGTGACCTTTTCGAACTGGGGACAGCAAACGCACGTGTCCAAGCCCTCACACGCCGTCTCCCTTCTCTCCCTCGCTCCGGCCGGTTGATCGCTCGCCGATCATCCTGCCTGCGCTAGCTCCGAGCGATGACGCGGCCGACGGAGCTCCTCGTGGAGCGTGACCTGGGAGAACAGACCCTCCACCATCCTGGCCAGGAGAAATCCTCCTGACCTGAGATTTTGGTGGGAAGGGTGATTGTCCGTTCCTTGATCACGGCGGACCTCAGACTGCCGCGGGCGCCTTCAGCGCCACTCGACGCCCAGGGCAGCTGTCTGGCTCGGAACCCATGAAGTCCCCCGGTCTGCGACGGTCGTACCTCCATGGACCGTGCAAGAGTGTCCAGCCCAGTGACGTCAGAGGACCATTTGTGCAAGGGGCAGCTGAGACGGCCCCCCCCCCGCTCTTGCGTCACCCCCAATTTCTATATAAAATATTCAATCGCAAGTTTCGGGGGGTACCACCAGCTGGCGAAGGTCCGGTTTTGTGCATCTTCTCTCGGCTCGCGTCTGCAGCCCGATCCCCGATTCTGTCGGGGTGCTGATTGAATGACCCGTTCGCGAACTGCTCCTGGGAGGGTATGGGGATGATCTGCAAAGGACTAGCCGAGCTTCGAAAGTCGGCGCTGCCGCTGGCAATGGCGACCTTGATGGTCGCAGGGACGTACGTCGCACTCACGTCGACGACCGCTGCCGCGGCGACGTCAGGCAGTCGCACGTTGTCGTCGAGCGCGACCCCCAACGGAGTCTGGCCCGGGGTCGGCAAGATCTGCGAACCCGGACCCGGCGGTGCCTCCTCGGTCCGCGGTGTGAGCCCGAAGACCATCAACATCGCCGTGTTCAACGACGCGGCCAACACCATTGAGCCGGGACTCGAGGCCGAGTTCCCCCAGCAGGCCACCGCCTTCGCGGCATGGTGCAACGCCTCGGGCGGCATCAACGGACGGAAGATCGTGATCGACAACCGCGACGCCGCGCTGTTCAACGCCGCGCAACAGGCGACAGCGGCCTGCCAGAGCGACTTCATGGCGGTCGGCGGCGGCATGGCCCTCGACCAGCCATCCGTCCCCATCCGTGAGAAGTGCGGGCTGGGACAGATCACCGGTTATGTCGTCTCGAACGCTTCCGATCTGGCCACCCTGCAAGTCGATCCGAGCGGTATCAACACAGACTCGGTCACCTCAGGATGGTTCGCGGCGCTGGCGAAGGCCTACCCGAAGGCGGTCAAGGAGGCCGGCATGGGTGGGCAAAACAACCCCTCCATCCTCCAGCCCGAAACGAAGTACGAATTCGGCGCCGAAGCGCAGGGTTGGAAAGTCGTGGACTTCCCTGAGCCCCCGGTCACGGTGGAAAACTGGGCGCCCTACGTCGAGGACTACCAGAGCAAGGGGGTCCAGGCCCTGTGGCCGGCCGACACCGGCAACTTCGTTCCCTTCGCCCAGGCGATGACGACTGCCGGCTACCACCCCGCCTTCGTCGCGCTGGGGACACAGTTCGCCGACGCCCAGACGCAGCAAGCCGTGGTCGACAACCCCAGTCTGCCCCCGGTCTACGTCGAGACGTCGTGGTGGCCACTCTCGATGGCGTCGCAGAACCCCTCGACCGAGCAGCTCGTCAACGTCATGCACACCTACGCCAAGGGCGACACTGTCGACTTCGACAGCGAGGAGGGGGCCGAGGCGTGGCTCCTGTGGGCCAAGTCGGCCTCGGCCTGTGGCGCCAGCCTCACGGTGATGTGCGTACTGAACCACGCAGCAGCCGTGACGAACTGGGACGCCGGAGGCATTCAGGCGCCGATTGCAAGCTTGACGCTCTCCAACGAGAACCCCCAGCCCTCGCCGTGCTTCGTCCTCATGAAGGGCGGAGCGAAGGGGTGGATCTACGACAAGGCGATCACCCAGCCCACGCAGTCCATCTGGAACTGCAACCCCAAGAACGTCGTCCACCTGACCTCGCAACAGCAGCAACAAATAAACTCCTTGTGAGCATGGGTTCGTCCGGGCGCGGGGGCGGGTGCAACCTGCATAGTCTTGCCCCGTCGGGCGACTGACCATTCTGTCGGGGGACGGCTGTGCATGAATTCATCATCTTCACCATCGGCGGCCTGGCGGCGGCGGGTATCTACGCGATAACGGCGAGCGGCCTCACCCTCACATACACGACGACCGGGATCTTCAATTGGGCGCACGGCGCCATCGGGATGGTCTGCGCCTTCGCCTATTGGCAGATGAGCATCGGCTGGGGCTGGCCGACGCTCGTCTCGATTCTCGTCTGCCTCTTCGTGCTGGCGCCTGCCATCGGCATCGTGATCGAAGCGGCGGTGATGCGCCGGCTCGAAGGTGTCTCGGAGGCATCCAAACTGGTCGTCACGCTCTCCATCGCGCTCATGCTCTTGGGCGTCGCGCAATGGATCTGGAGCCCCACGACCTATCGGGCACTGCCCCCGCTCTTCCACAACGACACCTTGGTCCTCGGGTCGATCAGGATCTCCTATAACGACGTGACCGTCCTGATCCTGGCCCTGGTCGTCGCCATCGGGCTGCGCCTGTTCCTCTATCGCACCCGGATGGGCGTCACCATGCGGGCCAGCGTCGACGACCGGACGCTCACCTCGCTCAACGGGTCGAGTGCTAATACGAATGCCCGCAACGCCTGGATCATCGGCTCCATGCTGGCTGCATTGGCGGGGATCCTCGTCGCGCCCACCCTCACCCTGTCGGCCTCCGCGCTGACGCTGCTCATCGTCAACGCGTATGCGGCGTCGGTTATCGGGCGCCTGCGCTCCATTCCGATGACCTTCGTGGGTGCGATCATCTTGGGCCTCTCCATCGCGTACTCGGTGGCCTACCTGCCCCAGAACCCCTACATCCAAGGGTTCGAGAACGCGGTGCCTGCGATCATCCTCTTCATTGCCCTCCTGGTCCTGCCCCAGTCGCGCCTGCGCGGGCACCGGCAGCTTCGGAGCCGCGAGCTCGCCTTCCGCCCCACGTGGAACGGCACCGGCCTGTTCTGCGCCGGCACGATCATCGTCGCGGTCTTCTTGGCCACCACCGTCGGCAAAGCCGACATGTTCAGCCTCAATCGCATGTGGGGGCTGGCCATCGTCGGGCTCTCGGTCATCCCCATCGTCGGATACGCGGGCCGCCTGTCGTTGTGCCAGATGACCTTCGCCGGCATCGGCGCCACGATGGTCGGGCATCTGGGAGCCCGGGGAAATCCCCTCTCCCTACTGGCTGCAGCCGGGGTGTGCGCAGTGATTGGCGTCATCGTCGCCATCCCTGCCTTGCGACTCTCGGGCATCTACTTCGCACTGGCCACCGCGGCATTCGCCATCACCATGGACAACTGGGTGTTTGCGCTCCCGTCCTTCAACCTCTTCGGGCATCCCTACGCGCCCTTCGGCTCGGGGTCGCTCGTCTTCGCTCCCTTCCGCATCGGTTCGCTTGCGCTCAATTCTGAGAAGTCACAGTTCATCGCCGGGTCGGTCGCCCTCGTGATCCTGGTCGTGCTTGTCGTCGTCCTGCGGCGATCGGAGTTCGGGCAACGCCTCCTGGCCATGAAGGACAGTCCCGCCGCGTGTGCAACGCTGGGCATGAACGGCCGGGCGTCGCTCATCGGAGTGTTCGCCTTCTCGGCCGCCCTGGCCGGGGTTGGGGGCGGCATCTACGGCATGGAGCTCGGCAGCGCGGCGGCCGACGTCTTCCAGTTCTTCAGCGGGCTCTCCGTGCTCTTGGTGATGGTCATCTTTGGGATCACCTCGTTCGGTGCGGCGGGGTTGAACGGCCTGTACCAGGGATCGCCCTTCTTCACCAATTTCTTCCCTTCACTCACCCAATTGCCGCTGGTCCTCGTCGGTCTCGGCGGCGTCGGCGTGGGGACCACCCCCAATGGGACCGTCCCGGGCAGCATCCGCCCGGTCTATCTCTCGGTGCTGCGGCGCCGCTGGCTGTTGGCCCTGATGGTGGCGGTGGTCGGGGTTGCCTGGGCGCTCCGTCTCAGCGGGGCGATCGGCAACTGGACTATGGCCATCATCATGATGGTCGATCTCGCGCTGTTCCCGGTCCCGGCCTACATCGCCGACTACCGGGCTAGGATCGCGCCGCCCGCATTCGGCCTTCCCGAGCGCCGGTCGAAGGAAAAGAGGGACGCCTGGTTCGCCGAGGCGGTGTCCGACGAAGGACCTGTCGTCTCGGCCGACCCGCTCACCGCGCTGTCGGGGACCGGAGGCACCAGTGGGACTTGAAATCCAAGAGGTCTCGGTTCGCTTCGGGGGCTTGGCCGCGCTGTCCGAGGTGTCGCTCAACGCCGCTGAGGGTGCGATCACCGGATTGATCGGGCCGAACGGAGCCGGCAAGACGACCCTGTTCAACGTGGTAACGGGGATGCAGCGCCCCAATGCGGGGACCGTGCACCTCGACGGTCGGGATGTGGGCGGGCTCTCGTCCTACCGCCGGGCCCGGCTCGGGCTCGGGCGCACGTTCCAACGCCTGGAGCTCTTCGGGACCCTGACCGTCGCCGAGAACATCGGGGTCGCCGCATCCATCGGGCAGCGAGGGGTGGTGAAGGCGAGGTCGAGAGCAATTCATGAAATCCGCGAGGAGATACTGGGCCGGGTGGGACTGACGTCCGTGGCCAACGAACGGGCCGACACCTTGCCGACGGGGACCGGTCGCCTCGTCGAGCTGGCGCGCGCCCTTGCCACCAGGCCCAAGGTCCTCCTCCTCGACGAACCGGCGGCGGGCCAGGACACCGACGAAACCGAGCGCTTCTCGGACATTCTGCGCGATCTGGCGAGCGATGGCCTCGCCATTCTGCTGGTCGAACACGACATGGAACTGGTCATGAACGTCTGCCATACCGTCGTAGTACTCGATTATGGCCGCATCATCTGCACCGGCACGCCAGCGGAGGTCCGGGCCGACCCCGAGGTCCAGGCCGCGTATCTCGGCACAGTATCGGCAGCCGTGGCCGATGCCTGAACCCCTCTTGGAGTTCCGGGGAGTACGGGCGGCCTACGAGGAGGTCGAGGTGATCCACGGGATCGACGCGACGTTCGAAGAGGGCGTCGTGACCGCTGTCCTCGGGGCAAATGGTGCCGGCAAGTCAACCCTCCTCGCCCTGGCGGCCGGCATCATGGGGCCGAGCGAGGGTGAGGTCCGCTTCGCCGGTGAAAAGGTACGCGTGGGATCGACGTCTTCGTTGGCCCGCCGGGGGCTCTGCCTTATTCCCGAGGGCCGCGGCGTGTTCCCGAACCTGACCGTGCGGGAGAACCTCTGGGTCATGACGCACAGCGGTTCGGGGCGACGACACGTCGAGCGTTGCGCGTTCGAACGGTTCCCGCGCCTGGCGGATCGCGGTGACCAGCCGGCCGGCACGCTGTCGGGCGGCGAGCAGCAGATGCTGGCGCTTGCCCGCGCCGTGGCGACGAGCCCGCGGTTGCTCATGCTGGACGAGCTCTCGATGGGGCTTGCGCCCATCATCGTCGACGAGCTCTACAGCCATGTCGTGCGCCTGGTGGCGGAGGGCATCACGGTTGTGGTGGTGGAGCAATTCGCACGCACCGCCCTGTCGGTTGCCACCTCGGCCATCGTGATGGCGAACGGACGGATCGTCCAGACCGGGGCGGCAAGCGACGTGGAGTCGGTGCTTCACTCGGCGTATCTGGGACCCGTTCAACCCGCTGGCTCGGGTTCGCTCGCGCACAACGGGACGTCAGATCACATCGACACCGGCACGGGTGCACATTAGGAAACCCCGGGTCTCGAGGGACGGCATTCACTGAAGAAAGCGCCTCCCTATCGTCCGGTCCACAGTGACGAACGGCCCCCAGTGTCGCTCAAACGTGTCCGGGCTCAAGGCAACGGGTGCATCGAGCAACTGTTTCCGGCGAGGGGTGATAGCGCCGCCCACGACATCCGTGGAGGCCGCCCCGCCACCGAAAGATGCGGTTTCGATCGCTGCGAGCAGCGGCTTGAAAGCTGACGGTCGTTCGGTATCGACCTCGTGGGGTCCACTATCCGTCAGTTATTTAGAAGGAACGAGATCGAGAGGATTTCGTCTCCGATGGAATCAAAGAGCTGGCGTTGTTGACGGCGATGGAGCAGGGATGGGCCGAACCGTCACAACGCCGCGTCGGTCTCCCGTAGCGCGCTCGATCCACAGGGGCCGGCCGGCGATCCAGCGGGAAGCATGCCGCCTGGTCTCAGTAGATCGCGAAACGGATCACCGAGAGGAACCCGAAGTGAGCGAGTACACGGCAAAGGGGATCAGAGTTCGCGTCCGGAAGTAGCGAGGCAAAAAGATGATGGCGAGAGCGAACTGGCCGCGGCCGCCAGCCTCCCCACGATCACTTGGGCCCGGACGCCGTTGCCCAACGTCCCCAGGAGATCGGGGGATTTTGAGCACACCAGCCGCAAGGATCTCCGGCGTCGAGAGATGGAAGGAAAACCGAAAGGCACGCTGGCCACGGTCCGGGACACCACGTCCGAGGTCGCGCTCGTCCGCTTCGTGGCCTTCGATCGGCTCACCCTGGCGTGTTACGAGCCGCTCCTCTGATCCGGAGTTCCGATCGGGCGGCGGTGCCGGCACCGGAGGCCGAGCGGTTCGGGCCGCAGGGGGAACGGCCCGAACCGCTCAGCTCGAGGTGGTCGGTTGGGTGAGGTTGTACAGCGTGGTGCCGTCCACCGTCTGGGCCGTAAAGTGACTCTCGACCCACGTTGAGATCTGCGAAGCCACGTCGCTAGTACCGCCGCTAGTACCGCCGAAGCCGCCCGCGCCAAGACCTCGGCCGCCACTGATGTAGTAGTGGATTCTGCCCTCCGCCACGTACTTCTCGAACTGGGCCAGCGAGGGCGCCGGGTCGGTGCCGTTGAAGCCTCCGATGGCCATCACAGGATCGTCGCTGGCCAACTGGTAGCCAGCGGCCGAGTTGGAATTGGTGGTGGCGGCCACCCACGAATAGCTGCCGGCACCGGCTTGGAGAAGCTTGGTGACGGCCGAGCCGGGCGTACTCGAGCCCAGGATCCCGCTGGCACCCCCGACGCCGCCGCCGAAGGTGCCGCCCCGCCCGCCAGGAAAGGCCGGCGGCGTGAAGCCGCCGCCGGTCCCTCGTCCGGGGCCGAAGCCGCCCGGAGGGGTGAATCCTCCACCCGTCCGGCCGCCTCTGGTGCCACCGGGGAAGCCTCCTGGGATCCCACCGAGGCGGCGAAATCCGCCGCCGCGGAATCCGCCGCCGGGAGCGCCGAAGCCTCCGGCCGCCGAAGGGGTCACCGTCGGAATGGCGCCGCTGTGCGGCGTGGCCGCAGTGGCGATGGTGGAGAACAGCGGTGCGGCCAGGGCGGCGCCGAATCCGAGGATCGCCACCAGGCCGACGGCCAATTTGGGCATCCGGCGCAGCCACGGGAGGGCGAGGATGGCCAGGGCACCGAGAGCGCCGGCCACCGCCACAACGACGCGGAGCCAGGGGAACCAGGCCTGAGTGCGATCCAACAGCACAACGGCCCAGATCGTGGTGACCACCAGGGCCGCCGCCAGGGCCGATCGACCCACCCACGAGGCGCGGCGTTGCCACAGCGACATGGTGCCCATGCCGACCAGGGCGCCCAACGGTGGCGCCAGGGCGACCGCGTAGTAGGGGTGGATGATGCCTTGGGCCAAGCTGATGGTCAGCCCTATGCCGGCCAGGCAGCCACCCCAGAGCAGGAAGGCGGCCCGTTCGTGGTCGGTGCGCTTGGCCCGCCACGTGAGAAGCAACACAACGGCGCCCATGAGGAGAGCCCCGGGAAGCAGCCAGGACATCATGTTGCCGAATTGCGGGTTGAAGAGACGGGTGAGACCGGTGGGGCCCCACATGCTGCCCGCTTGGGTCGAGCCCCCCACGTGTCCGGCCTCGTTCCCGGTCAATCGGCCGAATCCGTTGTAGCCGAAGATGAGATTGAGGATGCTGTTGTTCTGTGAGCCGCCCACGTAGGGGCGGTCAGCTGCCGGCGTGAGGGCCACTGCGGCGACCCACCATCCGGCCGCCGCCAACGTGGTCACGCCGAGGACGATGACCTGCCAGGCCCGGCGCCGGAAGGGGGTGGGGGCGGCAAGCAGGTACACGATGCCCAACGCAGGGAGAATGAGAAAGGCCTGCATCATCTTGGTGAGGAACCCGAAACCCACCAACGTGCCGGCGAGCACCAGCCACCTGGTCTGGGCCGCCTCGAGAGCCCGAACCATGGCGTAGATGGCGCCGGTGAGGAGGAGGGCCAGCAGCGCATCGGGGTTGTTGAAGCGGAACATGAGGGCGGCCACCGGCGTCAGGGCCACCACGGCGCCCCCCAGCAGGGCGGCGTTGGCCGAGAACCAGCGCCGGACGGTCAGGTAAACCAGACCGACGGTGGCCACTCCTTCGAGGGCTTGGGGAACCAGCATGCTCCACGAGTTGAAGCCGAAGATCCGGCCCGAGATCTCCATCACCCACAACGAGGCCGGTGGCTTGTCGACGGTGATGAAATTGGACGAGTCCGAGGAGCCGAAGAAGAAGGCCTTCCAGCTCTTGGTGCCCGCCTGGACGGCCGCCGAATAGAAGGAGTTGGCGTACCCGCTGGCACCGAGGTCCCACAGGTAGAGCACGGCGGTCAAGCTCAACAGGGTCAGGAGAGCGGGGCGGACCCAGGCCGGGTCCTGCTCGCGGCCACGAACCAGGCGGACCAGGCGTCCCCGGGTCGGCATGGAATCCGCTGGGGCCGCCCCCGCATCGAAGGGGCCGGCACCGGTGCCGGTTCCGCTGGGCTCTTGCTGCTCGTCGACACCGTCCCCGGGAGATGCCGGGATAAGCGTGGTCATGAGGAAGCCTCCAGGGAATGATCGGACGAGAGGGCAGTGGGTCGGAAGATCCAAGCCCGCAGGACGGCGAAGCGGAGCACCGCGGCCACGGCGTTGGCTGCGGTCACGGCCAGGAGGTCCCAGCCCAGCGAGGAACCGACCAGTGCCTGCACCGCGAAGAGACCCAAGGTGGTCAGGGCCAGACTGAGGAGGAAGAGGCCGGCCCCCACGGCGACCAAGCGGCCCCGATGAGCCTTTCCGTGCATGCTGCGGGCCAGTTCCCTATGCACAGCGAGGTTGAAGATGGTGCAGATGGCCAAGGCGAGCGCGTTGGCCCCGAGAGCACCGGCGAGGGGGCGCCAGGCCACGAAGAGGAAAAGGTACCCGAGGGTGCTGATGGCGCCCACACCGGCAAAGCGGAGCAGTTGGTCGGCCGCCACCTGATCGACGGGCGACCGCGGGCGAGCGGGCGTGCCCCGGGCCAGCCGCCGGGCCTGGCCATGGGAGATACGCCACACGCCGCGCAGGTCGCTCATGGCGGTGGGCAGGATCTGGACGCGGGAGTCCGGATCATCGACCCAGTCCACCGGCACCTCGCTCATACGCAGTCCGAGCCGCTCGGCCGTGATGAGGAGCTCGGTATCGAAGAACCACTCATCGTCCTCGACCAAGGGGAGGATTTGCAGGGCGGCCTCTCGCCGCAGCGCCTTGAAGCCACACTGGGCGTCACTGAATCGACCACGCAAGGACAGCTTGAGGAGCAGGTTGTAGGCGCGCGAGATGAGCTCGCGCTTGGGACCACGGATCACGTGGGAGCCGCGGGCCAGGCGGGTGCCCGCAGCGACATCTCGATGCCCCGAGAGGAGCGGGGCCACCAGCGGCACCAGGGCGGTGAGCGAGGTGGACAAGTCGACGTCCATGTAGGCCACCACCGGCGCCGTGCTGGTTGACCAGGCGGTGCGCAGGGCGTGGCCCCGTCCCTTCCGGGGCAGGTGCAGGGTCGC
>Ga0208219_1000546_pt1 | contig 13506 bp, 10 predicted proteins | sample NGESurshal072012_7_FD_184469 | JGI IMG/M metagenome (GOLD analysis project Ga0208219, IMG submission 184469) | Arctic peat soil microbial communities from Barrow, Alaska - NGEE Surface sample 53-2 shallow-072012 (SPAdes) | ecosystem: Environmental > Terrestrial > Soil > Wetlands > Peat ...
CCACGCTGGTGGACGTCCTGGTGGTGTTCCTGTTCACCAAGCCGATGGTCACGCTGCTGGCCCGGACCAAGTTCTTCGGCCAGGGCCACAAGCTGTCCGGCCTCGATCCGGCCCGGCTTGGCGCCCGTTCTCCTTGGCGAGGGTCCCGCAGGCCAACGGCCCGGCCCGCAACCGGCGGAGCCGCTAGCGCGACGTCCGCCACCCCGGCCCGGACCAACCCGAAGGAGGCCTGATGTCCCGGCTCGGGAGTATCGGCGGGCGGCTGTACCGCGGCGAGGTCTCGGTCGACTTCGTCGGCCACCGGAAGATGTTCTACATCATCTCCGGCTGCATCCTGGTGATCAGCATCGCGGCCGTGCTCTTCCGCGGCCTGGACACCAGCGTGGACTTCAAGGGCGGGTCGGTCTTCCAGTTCTCGTCGTCCGGGGCCACCGCCACGCGAATCGAGTCCGTAGTCACGGCCATCGACCCCGGAGCCAGTCCGACCGCGACGAAGACAAATCCGCCGGGGAAGCCGCCGCTGTGGTCGGTTCAGACCGCCCAGACCAGCTTCGCGCAGGGGTCCAAGATCCAGGACGCTATCGCCAAGGTCTTCAAGATTCCCGGCGGGGAGGCGGCGGTCAGCCGGAGCTTTGTCGGTCCGACCTGGGGCAGCCAGATCAAGGACAAGGCGCTCGAAGGCCTGATTGCCTTCCTGATCGTGATCGTGATCTACCTGTCGATAGCGTTTGAGTGGCGAATGGCCAGCGCCGCGCTGGTCGCCCTGGCGCACGACATCGTGATCACCATCGGCGTATACGCGCTCACCGGCTTCCAGGTCAGCCCGGCCACGGTCATCGGCCTGCTGACCATCCTGGGTTACTCGCTGTACGACACCGTCGTGGTCTTCGACAAGGTCCGGGAGAATACCGCGGGCCTGATCGGCACCCGCAAGTCGACCTACAGCCAGGCCGCTAACCTCGCGCTGAACCAGACCCTGGTCAGATCCATCAACACCTCGCTGATCGCTCTGCTGCCCGTCGCGTCCATCCTGGTGGTCAGCGTGTTCCTGCTCGGCAACGGTGAGCTCAAGAACCTGTCGCTCGTGCTGTTCGTCGGCATGCTGTCGGGTACCTACTCCTCGATCTGCATCGCCACGCCGGTCCTCACCGACCTCAAGGAACGTGAGCCCCAGTACAAGCAGCTGGCCCGGCAGGTTGCCCTCCGGGCGGCCGGCGGCCGCAGCAAGCTGCGCAAGGCCAAGGCGGCCACCGGCGCGGCTGGCGCCTCCGCCGGCGGCCCCGCTGGTGGCGGCGGTGCGGCCGTGCTGGAGGCCCAGGACGACGGCGGCGCGGACGGCGCTGACCTGAACGAGGCTGGCACGCCGGACGCCGACGTGCCGCCCTCGGGCACCGCAACGGACGAGCCGGTCCCGGCCGGCCGCACGGCTGCGGCCGGTTCGGCGCGCGGGGCCGCCGCCCGGCCAGGACCACGGCAGCAGCCCCGGCGCAACACCGGCGCCAAGCGCCGGCCCGCCGGCAAGAAGAAGCGGCGGTAGGTACGCAGGTGTCCAGCGCAACGGGCCCGGCGGCGGGGCAGGCTGACGCCGTCGTGGCCGGCCCGGAGGATGGGTCGGCGGCGGCATTGGCGGCGGAAGCCGCCCTGGCGAGCTTGATCTCGGCCAGGATCAGGGACATTGCCGACTATCCGCAGCCAGGGGTCATGTTCAAGGACATCACCCCGCTGTTGGCCGATCCCGTCGGCTTTGCCGAGATCGTGGCCGGGCTGGCGGCCGGTCACGCCGGGGTGGACAAGGTGGCGGGGATCGAGGCCCGGGGGTTTATTCTCGCCGCGCCGGTCGCCTGTTTGCTGAGTGCCGGGTTTGTCCCGATTCGCAAGCAGGGCAAGCTGCCCGGCCCGGCCTTCGCGCAGTCCTACGAGCTGGAATACGGCAGCGCCACGATCGAGGTGCACCAGGACGCCTTCCAGCCAGGGGACCGGGTGCTCATCATCGACGATGTCCTGGCGACCGGCGGAACCGCCGCGGCCAGCGCTGAGCTGGTCAGGCGGAGCGGGGCCACAGTCGAGGCCATCGTCGTCCTGCTAGAGCTCGGCTTCCTTGACGGCCGGTCCAAGCTGCCCGGCGTCCCGGTTCGCGCCCTGCTGGCCGTCTGACCGGTCCGCCTCGGCGACCTCAGCTGGCCAGGGTCGGGCTTAGCTGGTCTGGCCGCCCTTAGCCTGCCGTCATCCAGGTCGCAGTCGGCCCCCTCGCCTGCGGCCATGCGGCCATATCCGGACACCATCGGGCGGCCATCCGGCACGTCCCGAATCGTCCGCCGATAGACTGGGTCTTTGGTGGACGTGGGGAGGGCATGTGGCCGGTGACGTGGCGACGGCCGGAGAGGCCGAGCCCGAAGTCACCCAGCTGGCCGCGGAGCAGCTAGAACTCGGCGATCGCGGGCCAGCGGCAGGCGAAGGGGTGACTTCGGCTAGCGGCATGCCCGCGTGCGAACCGGAGGCGGCGACGTCGCCGGCCACCCAGCCGGGGCGCGCCACACGGGCCAGGCGGCCCAGGGCGGCGAAGGTAGCGGGAGCCCGTAAGGATGCCGGGTCGGCCCCGGACAGCGAATCGGGCCCGGACGGCGAAGCGGACCAGCCGGACGCCGCCCGCGAGCCAGGCGACGCGCAGCCGGATGACGGTTCCCAGCCGGAAACCGCCTCGCAGTTGAACGCCGATTCGCAGCGAATCGGCTCGCAGGCGGAGGCCGGCTCGCAGGCGGAGGCCGGCTCCGAGCTGGACACCGACGGCCAGCTGGTGGACGGCAACTCGCCCGACGCCGACTCGCGGCCGGAGACCGCCGCGGCCGAGGACGGCGCCGCAGGCGGGGATGCCGGCGCAGCCGGGAGCGGAAGTGCGGTCAAGAACGGCAGCTCGCGCAAGAGCGGCAGTGCCCGCAAGGACGGCACCTCCCGCAAGGACGGTGCCACTCGCAAGGAGACCCAGGCGCGTGACAGCGGCCAGGGCCGCGCCGCCACCGCTGACGGGTCTGGCGGCACGGCCGCCGTCCGCCGCAGGCTCGCCAGGCTCGGCACTACTCGCGGCGGCGGGATCAACCCGGTGCTGGAGCCGCTGATCAAGACCGTGCGGCTCACCCACCCCAAGGCCGACATCCGGCCGATCGAGCGAGCCTATGAGTACGCGGCGCGGCTGCACCTCGGCCAGGACCGCAAGAGCGGCGATCCGTACATCACCCACCCGCTCGCGGTGACCACCATCCTCGCCGAGCTCGGCATGAACACCGAGACGCTCTGCGCGGCCCTGCTGCACGACACCATCGAGGACACCGACTACACCCTCGACGAGCTGCGCGCCGACTTCGGCGACGACATCGCGGCCCTGGTCGATGGCGTGACCAAGCTGGACAAGGTCAAGTACGGGGACGCGGCTCAGGCCGAGACCGTGCGCAAGATGGTCGTGGCGATGTCGCGGGACATCCGCGTGCTCGTCATCAAGCTGGCCGACCGCCTGCACAACATGCGGACGCTGCGTTACCTGCCGCGGGCCAAGCAGGAGCAGAAGTCGCGCGAGGTGCTGGAGATTTTCGCCCCGCTGGCCCACCGGCTCGGCATGAACACGGTGAAGTGGGAGCTAGAGGACCTCGCCTTCGCGACGCTCTACCCCAAGCGATACGACGAGATCGCGCGGCTGGTTTCCGAGCGCGCGCCGCGCCGGGAGATGTTCCTGCAGGAAGTGAGCGACGACGTCTCCGTCGACCTGCGCGAGGCCAAGATCAAGGCGCGGGTAACCGGTCGGCCCAAGCACTACTACTCGGTCTACCAGAAGATGATTGCCCGGAATGTCGGCTTTGATGATATCTACGACCTGATGGGCATCCGGGTCCTCGTCGACTCGCTGCGCGACTGCTACGCAGCCCTCGGGATCATTCACGCGCGGTGGAATCCGGTTCCCGGCCGGTTCAAGGATTACATCGCGATGCCGAAGTTCAACATGTACCAGTCGCTGCACACCACGGTGATCGGGCCCGAGGGCAAGCCGGTCGAGCTGCAGATCAGGACCTGGGGCATGCACCGGCGCGCGGAGTACGGCGTCGCGGCGCACTGGAAGTACAAGGAGGAGACGAGCTCCGGTACGGCCTCCGACATGGCCTGGCTGCGGCAGCTCGTCGACTGGCAGCGGGAGACTTCCGATCCCGCCGAGTTCCTCGACTCGCTCCGGTTCGACCTGGGCGCGGCCGAGGTCTACGTGTTTACCCCGCGCGGTGAGGTCATCGCCCTGCCGCAGGGCGCCACCCCGGTGGACTTCGCCTACGCGATCCACACCGAGGTCGGTCACCGCACGATCGGGGCCCGGGTCAACGGCCGCCTGGTCGCGCTGGAGAGCGCGCTGGACAACGGGGACACCGTCGAGATCTTCACGTCCAAGGCGACGGATTCCGGGCCGAGCCGCGACTGGCTCGGCTTCGTGCAGAGCGCCCGCGCGCGGAATAAGATCCGGCACTGGTTCTCCAAGGAGCGCCGGGAGGCGGCCGCCGAGACCGGCAAGGCAGCCATCGCGCGGACCATGCGCAAGCAGGGGCTGCCGCTGCAGCGGCTGGCGACCGCCGACTCGCTCAATACGATTGCCCAGGAACTGCGCTACGCGGACCTCTCCGCGCTGTACGCGGCGGTCGGCGAGGGCCACGTCAGCGCCCAGAACGTAGTCGGCAAGCTGATCAAGTCGGCGGGCGGGATCGCCGGCGCCCAGGAGGACCTGGCCGAGACGACGCTGCCGGCCAAGACGCCCCGGCCGCTGCCCGCCGGGGACTCCGGGGTGGTCGTCGAGGGCTCGGCCGACGTCTGGGCGAGGCTGTCCAAGTGCTGCACGCCGGTGCCCGGAGACACGATCACCGGTTTCGTGACCCGGGGCAACGGGGTGTCGGTGCACCGGGAGGACTGCGTCAACCTGCAGCACCTGCTGCAGTCCGAGCCCGAGCGGCTGGTCGGCGTGCGCTGGTCGCCGCGGGAGGGCTCGCAGTTCCTGGTCGCCATCCAGGTCGAGGCGCTGGACCGGACCGGGCTGCTGTCCGACGTGACCAGGACGCTGTCGGACCAGCACGTGAACATCCTGTCCGCGACCGTGACGACCACCAGGGACCGGGTCGCGTTCAGCAAGTTCACCTTCGAGATGGGCGACCCGAAGCACCTCGGCCACGTCCTGCGGGCGGTGCGCTCCATCGACGGCGTCTACGACGTCTACCGCGTAACGAACTAAGCCACCCGAGATATCCCGCTCGTACGCCGCCGCCTCGCCATCCCCGCCCGACGAAACTCAGCCCGAGAACTCCGCCAGAGTCCGTTCCGCCTCGGCTAGCCAGGACTGCCTGGCCACCAGGGCCTCCTGCGCCCGCTGCCGCGCCTTCGCGTCGCCGCTGGCCTCGGCCTTGGCCAGCTGGGTCTCCAGCTGCCTGATCGCGGTCCTGATCTGCTCGACGGTGCTCCTGGCCCGCGACAGCGCCTCGGGGTTAGAACGCCGCCACTGCGAGTCCTCCGCCTTGCGCAGGGATTCCTCGATCCGGCGCAGGCCCCCTTCGAGCCGGTCCTGCGCGTCGCGGGGGATCGCCCCGGCCCGCTCCCAGCGCTCCTGGATGCTGCGCAGCGCCGCGCGGGCCGTGCGCCCGTCCGTGACGGGCACCAGCTTCTCCGCCTCGGCCAGCAGCTGCTCCTTGGCGATGGCGTTCTGCGCCAGCTCGGCGTCCTTGGCCGCCAGCACCTCCGAGCGCGCCTGGAAAAAGGCGTCCTGCGCGGTCTTGAACCTGGTCCAGAGCTCGTCCTCGGTGGCCCGGTCGGCCCGGCCCGCCTGCTTCCACGAGCGCATCAGCTCGCGGTACGCGGCGGCCGTGGGCCCCCAGTCGGTCGAGGATGTCAGTGCCTCGGCCTGGCCGGCCAGGTCCTCCTTGCGGGCGCGGACCCCCTCCCGCTCCTCCTCCAGGCTGGCAAAGTAGGCCTTGCGCCGCTTGGTGAAGGCGTTGCGCGCCGCCGACAGGCGCTTCCACAGCACGGTCTCCGCGGCCCGGTCCCCCCGCGGCGCGGCCTTCCACTCCTCCAGCAGCTGGCGCATCCGCTCGCCGCTGATCTTCCAGTGGGTGGCCTCCGCGGCGATCCGCTCGGCCTCGGCGACGATCTTTTCCTTGACTTCGAGGGCCTCGCTGCGCGCCTGCTCGCGGGCGGCCCGGTGCTCTTCCTTGCGGTGCTCGGCCAGGCCGGTCAGCTTCTCCAGACGGCCGAGCAGCCCGGCGAGGTCCCCGATCGCATGCGCGTCCATGACCGAGGCGACCAGCCGCCCGATCGTGGCCTTGGCCTGCACGGGGGACAGGTCGGTGCTGGCCAGCCGCTGTTCCAGCAGGCTGACCTCGGTCTCCAGCATGTCGAACTTGCGCCTGAAGAAAGCCAGCGCCTCGTCGGGGCTGCCAGCCTGCCAGGAGCCCACCTGCCGCTCACCATCGGCGGTACGCACGTAAGCCGTGCCGTCCTCGGCCACCCGGCCCCACGGATCGCTTGCGGTACTCACCGCGTACCTCCCGGTCGTTACCCTACTGGCGGCGCAGCCGGTCAACTCTTCTTGATGGTCACGCTCTCGATGTCGACCTTGTCCTTAGGGTGGCCGTCACCCTTCGCGTTGGAGTTGTCGCTGCCAGCCTGCGCCACTTTCTGGATGATATTGAGTCCGCTCACTATCGTGCCAAACGGCGTGTAACTGGCGGGAAGGCTGAGGCTGTTCTTGTAAACCAGGAAGAACTGGCTGCCGTTAGTGCCGGGCCCAGAGTTAGCCATGGCGATAGTCCCGGCGGTGTACTTCGCTCCCGCCAGGTTCTCGTCGGCGAACTTATAACCGGGGCCGCCCGAGCCCGTGCCCGTCGGGTCGCCGCACTGCAGCACGAAGATGCCAGCGGTGGTGAGCCGGTGGCAATGGGTGTTGCTGAAGTAGTTCTTCGCGGCCAGGTAGATGAACGAGTTCACGGTGCAGGTGGCCTTGCTATTGAGCAAGTTGATGACTATATTGCCGCGATTGGTATGAATTGTCGCCTGATAGCTCGCCGTGTAGTCCGGCTTGGCCGTCGGCGTTCCCACTTTCCGGGCGGCCGGCGGGCTCGAGGTGTAGACGCAGTGCCGCGCGGGCTCGGCCACCGCCGCGGCCGAGGTCCCGGCGCTCGGGCTCGCGCTCGTCGACGCGGAAGCGGAAGCTGACGTGGAAGGCGTCGAGGTCGAGCTGGCGGCGGTACTGCTGCCGGAGGGCTTCACGAGGAAGAACACGCCGACCGCGACGGCCAGCACGGCCACGGCGGCCACGATGCTGATCGTCCACTTGCGCGCCTGCCTGTCCCGCTGCGCTCTCCTGTCCAGCCGACGCTGGTAGCGCGCCCTCTCGAGCTTGCGCTGACGCTCTTTTCTTCCGGCCACCCGTGCGGTCCTCCTGGTTACCCGCCGTGTCCGGCGGTAGTGCTGAAACTGGCCGCCGGTGTCTGCGAAACTTCGCGAATCGTACCGGGCATTATCGGTTTTGCGGTGCGGCCGTTATCGGTTCGACGCACCAACTGCGGCCGAGCCGTGTCCTCGCCGGGCCTGCATATCACCGCGCGGCGGGCCTCGGTAGCCTGGATTCACGCTCCGCGCCTACCGCGCTCACATCCCGACCCCGCAGCCTGCCAAGGAGGGTACGTGCTCATCGCCGGGTTCCCTGCTGGTTCCTTCGCCGCGAATTGCTACTTGGTCGCGCCGGCCGCGGGCGAGGAGTGCGTCATCATCGACCCCGGCCAGGACGCCGAGCCGGGAATCGCGGAGATTGTCGAGCGGTACCGGCTGCGGCCGGCGGCCGTGGTCTTGACCCACGGTCACGTGGACCACATCTGGTCGGTGGCGCCGGTGTGCGGGGCGCGTAACATCGCCGCCTACATCCACCCCGCCGACCGGGCGCTGCTCAGCGACCCGGCCCGCGGCCTGCCGATGCAGGCGGGCCAGCAGTTCCTGCGCGGCATGACCTTCACCGAGCCCGACGACGTCATCGAGCTCGCGGACGGCATGACGCTCGATCTGGCGGGCGTCCAGCTCGTCGTCGACCACGCGCCCGGTCACACGCCGGGATCGGTGACATTCCGGCTGCCGGCCGGGGCCGATCCTGGCACCCTGTTCAGCGGCGACCTGCTGTTCGCCGGGTCGATCGGCCGGGTCGACCTGCCCGGCGGCGACTACGCCACGATCCTGGACAGCCTCGCCCGGGTCTGCCTGCCGCTCCAGGACGACACCGCAGTGCTGTCGGGGCACGGGCCGCAGACGACGATCGGGGCCGAGCGGGCGACCAATCCGTACCTGGCCGGGCTGGCCCCGTCGGGCGGCCCGGCCCGGGGCCTGTAGCACTGACCTACTAACAGCACTGAGAGAAGGGCTGGGAGCGAATGATCCGCACCCACGACGCAGGCACGCTGCGCGCCGCCGCGGCAGGCCAGCAGGTCACCCTGGCCGGCTGGGTGGCCCGCCGCCGTGACCACGGCGGCGTGGTCTTCATCGACCTGCGCGACGCCAGCGGGATCGCGCAGGTCGTGCTCCGCCAGGAGGATGTGGCCCACGACCTGCGCGCCGAGTTCTGCGTCCTGGTCAGCGGGACAGTGCAGCTGCGGCCGGCCGGGAATGAGAACCCCGACCTGCCGACCGGGGAGATCGAGGTCGCCGCGTCCGACATCGAGGTCCTGGCCGCGTCCGACCCCCTGCCGTTCCCGATCGAGGGCGGCGGCGAGCTCAACGAGGAGATCCGCCTCAAGTACCGCTACCTGGACATCAGGCGGGCCGACATGACCGCGGCCCTCAAGGCGCGGTCGACCGCCGCCTACCTGGTCAACGACGTGATGCGCGAGTACGGCTTCGTCAACGTGGAGACCCCGTTCCTGACCCGGTCCACCCCGGAGGGCGCCCGCGACTTCCTGGTCCCGGTCCGGCTGCGGCCCGGTCACTGGTACGCCCTGCCGCAGTCGCCGCAGCTGTTCAAGCAGCTGCTGATGGTCGGCGGCCTGGAGCGCTACTACCAGCTCGTGCGGTGCTTCCGGGACGAGGACTTCCGCGCCGACCGGCAGCCCGAGTTCACCCAGATCGACCTCGAGATGTCGTTCATCACCCGCGAGGACGTCGTGGAGATCGCCGAGGACCTGGTGGGGCGGCTGTGGTCGCAGATCGCCGGGTACGAGGTGCCGCGGCCGATCCCGCAGATGACCTACGCCGACGCCATGGCCCGCTACGGATCGGACAAGCCCGACCTGCGGTTCGGCTACGAGCTCACCGACCTGACCGAGTTCTTCGCGCAGACCGGCTTCCGGGTGTTCCAGGCGCCGCACGTCGGCTCCGTGGTGATGCCCGGCGGTGCCCGGCAGACCCGCCGGGAGCTGGACGGCTGGCAGGACTGGGCCAAGTCGCGCGGCGCCCGGGGCCTGGCCTACGTGCTCATCGACGCCGACGGCCAGGTCGCCGACGCGGGCCCCACGGCCAAGAACCTCTCCGCGACCGAGCGCGCGAACCTGCCGGCCGCGGCCGGGGCGGGCCCGGGTGACGCGGTCTTCTTCGCGGCCGGACCGGCCAGCGCCGCCCGCAGCCTGCTGGGCGCGGCGCGGCTGGAGATCGGCCACCGCTGTGACCTGATCGACGCGGACGCCTGGGCGTTCACCTGGGTGGTGGACGCGCCGATGTTCGAGGAAGACGAGGCCGGCGGCTGGACCGCGGTGCACCACCCGTTTACCTCGCCGCTGCCGCAGTGGGCCGACAAATTTGACGCCGAGCCGGGCGAGGCGCTGGCTAACGCCTACGACATCGTCTGCAACGGGACCGAAATCGGGGGTGGCTCGATCCGCATTCACCGTCCGGACATGCAGCAGCGGGTCTTCGACGTTATCGGCCTTTCTCGGCAGGAAGCGACCTCGCAGTTCGGTTTCCTGCTGGACGCGCTGCGGTTCGGGCCGCCGCCGCACGGCGGTATCGCCTTCGGCTGGGACCGCCTGCTCATGCTGCTCACCGGCCGCGACTCGATCCGCGACGTGATCGCCTTCCCCAAGGCCGCCTCCGGGCACGACCCGCTGACCGGCGCGCCCACGCCGATCACCGCGCAGCAGCGCAAGGAAGCCGGCATCGACGTAGTGCTGACCAACCCCTGAGCCCGTGCGCGAATTCGCTGACAGCGCGGGTACTGTCGAGCCGTGTTCCCAGCCCAGGGCGGTCAGCCCGACAGCCTTTTCGACGCCGCCGAGGACGAGGCCGCGCTGGCGGCCGCGCCGCTCGCGGTCAGGATGCGGCCGCGCACCCTCGATGAGGTCATCGGCCAGCAGCACCTGACCAGGGCGGGCTCGCCGCTGCGCAAGCTGGCGGACACCGACGCAGGGCTATCGGTGCTGCTGTGGGGGCCGCCGGGCACCGGCAAGACCACCCTGGCGTACGTCGTCAGCCAGGTCACCAAGCGCCGCTTCGTGGAGCTGTCGGCGGTATCGGCCGGGGTCAAGGACGTGCGCGCCGCCGTGCAGAACGCGCGCCGCGACCTGGGGCTGACCGGCCTGCAGACCGTGCTGTTCATCGACGAGGTGCACCGGTTCAGCAAGACTCAGCAGGACGCGCTGCTCCCGGCGGTGGAGAACCGCTGGGTGTCATTCATCGGCGCCACCACCGAGAACCCTTCGTTCTCGGTGGTCAGCCCGCTGCTGTCGCGGTCACTGCTGCTGACGCTGCGGCCGCTGTCCGACGACGACATCCGGGCGGTGATCAACCGGGCGCTGGCCGACGAGCGCGGGCTGCACGGCCGCGTCGTCCTGGCCGACGGGGTGACCGAGCACCTGATGCGGCTGGCGGGCGGCGATGCCCGGCGCGTGCTGACCTACCTGGAGGCGGCGGCGCTCGGGCTGCCCGAGGGCGGCGTGATCGACGTCGAGAGCCTGGAGCGCGCGGTCGACCGGGCGATGGTGCGCTACGACCGGGCCGGTGACCAGCACTACGACGTGATCAGCGCGTTCATCAAGAGCATCCGGGGCAGCGACGCCGACGCGGCGCTGCACTACCTGGCCCGGATGATCGAGGCCGGGGAGGACCCGCGGTTCATTGCCCGCCGCCTCATCGTGCACGCCAGCGAGGACATCGGCCTGGCCGATCCCAGCGCCCTGCAGGCGGCCGTCGCCGCCGCGCACGCGGTCGAGTTCGTCGGGCTCCCCGAGGCCCGGCTGAACCTGGCGCAGGCGGTCATCCACCTCTGCCTGGCGCCCAAGTCCAACGCGGTGATCATGGCCTTCGAGGCCGCGGCCGCCGACGTCCGCGCCGGACTGGCCGGGCCCGTGCCGGCGCACCTGCGCGACGCCCACTACGCCGGCGCGCAGCGGCTCGGGCACGGCCAGGGCTACTCCTACCCGCACGACGACCCGGCCGGGGTGGTCGCCCAGCAGTACGCGCCGGATTCCATCGCCGGCCGCCGGTATTACCAGCCGACCCGGCACGGCACCGAGGCCAGGTACGCCGAGCGCGCCGAGCGCATCAGGGAAATCCTCGAACAGGGTAATAACGGACCGTCCAGCCCCGCCCCCGCACCCCCCGACGGCCAGGCTCCGGGTGCCCCGAGCCAGGCGGACGACGCGGCCGCGCCGGACCAGGCGGCCGCGCCCGGCCACGCGCCCGAGGGCGTTTCGGGCGACAGCACCGGGGGAGCGGGGAGCTAGCGCCGGCCGCTCAGATCGCCCGACGGGTCACGGCATGGCGATAAGGTCGGCGACAAGACAGCCGACCACGACGACAAAGGAGCGAGCGCGGATGACTGCCGGACAGCTTGCCGCCCTGATCGCGGCCGGCTTTTTCGCCCTGCTGGCCTGCGCGGGCATCTTCGTGCTGCTGCGGATGGGGCGCCTGATCGGCGCCGCGAACGAGCTGGTGACCGGTTACCGCACGCGCGCCGACACGCTGTTGGAACAGGCCCAGGCCGTCGTCGACCGGACCAGCGAGCAGCTCACCCGGACCGATTCCATCACCGCGAGCATGGACCAGGTCACGGCCAACATGGCCGAGCTCTCCGGGCACGTGTCGGCCATGACGGGCCTGGCCCGGGCGCTGTCGGCCGCGGTCGGCGCCCCGGTGACCGGGATCTCCGCCGTCGCCTACGGCGTCCGCCGCGCGGTCGCCCTGCGCCGGCCGGAGGCCGCCCCGCCCGAGCTGCCCCAGCCCAAGCTGCCCCCGCGCGGGCCGGCGGTCGTGGCGGCGGAGCAGCCCGCCCTCACCGCGGGGCGGGCGGGGCGGAACGGAGCCCGGCGATGATCCGCCGCGTATTCTGGCTCGTGCTCGGCGCCACGCTCGGGGTGAGCGGCTACCGGCGGGTGGCCCGGCTGGCGCGCGCGCTGGGTGCGCGCGGGCCCCAGTCCGGCGCAGGCGTGCTGGCCCGCCGGCCCGAGATCACCGGCCGCCGCGTGCTGGCGGGCGCGGCTCGCGCCGGGCGCTCCACCGCCGAAGGGGTGGCGTTCGTGCGCGACGTGCGAGTGGGCGTGGCAGAGTATCTGGATCGTCAGGGGCAGGAAACCGGCGCTGCCCCCGGCATCCGGCGGGGGCAGCCAGAGCCCGGAGGCCAGCGCCGTCGCCCGCCGCAATGACGAATCACAGGTCCCCGGCGTCGATCCGGGCTATCACCACGCGAAGGATGGCCGTTCATGGAGTCGGCAGAGATTGCCCGCCGTTTCCTTAGCTTCTTTGAGCAGCGAGGACACGTCGTGGTGCCCTCGGCCAGCCTGATCGCTGAGGACCCCACGCTGCTCCTGGTCAACGCGGGGATGGTGCCGTTCAAGCCCTATTTCCTCGGCCAGCGGCAGCCGCCGTTCCCGCGCGCGACCTCCGTGCAGAAGTGCGTGCGGACGCCGGACATTGACGAGGTCGGCAAGACCACCCGGCACGGGACGTTCTTCCAGATGCTGGGGAACTTCTCGTTCGGCGACTACTTCAAGGAGCAGGCGATCCCCTTCGCCTGGGAGCTGCTCACGAGCCCGGAGTCCGACGGCGGGTTCGGGTTTCCCGAGGACCGGCTGTGGGCCACCGTCTACACCGACGACGACGAGGCCGCGAGAATCTGGCGGGATCGGGTAGGCGTCCCGGAAAACCGGATCCAGCGCCGCGGCATGGCCGACAACTTCTGGTCCATGGGGGTGCCCGGCCCCTGCGGGCCCTGCTCGGAGATCTACTACGACCGCGGCCCCGAGTACGGCCCCGACGGCGGCCCGATCGTCGACGAGGATCGCTACCTCGAGGTCTGGAACCTGGTCTTCATGCAGTACACCCGGGGTGAGGGAGCCGGCAAGGAGGGCTTCCCGATCACCGGGGAGCTGCCCTCCCGCAACATCGACACCGGCATGGGCCTGGAGCGGATGGCGGCGCTGCTGCAGGGCGTCGACAACATCTACGAGATCGACACCATGTGGAAGGTGCTGGACCGGGCGGCCGAGCTGACCGAGCAGAAGTACGGCCAGGACCACCGGGCCG
>Ga0208219_1000548_pt1 | contig 13491 bp, 7 predicted proteins | sample NGESurshal072012_7_FD_184469 | JGI IMG/M metagenome (GOLD analysis project Ga0208219, IMG submission 184469) | Arctic peat soil microbial communities from Barrow, Alaska - NGEE Surface sample 53-2 shallow-072012 (SPAdes) | ecosystem: Environmental > Terrestrial > Soil > Wetlands > Peat ...
GCCGGTTCGGTTGTGCGGTCGCCAGGCGGACAAACGCCAGGACGAGGGCGTCACGCGCGGTGTAACGGACCTCGACGCCGCCGGGGCCACGCCCGGCCGGATGCACCCAGGGCCTGGTGGCCATGATGGCGTCGCCCACGTCGTCGGTGAAGCTGGCCAGCCAGTCCAGGCGTCGCAGCTGGGCCTCGGCGATCTGGGCATCGACGCCTCGTGGCCCCACGTTGAGCAGCAAGTTGCCGCCCTTGGCCGCGATGTCGACCAGAGACCACAGGAGGTCGCGCTCAGAAATGAAGTGTTCCTCGTCTGACATCTTGTTGTAGCCGAAGCTGTGGTCCATGCCGCGCACGCACTCCCAGGGGGAGGGCTGGACCGAATCGAACACGGTGTACTCCGGCGTGCGCACATCGAACAGCGGGGGCTTCGGTGGGACGATCCCCCGATCCGCCGCCGCCTGGCGGGCCGTGTAGCGGTCGAGCAGGTGCCGCCCGGGCGCCGACTTGGCCACCCGCCACAGCGGCGACCAGGGCATGAAGCGGTCGTTGACCACTCCGTCGGGCACCGCGGCGTAGTAGTCGGCCAGGAGTCGGGCCAGCCGGGGTAACGGCGCCGGCCATGAGATGTCGTTCCACAGGACGCTGGGGCGGTAGCGCTCGATGAGTTCTCGGACGTGGGCCTCGGCGTACGTGACGTACTCCCCCCGGGGCTGGGCGGCCAGCAGATCACTGAACGAGCCGATCGGCTGATCATTGAAGGTCCAGTCCAGTCCACCCGAGTAGTACACGCCGAAGCGCATATGGTGACGCCGGACGGCATCGGCCATCTCGCCGACGACATCGCGCCTCGAGTGGAACCCCGGACGGTGCGGGTTGGTGACGTCCGTGGGCCACAGGCAGTAGCCATCGTGATGCTTGGTGACCATCACCACGTAGCGCGCGCCGGTGGCGGCGAAGCGAGCGGCCCACTCCTCCGGGTCCCAGCCGGCCTGGCCCGCCTCGAAGTCGGCGATGAAGGATTCGTACTCCCTCTCCGGGTAGGTGGCGGCGTGAAACCTGGCCACCGGGCTCTCGGGGAACCGAAGCGAGTTCTGGTACCACTCGACATAGGGGGACCACGCCAGGGCGCGGGGATCGCCCCGGGCCAGGAGCGCGCCCATGTCGCTGTCGACCGGGGCGAACGCCGGTACCGACGCCGGGGTCCAATGCACGAAGATCCCCAGCTTGGCGTCGCTCCACCAGGTCGGCACCCGGTGCCGGCGCACCGAGGCCGTCAGCGCGCGGGAGCCCGGCACCCGCCGTCGGCCCCGGCTCAGGTGCCGCTTTGGGCGGGCGACGGATAGGTGGGTGTCCGCTCGGCCGCTGGCGGCGTGGCGTACAGCGCCACCGCCCCCGACTTCTGAAACGCCTTGGTCGTCTCGATCGGCCACTGACCCGGAAGGTAGCGCTTCCCACCGTCGACGTACTCGTAGAGCCCCGCGCCGGACCGGCCCAGCTCATCGGGTCCCGAGATCGACGGATTCCACCAGACCTCCGTGGCGTCGTCGACGCCGCCGTAGTCGGTCCCGGCCCAGATCCCATGATTGCCGTAGGACAGCGACGGCTGGGTGATGGCGTGGGGCGTGGGGGCGCCGGCGAACAGCGCCTTCTGGAAGTTCTGAGCCGTCAGGTCAGGCCCGACCCCCTGGAGGACGGCGTAGAACAACGCGTCGTCGATGACCGAGACGGCCGCGCCCGTCAGGTCGGGCGGCTTGTGGCCGAAGTACCACTCGTACAGAGGGATGGCACCGGTCACCCCGGTGCGGGCCGCACCGAAGGACACACCGAAGGCATGCGCCCACTGCCGCTGGTCGTAGGTCCGGCCGAAGGCGGCGGTGTCGGTCAGCGCCGAGCCGGAGACGATCCACTCGGGGAAGTAATTCTGGGCCGTCGCGGCGCGGGTCAGCGTCTGGGGCGCGATGGGGTCGCCCGAGAAGATCACCGAGGTCACCCCGGCCGCTTTGAGCTTGGCGATGAGCGCCGGCGCCTGGGTCTGCAGATCGGTGGGCGATGCGTACGTCACGTACTGGGCCACGTTGATGCCGGCCGATGTGAAGCCCTTCTTCCAGTCCGTGAGCAGCGTGGCCGAGTCGGCCCCGTTGACCAGGTCGATCATCCCGAACTTGCGTTTCTGCTTGGTGAAGTCGCTCTCGCCGGCGAAGGTGGCGTCCTTCCCGTTGACCTGCTTTTTGAGGAATTCCGTCACGTGGACGATCGACTGCTGGGGCAGCATCCCGAGGGACCAGACGTACGGGGACCGCTGTTGGAAGTAACTGTTGGTGGTGCCGTCCCCGCAGTCGATGCACAGCACATGGCGGGCGGCGAGCTCGTCGGCGAACGACGTGGTGAGGATGGGGCCGCCCCAGACCGCGAAGGGCTTGATGTCGGTGGCGATCGTCACCGCGTCGGCCCGCGCTGAGACGGGATCGTCCGAGACACCTGTCGCCGTGTAGGGGACCAGCACCACCTTGCGGCCGTAGGTCTCGAAGAAGTGGTTGTAGAACGTGACCCAGTCCTGCATGGTCTGGATGTTCTGGGCGTTGGTCGCCGTGTCCTTGATCGCCGATTCGATGTAGTTCAGGATCGGGTCGTTGGATTGAGGCACGTAGTAGACGACCTTGATGGTCGAGGCGGTCACGCCCTGCGTGGTAGTGCCGCCGTTGTTCCCGGTGAACGGCGCGTAGCACGCGGCGGCGAAGAAGCTCGGGTATTTCAGCGTGCCGGTCGGCACGTTGCAGCGACTGCCCCAGTTGATCGAGCCGACCTTGCCCTCCGCCTTGGCCTGCGAGAACGACAGCGACGCGGCCGGCGCAGCCGGGGCGGCAGCCGCCCTCCTGGTCGAGGCCTGGGCCGGGAGGGTGGCGCCCACCATCGTGCCGATGACGGCCATGGCGGCCACGACGGTGAGCAGCCGGCTGAGGGGCCTCCCCGTACCGGCCTCGGCCAACGGTGAGCTCAGTTGCGACATCGTTTCCCCCCTCGTGCGTCTGCCGAACTGTACCCACCCGGCGGCGTCCCGGCTGGTCGGAAGCGACGCTCAGGAAGCGGGAGCGGGCCGCGGGGCCGGAAAGGCGTCGGACCGTGCGATGGCCGTTGCGTTCTCGCCCAGGTACGAGGCGATGACCAGGGGGTCGCGCAGGACGGCGTCAGGCGGCCCCTCGACCAGGAGACTTCCCTGGTCCAAGGCGACCAGGCGATCGGCCAGGCCGGCCAGGAGGGGCATGTCGTGCTCAATCACGACCAGGCCGGCGCCGAGCATGTCCCGGATGCGGATGAGCAACGGGCCGAGCGCCTCGGACTCCCGCTGGGCGATGCCGCTCGAGGGTTCATCGAGGAGCACCACCGAGGGGCGGTGGGCCACCACGCAGGCCAGGTCGACCACACGGCGCGTCCCGGTCGAGAGCTCCCGGACCAGCTTGGACCGGTACGCCTCCAGACTGAGCAGCTCAATGAGCTCGTCGACGGCGGCCCGGAGCCTGCGCTCCGAGCCCATCCAGGCCGGAAGATGGGCGCCTCCCTGCGGCGGGTCGGCGACGCCGGGCCGCCGTTTCAACGCCACCGTGATGGTCTCCTCGACGGTCATGGCGGGGAAGAGCATTGCGTCCTGGAAGGAGCGGCCCAGGCCGAGGCGGGCCCGCCGGTCGGGCCCGAACCGGGTGACGTCGATCCCGCCGAGCCGCACCACGCCGCTTTCGGCGCGGGTGAAGCCCGAGATCAGGTCCAACAGCGTCGTCTTGCCGGCGCCGTTGGGGCCGATGACCCCCACGATCTCGGCCGGGGCGACCAAGAGGGTCACGTCGCTGACCGCCTGGATGCCGCCGAAGCGGACCGAGAGGCCCCGGGCCTCCAGGGCCGGTGTGGCGTTCGCCTCCGCCGGTCCGGGCGACGCCGGCACGAGCGCCGCCGTCGCTGGGGCCGCCGCCGCCCCGTTTCCCCGAAGGTGTCCGGGCACCAGCGGTCCCTGCGCGGCATCGGTTCGGGTGGCGGCGCCTTCCAGGAAAACCGAGCGCAAGATATCGGGTCGCTCCAGCAGCTCCGAGGTCGGTCCGTGGAACCGGATCTCGCCCTTCTCCATGAAGTAGGCGGTCTGCGCCATCGACAGCGCGAGGTTCACCGACTGCTCCACCAGGATCACCGTGGTGCCCCGCGAGCGGATGAGCTCAATGATGGGGAGCAGCTGCTCGACGACCACCGGGGCCAAGCCGAGGCTGAGCTCGTCAATGAGCAACAGCCGGGGTCGGGCCAGGAAGGCCATGGATAACGCCAGCATCTGCTGCTGGCCCCCCGAGAGGTTGGCGGCGGGATCGCCGAGGCGGCTGGCCAATGCGGGGAACATGTCCAGCACCTCGGTGACGCGCTGGGCGTTCTGCTGGCGACGGTGACGGTCGAGCCAGCCGGCCACCCGCAGGTTCTCCTCAACCGAGAGCCCGGGGAACACCCCCTGACCGCCGGGCACCTGGGTGATACCAAAGGCGGCGATCTCGTTGGGCGGCGCATGCGTGATATCCCGGCCGTCGAATATGACTGCTCCCTTGTCCGCCTCGACCACGCCGCAGATCGCCTTGAGGAGGGTGGACTTGCCCGCGCCGTTGGTGCCGAGCAGGGCGATGATCTCGCCCTCGTCCACTTCGAGATCGACGTCGAAGAGGACCTGGACCTGTCCGTAGTACACGTTGAGTCCCCGCACCAGCAACAACTTGACCTGACCCTCGCGGCGGGCGAAGAGGACCTCGGAGCGGGCGGCGGCCAACGTCCGGACCTGGGTGATGTCCCGGTCGATGACTCGTCCGGCGGTGGAGAGGATCAGGCCCCCGATCAGGAACACCGGCACCATGATCAGCATGCCGATCCGGATGCCGGCGGTGTCGGCGATGGCCCCGACGATGGGCAGGATGATCAATCCCGGGATCACCCAGATGGCGCCCATGGAGAACCCCAAGGACCTCGAGCGGGCCGGGATGGCCAAGGAGAGCGACCCGTAGATGCCGGCGCCGATGGCGGCCAGCGAGGCCGTGACCGCCATGTTGACCACGATGGTGACCCACAGGATCGGCACCAGGGCGAAGAGCACGAGAAGCCCGGCGGCGACCGCGGCGACGACCGCCAGAAAGCGGATGATCAGCCCCGGATCCCTGACGATCAGCTTGCTGCCCACATGGGCGCCGATGGCCAGGCCGACGAGCTGTGCCGGCTCGGCCGCGGCCGCCACCCAACTCCGCTGGACGACGTCGAGTCCGAACTTCTGCTGGTAGAGCAGCGAAGCCAGCGAGGCGAAGCCCACCAGTGAGGCGGCGAGGAAGGGCAGGGCGAAGAAGATCCGCCGCAGGCTCTCGACCTTCCACACCGTGCGCCAACCCTCGGCGAACGACGGCGGCGGCTCTTCGGTCAACAGGGCGTCGGTGACACCCATGGCCATCCGCTCCTGGATCCCCCGGCTGGGCTCCCTCAGGCGCAGGCCGAGGAGGACCAGGATCACCACCGGAACGGAGAGCACAATGAACGGTGCCCGCCACCCGAGCCAGGCGGCCAGCAGGCCGGCCAGGATCGGGCCGAGGAAGGCACCCACGGCGTTGGAGCCGAAGTAGAAGCTGTAGACCCGGGGTCGCGAATTGATCGGATACCAGTCGGCGATCAGCGGGTTGTGGGTAGGGCCGACGGTGGCTTTCCCGATCCCGGCCCCCGACTGCATGAGCACGAGCATCCACGCCGCGATGGCCAGTCCGGTTCCGAAGACGAAGCCGGCGAAGATGGTGGCACCGAGCAACATGAGGCGAACCCGGTTGTGGCGATCGGCCGCCTGGGCGATCGGCACCTGCAACGCCAGGCCCACCACAGCGGCGACCGCCACCACCGAGAGAATGCCGGCATTCGACAAGTGGAAGGCGTCACGGATGTTGGGCAGCAGGATCCCGAACGAGGTGTCGTTCATCTGGGTCACCGTGTTGAGTCCGAACAGGATCAATAACGCGTAGACCGGGCCGCCCCCCGTGATGTCACCAAGCCAGTGGCTTGGGTGCCGGATGGCCGCCCTGACCCGCGGCCCAATCGGGGCGGACGGCGGCGGCGCCACGGGAGGAGGCGAGATCACGCCGTGGTCTCCACGTGCTCGGCGGCTTCGACGGCTTCAGCGATCGGGTGCCCGTCGTCGTCATGGGCCACCACGTGCTCCTCACTTGGCGTGATGAGGTGACGCTCGGCTGGATCGACGAGGTCGGGACCGGCGGCGGGCGTCTCGGACACGGCGCGGTCGGCCAGCAGGCTCGGGACGATGAGCCCCCGCCGGGTGGCCACCCACCGCAGCCCGGCGTCGCGCACCCGGTAGACCACATCGCTCAGCCCACCCGGCACGATCATCAGGACAAGCAGGACGCCGACGGCCGACGCCAGAGCCTGCCAGTCCGCCCCAGGCAGGAACCACTGGCCGCCTTCGAGGTAGATGGCCCCGAGGGCGGCGCCGAGGAGGGATCCGATGCCACCGACCACGGCGGTGGTGAACACCAGGATGCTCTGGTCCGGTCCGAAGACGGTCGGGGTGAAGGCCTGGAGAAGGAAGACGTAGAGGCAACCGCCCACCCCGGCGACGAATCCCGACAGCGCGAAGGCGGTGAGCTTGGCCCGGCCCACGTTGATCCCGAAGGACTGCGCCGCCCGCTCGTTCTCCCGCAAGGCCAGGAGGACCCGGCCGGTCCGGGAGCGGCGCAGACTGCGCACGGCGAACGCCAACAGGACAAGGCAGGCCAGACAGAAGTAGTAGTAGCTCGGCTGGGAGTTGAGATTGAAGACACCGAAGAGGTCCGGGCGGACGACCCGGTTGACCGGCACCCAGGAGAAGTACTGGGGATTGAGCAGGTAGCTCGTGGTCGCAATGGCGAAGGCCAGCGTGGTCACGGCCGGGAAGAAGCCGCGCAGGCGCAAGGTGGGGAGACTGACGATCATGGCCACCCCGGCCCCGACCATCCCGGCGATGAGGACGGCCAGGGCCAGACTGAGGTGCCAGGTCTGAGTGGCGTAGGCGCCGGTGGCGGCGCCGAAGGCCACGAACGACATCTGGCCCAGCGTCAACTGGCCGGCCCATCCGGTGAGCATGACCACCGAGACGGTGATGATGACGAAGATCACGACCGCAGTGGCCTTGAGCTGGTTCCCGGCGTTGCTCGAGAGCAGCCACGGCAACGCGAGCACCGCGGCCCCCAAGACGAGCGCTCCGACCCAGCGCACCGCGCGGACCTCAATGAGCGAACGCAGTTCGCGGGGGACGGGACGGACCTCCTCGGAAACGACCCAGGTCGACACGGCGTTGACCCCGACCCGTGACGAGCCCACCCGGCGGACCAGCAGCACCACGATCACGACGGCAGCCAGCACCGGGCCGACCAGGCCAGGGTCGGACTCGTGGTTCCACAACACCCCCTGCTGGAGGATGCCCAGGGCCACCGCAGACAGGGCGATGGCGGGCAAATCGACCAGGTTTCCCAGCACCAGCGCGGCCAGTGAGGCCAGCAGCACGGTGAAGCTCAGGTCGAGCCCGAGGGGCAGGCCCAGGATGCCGGCCTGAAGGAAGACCCCGATGAACGAGAGCACGCCGGCCACGGCCCACACCACGGTCTGCAGACGCTTGACCGGGATCCCGAGCAGGCTGGCCCGGTCCGCCCGCTCGGCGCTGGCCCGGACGGCGATGCCGATGTTGCTGAAGCGCAGCATCAGGGCCACGCCGAGCAGGGCCAAGGGGGCGATGATCAGCGCCACCACGTCGTCGGCCGTGAAGACCAACGGGAAGACGGTGAAGGTCAAGGAGATGGGCACGTGCACGACACTGCTGGTGGGCTGCTGACCCCAGATCAGCGGGATGAACAGCGCCGCGGCTCCCAGCAACTGCGACAGTCCGATGGTGGCGACGGTGAGTATCAAGCGCGGCGAGTTGAAGAACCTCCGGATGATGACCAGTTCGACCAGGCTGCCCAACAGCAGTGACCCCACCAGCCCGACGGTGACGGCCAGGAAGTAGTTCACGCCGGCGTAGACGATCAGCGACACCGCCAGCACCGTCGGCGCCAGGCCCAGTTGGACTTGGGCAAAATTCAGGATCCGATTGGCCCGGTACACCAGTGCCATCCCCACAGCCACCAGCGCGCCGAGCAACCCGATGATGACGCCCTGCAACGTCACCCCCAGAGGCAGCGGGAAGAGGATCATCTGCACCGCGAGCACGGCCAAGGCCGGCACCAGCGTGGCGGCGACGAGGCGCAGCCTTCCCGTTGTATCCATGCCTACCAACGGGTCAGTCCCCCCTTACGTCGTCAGCCGCCCGGTCGCATGGACCGTCGGCGCCCGCTCGTAGGGAGGGCCGCCAATCTCGCGGACCTCTTCGAGCAAGTCCCGGCGGATAGGTGACATCGGCCGAATCCAGCAGCGCGCCGTTCGTGACGGTGGCGCGTTGAACAGAAGCTAACGGGCGGGCTCAGAGTTGTCCACAGGCTGAGCGCAACTCAGGTGACGTCCCGGTCACTGAGCGACGCTTGGTTCCTCCGATCATCCGCGGCGACCAGCAACCGCGCCATTGGTGCGAAACTCGAGGCCCTCGAAGTCGCCCGAGGTGCGCCACGCGTCGATGAAGTGGAAGAAGGCGACCGGCCCTTCGGGGTAGCGACCGGTGTTGAGCAGCTCGCGCCGGCCCATGGGCCGGCCCTCGTTGTTGTAGTACCCGGGAGTGCAGTCCGGGTCGGCCAGGAACGACTGGCCGCTGCCCTCGACCGTCCGTACCCAGTCCCCCTCGGCTGCCTCGCTCACCTCGACTTCGTCGGCGCCGACCTCGAGCGCGTGGGCGACCACGGTGGCGATCGTCGTGCCGGCCTCCGTGAGGTTGTGCGTGATATTGGAGATGAGGCTGGCATTCTGATTCGGGCCCACGATGAACAGGTTGGGGAAGCCGTGCACGTGAAGGCCGTGCATGCTGCGCATGCCCTCGGCCCAGTGCTCCGAGAGCAGGAGCCCGCCACGACCCGCCGCCTCGAAGCCCGATCGCCTTGCGTAGTCGGTGCCGACTTCGAAGCCCGACGCGAAGATGAGGCAGTCGAGCTCGTAGTGCGCCTCGCCGACCCAGACCCCGGACTCGTCGATGGCCTCGACGCCGCGACCCTCGCTGTCGACCAGCTCGACGCCGGGTACGTTGAAGGCTTGGAGGTACTCGTCGTGGAAACACGGCCGCTTGCAGAGTTGTCGGTACCACGGCTTCAGACCCTGGGCGGTCTGGGGATCCGCCACGATGGCATCGACCCGGGCCCGGATCTCGGCCATCTTCTCGTCGTCGCTCTCCTCATAGGCCCGCCGGAATTCCTCGGGGCCGAAGGGGACATCCGTTTGGCCGAGGCCGGCGACGATGCGGTCGCGGATCCGCTGGGAGATGTCGGTCCAGCCGTCCTTGACCAGGTCCTCGTCGGCGAAACCACCGGCCTGGAGGGTGGCGAAGTTCATCAGCCACTTCTCCTGCCAGCCGGCCTCGAGCGTGGAGAAGAATTCCGGTTCGATGGGGTGGTTGTTGCGGACGTCGATCGAGGACGGCGTCCGTTGGAACACGAACAGCTCTCGTGCGGCCCGGGCCAGTTGGGGAATGCACTGCACCGATGTGGCACCGGTGCCGATGATGCCGACCCTCTTGTCGCCCAACTTGTCCATGGGGGCTCCGCTGTAGGCGCCGCCGGTGTAGTCGTAGTCCCAACGGCTGGTGTGGAAGCAGTGTCCGGTAAAGGTCTCGAGACCAGGGATACCCGGGAGCTTGGGCCGGTGCAGCGGGCCCGTGCCCATGGAGACGAACCGGGCCCGGATGCGGTCACCCCGGTTGGTCTGGACGACCCACCGCGACGATGTCTCGTCCCACCCGAGAGCGGTCACCTCGGTGGAGAAGAGCGACTTTTCGTAAAGTCCGAAGTGGCGGGCAATTCGCTGGGCGTGCCCGAAGATCTCAGGGGCGAAGGTGTACTTCTGCGTGGGCCTGTGCCCGGTCTCCTCGAGCAGGGGCAGGTAGATCATCGCCGCGGTATCGCACATGGCGCCCGGATATCGGTTCCAGTACCACGCACCCCCGACGTCGCCGCCGCCCTCGAGGATGCGGACGTCGGTGACGCCGGCTTGTTTGAGCCGGGCACCGGTGACCAGTCCCGAGAAGCCGCCCCCGATGATCACGACCGTCACTTCGTCGGAGACCGGCGCACGATCGACCGGCTCGGCATAAGGGTCGTCCAGGAAGTGGGCGAACCGACCGGTCGGCTCGATGTACTGGTCGTTGCCGTCCGGCCGGAGCCGCTTTTCCCGCTCTTCGCGGTACTTGGCCCGCAGTGCCTCCCGGTCGATCGGATCGGCGATGGTGGTCTCGCTGGAGTGTTGCCTGGTGCTCACGCGCACATTCTGGCCCGAATCTGAACTGTGCTCAGATCTGTTGCCAGTATTGTCTTTTCTCTCGTGATCGCTGCCCTCAGACACTCGGGGGAAGACGTGGCCTCAGCCGGGGGCTGTGACCTGGTACTCCTCTTTCCACCAACGGGCGGCCGCGACGTCAGCGGGATCGGTGCGTAGCGAGGTGTCCTGACCCAGGTCGGCCGGCGTCGGGCCAACTCGATCAGCGATGGGCTGGAGGGCAGCCAGGTCGAAGCTGTAACAACGGGCGGCCGTCTCCCCAAGAAGCTTTCGGGTGTCCTCCACCGGAATGCCTCCGAAATCGCTCCGCAGTTTCTCCTGGGTGTGCGGCCAGGTGCCTTCAGGGTGGGGATAGTCGGTGCCCCACATCACAACGTCGCAACCGAGAATATGACGGCGCCTGATCTCCTCTTTGGACATGGTGGACGCGCCGATGAAGATGTTCTCGCCGAAGTAGTCCGAGGGCAGCTTGGAGATCTTGCCGGCCAGGAGTGCGGCCATCTTCTTGGTGGTGTGACCGCCCCCCATGTACTGGTCCCACTTCCACATCAGGTCGGCGGCCCAATAGGCCGCCGCCTCTGTCACCACATACTTCAGTCCCGGAAAGCGCTCGAAGACCCCGGAAAAGAGCAGGTGCCACATGGGACGGGTGGCCCACCAGACCACTTCGGCCAGGTAGATGCCGATGTTGTCGTTGTACTCATCCTGCGGGGCTTCCCCCGAATGGGTGTGCACGGGAAAACCGGCGGCCTGGCAGGCGGCCCACACCGGGTCGTAGTCGGGGTGGTTGTAGGGCTGGAGGTCGTGCCACATGGTCGGCACCATGACACCCTTGATGCCCGGCTGGGCGGCCAACCAGTCGATCTCGGCCACCGACCGCTCGACGCTGTGGGTGATCGGCACCAGCGCGATGCCGCCGTGGCGCTCGGGATTGCGGCTGCACATCTCGGCCAGGAAACGGTTGTGGGCCCGCGCCCCGGCGAAGGCCAGTTCGGGATCGGTGATGGATCCGGCAGCGAGGCCGGCGCCGAACGGGGGCGAGGACATCCCGGTGATCGCATCGGCATCGGCGAACATCACCTCAGCGGTCACACCGTCGGCATCAAGTTCCTTGTCGCGCTGGTCAATGTCCCACGCGCCCCGCAGGCCTTCGGCGTTCTCGGTCTCCCACCCCATGATGTAGTCGTAATTCATCTGCAACGCCTGACTGCGGCTCGCCTCGCGCTCGGCCAGGTACTCGTCGAACTGCGGCAGATACTTGGGGTCGAGGTAGGGCCGGTACTCCTGGCAGGGCAGACCCGCGTGGGCGTCGGCCGAGATGATCGTGTAGCGCTCACTCATTTCTTCGCCCCCAACACCGAGAGATCGTCATAGCGCTGATGGAGGTACGGCTCGAGATCGGCCCGGGGCACCGGCCCGATGATGCGGCCGACCTGCGTCGAGGCCCGCTCGGTCCAGTTGATGTCGACGATCCGGCGGATGACGAGATCGGCGATCGGGTCGAGCGGAGCCTCCTTGATGATGAGCTCACCCTCAATCCCCTCGTGGAGCCGGGCCCGCTCGGTCTTCTCGCCGTAGACCAGGAGCGGATCCTGGTCGAGCCGGCCCGGCGTTTCGGCCGAGGGGGACAATTTGAACCAGAAGTCGGTCTTCTCGAGCTCGTAGTTCTCGCGCGTCTCGGTGACCGAGCCGACGATCTCGCACAGTAGCGACCCCATGCGGGACACGCTGGCTTCGACCCGCGCCCCGTCGCGTCGCACCTCCACCTCGGCCAACTTCTTGGGCTCGCCGTAGGTCTCGCGCCCGCCGATGGTGGACTGCTCGGTGGTCATGGGCATGAAGATCGGGTACTCCCCGATCCGATCACCGTGTCGAGCTTGTACGCCGATCCATCCGGCCCCGAAGACCGGGAGTCCGGGCATCTCCACCTTGGTGATGGTGACGCGCACCAGCGGTTGTGGTCCCACCTCGAGCGGTGGGGGAAGGACGGCGGCGATGATCCCGGGATCGGTCTCGTAGATGGCGGTGACCGCCTCCGACCAGATGTCTGCTTTCTTGGCCGCGATCTCGTGGCTGACCTGCTCGCGGCGTGCTCCGTACCTGATGGTGTCCATATGCCCTCCCTTCTGTAACACTGTTCCACACGAGGGGACAGGTGTCGAGAGTCGCTACGCTCGCCCGGCGTGACCTCCCTGAAGACTCCCCCGGCCGGGTCCGAAGAGCCAACCGGGCAGCGTCTGGTGGCGGCCGCCCGGGAGTTGCTGTTGCGTGACGGGGTGGCCGGGGTCACCATGCGCAAGGTGGCCACCATGGCCGGCGTGACCCCGACCTCGGTCTACTGGCATTTCGGGAGCCGGGAAGCCCTGCTGGACCAGGTGCTGACGGCATTGATCGAGGAATTGCCCGAGCCCCGAGCCCGCGGTCGTTCCCCCCGCAAGCGGATGCTCGAACTGGCCCAGGAGCTGCGAGCGCAGGTGGCCGCCACCCAACCGGTCCAGGCGCTGGCGTTGGAGCTGGGGCGAGCGGCCGAGCTCTCCTTCCCGACCCAGGTGGCGCTGGCCCGCGAGGTGGCCGCGTCCGGTCTGCGCGGCGATGACGCCGCCATGGTGGTGCGGGCCATTCTCTTCACCGTCGGCGGGTTCATCCTCTTGACCGACAACTTCGAACAACGGGTGCCCGGGAGCGAAACCACGCAGGAGCTCTGGCACAGCCTGGGCGGTGGCGCCGTCGACGCCGGGCTCCAGCGGGCGATGGAACAGGGCGTCGACACCGATGTGCTGTTTGCCTTCACTCTGGACAAACTGCTCGACGGCCTGCTGCCGCGCTGGGACGCGGCGTGACAAACCGTGTCGACGCCGAGGCATCGAGCGGCAGCACCTGATATTTGGCGAATTCGCCGAACATCAGGTCCGTCATCTCGCGCACCCTGTGTGGATTGGCCGCGGCGACATCGGTGTATTGCGTCCAGTCCTTGCTGAGGTCGTACAGCTCGAACTTGTAGGCGCTGGCGGGGTCCGTGACGGCCTTCGTTTCCAGTTGCCACGGCGCG
>Ga0208219_1000549_pt1 | contig 13489 bp, 15 predicted proteins | sample NGESurshal072012_7_FD_184469 | JGI IMG/M metagenome (GOLD analysis project Ga0208219, IMG submission 184469) | Arctic peat soil microbial communities from Barrow, Alaska - NGEE Surface sample 53-2 shallow-072012 (SPAdes) | ecosystem: Environmental > Terrestrial > Soil > Wetlands > Peat ...
CTTCCTCGGCGGCGCGAGGACGGAAGCCTCTTACAAAATGCCGTGCCCCAAGAAATAGTTCTTAGGTCCCCGCGGATTCGACCAGCTAGCGCTCGCCGTCGTAGTAATCGACCTGACCGTCCCCGCGCCGCAACATCACCCGGTCCTCGTCGTTGCCCGGCCACACGCCGATCTTGTCGCTGTCGGGATAGACCGCGACGGCGGGCTCACGGGAGCTCGACCACATGCTCTGTCCCGGCTTCGCGCCCAACGTGGGCCACTCCGGAGCGGTAGCCGTCGGGATCGTCGGGGTCGTACTCGCAGCCGGTATCAAAGACGTTAGCCATCGCTACGGGATGCTGCCAGAGGGAGCGGTCAGTCGCGCGAGAACGGCCAGCGGCCGCGCCGCAGGGCGACGATCGGCGGCGGCTCGGGCAACGGTCGGCCGGCCACGATCGCCGCCGGCGCATCGACCGCCATCCACTCCGCGCGCTCGGCGCCGACGAGCTCGGCGACGGCTGCCACCGCCTGTGGCATCACGTTCACCGGTCGCCACTGCGACGCCCGGTGGCTGTCGGAGGCCAGCGCATGGGCGAGGCCGTCGACGCACAGCTGCTGAGCCAGCTTCGCCGTCGGCGAGCGCTTCGGGTCGCCGAGCACGGCGTCGGCGTTGACCTGGAGCAGGATCCCGCGCTCCACCAACGCCTCCAGGGTCGACGGGTCGCGCTGGAACTCGCGGCTGCGCTCGGGATGGGCGAGCGTGACCCGGAAGCCACGCGTGCGCACCTGATAGAGCAGGGCCTCGATCCCGACGACGGCGTTCGGCGTCTCGATCAGCAGGTCGCCGCCCTGCTGCCCGTAGCTGCCCAGCCGCAGCGCCGCGTCGTCGGCGTCCAGCGCCCACACCAGCCCGACCTCGGCGCCGTTGATCAGCCTGATGTCGAGGCCCTGCTCGGCGATCCATGCGCGCAGCTCGTCGGCGCGCTCCGCCAGCTCGTGGACGTGCACGTCCGGGAAGTCCGAGCGCAGGTGGGGCGTGGCGACGATCGCGGCCGTTCCCGACCCAGCGGCCGTGCGCAGCATCGCCTCGGCGTCGGCGCGGTCGGCGGGGCCGTCGTCGATCCCGTAGAGGACGTGGGCGTGGATGTCGACGTATCGATTCATCGCGCGAGGCGGTGGGTTGTTGGGGTCACGACTAGTCTCATCGGCGTGGAGCGCGTCTGGGATTACCCGCGGCCGCCGGCGGTTGACCCGGTGAAGCGCCGGGTGCGCGTCGAGGTGGCCGGTGAACTGCTGGCCGAGTCAACGCGCGCGCTGCGAGTGCTGGAGACCAGCCACCCGCCGACGATCTACGTGCCACCGCAGGACGTGCGTTCGCAGTGGCTTGAGCCTAGCGGGGGGCGGGGCTCGTGGTGTGAGTTCAAGGGACAGGCTCACTATGTCGACGCCGTCGTCTCCGGCCGCCGCGTGGCGCAGGTCGGCTGGTTCTATCCCGAGCCGTCGCCCGGGTACGAGGCCCTGCTCGATCACGTCGCGTTCTACCCCGGACGGGTCGATGCCGCCTGGCTGGACGACGAGCGCGTCTCCGCTCAGGACGGGGACTTCTACGGCGGGTGGATCACCGCCGACCTCGTCGGACCGTTCAAGGGTCCGCCGGGCACGCTCGGCTGGTGAGCCCTCGCCTGAAAGAATGTCGCCCGTGGATCTGGACCTGAGCGACAAGCGAGCGGTGGTGACGGGCGCCAGCCGCGGGATCGGGCTGGCCGTCGCCCGGGCGCTCGTCGCCGAGGGCGCGGACGTGGCGCTTGTCGCCCGCGACTCCGAGCGGCTGGAGCGCGCGGCGGCCGAGCTGCGCGAGACGACGTCGCCCGCGGCGAGGGTGCTGCCGGTCGTCTGCGACACGGGCTCCGACGAGGCGGTCGCGGCGATGGCGGTCACCGTGACCGAGCAGCTCGGACCGTCCGACATCCTCGTCAACTGCGCGGCCAAGGTCAACACCGGCCCGATGCGCGATGAGGACCTCGACGAGCACCTCAACATCAAGGTCAAGGGCTACCTGCGCTGCGCCCGCGCGCTCGCGCCGGGCATGGCCGAGCGGGGGTGGGGGCGGATCGTCAACGTCAGTGGCCTGGCCGCCCGGCAGACGGGTTCGGTCGTCGGTTCGCTGCGCAATGTCGCGGTGGTCGCGATGACGAAGAACCTGGCCGACGAGTACGGGCCCCAGGGCGTCAACGTAACGGTCGTACACCCCGGGATGACGCGCACCGAGCGCATGCCGGACACGCTCGCCGCCATGGCCGCCGCGCGCGACTCGAGCCCGGAGGAGGTGGAGGCGGCGATCGCCCGCGGCATCAGCATCGGGCGAATCATCAACGCCGAGGAGGTGGCGTCGGTGATCACGTTTCTCGCCAGCCCGCTGTCGGTGGCCATCACCGGCGACGCCATCCCCGTCGGCGGCGGCGTCCGCGGAGCCATCTACTACTGATGCCCGAGGACTTCCAGCAGATCCTCTACGCGGTCGACGAGGGTGTGCTGACGATCACCCTCAACCGGCCCGAGCGGCTCAACGCCTGGACCCCGACGATGGGCAACGAGCTCATGGAGGCCCTGGACCGCGCCGACGCCGACGACCAGATCCGGGCGGTGATCATCACCGGCGCCGGCCGTGGCTTCTGCGCCGGCGCCGACCTGGCGGCCGGCGGCGAGACATTCGACTGGCGCGCGCGCGGCGGCGATGGTGAGGTGCCGCGCGACGGCGGCGGACGGTTCGTGCTGCGCGTGTTCGAGTGCACCAAGCCCGTCATCGCCGCCATCAACGGGCCTGCGGTGGGCGTGGGGGCCACGATGACGCTGCCGATGGACATCCGCCTGGCCGCCGACGATGCCCGGATCGGGTTTGTCTTCGCTCGGCGGGGGATCGTGCCCGAGGCGTGTTCCAGCTGGTTTCTTCCGCGCCTCGTCGGCATCAGCCGTGCGATGGAGTGGGTGGCCACCGGCCGTGTGTTCGGGGCTCAGGAAGCCCTCGACGGGGGCTTCGTGCGCTCCCTGCATCCCGGCGACGAGCTCCTTGACGCCGCCCGGGCGATCGCCCGCGAGATCGCTGAGAACACGGCGCCGGTCTCGGTGGCGCTTGCCCGCCGATTGATGTGGATGATGCTCGGCGCCGAGCATCCGATGCTCGCCCACCGCGCCGACTCCCGGGCGATGTTCGCCCGGGGACAATCGGATGACGCGCGTGAGGGCATCACCGCGTTTCTGGAGAAGCGACCCGCGGCGTTCCCCGACCGCGTCAGCGATGGACTGCCGGACGTGTTTCCGGGGTGGTCGGCGCCGGAGTTTCAGTAGGCGCGGCCAGGCGCGCGGCGACGATCGCCGCCTGACCGAAGGCGATCCCGCCGTCGTTGGGCGGGAGCTTCTCGGGGACGAGCACTCGCAAGCCGGCCGCGCGCGCCCCGGCGGCCGTCGTCTCCAACAGCAGCTGGTTCTGAAACACGCCGCCGCTGAGTACGGCCGTCTCGAGGCCTCGGTCGCCGGCGATGGCGACGAGGCAGTCAACGGTGGCCGCGGCGATCGACCGGTGAAAGCGCGCTGCCACGGCGGCGACGTCCGCCCCGGCGCGGAGGTCGCCGACAAGGGCGCGGATGGCCGGGCGAGGGTCGTGCAGCTCGAGCTCGTAGCGACCGGACTCGGGGGCGGCACGGCTGGCGGCCGCCTCGAGCTCGATCGCGGCCTGACCCTCGTAGGTGACCTCGCGCCGCAGTCCGCAGAGCGCGCCCACGGCGTCGAACAGCCGGCCCACGCTGGAGGTGAGCGGCGAGACCGCCGCGGACGTCGCCACCGACGCCATCGCCCGCCAACGCGCGGGGTCCAGCGCGCCCGACAGCAGACGCGGCAGCGGCTGAGGCTCGCCGAACGCCTCGGCGAGCCATGACCACGCCATCCGCCACGGCTGGCGGATCGCGGCCGCGCCGCCGGGCATCGCGACCGGACGCAACCAGGCCACCCGCTCGGCGCCGGTCAGCCCGCCGACGAGGAGCTCGCCGCCCCACACGGTGCCGTCGTCGCCGTAGCCGGTGCCGTCGAAGATCGCGCCGACGGCAGTCGTCCCGGCCAGGCCGTGCTCGGCCAGGCACGCCGCCAGATGCGCATGGTGATGCTGGACGTCGACGAGGGCCACACCGTCGCGCTCGAGGGCGTACTGGGTCGAGAGATAGCCCGGATGCCGGTCGTGGACGACGACCTCCGGCGCCACTGCGAACAGCCGCTCGAAGTGCGCGATCCCCTCCGTGTAGGCCCGCAGGGTGGAGACATGCTCGAGGTCGCCGATGTGATGGCTGACCCAGGCTCGCGTGCCCTTGGCCACGCAGAATGTGTTCTTCTGCTCCGCGCCGCAGGCCAGGAGCGGCTGCGGGGTCGGCACGGGCAGGGCCAGGCGAGCCGGGACATACCCGCGCGAGCGGCGCAGCATCTGAGCTCGGCCCCCGCTCACCCGCACGACGGAGTCATCGGTGCGTGTCTCGATCGGCCGATCGTGGACGAGGAAGCAGTCGGCGATCGCGGACAGTCGGTGCAGCGCGTCCGTGTCGCGATAGGCGATCGGCTCGTCGGATACGTTCCCGCTTGTCATCACCAGCGGCCGGCCGCCGGCGTCGCGGAGCAGCAGGTGATGCAGCGGCGTATAGGGCAACATCACCCCGAGCTCCGGTGCGCCCGGAGCCACCGCGGCGGCGACGGGCGCCTCCGGCCTGCGGGCAGCCAACACGATCGGGCGGGCCGTCGATTCCAGCAGCGCCCGCGACGGCGCGGGCAGGTCGATCAGCTCGGCGGCCGTCGCGCCGTCGGCGACCATGAGCGCGAACGGCTTGTCCTCGCGATGCTTACGGGCGCGCAGGGCAGCGACGGCCTCCGCGTGGCCGGCGTCGCAGACGAGGTGATAGCCGCCGAGCCCCTTGACGGCGACGATCGCTCCCGCCGCCAGCCGCGCGGCCGTCGTGTGGATCGGGTCTCCGGCGCCACCGATCTCCGTCGCGTCGGCGTCCAGGAGCCGGACGCGGGGACCGCACACCGGGCAGGCGTTGGGCTGGGCGTGAAAGCGCCGGTCGCCGGGGTCCTCGTACTCGCCCTGGCACGCCGCGCACATGGTGAACGCGGCCATCGTCGTCAGCGGCCGGTCATAGGGAACGTCGCGCACGATCGTGAACCGCGGACCGCAGTTGGTGCAGTTGATGAACGGATAGCGATACCGGCGGTCGGCTGGGTCGGCCATCTCAGCGAGGCAGTCTGCGCAGGTCGCCGAATCGGCGACGACAAGAGCGTCGGCGAGGCCGGTGCGCTGGCTGGCGCGGATCGTGAACCGCGGCTCGCCGACGGTCTCGACGGTCTCGCAGCTCAGGTCGTCGATGGAGGCCAACGGGGGCGCGTCGGACCGCATCCGGACGAAGAACTGCGCCACGGAGTCGGGATCCCCCTCCACCTCGAGCAGCACCCCGTGCTCGTCGTTGAGGACCCAACCGCCGAGACCCTGCTCGTGGGCGACGCGGTAGACGAACGGGCGAAAGCCGACCCCCTGCACGGTGCCCGAGACACGCGCGCGGGTCCGGACGGTCATGCCAGCTCGACCAGCTCGCGCAGCAGGTGGTAGGCGGTCGCCTGCGCCTCCTGAATGCGCGGGATGTGCTGCGAGGGGGAGACGATCACATGGTCGGCCAGCTGCTCGGAGGCGACACGGCCACCGTCGTAGCCGACGAGCGCGATCGTGTGCAGCCCCTGACGCCGTCCCTGGGCCAGCGCGTCGAGCACGCTCAGGGAATTGCCGCTCGTCGACAGAGCCACCAGAATGTCTCCGGCGCAGCCGTAGGCGATGATCTGGCGGGCGAAGATCGCCTCGGTTCCGATGTCGTTGGCGATCGCGGTGATGATGGCGGTGTCGGCGGTGAGGTCGAGAGCAGCGCGGGGGGGCCAGCCCAGCGAGTCGTCGGCGAAGTCGGCGACGACGTCCATCGCGTCGGTCGCCGAGCCGCCGTTGCCGAGCGCCAGTAGACGGCCCCCCCCGTCGAGCGCGGTCCGCAGCACGCGGGCGGCGTGCGTGAGCTCATCGATGCTCCCGTCGATCGTCGCCGCGCGCAACTGGGCGACCTCCCGGGACTTCATCAGCGCCGACTCGCGGACGTCGGCGAGAATCGCGTCGAGGTCGTGCTCGCCCTCGGCGAGGAACGGATACAGGAAGCTCGACGCGCCGGCGTCGTGGGAGCGGCGGCCGGTGCGGCCCTCCAGGAGTCCCCGATGCTCGAAGAACACGTGGACGAGCTCCCAGAGCACGTGATAGGCGGTCTCGACGAGCTCTTGGCGGATGAACCGGTCCGATACCGGCGGCTCGAGCTCCCATCGTGCTCCCAGCGCGGCGAACGCGATCGTCTCACAGCCATGTTCCCGCGCCCGCGCCAGCGAGGCCGCCAGCTGCGGACCGTCGGACGGCTCTCCGAACGCGATCACGATGTCGTCGGGCGAGGCGGTCAGCTCCAGCTCGCGCTCGAGCCGCGCCGACTCGCCCGTCAGGCCGAGCGCGGGAAGCGCCCGCTTGCCGACGATGACGGGATGCACGAATTCGACGGCCACGTGCCGCACATCGGAGCGCGCGGCGGGGGTGACGCCGATCGCGATCAGCCGCCCGCCGCGGGCAAAGCGCTCGGCCATCCGGTGACACAGCGAGGCGAGCTGATCGGCATGCGCGCCGAAGAACTGCTCGCCGGCGTCGCGGCGCTGCTCGAGTCGCAGCTCCGCCAGTTCGTGCAGCGCCTGCGCCGTGGCCGCCTGGGTCATCCGGGGACGGTTGCCGGCACGCGCCGGGCGACCAGCTCGCCCAGCCACCCCCGCAGTTCCTCCACGCCCTCCCCGGTGCGGGCGCTCGTCACGATCGTCCGCACGCCGGGATTGACGACATCGACGTTGTAGAGCAGCTTGTCGAGGTCGAAGTCGAGGTGGGGGAGGAGGTCCGATTTGTTGATCGCGACCAGCTCACAGGCCCGGAACATCAACGGATACTTGAGCGGCTTGTCCTCGCCCTCGGTGACCGAGCAGACCATCGCCCGGGCATCCTCGCCGACGCGGAACTCCGCCGGACAGACGAGGTTGCCGACGTTCTCGATGACGAGCAGATCGATCTCATCCAGCGGCAGGTGACCGAGCGCCGAGCGGACCATGTTGGCGTCGAGATGGCACTCGCCGCCGAAGCCGTTGTCGGTGTTCAGCTGGACGACCGGGACGTGCAGGGCGGCCAGGCGATCGGCGTCCATCGATCCCTGCACGTCGCCCTCGAGCACCCCGGCCCGTGCCTCGCCCGGCAGCGGTTGCGCCAGCGCGCGTTCCAGCAGTGCCGTCTTGCCGGCGCCGGGCGCGGACATCAGGTTGAGCACGGTCACGTCGCTGCGGTCGAAGTCGTCGCGGTTGGCCCGCGCGATCGTGTTGTTGGCATCGAGCGCGTCCTCGACGACCCTCACTCGGGTGCGATGCATGCGGTCTCCCTCTCTTCGACCTCGATGTAATCGACCTCCAGCTCCTCGCCGGCGAGCATCCTCACGTCGGCCGAGCCGCAGTCCGGGCAGCGGAACGCGGGGATCTCCGGTGACCACCGCAACCCGCAGCCGGAGCAGTGCAGCTCGGTGGTGATCTCCACGAGCTCCAGCGCCGCGTCCTCGCACGCCGTGTCGCGGGCCACGATCTCGAAGTAGAAGCGCAGCGAGCCGGGCACGACCTGGCGCATCGCGCCGACCCGCACGCTGACAACGCTGACGCGCCGGTCCTCGGCGTGCTTGAGCGCCGTGTTGAGGATCGCCGTCGCCACCGACAGCTCATGCATTCTGCAGCTCGGCCACGGTCTCGAGGACGACGTCGGCGGCCCGCTCAAGCGCGCCGTTGACCGTCGTCGAGAGCCCGAGGCCCACGTCGTCGACGATCTCGGGCTCGCAGGCGACGACGAACACCCGCCCGGGCCAGCCACCCACGTATTTGACGAAGCGCAGCACCGTCGCCGGGTCCATCCCGTGGGGATCGAGCAACTGACCGTCCTCGATCTGGGCGTCGACGTCGGCCTCCTCGGCCTCCATCACATACAGCGTGCCCGGCGGCTCGCCCTGCCGGCTGACGTCGATCAGGATGAGCGCGTCATAGCCGCGCATCACCTCGTAGGCGAGGTTCAGCCCGCCGGTCCCGAAGTCGACGACGTGCACGCCCGGCGGCACCTCGCGGCCGGACAGCACCTTGGCAACCTCGCCGCCGAAGCCGTCGTCGCGCAGCCAGGCGTTGCCGATGCCGGCGACGAGGATCTGCTTGGTTCGCTGGGCTGTGTCTGTCATGCGGGCTCCACTTCGTTGGCGAAGAAGAAGAGGTACCGGCCGGTCTCGCGCATCAGCTGCTGGCCGGGGTCATCGTCGACGGTGACCGCCAGGTGGACGCGGTCGTCGTAGTCGATGTAGATGCGCTCGATCGTCGCTCGGCGGCCGTCGAGCATGCGGTCGAAGGGATCACGGTCGGTTCCGGGGCGCAGCACGAGCGTGTCGCCGCGGGCGTAGGTGACCCCCTCGATGGTCGCGCGCTGTTCGCCGCGGATCTCCAGCTCGGCGGGGGTCGGCGGCGTGGGCGCCACGGGGGTCAGCCCGCTGTGCAGGGACATGATCTCCTCGGGCCCGAGCGCCAGCGCCCGCTCGAGCATGTCGCCCACGACCCGGTCATGGCCGGCGGCCGCCGCGCGCTCCTCGTCGGTGAGCACGTTCACGTGCAGAACGAGCGCCTCCTCGATCTCCGTGTTGTCGAACAGGTTGCCGTGGCTGGCATCGGACAGTCTCGGGTGGTCGGGAAGCACGATCCCGGCTCCGAGGACGGCATCGTCGGCGGGGGCAGCCAGCACCGGCCAGAGGTTGACGCTCTCGCACCCGGCCTCGAGCGGCGAGACGAAGCGCCCGCCCGACACCTCGACCGCGAGGTGGACGGAGAGCAGCGACTCGCTCAGGGCGGCGCCGCGATCGAGGCCGCTCGGCACATCGGCGGTGTTGTGCACGCACGCTCGCACCCGCACGCGGCCGTCTGGATCGGGCGGTTCGGAGCGCAGCGTGAATCGCCCGCCCGGGAGCTCCGTCGTCGTCCGCTCGCCGATCGCCGCCGGTCCCAGGGTGGCGCGCTCTTCGATCGCCTTGTGGCCGGTGCCTCTGGGCGACAGCCAGCGCAGGGTCGCCGTCAACGTCGCATCCGGTCGCGCCACGGTCACACATTCCAGGCGCGCGTGGTCGTGGGCGCCGGAGCACTCGGCGGCGTAGGCCGGCGGGTAGACGATGCCGAACGGTGTCGGAGTGGCGTTCTTGGTCGTCTGCGGCGTGTACGGGTAGAGGGCGTAGCCCTCGTAGAGCAGCGAGTCGACGAGCCGCTCGAGCCCCGGATTCACGTGTCCTGCTCCAACAGCTCGCGCACACAGGCATCGAAGCTGCTCAGCCCATGCGCTGCCCGCCGATCGTTGAGCGCGGCGAGCGTCTCGTCGCCGACCCGGATCCAGCCGCCGCCCGGGTAGTGCTCGGCGATCATCGCGCGCCAGGTGGCGACGGGCATGCTGAACTGCGCGGTGCTGCTCCAGGCGACCGGCACGACCATCAGCTGGCCGCGCTCGTCCCGGTAGAAGACGTTGCCGTTGAAATGAAACGACAACGGCACCAACCCGTCATGGACGGCGTAGAAGTACTTGGCGGCCGCGACCTCTAGGTCGTAGGTACACGGCACCTCCATCGCGAAGGCCGCCGAGCCGGTGAAGCTGGGCACCGCCGCGCCCACGCGTGCCCACGCCACTCCGCTCGTCGACGGCGCCCACGCTGCCGGGGGGCCGAACAGCTCGGCCAGCCGCTCGCGGGTCTCCGGGTCATATCCCCGGCGTGCCGGGTCGATCATCACCTGCGCGGTGAGCGCGATCGACTGCACCTCGACGCCCTCGGGCTCGGTGACGGTGGCTGCGAAGCGCATCGTCGGGGTCGCGGCGAACGGCAGGTGGGCGGCTCCGATGACAGCAAACTCGGGCGCCGGCACCAGGACAGGCGTGTCGACACTCATTGCGCCACCGCCCGGGCGCGGAGGCCGGCGAAGAACTCCGGCACCGCGGTCTCGATCGCCGAGCCGCCGGAAATCCCCTCCCAGCGGGATTTGATCAACCCAACCAGCCCGTAGCACTGGTCAATGGGGACGATGGCGTACTGCGCCGGATCCGACATGCGGTTGACGACGAGCGCCTCGGCGTCCGAGTCGAGCTCCTCGAGCACCGGGTTGGCCGCCACGAGCGCCTCCCACGCCTCGAGCGTGAGCTCGGACTCGGTTGCGCCGGCAGGGCTCGGATAGAACGCCACCACGCTCTGCGTGATCGTGCTCCGCATGAAGAACGCCAGTCCGATCGGGATCTGGAACGCCGCCCAGGTCTCTGGATCGCACCGGAAGTCCTCGAGCCAGACAGTGCGCATCCCGGTGGGCCGGTACTCGGCGTTGCCCGAATACAGCGCCCAGCAGGCCTCGCACGTGCAGACGATCCGCCGGTCGACGAGGTGCAGCATGTGGCGATGGTCGTCGGGCACGGTGGTACTGCACAGGTCGCACCGCTCGGCACCCGGCCTGCCCGTCGGCCCGCCCCTGATCGACCCGGCCTGAGCGAGGTCGCGCAGGCGTGCCACTGCCTGGGCGCGGCTGTTCACGGGGCCGTTCAAAGAGCCACCCGCAGCCCGCCGTCCTGGAGGAGGGGGACGGGGCGCAGCTGAAGCGGCTCGCCGCCGGCCGCCCGTCCGGCCCGCGGGAGGTCGAACTCGACCTCGCAGCTGGGACAGCGCAACAGGCCGCCGGCCAGCTGACCCGCCCCGAGCGGCTCACCGCAAGAGGCGCACTCGTCAACGTAGGCCAGCAACGAGCCGTCGATGTCGGCGAGAACGAGCGTCTCGGATCCGATACGGACCTCGCTCACGCGGCCGGGGCTCGGCCGGGCCGCCGCGCTGAGGTCGACCCACCGAGGTGGCGGGTCCGCCCGGACGACGGGCAGCTCGAACGCCGGCGTGGACGGCGCCTGCGCCATCGGCAGCGAGAAGCCGGTGGTCGTCTCCGTGACCCCCTCGACCTCAAGCCCCGCGAGATCGGGAGCGTGCTCCTCCAGGGCCTGCTCGATCGCTGTCTCCAACGTCGCTCGGGAGGCGGCGCAGCCGTTGCAGCTGCCCTGGAGCGCCAGATGGGCGACTCCGTCGCGCAGCTCCACCAGCTCGACGTTGCCACCATGGGACTCCATGTAGGGACGAACCGTGTCCAGCGCCTCCAGCACCCGCTCCTCGAGCGAGATCGGGTACAGGTCATGGATCAGCAGCAGGCTGGCCACCGCCCCATCCTGGGAGAGCTGGTCGAGGATCGTGGCTCCCGCCTCGCGGGAGCCGGCGATCACCTCCATGATCCGGGCCAGGCCGTCGCCGTACATGGCGATCACCCCGGCGACCAGCTCCTGGGCCAGCTGTCGCGCCCGTGGGTCCGGGAGCTCGTCGACGCGCTCGGTCAGCGCCTGGACCCGTTCCAGGAGGTCGGCGGGGTTCGCGGTGTCGGGAGGGTGGGTGGGCACCGATTCCTCAGCTCAGCCCGGTCGGGGTGTGCATCACCTTGCGGACCTTGCCCTGACCGGTGTACATGTGCACCCCGCACGGCAGGCACGGGTCGAAGCTGCGCACCGCCCGCATGATGTCCACGCCCTTGAAGTTGTCCGGCCCGTTCTCCTCGAAGATCGGCGTGTTCTGGACGGCGTCCTCATAGGGACCGGGAGTCCCGAAGGTGTCGCGCGGGCTGGCGTTCCACGGCGTCGGCGGGTACGGCTGATAGTTGGCGATCTTGCCCTCGCGGATCACCATGTGATGCGAGAGCACGCCGCGGGCGGCCTCGTGGAAGCCGACGCTGACGGCCTCCTCGGGCACCGTGAACTCCTTCCAGCTCTTCGTTCGCCCGGCCCGAACCTCCTTGAGGGCTCGCTCCAGGCAGTGCAGGGCGACGAGCGCCGAGTAGGCCTGGTGGTAGGAACGGGCGCGGTCGCGCTCGATCGCGTTGGACTTCTCGGGCACCATCCACTCGAGCTCCATCTCCGGCATCGACGCCGACTTCGGGAGGACCATCTGGATCGAATGGCCGGTTGCCTTCAGGTAGCCGAAGTCGACGATCCCGGCCTTGGCGGTACACCACTGGCGGGCGAACGGGCCGCCGCCGGTGTCACAGCACACGTGGGTGTCGGTGCGCTTGTCATAGATCCGCGGCGACACGACCCAGCTGTACTTGTCGGCGAAGTCGCGCTTCTGCGGCTTGGGCAGCGTCTGCTTGTTCCACGGGTGGTTCTTGTCGACCGGATTGCCGAGCGGGTCGTGGGTGACGAACGTCGGTTCGTTCTCCCAGCCGTCGAAGTACGAGCTGCCGAGGAGGATCCGGATCATGAGGTTGATCTCCACGAGGTCGGTTGAGATCAGCTCGCCGTTGATCGCCACGCCGGGGGTGATGTAGCGCTTGCGACCCCACTCGGTCATCGTGCGGTAGTTGTAGTCGACGTAGTCGGGGTCGTCGAAGGAGCCCCAGTTGACGAGGTTGGTCTCCCGGTAACCGACCATGTCGTAGCCCGGCAGCTCGGTCAGGAAGAAGTCGTAGAGGTCGTCGTGCATCGGCACGACGCGCTTGACGTAGTCCATGTAGCGCATCAGGCGCACGTAGTAATCGGTGAGCGTCTGATGGGTGATGTCGGCGCTGCAGCCGCCGGGCATGATCGTCGACGGATGGGTGTGGCGACCGCCGAACAGGCAGTACATCTCCCGCGTATACCGGGCCACCTGCAGCGTCTCGAGATAGAAGCTGCCGGTGAACGGATTCAGCGATCGCATGATGTCGGCGATCGTCTTGTAGCCATGCACGTCGGAGTGCGGTGCCGCGGTGTTCTCAGCCTTCGCGAGCAGGCTGGGATTGGTGTCCTTGACCATCTGCTCGCAGAAGTCCACGTTGGCCATGCAGTCGTTGAAGATCGCGTGGTCGAACATGTAGTCGGCGGATTCCGCGAGGTTGAACGCCAGGTCGCCCAGCGGCGGCGGCTTGACCGAATAGGCCATGTTCTGGTTCAGACACGAGCATGTGGCGTGGTTGTCACCGCAGATGCCGCAGATGCGGCTGGTGATGAAGTGCGCGTCGCGCGGGTCGATCCCCTTCATGAAGATGTCGAAGCCCCGGAACACCATCGACGTGCTGTAGCACTTGTTCACCTTCTGGTTGGTGAAGTCGATCTCGGTGTGGATCCCCAGGCTGCCGACGATCCGCGTGATCGGATCCCACGACATCTCCTTGACGATGACCTTCTGCTCGGTGGTGGTGGCCATGCTGGCTCCTTCGTGACGGTGGACGGGTCGGTCGGTGGCTCTTGGCGGCTACCAGCGCTTCTGGTAGCCGCTGGTGAGCGTCGGCCCGGCGCGCGCTGATGGCGATCTCGAAATCCTCA
>Ga0208219_1000550_pt1 | contig 13484 bp, 12 predicted proteins | sample NGESurshal072012_7_FD_184469 | JGI IMG/M metagenome (GOLD analysis project Ga0208219, IMG submission 184469) | Arctic peat soil microbial communities from Barrow, Alaska - NGEE Surface sample 53-2 shallow-072012 (SPAdes) | ecosystem: Environmental > Terrestrial > Soil > Wetlands > Peat ...
TGATGTGGATCGCTCCGGTGATGTCGAGGTTTTCCGCCGTGGTGCGGTTCGCCAGCAACTCGCCCGGAAGGTCGCCCGCGTACGTTTCGCGCAGCGTCCGCAGCCACTGCCCGGCCGGGATCGCCCGGGCGTCGGTCAGGGACATGTACTGCTTCGACGGCAGGTTCGCGCCCCAGGTCACGCGCCCATCCGCCATCTTCCAGAACAGGTAGTACGCGCGCTTGCCGAAGGCAAACGTCATGACGCCAGGCTCGGGGTCGAGGTCGGGGGCGGCGTCGACGTAGCCCTGGAAGCTGAGCATTCCGGTGTAGCCCGCGGTGGGGGCTTCCGGGTCGATCAGGGTTCTGACGGTGGAGCGGACGCCGTCGGCGCCGATCAGGACGTCGGCGGTCGCGGTGCAGCCGTCGTCGAACTTCGCCGTCACCGAATCCGGGCCTTCGATGGCTCCGACCAGGCGCTTACCGTACTCGAAGCGGACGCCCGACTCGGCCGCCCGGTCGTGGAGCACCCGGTGCAGGTCGCCGCGGCCGACGATCTGGAGCGGCTCCACGTCCGCCAGGCTGGGCAGTCTGCGGGTGTTCCCGCCGACCGCCATGACCGCGCCCGTGATCGGTGTGGCGAGGGCCCGGACGGCATCGTCGGCGCCGATGAGGCCGAGTGCGGCCAGGCCGTTGGGGGCCAGGGCCAGGCCGCCGCCGATTCCTTCGGCCAGGGTGGGGTAGGCCTCATAGACCGTCGCCTGGATGCCGGCCTTGAGCAGGGCGGCCGCGACGACAGGACCGGCGATTCCGCCGCCGATGACCAGTGCGGTGCGGACTTTGGACGCTGTGGCTGGGGACATGGTTTCTCCTGCATGTGGTGTTCGTCGGTCGTTTCTGTGCCGAGATCACGCACGGGAACCCAGCTATCCTTTGGTTGCCACCTCGTGGCCGGGTTCGTTTCGTGCGGGCTTCGGTCCGGGAGCGTTGGACGGGGATGGCTGCGAGCAGCCGCCCCGGGCCCCGGCGGCGGTGTTGGCGCACCGCCCCGGGGCCATTGCGAGTCCTCTAGTCGCCTGCTAGGCCCCTCTCCGAGAGTTCGACCAGCTCCGGGGGCATCTCGCCGCCGTCGTGGAAGGCCCGCCACGACGCGAGATCGGGGAAGCTTCCCGAGGCCAGCTCCTCCAGCAGCGCGCGGACCCAGGCCGCCTCCGCTTCGAGCATCGCAACGGCGAACTCATCCTCGACCAGGAACAGGCGGGGAACTTCCTTGAGATGCTCGGTGAGCGCAGCACGACGTGCGGCGATCGACTCCTCCAGCCTGCCGAGCCGGGCCCGCAGGAGGGCGATCACCTCGTCTGGCGACAGGATCATCTGCACTGAGAGCCCGGCGGCGAACTTCGGGTGCTCGGGCTCCGGTGTGGACAGCAGTTCCCGGGTCCAGTCGAGCATCTCCTGCCGGCCGGCTTCGGTGATCTGGTAGACCGTCCTTTCCGGACGGGCACCCTGCCGGCTGGTGCCGACCACCTCCAGGAAGCCGTGCTTTGCCAGGTTCTTCACGACGGTGTAGAGCGAGCCCCACTTGACGTCCATGTCCTGGTCTTTGCCGCGGGCGCGCATCAGGGACGCGATCTCGTAGCGGTGCATCGGCTGCTGGATGACGGTGGCCAGCACCGCCAGGGCCATCAAGTTGTCAACTTTGCGCTTCGCGGCCATAAGAGTCGCCTCCCTCCCGTTACTCGTCTGCAAATATATGTGAACGAGTATTCGCTGGCAACCACAAGAGAGGCTGATTGATCCTGCGCGAGGGCATGCCTGGATCGCCAGACATGCCGTAGCTCTCCTGACCTGCAGGTTCATGACGCTTGCTACGCTGTGCGTGCTGGAAATCTCGTCCATGGCTCTGGCCAGCAGAGTTGCTCTTCCTGCCGTCCGGCCGTGATGATCATCGCTACAGGCGGCGGTGGACACCGCTTGGCCAAAATCTCTCCGCCCGCCTATCGGCCCAGCCCAGGAGTAGAAGCTGCTGCCGTCGGGTCAGCGAGCCGGGGAGGTCTAGCGCGGACAGCTGAGGAGTCTGTGGTCATTGGAGCCGGGTGTGGGGTGTGGCGGTAATCCGCGGATTCCGTCAGGATCAAGCCATGGAAGGACCGGGAATGCGACGCCCCCTGAAGAGCGTGCTGCTGGCGGCCGTAATCCTGTTTGCCGGGTGCCTCGTGACCTCATGCGCGCAGAGCGCCCGCGGCGCTGTCACCGCCTCCTCGCCCAGCGCGGGCGCCCCGGCGACGCCCACCGCCCAGCCCTCATCAACACCGACCGCAGCCAGCCCGACAGCCGCACCGAGCACCGCCAGCCCGACGGCCGCCCCGACCACGGCCTCGACCGCGCCGAGCCCCACGCCGAGCAGCTCGTCCACCTCAACCAGCGGGTTTAACCTCGCCTGGTTGTGGGCCGTCCTCGGCGCCCTGGTCCTCCTCGGCATAATCCTGCTGGCTACCCGCACCCCCGGGCGGGGGCGCCCTTCTGCCGCGGCGGCCAACTGGCGTTCGAGAGCCGTCGATGCGTATGCGAAGGGCGCGGCCCTCGACAGTGCGGTACGCGCGGCCGAACGGCAGGGCGTCTTCACCGAGGCGGCCAGCATCCGCTCGGCTGACCTCCAGCGCCGCGCGGATGACCTCACCGAGGCGTTGTATGCGATGCGCGAGACCGCTCCCACTGAGAACCGCCGCGTTCAGGTGGAGAATGCCATCCTCTCGCTGCGGGCTGTCCGTGACGCGATAGACGCCCAGCGTTCCCCAGGAGATGCCAGCTCACAGCAGGGCGGGGTCCTCAATCCCCGGCTATCGGCTCTTGAGTCGTCTCTCAACGCACTCCGGATTCCAGACGACCCTCTTGCGTGAGCCCCCTTCAGCCCGGTGGCGGCCGAATACTCGATCGTCTGCTTGACCTGCTGTTTCGGCAGCAGGCCCGACCCGATGGTGAGCGGCTGGCCGGGTGTCTCTGAAGACCGCTACCTGCCGGTCCGCTGGTTATCCCACACCCTCGCAGGAAGGCGAATATGACACAGCCAGCAGGTCCAGATTCCGCTGACTGGCAGCGCCGCTGGACGATCGACGCCGGAAGTGTGTCGCTGCAGCCGGTCACTCGCCGCATCGCCCAGGCCGTGCTCGGCGGCGGGTCGATCACGGGCAGGTTTGAGAGCGGATCGCTGCACGACAGGATTCCCCAGGCCATGGGTGTGGCCATCCGCGACATCGACTCCGGCGCGGCCACCGTCCTGCCGACCGTCTGGCTCGTCGTCCGCCGCGCTGATGGGCGGATCATCGGCGATATCGGGACCCACGGCCCGCCCGACACTGAGGGCTGCGTCGAGATCGGCTATGCCGTCGCCCCGTCCGCGCAAGGCCAAGGCATCGGCACCGCCGCCGTGGCCGCCCTGGTCAGCCGCCTGGCGGCGACGCCGGGGATCCGCCGGCTGACCGCTGTCACCGGTGCCCAGAACACCGCTTCCCGGCGCCTGCTCGAACGCCAGGGATTCTGCATCACCGATCCGCTTCCGGACACAGACGATGTGCGCTACACGCTGAGCCTCGCCTAGCTGGTCACTCCATTGCGGTCGCCCGGCAAACGTCCGGTATGCCTCTAACGGGCGAAGTCAGGCTAGCCGACGGCCAGGGGACGACGCTGGGCTCCGGAGACTCCGGACTCGGCGGGCGCCGTTCCCGGCTCTGAACTGCAGTCACGGGCCCTCCTGTCATGGTGACGATCGATGTCCCAGTCCTGGCAGATAGCTCCCGCTGCCGGGTGGCGCGCGTGCTCGCCGGCCGGCGACTCTGTGCCTGACTGGCGGCGCAGAGCGCGCACTGGCTTGGCCAGCGAACCGAGCAACTGGGTAAGTGCTGCACGCAGCTGGCCCAGCTGAGCGTCCGCCTCCCTTTGCTCGGCCTGAGTCTTGGCGCGCTCTGCCTGATAGCACGTGTAGCCGTAATTGAACATTGTGATTCCTCACTGTTCGTGATCGTCTGCCTACGCGCCGATCCGGGTGGTTGCGTGCTCTTCATAGCGATGCTGTGCCGTCGATCGTCATCCCACGGTCGAGATCGGGCTCCGATGGACCTGTGGACCGGTTACTCCGGCTTCTCCGGCGGAGCGGGCCTCGCCTGGACTCTTGTTTCCTTCAAAACACGTTTTGAGAGTAACATACGAACGGCGATCCGCACATCTGCCGCCTACATTAAGTCTGTGTTCTGGTATTGTCGCTTTTGATGGAAACCACCGAGTCACGATCTCCCCTGTCCGACCTGCGGATCGTCGGCGGCAACCTGGCCCTGGACTTCGTCAACACCCGCGGCGGGCCCAGGAACGGCCCGGCCACGACCGAGTGGCTGTCCGGCTACGAGGATTTCGCGGCGTGGACCAGCCGTGTCGGCGTCTCCGAGCCCAGCGCTCCGCCCAGCGAAAACGCGCCACGCTCAGCCGCGCTCGCGGCTTTCGCGCGGGTACAGGCGTGCCGGGACGACATGGACGAGATCTTCCGCGCGCTCACCGACAGCTCAGCGCCGCCCGCCCCTGCCCTGCGGCGCATACAACTCGCCTACGTCGAAGCACTGGCGAACGGGCAGCTGCTCGGTGACACACAGGGCTGCGCCTGGAGGTGGGATTCAGGCAGTGATCTCCTCGCCCCGCTGTGGCCTATCGTCGCCGCGGCGGTTGAGCTGCTAACCCACGGGCCGGCCGACCACATCAAGCCCTGTCACGCGTGCCGGTTCATATTCATCGACCACAGCAAGAACGGCAGCCGCCGGTGGTGCAGCATGGACGACTGCGGTAAAGCAGCGAAGATCGCCCGCTACCTCCAGCGCCGGTCCGACGCGCACGGGACATGAGCCGGCCCTCCACCAAGCCCAAATGGGCTCTTCCGCTCCGCAGGCCGGGCGGACAACTTGCGTGATTATCGCTTCGCCCGGACTCGCCGGCTCGGAGCAGCCTGGTCCGGGGAGGCGGTCCGCCGCGAGATCGCCCGCCGCGGCGGGCGGAAGCCGTGCCTGCGGATCGGGGGCGGGCTGTTCACCGCCCTCAGCGACCCGGCCGGGGTGATCGCGCACCGGGCCGGCGCACTCGAGCGGGTGCAGTTGCTGCGGGAGGACGGGAGCCACGTGGTGCGGGTGCTGTCAGGATCCAGTGAGCAGCGCTTGACGAAGACCGAGCGCCTCAGGAAGAGTTTGTTCACGGCGGCGGCCGGCCGCCGAGCTGTGGAACATCCACCCCAGCCGGGGTTCCATTGGCGAAGGGGATTCGCCCTCTCGGCCGTCATTGTCACAGGCCATCTTCCAACACCGCGTCGCTGGGGGACGAGGGTGTCATGGGGAGGCTTGTCCGTGACCAGGGACGCCAGCTTCAAGAAGGTTGTCCGGCGGCACGCCGAGGAGACTGGGCAGCGCTACACCGAGGCGCTGACGGATCTCGAGGGTCTCGGTGCGCGAATGCACCACGAGCCAGTTCCTGAGCTGCTACTCGCCCATCTCCGGGATCGCTACGGCATAGACCCGGTCGCGGCGACGAAGCTCAGTGTGCACAAGACCTACGTCTTCCGCGTCGACAGGAAGGACGGCGGCCCGTGGGTCGCCCGCGCGTTTCCCCCGGCTCGGCCGCGTGCCGGTGTCGAGGGCGACGCTGCGATCCTGCGATTCCTCGAGCAGCATGACTTTCCGGCGGAGCGCCTGGCGGTCGATGATGCGGTATCTGACTTCGATGGCAGCGCGGTCCTCGTGACGCGGTTCGTCGAAGGCGCACAGCTCCCCGACGGTGCTGCGAAGTTCGCCATGATGGGTGAGCTGCTCGGACGGCTGCACGCGCTGCCGTATGAGGATTCCGTCAGCCGCCCGGGTGGAGCGAGTGGTGAGGACCCGAGCCGTGAGGGCACGCCGCGTCAGGACCTGCTGGCCGCCCTGTCGTTTCTCGACGCCGTCGACACGAAGGTCCCGGCCGCCGGGCGCGAGCGATTCGAGCAGCTCCGCGACCAGGTGCGCTCGGCCGACGACGGTCACGGCCTTCCGGAGGGCTTGCTCCACGGAAATCTCCTCCACGCCCCCGATCACGCTGTCCTGAGCGAGCAAGGGCCAGTCGCGATCAACTGGAAGGCGTCCGGGCGCGGACCGCGCCTCGCCGACTTCGCTTACCTGGTGTGGGGCACGGGTTCGTGGAACCCACGCCGACCGAACCAGGAGTGGATCGACGCTGCCGTCAACGCCTACAGCCGGCACGTCGACCTGACCGACGACGAACTCGGCCGGCTCGAGGCGGTCATGTACATCCGGACCCTCTACCTCGCCTGTTTCGGCTACCGGCGCGCCCTTACTAACGGCCGCCCGTTCAACGAGTGGGGCTTCATCGAACCATCCGGGTACTACAGCTCCACAGCAGCCGCAGTCCGGGCCGCGTTCCGCCGGTAGGTCGTCGGTGCGGCAACGGAACGACGGTGGTTCGCCAGCGGCGCGCCGGAGTGCTCGCGCGGGCCCGCCAGTAGAGGTCCCGCAGGACATCGTCGAGCGGGTCCGCACGCTATGCCTGGCGCTGCCCGAGGTGACGGTGCGGGTCGACGGTTCACGAACCAGAACGAGATCGACGGCGCACTCGTTCGACATCCGCCGGAGGTCGTTCTGCTTGCTCGTGGCATGGGAGGGCCCGGCCGGCCAGCCCGTTCCGCTGCTCGTGCTGCGGGCCGGCCCAGACGAACGCGAGGCGCTGCTGTCCATTGGCGACCCGTTCTTCGCCTCGCGAGCCGGCCGTGATCGTATCGGGGTGCTGCTTACCGACGACACCGACTGGGAGGAGATCCGTGAGCTCGTGACCGACAGCTACCGGATCCTCGCACCGAAGAAGCTCACCGCACTGCTCGACTAGCAACGCGGTCATTGGTCCAGCGCGGGCCCCAGATCACTCGCCCGGCGTCGCCGCCGACGAACGCATCCCATAGGCGCCGGTAAAAGGCACGCATAACCAGCGCGCCGAATACCGATCAGCCTGAAAACGGGCGGGCCGTCTTCTTCGTCGTCGAACCCGATCGCCTTCGGCTCACGGACCTTGCCCAGCGGCGCCACGATCGGGCTGGCGAGCCACTGTCGGCCCAGCGCTTGCGGCACCGCATCCCGCGTTCTAGGTTTCGCCCATGCATAGCGTGGATCCTACGACCGAGCAGATGATCCGGTCGGTGCTGGCGTATGCGGAGAACCGGTTGCGGCTGGACCCGGTCCCGCTGGATGAGGGCTCGAGGGACCCGGCCGAACTCGATGCCGCGCTGCGGGGCCTGCTTGGTGACGACCCGCACAACCCGGACCAGGTGCTCGGCGTGTACTCCTCGGTGATAGCTCCGGCCGTGCTCTCCGCGGACAGCCCGAGGTTCCTTGGCTTCATCCCGGCCGCGCCGACCAAGGCCTCGCTCCTGTTCGACATGCTCATCTCCTGCGCGTCCATCCAGGGCATCTCCTGGCTGGAGGCGGCCGGCGCGATCCACGCGGAGAACCTCGTACTGCGCCTTATCGCCGACCGCGCCGGGCTGCCTGGCTCAACGGGCGGGTGCTTCGTCTCGGGAGGCTCAGCGGGGAACCTGTCTGCCCTGCTAGTCGCGCGTGAGGTGGCCAAGCGCAAGGCCGGGGATGCCAACCGGGGCCGCCGCTTCCGGGCTGCGGTCAGCACCGATGCCCACTCCTCGATCGTCAGCACGCTGCGGATCCTGGAGATGGATCCGCTGACCGTGCCCACCGGCGATCACCGGCTCACAGGTGCGGCGCTCCGCGCGGCGATCGAGGCCGACCCCGACCCGTCCTCGCTGGCCGTGGTAGTGGCAACCGCCGGCACGACCAACGCCGGAATCATTGATGACCTGGCCGGTGCCGCCGCCGTCGCCCGCGAGCACGGCCTGTGGTTTCATGTCGACGGCGCCTACGGGGGCGCGGGGATCTTTGCGCCGAGCGTCCAGCGTGCCTATGACGGGATCGAGCACGCCGACTCTTTTGTCATCGACCCGCACAAGTGGCTGTTCTCGCCATTCGACTGCGCGGCGCTCCTGTATCGCGACCCGGCGGTCGCCCGGTCGGTGCACACGCAGGATGCCGGCTACCTCGACGTGATCCACGACAACCCCGCGGAGTGGAATCCGGCCGACTACGCCTACCACCTGACCCGGCGGGCACGGGGCCTGCCGCTGTGGTTCTCGCTGTCAGTACACGGGGTCAGCGCCTACAGCGCCGCCATCGAGGCGGCGATCAGGCTGGCCCGGCAGACCGCCGTGGAGATTAAGAACCGTGCTTACCTGGAGCTAATCCGCGAGCCTGAACTCGGCGTCGTTCTCTTCCGCCGCCGCGGCTGGGCCGCGGGGCAGTATTCGCGGTGGGCCGACGGCCTGCTACACGACCAGGTCGCCTTCATCCCGCCATCGGCGTGGGAGGGCGAGACCGTCGCCAGGTTCGCCTTCCTGCACCCGCACACCTCGATGGACCTGGTACGGCAGATCCTCGACCAGATGAAATGAGCGCCAGCAGTGGCGGACGATGCCGGGTTCAGCGCCCGGTAGAGGCGAGGACATCGTCGAGGGTTTGCAGGAGAAGGTCGGCGTGTTCGCGCTGGAAGACGAGCGGGGGGCGGATCTTGAGCACGTTTCCGGCCGGCCCAGTCGCGCCGAGCAGTACCCCTCGTTCGCGCATCGCCTCGGCCACCGCACGGGCCCGATCTGCCGCAGGCGCCAGCGTCTCCTGGTCTTCGACGAGCTCGACACCGAGCAGCAGGCCCTCGCCCCGCACATCCCCTATGAGAGCGTGGCAATCAGCGAGTTTCGCCAGGCCTTCCCGCAGGTAGGAACCGGCCTCCGCCGCGTTTCTGACTAGATTCTCATCCTCGATGACGGCGAGCACGGCGAGCGCGGCGGCGCACGCTACCGGGTTGCCACCGAAGGTGCTGAACAGTTCGGTCTCCTCCGCAACCGCCCCGAGCACCTCGGACCGGGTCACCAGGGCAGCGACCGGGAAGCCGTTGCCCATCGGCTTGCCCATCACCACCATGTCGGGCTCGATCCCGGAGGCCTGGAAACTCCACAGGCTATTCCCGGACCGGCCGTGACCGGCTTGTACCTCGTCGGCCACCAGCAGGCCGCCCAGCGTCTGCACCCGCCGGGCAGCTTCGCTCAGATAGATAGGAGGCGGGGCCAGGACGCCGTCGGCGGTAAAGGCCGGGTCAATGTACATGGCGGCCAGGCCGCGGCCGCCCAGGTCCCGCGCGGCGCCGTCGATAGTGGCGGCGTACCGCTCGGCCCACCCCTCCTCTCCCCGCCGGTAGGCGCCGCGGTACCCATCGGGCGCGGGGACCGTGGTGACGTGAGCCGGGCGCTCGCCCCTGGCCCACACCTCAGGGGACAGGGCGTGGGTGGCTTCGGTCAGCCCGTGATAGGCGCATGCGGAAACAATCGCGCCGGCCCGGCCTGTGGCGGCGCAGGCGATCCGCCAGGCCAGGTCGTTGGCCTCGCTGCCGGAGTTCACCATGAGGACGGCGTCGAGCCCAGGAGGCAGGGTGGCTGTGAGCCGTTCGGCGAGTTCGACGATCGCCTCGTGCAGATAACGGCTGTGGGCGGCCAGAAGCCGCTGCTGTTCCGCCACCGCCCGCATCACCCGGGGGTGACTGTGGCCAACAACGGGCACGTTGTTGTAGCAGTCGAGATACCGGTGGTCGTCGGGGTCGAACAGCCAGACACCCTCGCCACGGACGAGGTGCACCGGGTGCTCGTAGAACAACGGTGACCGGGGCAGCGCACGCCGCCGCCGCTCCAGGAGGCTACTGGTGGCGGACCGCCGGTAGGGCAGGCCCCGGCAGGCGTCGCGGAAAAGCTCCGCGACAGCGTCCATTCCCTTTGCCTCGATGCTGTCCAGGAAGGCGCACGCGCCCGGCTCGCCGCTCGCGCTGTATGCGGCGTTGCCCGGGTAGAGCGGACGGCGCCAGGCGGTGACCGCGATCTCGGTGGCCAGCCTGGCCGCCACCAGATCCGCGAGAAGCCCGGACTCCTCATCCTCCAGAGGCGTCACCGAGGCGTAGCCGCCGATCATCACCTCGGCCGCTTCGAGGGCGTCATCGCGGCCATGCAGCACATCCGCGACGGCGACGGCGAGATCGCAGACCAGGGCGGCATGCGTCATATCCCCGAAGTCCACGATCCCGCTGACCCGCAGATCATCGCCGAGCAGCACGTTGTCCAGGCTCATGTCGCAGTGGATTACCTGGGCGCGCAGTCCAGGCAACACCGGAGCGACCCGGGCCTCGAACCGATCCAAAACCCGCTCCACCTGAGCCTTGCGCGTACTGTCGGCGAGGTGGCTGAGCAGTGGGCGGAGCTTGGGCGCGTGCGTAACGTCCCACAGGATCTCGTAGTCGGCCGCAGGGTGGAAAAACCCCCGCAACGCCCGCCCCAGACGGGCGGTGGTCTGCCCGAAAGACCAGATCGCCTGGGTGGTGAGCGCCGATGTCGCCGTCACCTGCCCAGGGAGGAAAGAGAACAGCCGCACTGGGTATGTCCGGCTGTCAGGCCCCGGAACCTCGACCCAAGGGTCCCCCGCCGTGCTCGGCAGCACACGCATCACCGGCAGGCCCGGATCCACCTGCTCGATGTGGCGAAGAGCGGCGGTCTGCATATCGATGGTTGACCGGCCATCTGCCGGGTTTGAGATCTTGAACAGGAAGCGCCGACCATCCGCCGTGTCCACCCGGAAGTTCTGGTCCCGTTCGCCCGCGAGGGGAGTAAGGGACGCTTCCAGGCCGAAACCGTCCCGAAGGATCCGCCGGACTGCCTCCATGTCAAAGGCAGGCGGCATGCTTACCAGAGGGTCAGGGTGATTCACCATAGGCCCGAAGGCTATCTCGCGCGATCGTCGTCAAACGGGCTGGGTGATCCGACCTCGCCCTGGACCTTGGCGAGCGGTGCTAGTCCTGGGTGCTTTCGCAGAGGAACTTGAGGCTGATGTTCCACAGCTCGTGACCGCGGTGCATGTGGCCGGGATTGGAGCCGGCGAGTTTCTTCGGGTTGAGGCCGGTGCCTGTCTCTTCCATGACCACGTAAGTGGTTCCCTCGTCGCGCGGCTCGAGCAGCCAGGTGTGGTAGGCCAGCCACTGGTCTGTCTCGCCATACCAGCCGATGCGGGCCGCGGGCTCGAATTCGTGGACGGTGCTGTGGATGTGCGCGCCGAAGGTGATCCAGTCGAACGTGACGCCGGCGGCGAGGAGCCCGCTAGGGGCGTTGACCGTGACGTTGCTGGCGTTGGAGTACCAGTCCGGCCAGGCGGTGGCGTGGATGAGATGCTCCCAGATCTTTCCCGGGGGCGCAGCGATCACGATGTCGTTGTGGGCGAAGAGGTCGGCCTCCTCGGGCACGATGCCCTGCGGCCAGTGGACGTGCGCCGAGCGGCGCTGGATGTCCTCAATGATTGACATGATTCTGCCCTCCATCAGGTCGTGTGACGAAAGTGTGGTGTGGCTGGGCGGGGTCGCCGGGTGGTGCAGGCCTGCCTGCGGCTGCGTCCAGCTCGCGTCTGCGGCTGTCGCGTAGCCCGAATGCGGCGATGATCGCGGCGGCGATGAGGCCAAGTCCTGCGATGAGGACTGCCACCCGGTAGCCGTGAGAGAAGGCCTGTTCGGCGGCTGGCCGGTGACCCGTCCCCGAGCGCCCTGGTCACCGAGCTGATGCGGGCGCTGGCGACGTTGCGGGCTTGCCTGATCGCCGCCCGCCGGGCTGCGCCGGGCAGATGTGCGGCCTGGCTTGTCCAAGCGGAGGTTGCGGCGTCTGCACCGATAGCGCCGAGGATCGCCAGGCCGATCGAGGTGCCCACTTGGCGGGAGGCGTTGAATACTCCCGACGCGGTGCCCGACAGGCCGGGCGGGACGTCCCGCAAGGCGACAGCCGTACAACCCGCAAGCCCGCGGCAGCCTCCACCGCATAGTCGAGCAGGGCTGGAGTGCCCCGAGCTTTCCGGACGGGGATCCAATAGGATCTTCGCTTGAAAGGATGGGATCGAGTGGCAGGAAAGAAACGCGGTAATTTCTCTCCGGAGTTCAAGGAGGAAGCCGCCAAGATGGTGGTCGAGACTTCCCGCTCTATCGCTGAGGTCGCGCGTGAGCTCGGGTTGAATGGGACCACTCTCGGTTACTGGGTGGCAGCGTACCGGGAAAGCCACGCCGGGGATGAGCCGGTGCTGGGGGCTTCCGAGCGGGCGCGGTTGCGTGAACTGGAACGGCGGAATCGTGAACTGGAGATGGAGAATGCGTTTCTGAAAAAAGCCGCGGCATACTTCGCGAGGGAGCCCCGGTGAGCGAGAAGTACTCGTTCATCGAGGCGGAGAATGCCACCGTGGCCGGGAAAACGGCCTGCGCTCCGACGGTCACACAGATGTGCGGCTGGCTTCAGGTATCCAGGTCGGGATTCTACGAATGGAGGTCCCGTCCGGACAGTGCTGCGGCAAAAAGGAGGAACGAGCTTAAACTGCTGATCGCGAAGGCTTTTGAGGACTCCGACGGCACGTATGGCTACCGCCGGGTGGCCCTGCAGCTGACCCGCTGGGGTGTGCGGGCCGGGCTGGAGCTGGTCCGCGGCCTGATGCGTGAGCTGGGCCTGGTGCCCTGCCAGCCGCGGCCCTGGCGGCCGTCGACCACCCTGCAGGGCCAGGTCGGGCCGATCCCTGATCTTGTTGCGCGTGACTTCAGCGCGGCCGTTCCTGGTGAGAAAATGGTAGGGGATATTACCTACATCCCGACGTGGCAGGGATGGCTTTATCTCGCGACGGTCATTGACTGCGCGACACGCAAGGTGGTCGGGTGGGCGATGGACGATAACTACAAGACACCGCTCATCACGGCGGCAATCGAGATGGCGGCCCGCAATCTTGATCTTCCCGGCGGTGCGGTATTCCATTCCGATCGGGGCAGCAACTATACGTCAGCCGAGTTCGCTGCAGCCCTGGAAGGGCTGGGGATCCGCCAGTCTGTAGGGCGCACCGGGATCTGTTTTGACAATGCTCTCGCTGAGTCTTTCAATGCCGCACTGAAAGTCGAGCGCGTGCACCGCACGGTCTACCCGACGAGAAAGAAGGCACGCGACGATATTGCCCGCTACATCGAGATCCGGTACAATCGGATGCGTCTTCATTCCGCACTCGGGTACAGAACTCCGCAAGAGGTCCACGACGAGTATCTGAGCCTGCAGGCCGCAGCATAATTAACCGCAGATCACCCGTCCGGAAAACGCGGGGCAGCCCAAGTCGAGCTCTTCACCCCGCAGCAGAGGCGGCACGGAGGCTGGGATGTTCCAGTCGAAAGATTTCGGTCCAGCGGATGCGGCGCAGCTCCTCACGCTTGTCCCGGAGGCACTCACATGACCCTGACCGGGTGCGGACGCATGCCGCCGTTCGCTCGGTCTGCCAAAGCGGCGCTCCCGGGCTGCTGCCACCTGGACTGGGGGATGGCCATCTTGTCGAT
>Ga0208219_1000553_pt1 | contig 13449 bp, 11 predicted proteins | sample NGESurshal072012_7_FD_184469 | JGI IMG/M metagenome (GOLD analysis project Ga0208219, IMG submission 184469) | Arctic peat soil microbial communities from Barrow, Alaska - NGEE Surface sample 53-2 shallow-072012 (SPAdes) | ecosystem: Environmental > Terrestrial > Soil > Wetlands > Peat ...
CCGCCGTCCCGCGGAAGCTGCGCGGATCCTCCTCGACTGGGGCACGCACTGCGTCCTGCTCACTGACGGCCCGTCATCGGTACGCGCGTTCACCGGGGGCGATCAGCTCGCCATCCAGGTGCCGCCCGTCGAGGTGGTGGACACCGTGGGCGCCGGGGACGCCTTCGGCGGGGCGTTCCTGGCCTGGTGGGCCGAACGCGGGCTGGCCCGGGAGAACCTGGAGCACTCGCCGCAACTGCTCGCCGCCGTCACGGCGGCGGCCCGGGTCGCGTCGCTGACCTGCGCCAGGGCCGGCGCCGAGCCGCCGTGGCGGCACGAGCTGGACACCGACGAGGAATGGGGCCAGCCGCTGAAGCAGTGACCCCGGCCGCGCCGGGGCCAGCGCCCGGGGGTGATTCACTCAAATCCGGGCATTCCGGTCCGACAACTTCACCATGCCAAGGCGGCGTCTAGGGGGTATGAGACATCGCTCGTCGGCGTGGCTCGGAGTAGCGGTGGGTGTGACGGTCCTCGGCCTGGTGATCGGCTCGGCCCGGGACACGAGCACCCAGCCCCGGGACAGTGCCCCATCCCGGCCATCGGCGGCGGTGATCCTGGCGCGGACCGCGGCGGCGGTCTCGGCGGCCGCGACGGGGTCCGTCCTGCAGATGATCGTGACGACGCCGCACGGGGTGACCCGGGCCATCATCGATGACCCGGGCCCGCGCTGGCCGCGACGAGCAGCAGCGGTCCCCGGGGTGCCGTAGACTATCCGGGCATCCAGCGCTCGTAGCTCAACGGATAGAGCACTTGACTACGGATCAAGAGGTTGGGGGTTCGAGTCCCTCCGAGCGCGCCAGCCGCAGCCCGCAGGTCAGGGTCCTTTCTCATCAGTGAGCGCGACCCCGAATCACTGCCTGAAGGTTCGCCGTCTCACAACTTAGGCATCCTGACAAGTCTGTGACGGACGTTGCGCGGCAGCCGGTATATGCGTGACTACGCCGGTATGCGGGTCAACGGCGGCCTTGTGGCCATGATGCGGGCGACGTCCCGGCCCGTGTGCCAGGCCAAACCTCGCGCGACGACGGCGCTCGTGCAGCAGAGCCCAGGCTGCAGGTTCTCATGGCGTACCTCGATCAGAGGGATCCGGCTCGACTCATCGAATATGGAGACCGGCTTGGGAACCGTGCGATCTTCAAGCGGCTTGGCTACCTCATCGAGACACTGAACCTTGACCCTTCCAGACCTTGTGTCGGCCTGCCAGGTGAGGCTGTCGTCGGGGTATTTCCGCCCTCGACCAGGATGGTCCGGACGGCGGACGCCGGGCCATGCGTTGGGGCCTCCGGGTAAACGTGGCCGTGGCGAAGGAGGGGGTCGCGTGATCACGAAGCGGGAGCTGGCACTCCTTCGAGCGGAGTGGATTCTTGACCAGAGAGTTATCGAGAAGGACTACGTACTCGGGTGGCTCCTTGCGGGGATCGCACAACACGAGGAGCTGCGCCAGACGTGGGTGTTCAAGGGATCGGGGAGATCGCTGTGGGCCGTTGAGATCAGCGTCGGCTTACCCCGCTTCCCTGGACAGCCGCCGACTCCCAGTAATGGTGGAGTTTCATCAGTGCCCAGCTCGGGATTGATGGCTCGGGCGTTAGCAGGACGGCGAAAGCTGACATATCCCCCTATCTCGGGCGAAAGCCACAGGACCCCAGGTCAACGCGGCGAAGGTGACGGGGAAGGCGGATGACGTGCGTGGCTGCGGTGTCCGAGATTGTCCGGGGAAGTCGGCCAGCCTGGCTGGTCGCACCGGATCATGGCAAACTTGCGCTTTCGCGATGCTACGGAGGCAAGGGCGGCCAGATTGGCGGCCAGTCCCCGGCGACCGGTAACCCTTGAGCCACAGTGAGTTGGGCCTGTCATCCGACTGGGCATTGCGAACGTCGCACTCGTGGCGGTGGCTTCGATTTGGATGTCGTACACGGGTCGCTCGTGGGCCGGCAGCGGGCCACCAGTAAGCCAATTCGGAAAGGGGGCAATACCGTGGAAGACTTCGCACCTCGTGTCAATGAGGACAATCCGGACCCACGGATCGCGTGTGCGCTTCTGCTGGATACGTCCAGTTCGATGGCGGGTGAGCCGATCGATCAACTCAACCAGGGTTTCGAGCTGTTCTGCGATGAGATCAAGAAGGACGAGCTGGCGCAGAAGCGGGCAGAGATCGCGGTCATCTCCTTCGGGGGTGTGGCCAGGGTGGAGATCCCGTTCACTGAGGGGCGTGACCTGCAGCCGAGGCGGCTGATGGCGAGCGGCGGCACCCCGATGGGATCCGCGCTCAATCTGGCCCTTGACCAGCTGGCCCAGCAGAAGCAGGCGTACAAGCAGGCAGGCCTGGAGTACTACAGGCCCTGGCTGTTCGTTCTCACCGACGGGGAACCCACCGATGGCCAGGTCTTCACGGCGGCGTCCGCGCGGGTCCGGGAGACCGAGGCCGCTCGGGGCGTGTCAGTCTTCGGCATCGGTGTCGGCGCGGCGGCAAACATGACCCAGCTGAAGGAGCTCTCGGCGCAGCGAGTCCCGCTTAAGCTGACTGGACTCAGTTTCCGTGAGTTCTTCAGCTGGCTGTCCACTTCGCTGAGCGCGGCGTCTGCGTCCAACGCTTTCGGCAGCAGCGACACCGGGGTGGCCCAAGCGGAGTCGACCGAGCAGATCCCGCTCCCGCCCGCCGGCTGGGCTCAGGCGTGACGGTGCCTGATGTGGAAAGCTATCGGCGCGTCGGTCGCCGGAAGGTCTCATGAGGCGGCCGGAAAAGGGTGCGAGGACGCTTCCGGCTGGCTGGCCGAACCAGGATTGACCTGCCTGGCCGTGGCCGACGGAGCCGGCTCGCGGCCGCTGTCGGGGACGGGCGCGGCGTTCGCGGTACGACGAGCGCTACGGCTGGCCATGCAGTCCGCCCGCTGCCCGGAGACCGGCGATCCTGCGGCCTGTCTGCGGTTGATCTTCCAGGATGTCCGCGAGCAGATCACGGCCATGGCCAAAGAGGACGGAAATGACGTCGGCGACTATGCGACGACCCTGGCAGTCATGATCCTGGCCGGCGACATGCTGGGCCTCGGGCAGGTGGGCGACACTATCGCGGTAGTGGGCTGCCGGGGCCAGTACGAGACGGTGGCGCCGGCCCCGCGTTATGAGTATGTGAACGAAACGACGTTCATCACGGATGACAGCGCGCTTGAGCAGTTGCGGATTACGGCCAGACCCAGTGTGGAGGTGGACGCCGTCTTCCTGTCGACCGACGGCCTGCGCTTCAAAATCCTCGCCGACCTGGCTGCGGCGACCCCATTCGTACCGTTTTTCGACGATCTCCAGGCCTACGTCCGCTCTCCGGGGGCCAGCGAGGATTCGGTGCGGCGGTTCCTGGCCGGGCTCGAGGACCAAAGCGGTGATGACAAGACACTGGTCGCCACGGTGCGGACCGGATTTCCCACCGAGTTCGGGGACGGCGGGCACCAAGCCGGCCGACAGGAGGGGGCTGGGCAGCACGACGGGGCCGGACGGCATCGCTTACGAGTGAGCTGAGGACCGAGTGGGGCGCCAGGCAGTCACGCAGACCGGCCACCGAGACCGGGCAATGGCCGGGGGGAGGGCGTTTCATGGCATTAGTCACGGGCTCTGGCCGTGTGGTCAGGGTGGGGCGGAGGCTGGCGGGCGGAGGACAGGGCGAGGTTTTCGAGGTCCATTCCGCGCGGGGGGTGGTTTTCAAGAAGTACCTGGTGAAGGCGCTGAGCAGTGATCCGGCGCTGGAGCGGCGGCTGCGGGCCATGGTCGCTCGCCCGCCAGCCGAATGGCGTGAGCAGAGCAGCGGTCATGTGACCCTGGCCTGGCCGTCGGATGTCGTGCTGGCGGATGGCCGGTTCGCCGGGTTCCTGATGCCGACCGTGGACATGGGCAACACGGTCGGCCTGCACAGGATCACCAATCCCACCGACCGGCGGGATGCCACTGGCCTGACTTCCTGGGCGCAGGGGTTCACCTGGCAGTACCTGGTGAGGGCTGCCGCGAACCTGGCCCATGTGACCCGGGTCCTGCACCAGTCCGGCGTGGTGGTCGGGGACTTCAACGAGTCGAATGTCCGGGTCAGCCGGGAGGCCCGGGTCACCCTGCTGGACTGCGACTCGATGCAGATCAGTGACCCGTCCTCCGGGCAGCGGTTCTTCTGCCCGGTTGGCCGACCGGAATTCACCCCGCCCGAGCTGCTCAACGCGAACTGGGCTAAGACGGTGCGCCACCCGTCCAGTGACCTGTTCGCCCTGGCTATCCACCTTTATCAGTTGCTGCTGGAGGGCGAGCACCCCTTTCGCGGGCTGTGGTCCGGACCGGGTGACAAGCCGTCGGTGGCGGAACTCGCCCGGCAGGGCATATGGGCCCACCAGCGCGGCGGCCCGTTGTCCCCCAGGCCCGCCGCCATCGGCATCAGTCTGCTGCCGGACTCGGTCGTCAGGCTGTTCCGGTCCGCGTTCGAGGACGGCGCCACCAACCCGGCGGCCCGGCCGACCGCCCTGCAGTGGCATGAGGCCCTGACGGGCCTGGAAGCGGGCCTGCGCCGGTGCAAGGCAAATCAGGCGCACCTGTATCCCCGGCAGCACCGTAGTTGCCCCTGGTGCCAGCGTGCCTCGGCCGGGTCCCAGCGCGGCCCGGCGGCCGGGTTCCAGCTGCCTCTGCCGCCCGCAGTTGTACCGCTGAGGCCTTCGCCGCCCGCGGCGCCGCTCTTCGCGCAGCCCGCCGCCACCAACCCAGGCCGCGGCTATGCCGCGCCGTCCACTAGCCGTCCGGCGGCCAGCCAGGCCATGCGCCGGGGGCGCGAGGCGCCGCGCCGACGGGTGGACAAGCGAGTGGCGATCCTCGCCGCGCTGCTCGCGACGACCGTGGCCGCGCCGCTGACCATAGGCAACCTGGTCTGGCGTAACCACCTGGCAGCTGTGTCGCAGTTCCCACCGCCCGACCTGCGGGCCATCCCCGGTGGCGCGGGCATGCTTAAGTACGGCCCGGAGTACCTGTTCGGGGTGCTCGTCCTGGCAGGTTTCCTCGGCCTGATCCTGCTCCGTCCGCCATGGACCCGAACGCGGGCGCCGATCGCGCTGACTGGCCTGGTGCTGCTCGGTGCGGCCGGGCTGGCCCCCTGGGCGGGAAATACCGCGGCCAACCGGCTCGGCGCGGCCGGCTGGCACGCCTATGACCTCGGGCCGATCCCGGTCAAGGTTCTCGGCGACACCTGTGGCGAATACTGGACCAGCGATCTTCCGGTCAAAGGTGCGTATCAGCGCTGGGTTCTCACCGGCGACGACGGATCCGGCGACTGTTCCACGCTCACCGGGTACGCGGGCTGGCACAGAACCTGGCAGAAGTCCGCCCGTAACGGCACCTACTTTTCGGGCATCGCCGCGTACGGGAACAATGTCCTGATCGCCGTGAAGCTGGGCCAGAATTCAGCCGGGCACCTGTTCGGTTTCAACGAAACGAGCGGCCGGTTCCTATGGCGCTGGGGCTGCCCCGGCGCGCAATCCATTCAGGATGTTGTCTTCCACGGAGCTGCTGGCCACGCTCAGTATCCCGACAGGTATGCGGTGGTCACCTGTCAGGACCCAAGCGGCAACGACAAGACATTCCATGTCATCCCGCACCGGCACTGATACGGACGGAGCCAGAATGGCCATTGACCCAGGCGCCGCCGCCGGCCACCCGGAAGTTCCCCGTTCCGGGGGCCTGCTGTCGCCCGGCGGCCTGGCCGGTCCGCAGGCCAACTGGTACCACTGTCCGGAGCCGGGCTGCCGGTACGGCGAGCGCTCGATGTCGGATGGGTCACTGGCAGCGGACGTCTGCCCGGAACACGACCTGGTCCTGGTGCGGGCCAGGCCTGACACCAGCGCGAGCTGAGGTCAGCATGGACAGCTTTCTAGGGGCGCTGGCGGAGCCGTGGGCTCGCCGCTGGAGCGGCAAGGTCGCCGGTGCCGCACTGGCTTTCTGGGCCGCTGGTGTCTTCGCGTACCTGATCCGTGCCGGAACCAGCGCGTTCGCCTGCCGGCCGACCCGAGGGACCGCGTCACCAGCTTTGTGCTCGCTGGCCCATGCCGGAGCGCTGGGGACCGGAGTGGCCGTGGCCGTTGCCGCGGTCACGGTGATTGGCTCGGCCATGGTCGTCGCGGCCTTGTCACCCCGGGTGATCGATGTGCTGGCCGGCGAACGCTGGCCCTGCTGCGGCCCAGCGCATGTCCTGACCGAGCCGGTCCTGCGCTGGCTGCTGCGCAGGCAGATCGACCGCCGCGGGGCCATCGCGGCGGCCGGCCGCCCCGTCCCTGACCAGCTTCCCGTCGTGGCGGCGGGCCCGGACCGCCGCCGCCGCGGTCACCAGGCGATGGCCGCTTATGCGGCGAACCGGTCCACCGACAGGGCGGTCATGGCGCGACTGCGCCGTTACCCGGTCAACACCGGCGACACCGGGCCGACCCGGCTGGGCTCAGCGCTGGCGGCGACGCACGAGCGCGTGCGCCACCGTCACGGCCTTGAACTCCCGGTGTGCTGGGAGCCGCTGATCGCGGTGCTGCCCGATGACGCGCGGGACTGGCTGGCCCGCGAATCAACCCGGGTGACTCTGCGCGGGCAGAGCCTGCTCTGGGCGCTTGCGGCGACGGGGTGGGCGGTGTTGTTCCGCACGCCGTGGGCAGCCGCGATCTGGGTGGCCGGGCTGCTGGTCGTGGCCCGCGGGCTGCACGCCGGGCTGCGGGAATCGGTGGAAACGTACTGCGACCTGATCGAGGCGACGGTGGCCGTGCACCGACACCGGCTCTATCAGGCGCTGGGCGTGCCGCTGCCTGACTCGGCCGTCGCCGAAACCGTGGCCGGCCAGGTCTTGTCGGCATACCTGGCCGGCGCCCCAGTCGCCGATTTGCGTTTTTCGTGGCCGGATAGCGGTGATGCCGCGCGAAATGAGCAGGCCAGCGTGGCGGAGGCGGCTCATGGATGACCTGGGGGGCGGCGGTGAGCTCGACGCGGAAGTCGACGCCGCGCGGGCACGGCTGCATTCGGCTGCGCACGGGTCCGCGCAGGAGGCGAACCTGGTCAGCGCCCTTACCGACCTGCTGGCCGACCGATACCAGCAGCGGATTTCGGGCGGGGATCTGGCCGGCGCCCACAGCGACCTGGCGGAATCGGTTCGGTGGCTGGACGAGGCGGTAGCCCGGGCCGGTGGCACCTCCGCGCGCTCTGCCGAACTGGCCCGGCGGGCCGGGTTCGCCCATGATGAACGCTGGGGGCTGCTCGGCGACGCGGCGGACCGTGACGCCGCGATCAGGTTCCTGACCGATCTGATCGCCCTGACAGTCGCGCCGGTGCCGTTGCTTCCGGCCATCCACTCGGTCCTGGCCCGGGCGTATGCGAGCCGCAGCGCGGAGCCACCGGCAGGCGGACCGGAAGCAGCCGACTTGGACGCCGCCATCAGCCACGCTCGAGACGGGCTGGCCGTGCTGTGGCCGCAGGCGGCAGGCGACGTACCCGTCCCGGCCGGCCCGGCCGAAGATGGCCCTGACCTCGGCCCGGAACTGAGCCTGATCCTCGGCCTGTCGCTCGCGGACCGGTTCGCCGCCGCCCAGGGCCGCCTGGGACCTGGGGCCACCAACGGTGTCAGCGCCGCGCGCGCCGATCGTGACGAGTCCATCACCGTGCTAACGGCGGTGCTGGGTAAGATCCCGGCCGATGATGATCCGCTCCGGCTGGCGGTCGCCGACGCGCTCGGCCAGGCCCGGTACGATCGCTACTCCGATACGTGGCCGGCCGCACCCCGGCCGGATCCCGCAGATCTCGATGCCGCGATCGAGCTGCTTCTGATCGCGGTGGCCGGCGAGGCGGATCCGCAGGCGATGGAGCACCTGGTGCTGGCGCTCGCGGACCGCCTCGACCTCCGGCCGGATGCAGCCGACCGAGACCGCCTGATCATCTGGGGCGAGCGGCTGCTCGATTCAGGGCAGTATTCGGGCCCCGCCGCCGGCTTCATCCACGAGCTGCTCAGCTCGGCGCTGGCCGACCGGGCCGAAGCCTGCCCACAGGGCTGCCGCGCTGACCTGAGCGCCGCGATCACCCACCGGGCGGCCGTCCTGGCCCTGGCCCCGCCCGGTGATCCGGACCGGACGGCGGCCCTGGCATGGCTGGCGCACGCCTACTGGCTGCGGCTCGACGGTGACGCCAGCCGGCACGACGAGGTGGACGCGATGACCTCGTACGCAGAACAGGCGTGGACGCTGCTGCCCGCCGGCGACGAGGACCGGGCTCAGATCGGGTTGTACCTGGCCGTAGGCGTGCACGAGCGGCTGCTCCGCCCGGACGTCCCTTTTGACGTTGCGGCGGCCAGCCGCGCCATTGACGTGCTGACCGACATCGCGCCGCAGTTCGCCTCTGACCAGACCCTGCAGCTGATAACCGCCATTACCCTGGGGCACTTCCTGGTGGCCCGCGGGCAGGCCACCGGCTCCGCTGCCGACCTGGCGGCGGCGCAGCCGTGGCTGCTGCAGGGCGCGGCCGGATTGCCGGCCGGAGATCCCGGCTGGGCTGACCTGACTCAGACCCTGGCCGTTGGGATGTGTGTGCTGGCGAGCCTGGGCATGGCCGCCGATCACCTGGACCAGGCGATCGGCTTGCTCAGCGCCGCGGCGGAGCGAGCCGATCCGGACCGGGATCGGGCGGCGATGACCCGTGGCTCACTGGGCCTCCTGCTCGTCCAACGCGCTGCTTTCACTGGCGGTCAGGCTGACCTGGACCAGGGGATCTCACATCTCACCGCGTCCTTCGACCTGGCCGCACCCAGCCATGCCTACAGGGTCGCGGTGGCAGTGAACCTCAGCGGAGCGTTGCTAGCCCGGTTCTTCGAGCGCGGCGACGCACAGGACGTGGATGCCGCGCGGCACTACCTGGATATCGCGGGAGAGCTCACGGGGTCGGTCGGCGATGCGGTCCGGTCGCTGATGGCGGATGCGGATGTCATCGTCGCCGGCAACCGGGGACTGCTCGGGGTCATCGAGGCCATGCTGGGCGATCCGAGCGGACTGGACCGAGCGGTGCCGCAACTGCGGGCCGCCTACGCGATGCTGCCGCCCGGTCATCCGTACCGGGACCGGATCCGCGGCGACATCGGCATGGCCCTCGCGCTGCGCGCCATGCAGCACGGTAACCGGGCCGAAGACCTCCGCGCTGCGGCCAGCGAACTGCGGGCCGCGGTCGCGGCACTGGCCGCGAACCACCTGATGCGGCCGGCCGGGCTGCTGCGCGCAGGCGGCGCGCTGGCCGCGGCGGCAGCGACGGCCGGGGATGCGCCGCTGCTTCGCGAGGCCATCTCCTACCTCAGCGCCGCCATGCGGGAACTCGATCCCCGGTTCGGTGGGCGGTTCAGGTTCGTGGCGCTGCTCGGCTCCATGGCCGAGGCCCGGCATCGGATTACCGGCGACCCGGCCGATCTGGACGCGGCGATCGCCTGGCTGGAGGAAGCCCGGCATGCCCTAGCGGCCAGGCCCCCCCATCCCCAGTACGCGGACGTCCTGAGCAGGCTGGCTCGTGCGTACCGGACCAGGGGTGACGCGGCTGCGGCCGTGGAGGCTGGTTTCGCGGCGCTGCGCGGGCGCAGCCGGGACGCGCTGCTGCAAAGCGGCACGGCACGGAGTATCGGCTACGCACGGATCACTGCCAGCGAGGCAGCCGAAGTAGCCGGTTGGTGCCTGGACGACCAGGAGCCAACAGCGGCGGTGGAGGCACTCGAGCTTGGCCGCGGGCTCATCCTCCACGCGGCCACGAGCGTCGCGGAGCTGCCCGAGCTGCTGGCGGCGGCCGGACGCCATGACCTGGCCAGGGAATGGCGCGACGCCGTGGCGTCGCGCCAGGAGACGCCCTGGGACGCGGGCCTGCCTGGGGCCGGATACCTGCCTGGCCTGCTGGCCGGCACCATAGAGCTTCGCGTACCGGACGACCTGCGAGGACGGGTGCTCACCGCGCTGGCCGGCTCGGCGGCGGGGGGGCGTCTACTCACCCCGCCGCCGCCGGCGGAAATCGCCGCCGCGCTCGCCCTGACCGGGGCGGACGCGGTCGTATACCTGCTCGGCCCAGCCGGGCGAAATCCAGGACGGGCGGTCCTGGTGTCGGCCGCCAGCCTGCCCGCCAACGGAGCGGGCACGGCCGCGCCGGATGCCGCGAGGCCGCAGGAGATCCCGCTGCCGCGGCTGCGCGGCGACGCGGTCCAGAAGTACGCTGCCGCGTGCACCGCGCTGCTGGTGCGGCCGAGCCACGGATCGGCCGGCGGACAGGATCCTGTCACGGCGCGGCAGCCGGGCGTCGCAGGGTGGCGGCAGGCCCTGGATGACTTGTGCAAATGGGCTGGGCCCGCAGTGATGCAGCCGGTCCTGGCCCGGATCCGGCCGGGCCGGGACGGCCACCCACCCCGGCTGGTACTGATCGCCGCGGGGCGGCTGAGCTTGGTGCCCTGGCATGCCGCGCGGTCCGGGAGCCACTACGTTCTCCGGGACGCGGTGATCTCCTATGCCGCCTCGGGCCGCCAGCTGGTAGAGGCAGCCCGCAGGCCACCGCTACCGCTGGCTGATGACCCGGTCATCCTCGGCGACCCGACCCGGACCCTGCCTGCAGCCGCCGCAGAGGCGGAGGCGATTCATGACCGTTGCTACCCCGGTGGCCGGTACCTCGGGTACGCGCGACCGGACTGGGGCGGTCGCGTGGACGGGCCCGGGACGCCACGGGAAGTGCTCCGCCAGCTGCCCGCGGCGGACCACCAGGGAGCCTCGATGCTCCACCTCGGCTGCCATGGGCTGGTGGTTGGCTCCGCGCCCGGCCGGTCCCACTTGCTTTTGGCCGGAGGCCAGGAACTCAGGGTGGACGCGATCCTGCGACAGGCCAGTGGTCGGCCGCCGCATGCTCCCGGCGGGCTGGTCAGTCTCGCGGCCTGCACCAGCGACCTGGCCGCAGCCGATTATGACGAGGCGCTAACCCCGGCCACCGCGTTCCTGGCGGCCGGGGCGGCCACTGTGGTGGGGGCGCGGTGGCAGATCCCGGACGGCGCGACCTCACTGTTCATGTTCATGTTCCACTACCTGATGACGGCTGGTGGCCATCCGCCGCGCGACGCGCTCCGGCTGGCTCAGCTGTGGATGCTGGATCCCCACCGCGCCGCGCCCGCGGAAATGCCGGCCGAGCTCGCCGAGCATGCCAGCCGCCCGGAGCTGGCGGACGTGGTCGCCTGGGGCGGCCTGGTTCACCAAGGACGATAAACGATGCCAGCCGACATGGTGCGAATCTTGAGGTTCCGGAGCCAGTCGCAGAATCGCCGGCTGCTGCTGGCCGGGCTCGCGGCTACTGCCGTCTTCCTCGGCCTGTGCACCTGGATAGTGCACGTCACCGCAGTCACGGTCATCGGGATAATCATCTTCGTCTCGTCGGCGGCGGCGACAGTGTACGTGGCGCCGGACTCGGACCACTATTGCGCCCGCATCGCTCTGTCCGCCAATCTCCGGGGCGTGGCGGCCGCCTACCTCACGGCCGTCGGCCTGCCGGAATCATCCGCTGATTATCCCCGGAGTCTTGAGACGGCAACGGACGAAGGTATCCACTTCGCCGAGGGCCTGCTGGCCAGCCGCCTGATGGTGCGGAAGAAAATCATGGAGAGCCTCGATCTCGCCGTCGATATCGTGCTGACCTTCGCTGGTGCCCTGCTGGGCGGGTGGTTCGTGAAGTCGCTGACCCGGGGCGGGGATCCGACGACCGTCGAACGCGCGACGGCACTGGGGCTGGCGCTGACATTTGTTCTCCTCGCGGTCCTGCTGGCCTGGAAGCTGCTTAACGGGCAGGCGGCCCAGCAGCGCGAAGCCGCGGGCACCTTCACCCGCTTTCCAGTGGAGGCCCTGCAGGGACTCCCCTTCCGCGATAGCCGGTTCCGCGAAGTTTTCCGCGCGGATCTGGCCGACGCGGCCGTCATAGCGACGCTGGACGCGGCACAACGTGCGGCTTTGCGCCGCACAGCGCGACTCGACCTCCGGGTGCTGGGCGAGCCGCTGCAAATTGCGACCTGGGACATCGCGCCCGAGTGGGATTTCTCGTTCAAACTGGCGATGTTCGCGGTCGGTCTGGTGATTGGCATTTTCACGGTCTGACTGCCAGCGGACGGCCCCAGCCCAGGCAAGGGGACGCTAGCTAGCGCTGACACCGAGGGCGGGCCTGACACTGGGTCGCCTGGCGTCACGTCATTAGTTGCGCTTTCATCCCGGCCTGGTCGAAGAGAGACCAGATCTCACTCATCCGCCCATCGGTAAACGTGTAGAACACCATCTCGGTGAACGCGACGGACCTTCCCGTGGGTGACAATCCCAGCCACTCCCTCGCGAGCGTGCCCGTGTCGGTCAATCGCGCGGCGATCCGCTCGCCCTCGACGACGATCTCGCTGATCGTCCAGCGGAAGTCCGGCATGACTTCGATGGTGGCCAGAATCGGGCCGGCCTTCCAGTCATCGCGACTCATCGGGGCGCCGTTGTACCGGATGGTCTCGTGTACGAACCCATCGAGCTGGTCGATCTGCCTCTGGTTGAGGCAGTCGATGTAACGCCGGTAATGCTGGCCGAGTTCCGCTGCGTTCATCTCGATCTCCCGCCATGGAATAGGGGTGCGTACAGGCTTCCGCGTCAGACGCCAGATGACGGGCCGACCCGAATCACGCCACTACCCGGGGGGCCCGCCGCACGATGGACGCCCCCGCCTTGACGAGAGGGCCGGGAGGCGCAACCCGCAGCAGCACGTTGCTTTACTACGCTACGTAGTAGGTAACTGGAGCATCGTCGCGCCAGCCTGACCAGCCCGGAGCGGACCGTCCCAGCTACGAACTGCGGGCCTCCAAGGCCTCCAGGTCTCGCTCGGCGTACAGCCGGTGCTCCCACTCTTCGTTGAGGATGCACAGCAGGCACTCGCGCACCGGGTAGCTGCGGGGCTGCGGCCAGCCGGGTCCCTCGACGGGTTCGGTGTGGCCGTCCAGCGAGGCGTCGGTCAGGCCCTCGATGACCTGGCGCACGGTGGACATCCGGTCGCGGCGCAGCTCGAGCAGCGCGTCGAGCGAGGGTCGTGCGTTGCGGTCGCGGGGCACCCCGGGCGTGTCAGGCATCTCGTCCCAGGGCAGGTCCAGGGGATCCCACGGTGACGGATCGCCGAGGACCGCCCGCCTGATCCAGGAGTCGGTGGCGAATACCAGGTGGCGCAGGGTCTCGATGAACGACCACTCGCCGTCCACCGACTCGTGCAGCAGTTCGGGAGGCAGGCGCCGGGCCCGTTCGGCGGTCTCGCCCCACATCCGCCCGAGGATGTCCCACGCCTCGCCGAAACCGGCCGGGTCTGCCGGGCGCATCTTGGCCCGGTCGGGGTACCGCCGGTTGAGCTCCGCATCGACCAGTG
>Ga0208219_1000554_pt1 | contig 13437 bp, 15 predicted proteins | sample NGESurshal072012_7_FD_184469 | JGI IMG/M metagenome (GOLD analysis project Ga0208219, IMG submission 184469) | Arctic peat soil microbial communities from Barrow, Alaska - NGEE Surface sample 53-2 shallow-072012 (SPAdes) | ecosystem: Environmental > Terrestrial > Soil > Wetlands > Peat ...
GATGACGAAGGGGGCGGCGACCTGCGTGGCGCCGATTGCGGCGCCTGCCAGCAATGTGCGGCGGCTGATGCGGAACTTCGGCTCCTCGATGCGTTTCATTATCTTCTCCCTGTTTATGATGGGGCCGCTTTGTGCGGTCCTTAGAGATAGCCAGAGACTCTATGTCTTGAATGCTGTAGGCTATCCAGATTAGCAGTCAATAACTTTGGTGTACGTCATGCAGTCCCGCCGCTTTGCGTACTGGTGGTTTCGAATTGTTTCGTCAGGTCGGTTTTTTGAAAAGTTCTTGGGCTTTGGGCGCCGCAAGGGCTGACTTCGGAGCCATCACTTCCTTGTGGACGCCCATTGTAGCACGGCCATGCTGCCTGGGACGGCAGACCAACTAACAGGCGCAATAATTCCGAACATTACCTGCGTTCAGCCCTTGCAGAATGCATTCTTCTTGGGGCGGTCGTGCGATGTCAAGCCGAACGCGATCAGTCCGATGCGCTGTTACTTGACAGATTGGGTAGCACGGCACACCTTTAGCGATGGGTCAACAATTCGTTGGCCTTAAGCAGAGGAGAGAAGATGACTCCACCTGCAAAGTTTGCCGCAGTGACCGCTGCTGCAATGTTCGGGCACCAGCGTAGCGGCTAAGATACGGACGACGTTCCGGGAGCGGCCTATGGGCCTCATCAGTTGGGCATGGACCAAATTGGCCCCTCCCGGCGCGAATTACACGGCGGATTGAATGACCTTGGCTGCGAGTGCGTAGAACTTGACCGTGAGGTCATCCTCAACGTCTTTTCGCGTTCTTCCGAGGGTGCCAAGCGTCTAGCCTTGGAATATGAATTGTGGAGGGCGCCGTGGACGACGACAAGGAAAAATCATTCGTTGAGAAGATGGTGGATAAGATCAACGACGTTGTCGAAAACCTCGCGACGACGGCATCCGATGCCGTGCAATATGCAATGGAACCGGACCCGAAACCCGAACCCGAGCAAGTCGCCCGGACAACCAACGAGCAAGTCTACATCCCAGAAGCGAACGACCCAGCGCCGTTGATCCTATCTAAACCTGCAGTGAAGAAGCGGAAGGTACCGGTAAGACTGGCACCATCCAAGATGCCCCCGAAAAAAGCAGCTGCAAAGAAGACGAGGAAAAAGTCTTCGAAAAAGACCGCGACGAAGTCAGCCAAGAAACCTGCAAAGAAATCGCTCACAGAGAAGTCAAAGAAAGCTGCAAAAAAGAACGCTAAGAAAACCACCAAAAAAAGCCAACTAAGAAAAAGAAGGCGAAACGCTAAGCATGCTCGATAAAGACGCTCAAATCAATTCTTGTGCTCCGTAACTCTCAGAAAATGGCCATGAGTCAACAATGATCGCGTTGGCAGCGGACTTACCGCTCCGGGTGATGCTATCGGAAATCTGGTAACTTCGAGTTTGGTGCGCTGTTCATCGCTCCTTAGGGAATGTTCTCGCTTTTGCCGCCGATGCCATGAGGCTTATTTAAGAAGAACTCCCGGTTGCCCAAAGCGGTTTCCATTTCGAAAGCGTCGTATCCGCCGCCATTTTTGGAGGCGGAGAACGTTTGGGCGTCGCCGAGATCAAGACAGTGGGGGGAAATCCCCTTGCCAGCGGCCGGAAGCGGCGGCTGTTTCACCGGCTTGCCGGCCTCCAGTTTGCCCAGTACCCGGCTGGGGGCAGGGCACATCGAGGCGGCTGCAGATTTTGGAGAGCCCGGTCCCGCTGATTCCGTACCTACTGCAAGGCGCAAGAGGGGCGTTTTCCAGACCTGCTCATATAAATCTTCTCTGTTCACGTTGACCGGCGGTTTTGGTTTGTTGGGTTTCATATTGGCTTCCTTCATTCGCCAAGGGCTGATCGGTACGCTGGGGTTGGCTCGCGAATAGACCAATTTGGATAGATCCGGCATGGCGCTCGGGCGGGCTGTAAACCATAAACATCGCGTGACCGACCTCCCCACTTGCGAGAGAGCGGTGCGGTTCGAGTTTCTGCACCCTGGAAGAGATATTTTTGGGAGCTATCGGGAGTTCGAATCCCCTCTGCTCCGCCACCAAGTCTCTGGTATAGATAGAGAAAATGAGTTTCTCGAAATTGTGCGGGAAGTTCCGGTTGGTCAGCGGTCGCAGTTGCGCAACTTGGCCACTGAGAGAGCGAATTTCTCGCGCTTCGCGCGTTTAGTTTCGATGGTTTCTCAGAACGGCAGTTTGCCAGTGGCTTTCTTCGCGAATGATGTGCCTTCAACAGCGCGGCAAAAGACTTGCCGATAAGCGCTGTCGCAGGTAGCCTCGCATTAGTCCAGGCGGTCTCCGCCGTGCCCACGAAAGGAATTGCCGCGAACTCGCCGAATGAAGCAAAGCGGAACGTCTAGGAGGAACGAGCGTACTTGGCGCCAGACTTCGAGACTGTAGTGGTGTCGGTTGTGGAAATCCAGATACCGGCAAAGACCGCGCTCAGACCGATGAGCAGATTGAGCGTGATCGGCTCGCCGACCAATTGCGTCGCCAGAAGTCCGGCGGCAATAGGATTCACTGTCATGGTGTTAGCGACAAGCGTCGGCGTCGTACGTTCCAGGGCCATGACCCATAGAATAAAGGCTGCCGCGCCCCCGCCGATGCCGAGGTAAGCCCCCGCAGCCCATTGCGCGGCATTAAACTCAGCTAAGACGGCGACGCGGCCAGTCAGCGCACCCACGGCGATCAACATCGCTGCACCGGCGCCCATGCCCACGCAGAGGAATCCGAGCGCGCTTGAGCGCGCGATGAAGCGGCGCGACCACACGTTGTAGACAGCCTTATTGCAGCATTGTCCCGAACACGTGGTCCCAAAGCGTGCTGCTCACACACCGTAATTGCGCGTTGCAAATCTGTGGTGCAGCCTGTGATGCTGAAGAAGCAGTCGCGGCAACGCCTGTTTCCATTCGCCCTAACCAGTTTGAGTCGGTTGATGATATCCCCAACACGATGAAGCGCCACGAAACCTGGCAATTGGCTTACAAGCGTAACCCTTTACTTGAGCGCACTGACGGATAAACAGCTCAAACTACATTTCCATCGTTGCGTAGCGCCACGCTCGCGACCAGCCGCTCGCCGCGCGGGCTGCGGCCGTAGTGACGGACCATTTTCGTCGTGACCGCGGTCTCGTCAATGAACACCAAGCGCGGCGCCTTAAGAGAAGGCTGCTCGGCTTTCAGCGCGGCGCGCGCAGCCGCAACATCAGGACGATCCTGCTCGGCGGCGTGCAGAGTTTTTTTTGAACGTGATCTCGTGACGATCGTAGAAGCGCCAGATCGAGCTCGTTCCAACCTTGAGCTTCTTCGCGCCGCTGAGCCGCAAGCGGATGTCATCGAGCGTCAGATCAGGCTCCGCGGCGATAAGATTGAGCAGCCATTGCTCATGCTTGTTCAGCGGCGAGCGGCTATGGCCGGTGCCGGGCTTGGCCTCGACGCTGCCGGTCGTCGTCCAGCGCTCGATCCAGCGGATCGCCGTCGAGGCACCGACGTTGAGCAGACGTGCCGCCTCCCGCGCGCTGTCACCTTCCTCGACGATCGAGACGACCCGCTCCCGCAGGTCTTTCGAGTATCCCTTCGCCATCGCGCACCCCCGCCGTTGTCGTCGGAGGAACCGAATCTGATTTGGACGCCCGAGGGAACCCCTATAACCCTCCCGATTCAAATCAAGCGGAAAGCGCTTAGTCCGGTTTTCGGTTGAGCGAACACGCCATCAGGCTTACCGGAGCCATTGTCGGCGACCGCGAGCTGCCAATCCGTTCCTGAAACATCGTAGGCAACGTTAATCTCGCCGTCCTTTGTTGTTTCGTTGAATGCGTGCTTGAGGGAATTGATAACGAGCTCGGTGACAATAAATCCGATGCTCTCAGCATTGCGGCTAATGGAAGCTCCGCCTTTGCCACTGAATTTGATCGAAATCGACCGATTGTCGCTTATCATTGATCGCGCTAGGGCCGCGCAGAGCGCGCGTCGTGAGATAGGCTTACTAGTGTCGATAAGCTGGCAGTCGAGAGCCGCAACGCTATTGACCAATTGTCGAGCCGACACAAACTCAAGTCGTCTAACGTATCGTTGCTAGTCACATTCCTTGGGAAGATCGGATTGAGCGCGGAAAGATAAATGTGCCCGTTGATGCTGAAATCGTTTAGCCTTCCAAAGTGAAGCCGATCTTGAGCGCAACTTGGAAATGACCAACTTTGCCGTTCTCAATGTGTCCGCGTGTTTCGATGACTTCGAACCAATTCATGTTCCTGATGGTCTTGCTCGCCTGCGCAACCGCTGTACGAATTGCTTCTTCGATACTCGTGTCGGATGAACCGACGATTTCGATTACTTTGTAAACATGATTTTTAATTTAATCCTCGCTGTGCGCTTCTCCAATTTGAGAAACGGCCCGCGCGGATGCGAGCCGTTTGTGTTAATTAAGTATCGCTATTGCTCGTCTGATCGAGCGGCTCTTTGGGATTTTTGTCACCTTTGCCGGGAGACTGATTCTGCTGGCCCGATTTCTGACCGCCGCCTTGTTGTTGACCGGGTTTCTGACCCGGTGCTTGATCCTGCTGACCGGGTTGGATTTGGTTCGTCATGTTGTTTCCTTTCATGGGAACGCCGTAACAACGGCTATGAATCCACACCGTTCCCCAAAACAAAAGCGGCAGTTCGCATTGTCGCCACTATGTGACGGTCTGGCCGACACATTCTGCCCGAGCTTCTTATGCTGAGAAATCAGGTTCCTGGGAATTGCGGTGGCCTTCGGCGAGGTATCATTACGCACCCTCTTTGGGGGAGTAACCCCTTCCGGGCCGTTTGAGGGGAGGACTGATCATGCCGGGCTAACCTGCCATGTTCCTGAATGATCTGTGTGGATGATCCATTCCTTCGGCCATGTTGCCTGCAGGATGAGTTTTGCGCCTTTGAATAATCGTGGCCTGAACAGCGCCTCAGTGCCTGACCTCTGGCGTCCTTTGGGCCTGCAGCCGGTGAGCGGGTGATCAAGCCAAATTGGCAGGCATCACTAACGCGTAGTCGCAAGACTTAATGGTGCAGTGACCATCAAGCACTTGAACCGATCCGCCACCAGTCGGAACAGTTTCCACCAACCCAGCATCGTTTGCGCAATCCCAGGCATCGCCTTCGGTTTGAAAGGGGCGGCTTATTCGGTCGCCATCCTTGAATACTGCGTAGCTCATAATGCTCTCCTTCTGGAGACAACGTCGCCCGCTTGATTAGGTTCGGGCCAGGCTCGGCCGCCAATCATACACCAGAACCATACTGCAACTCTCAGGAAACGGGCGGTTTGGATCGAATAGGCACCTGAAATACCTCAGCCCCTGCGTCGTTTAGAACAGCGACATGCCGTTGATTGAGCTGGGGGGTATCGATAGCGATCTGGGTCGCAATAAACTTCGCCTTTGCAATCGCGCCGTTGTCATCATGGCAATCCAATCCTAACGGGTCCGCGTGTCTGCGCCCGTTCCTTACGTCAAAATAGTAATGTGGCATGGTTACCTCCGATTGAGGGTGGCCGGGCAGCGAACCGGGCCTCTGTCTCAGTTACTTTTGTTGTTGGCTCTTAGCGTGGGCCTGATCACTTTGCTTGTTTGCGCTCTGGGAGTGTTGCTGAGCACTCCTTGAATGCTCCATGCCCTTCGCATACGCCGTTATCGGAGCCGTTCCCGAAAGTCACGAGATGGTGCGATGAGTATTTGCACAAAGTTCCATCAAACGATCGGCATCGCGACCGCCGTCCTACGAGAACAGCGTGATGTGCGAGGCTTGAAGAAAGGGAAAGCCAGACGAATTGAATGATCATTGAAAAAATCCCGCGATGAGCAGGGCAACTTTGCTCTGACGCCGCGGGTTAAGACTTATAGATTTGTCGGCGTCATCTTGGCACCGAAGCTACCCAATGGCTTGGAGGACAGCTTGGCGAGATCGCCGTATAGCGCGCCGATCTTCTGTGACTCGGTTACGAAGGTCTTGTAAGCCGTCTTCGCGAATTCGGTTTGAATTTCAATCGCCTTGTCGATCGACTTTACGCCTGAGAGCCTCTCAACAAACGACCTTGCGTCCTCAAACGATTTCTTCGTGTAGTCGGCGTAAGCAGTGGCGATCGCTTGAAAGCTGCCAGGGATGGTGTTGGTTGACGCGGACCCTGAATCGACTTCTTTGCCATTTTGTGGCGCGAAATCCTGATTCGAGCTGCTCTGATTTGCATTAGACATTTTTGAGTTTTCCCTTGTTTGTTTAGCATTGGACCAATAGCACGCGTCGCCATTGGTTGCCTCGAAACAGGGTTCCCGCTTGTTCGTTGGGAGGTTCTTGTGTGTTCGCATGATGGCCTAGGACGCGGGATTACCTCTTCGTACACCCTCCGCGATAGAGCGATCTCGCTCCTATCGAAATGCAATGGCCAAGTTTCGAGGCACATGTCTTGGCTGTAGATTAGGATTAAAGCGGTAGATTGCGTCGCCGATGAGCAGAAGGCCGCGCCGGGGAAGATGTCTAGTCGCTCGAATGGCGCCGCACATTTTGCGGGAAGCCGTGGCGCGCCGGCCCAGCACAGCCAGATAAGAACGGGTTGCTGACCGCAGAGTCAGGAACTCTTCCGGCACCCGTGATGCATGTTGTAGACCGAGGGCTTGCGGCACCGGGCGACGCTGCGCGTTCGAAATCGATATACCGGGATGGAACTTCGCACACGCGGAAACGTTCGCTCCACGGCATTCCCAGATGCCTTCTCGCCTGATCAGATTTTGTCCCTGCCAATGTTGCAAGATGGTCGCGCAGCGATAGCGGCACGACGGGAAATTCAAAACAGCGTTGGCACCCGATAGCGGAATGTGTCCGGGCGAAGATTGTCGTTCCTCCAACGGGTTTTGCAAGGCATGGACAATCTTTCAGGATACGCGAATCGCCCTTTCGCATTCGTGCTGCGCTATCTCCATCAACGGCTTGCATCGCATATCGTTATCTTTACCGCGGTTGTCGCTGCGGTCGCTTGTTCGGTAGGCACCCAGTACGGGGTCAAATTTCTTGTCGACGGGTTGGCGGCGGGCCCCGCGCGCGGCGGCGGCGTATGGTTGGCATTCATTTTTCTTATGTTGCTGATAACAGCCGACAATTTCCTTTGGCGCATCGCGAGCTGGACCGCGAGTTCCACATTTGTGGGCGTGACCGGTGATCTCCGCAGCGACATCTTTCGCCATTTGACCGGCCATGCGCCGAGCTATTTTTCCGATCGGCTGCCAGGAATGCTGACCAGTCGCATTACGGCCACATCCAATGCCGTTTTCACCGTCGAGAACATGTTCGTCTGGAATGTACTGCCGCCGTGCATCGCGACGGTTACGGCGATTGCGTTGATCGGCACCGTGAGCATGCCGATGGCCGCCGGATTGATCGTAGTCGCAGGGGCAATGGTCATTGCGATGTTTCACCTGGCGGCCGCCGGCAAGCCTTTGCACGACGATTTCGCCAATAAGGCCGCGGCCGTCGACGGCGAAATGGTCGATGTCATCAACAACATGCCGCTGGTGCGCGCCTTCTGCGGCCTCAGCTTCGAACACAACCGGTTTGATGCCACCGTCAGCCGCGAATTGAGGGCGCGGGGACGCAGCCTTCGCTATCTTGAAAAGCTGCGCATTATCCATGCCGGGGTTACGGTGGTACTGACCATCGGGCTGCTGGCTTGGGCTATTGCCCTTTGGCAGCGCGGCGGCGCCACCACTGGCGACGTCGTGCTGGTCTGTACCTTGGGACTTTCCATTTTGAGTGCCACGCGCGATCTCGCCGTGGCGCTGGTCGATGTGACCCAGCATGTCGCCCGGTTGACCGAAGCTATTGCCACTCTGCTACTTCCGCACGAACTGCGCGACCATCCGCAAGCCGAGCCGCTGATAAAGAGCGGCGCAGCCATCGTCTTCAACAGCGTTTCGTTCCGCTATCCCGGCGGTCTAAAGGTGTTCGACAAATTCAGTCTTCGTTTGCAACCGGGGCAAAGGGTCGGGCTGGTGGGCCAGTCGGGTGGAGGAAAGTCCAGCCTGTTCGTGCTGCTGCAGCGGTTCTACGACGCGCAGCACGGCACTATTACCATCGACGGTCAGGACATTTCGCGCATCACGCAGCAAAGCCTGCGCGAGGCGATCTCGGTGGTGCCGCAGGACATCTCGCTGTTCCATCGTTCGATCATGGAAAACGTCCGCTACGGCCGTCCCACCGCGACCGACGACGAAGTGTTGCGTGCCGCCATCGCGGCGCGGTGCGATTTCGTCGAAACTCTGCCGGAAGGGCTCGCGACCATGGTCGGCGACCGCGGCGTCAAGTTCTCAGGTGGCCAGCGGCAACGCATTGCCATCGCGCGCGCTTTCTTAAAGGATGCGCCGATCCTGCTGCTCGATGAAGCCACCGCTGCGCTCGACAGCGAGTCCGAGGAGGCCATCCGGGAGGCGCTAGGCCGTCTGATGCGTGGACGCACTGTGATCGCAATTGCTCATCGCCTCGCCACGCTGCGCAATTTCGACCGGGTGGTAATGCTGAAGGCAGGCAAGATCATCGAAGACGGTTCGCCGGAGCGCCTGATGCAGGGCCGGGGCCCCTACCGCGAACTGGTGACACAGGAAATGAGCCGCCTTGCAACACACGCGGCCTGAACTATCCGCGCGTCGCGTGTAGAGTTAAGCGGCCTCGTCTTATGGCTCCGCTACTCAGAAGTTCCGAAACGGCTCGGAATATGTGCCTACGGCGCCACTTGCCGGGTCAATCCACTTTCGCGGGCACTTCATAGGCTTCGCTGGGGCGTCGTTCGTCATTTCCCCTTCTTCGCCTTCAGCCCGTCATGTCTATTCTTCGGCCCAGAAATTTGAGTCCCGACTCCTTCGTGATATCTCGAATGTCGAACGTCCTCAGCAGGCTTCCGTCGTCTGCGATGACTTGAACTTCGTGACGGGCACCGCGCGTGTCGTCCTCGCGCGGCCATAGATGCGTTTCATTTCGCTCGAAATTCTCAAACATCAAATCGATGGAAATTCGGCGAATTTCCAGCGGCGGCAATGCCGCCGCAAACTCAATCTCTTTGACGATCTTTGATGCCCGAAGGAGCCGGATCTTCATCAGAGTTTCACCTTCAACCCCAACTCGACCAGGCGAGGGATCAAATCAGTCTGCGAAGCATCGCAATCTTTCTCAATGGAAGCCTCAGTGTGTTTGCCCTGCGGCGTACCGCAAAAGTGGTCCGGTTTAGAGCTTTGGCAATAGTGGCGACGCTGTTCGCACTCAGGACGAGCGCTCGGAGCTCTTTATCCCGTTCCGGAGTCCAAGGCCGTCGTGGCGTTCCTGTCATTTCCCCTTCGCCTCATCAGACCAATTTCGGGTGAGGCAGTTGTTTTCCGACCAACAGCCTCCCCATCACATCCTCCACTTCTTTGCTAAGCGCGATGTATTGCTCGCGGAGACTTTTTAATCTCTTCCGGTCTTCGTCTGTAGCGCTTCCATCTTGGATGGACTGGTATATCTCCGCCATTTGCTCGCTGATCGGACGCGGACAGCGTCCCGTAAGTAACTGTCGTTGCCATTTGTATCCCTCCGGTTCGTTTCCTCGCCCCGTCCGTTCCCTGCGTCTATGCCGAATCGAATTTTCAGTACACACAGGTCTGGGACCATACCACCTTTACCAAAAAGATGTCGTCCGAAAGTCTTCAGTCATCCGTCGGACCGCAAAGGCCAGCCGATCAGAGATTGAGTCGTTCGACCGTAGCCGCGGGCGACAACCATTTGCACAAGTACATCCGATTCTGTGACCGGCAACGAACAGCTTTGTCCGCGACAGACAAACGCCGCGCCATCTGTTGTGGCATAGAGCTTTGCACGCGCGGGATGAGTGGCTGAAAGCACATCAGCGCTCGGCGCATGCAACACGATAGATGTCCCATGGGGAAGTTTTCGCGCGGTCGCAAGAAGTACGTCAGTACGCGCGACCTCTCCGACCACGACGATTTCCGCACCGCTCAAATGCAGATCGAGCGCGTTGAGCAACGACAGATGTCCGAACACATTTTCAGCGGCGCTCGGCAATAGCGCGGTGAACAGCGCATCGGCCTTGCTGCGGCAATTGTCGTCGCCAGTGAGCACCGCGAGACGCACAAGATTTTGAGCAATCAGACCTGTGTGATTCGGAATCGCATCATCGACGGTCGAATGCGGCCGGACGATCAGTCCTTCCGCGTCGTTCGCCGTGAGATAATAGCCGCCATGGTCGGCATCGGCGTAATGCGCATCCAGCGAATGCTGCCAGGTCAGCGCGCAGTCGAGGTAAGACTGCTCGCCGGTGGCCTCGAATATTGCGAGGGCCGCCCGGATCATCGCGGCATAGTCGGAGGCCAGTCCGGGTATCAGAAGCCGTCCGGCGCGCCAGGAATGTCCTAGACGATCGTCTTGGGTCATGGACCGCGCGACGAAGTCGAAGGCGGTACGGGCCAGTTCTATCCAATCCGGAGCATCGAAGGCAGCCGCGCTGTGGGCAAGGGCTGCAATCATCAGCCCGTTCCAGTCGGCCAAGACCTTGTCGTCGAGCCCGGGCCGCACCCGTTTGGTGCGCTCCTGCTGCAGCATCGACCGCAGCATGGCCAGGCGGCCCGCTTCATCGGAGGTGTCCGTCAAGCCATTGAGACGATTTAGGATATTGCTGTTTTCAAAGTTCCCGCTGCGGGAGACATTGTATTTTGCAGCAAAAAATGCTGCGGAATCGCCGGCAGAATAAGGCGCAGCATCGGCGGGACCGAGCGCGTGTTCGATCTCTTTGAGCGACCAGACGTAGAACTTGCCTTCCTCGCCTTCCGAATCGGCATCGAGCGACGACGCGAAGCCGCCCTCGGGCGTGGTCATCTCTCGTCGGAGCCAGCCGACCGTCTCGGCCGCGCGTTCGCGAAACAGCGGATTTTTGATTCGCGCATAATCGAGCGCTAGCATGTCGAGGATCTGCGCGTTGTCGTAGAGCATCTTCTCGAAATGCGGCACCAACCATCTGTCGTCGACCGAATAGCGCGCGTAACCGCCGCCAAGATGATCGTAGATGCCGCCTTGGCTCATGCGCGTCAGCGCAAGCTCGGGGGTGAGAAAAAACCGATCGTCTTTGGTGCGTGCGCCGGCGCGCCACAAGAATTCAAGCATCGCGCATTGCGGAAATTTGGGCGCGCCGCGCAAGCCCCCATTGACCGGATCGGTCGCACGCGCAATGGATGTCGCCGCACTGTCGAGCTCTGGTATGCCGATATTTGCTGGATTATCCGAACGCGCTCGTTCGGCGAGCTTCGCAACAAGCGAATTCCGGTTCTGTGCGATCTTGTTAGGTTCATCGCGAAAGATGCGCGCGACTTCGCGCAATACGTCGGTAAATGCGACGCGGCCGTATTGCGATGTCTTCGGAAAATATGTGCCGCCCCAGAACGGCGAGCCATCGGGCGCGAGAAACATCGTCAGTGGCCAGCCGCCCTGCTCGCCTAACAGATGCAATGCGTTCATGTAGATCTGGTCGATGTCGGGTCGTTCCTCGCGATCGACCTTGATTGAGACGAACAACTCGTTCATCGCCGCAGCGGTGGCTTCATCCTCAAAGCTCTCATGCGCCATGACGTGGCACCAATGGCACGCGGCATAGCCGACCGAGAGCAGAATCGGTTTGTTGGTTCGCTTCGCCTCCGCAAGCGCGTCGGGTCCCCACGGCCACCAGTGGACCGGATTGTGCTGATGCTGCAGCAGATAAGGCGATGTCTCGCGGGAGAGGCGGTTTTGGTGAAGAGCGTCCGGTGTCGAGGCCATCCATAACCGTACCCCGAATCGGAATTCAGCAAAATCCGCAATCACCGGTGGTGGATGTGACACTCCTGCCAATTGAGTCTCGACCACGCGCGAATTTGCGTTGCGTTCAATCCGAAATGCCAAACTATTGAAGAAGCGCAGGACCCCGTGGAAGTTTGTCGGCTTCACTGACGCGAATATTCGCGGTCCGAACCGGCTGCCAGTGAACGGACCAGGCGGTGCCGCCGTGGGGATTGGCGGTGGCTCCTAATCGAGGCCATCGACGCGGCGGGCAAGTCGTATGGTCAAGAAATTGAAACTGCAGGAAAGACGGGCAGTTATCCCATCCCGGCGTAGCCTCACCGCGTGTCATCCGCTAAGGCATGCATCGCTTTTGGAATCCCAGATCAGGCGGCCGTGGTGCCCCCGAGAGCGCCGCGGAGCAATCTCACGGCCTAACTAGCGGCCGTTGGTGCGCAAGGACAAACCGTGGGCGATCCAGAGGACACCAACATCGTCGTGCATCCGACCTACGTCCACAACAACATCATGTCGTGGGTGTTTACCTGATCGAGGCCAGCGGCCCGGCGAGCGGCTGCAACAGTTCCCGGAAGATATGGTCGAGGTGGGGTAGGGCGCTACAGCCCGGTGGCGAACTTCGCCATGACCACGAATATGGCGACTTGCATCGTGCCCTGGATCGCCACCACGCCCACGAACCAGCGCATCCAGCGCCCGATCTTGGCGCTGTCCGGGTTCGGCTCCTGCAGCTCGAAATAGAGGCGCAGATTCGTCGGCAACAGGATTCCCGTGCCCTGGATAGTCAGGATCGTCACGATGACGAGGGCCGCGATGACCCAATGGAACTCCGGGTAGCCGACATCGAGAAAACCCATTCGTTTGGCGAGGAACCAACCGGTGGTCGAGGTGATGATGCTGACCGTCGGCATCAGGAACAGCGTTCGCGGGACCAGCCCCGAGATCACGGCGCGACGGGCATCGAGCGGTAGCCGCTTGAGCGCCGGTCCGACCACAAAACCCATGAACAGGTCGATGCCGGTCCACAGCGCGCCGAACCATCATTACCAGAGCGAGTACCGCAGCGACGACATACCAAGGGCGGACCGGCGAGGCCGTGCGAGGCGCAACGCCGACGACCTGATCGCTCATGGTGAAGCTCCGCGAAAAATTTCATCGATTCGGAGAAGGCAAGCGCGGGCGGTAGGTGCCGCGGCTGCGAGGGTCAACCGGGGTCCGCTTCGGTCACTCCATAAGTTCCCCCTTTTGCCCGCAGATCCGCGATCGGCGCCATTGATCGCCCCAAAAAACGTAGCAGGCGACACGCGGTGCGGCTACGCCGGGACGGGATAACTGCCCGTCTTTCCTGCAGTTTCAATTTCTTGACCATACGGGCTCATCTTGTCGCGGCGTCATTACCAAAGTCCTTAGTCCGGATGCTTTCCATTGTTGATAGACGTGCTCTCCTTGGAAAGAAAAATATAGGACCTTTATTTTCTGAGCTTTCGTTCGCCACAACGTCACCTATCCCTCTGAACTCTTTGCAATAGTGTCAACTGATCGCGAAGACGATCTGATTTGGATTTCGAAACGGAAAGGTCCTTCGTCTGG
>Ga0208219_1000555_pt1 | contig 13436 bp, 10 predicted proteins | sample NGESurshal072012_7_FD_184469 | JGI IMG/M metagenome (GOLD analysis project Ga0208219, IMG submission 184469) | Arctic peat soil microbial communities from Barrow, Alaska - NGEE Surface sample 53-2 shallow-072012 (SPAdes) | ecosystem: Environmental > Terrestrial > Soil > Wetlands > Peat ...
CGGTCTGGCTAAGCTCGGCCAGCTTGTCGCTGATCGCCTGGCCAACCCCCGGGATCCGGGGCGGATTGCCCTCGCGGTACGCCCGGGCGATCTCGACCGGATGGTGGCCGATCGCGTCCGCCGCCCGATGGTAGGCAACGGTCTTGAAAACGAGCTCACCCTTGACCTCTAGCATGTCGCCGATCTCGTGGAAGATCGCGGCCAGCTGGGCGTTCGAGAGGAGCGCTGGATCAGTCTCGGCATCGGCCATGCCCGGATGGTAGCGGCCCGGCGGTTGCCGGCGGGCGCGCCGGTCCGGACAAGACCTCAGGCGGCGACGACCTGGTTGCGGCCGGCCCGCTTGGCCCGGTAGAGGGCACGGTCGGCCTGGATGAGGAGGTCAGCGATCGGCTGGTCGAAGCGGGCCCCGACCGCGACGCCGACCGAGACGCTCACCCCGGGCACCCGCCATTCACGCAGGTCGAGGCCGTCGACGGCCAGGCGGACCCGCTCGGCCACCTCGATCGCCGCCTGGCGCGTCGCGTGGCGGAGGAGGACGGCGAACTCCTCGCCGCCGAAGCGCGCCGGGACGTCGCCGTCGCGGACGGTCTCGGCGATCGCCCGGCCGACGGCGCGCAGGACCTGGTCGCCGACGTCGTGGCCGTACGTGTCGTTGACCCGCTTGAACCAGTCGATGTCGACCATCAGGACGCCCAGCTGGGCCTCGTCGTCGGCTCGCCGGTGGCGGCCCAGCAGGTCGCAGAACTCGTCGAAGTAGCGCCGATTGGGGAGGCCGGTCAGGGCGTCGGTCGACGCCTGGGCCTCGATCGCCCGCGAGGAGTCGACCCGCTCGAGCGCCGCGCCAGCCTCCAGCGCGGCGCCGGCCAGCACCCGCTGGGTGGCGGCCGGCCAGGGCTCCGGGCTACGTCGCGAGAGGATGATCGCCCCGATCACGGCCCGCTCGTGGCGGAGAGGCACGGTCAGCGTGTTGGCGATCCCGAAGAACGCCTCGACGCCGGCGGCCAGGCGCTCGACGACCCGCTCGGGGTCGGCCTCGGACGACGTGTCGAGATCGATCGGCGGCAGGACCGAGGTCGTCGAAGGAACTCCTTGGCGCATCGAGACGAGGGTCGCGACGAGGGCGCCCGTCTGGCGTTCGAGGTGGACGACAACGCAGTGATCGGCGGCGGTGACTCGACCCAGGTCGCCGACCATCGCTTCGACGATGGTCGCCGGTGAGACCGAGCGGGAGAGGCCCTGCAGGATCCGGGCGAAGCTCTCCGCCTCGGTCCGCCGGCTGGTGTCGAGGCGGACCAGCGCCTGGCGGTGGAACCAGGCCGCCGCCCCGACCACGCCGACGAGGCCGACCACGACCGAACCCAGGGGCTGCGCGTCACCGGTCAGGACGACCAGGATCGCCACCGCGGCGAGGAGGCCGAATGAGCCGCCGAGGAACCGCCAGGTGATCGAGATCCAACGGTCCTGCGGGTCGCCCGGGATCAACATCCGTTGGGGGCCGGCCACGAGTCCTAGGATGCTGTTGGAACATCCGTTCGTCCAGCGGGCCAGGGCAGTACCTATGGCGGGACAGGAGCGGTACGTTCGTACCACTCGTGCACGAAGCGCGGTCTAGGAGCCGGCGTCGACCTCGGCCGAGCCGCCGATCGCGACGAGCTGGCGGCCGGCTGGACGGCCCGGCCGGCCGACGCGCGAGCGGCGCTGGCCACCACGCAGGCCGGCCAGCTCGGCTGCCGCTCCGCCGGCGTTCTTGACCCGGTACATCGCGGCATCCGCCCGGGCGATCAGGTCCTGGGCGGTCCGCCCGTCGACCGGGAAGGCGGCCACGCCGATCGAGCAGCCGATGGAGACCGGCGCCCGGTCGGCACTCCGGTAGGCCCGCTCGGTGAGCGCGGCCAGGATCCGCTGGGCGGCCAGCCAGGCCGCCTCACGATCGGTGTCGGGCAGGATGATCGCGAACTCGTCGCCACCGTAGCGGGCCGCGACGTCGGAGACCCGCAGGGTCGCCCGGAGCTCCTCCGCGACCCAGGCCAGGACGCGGTCGCCGAACAGGTGGCCGAACGTGTCGTTGACCAGCTTGAACCCGTCGAGGTCGATCATCAGGACAGCCAGCGCCGTCTTCGAGCGTTGCGAGCGGACCACCTCCTCGCCCAGCCGCTCGTGCAGGTAGCGGTGGTTGAAGAAGCCAGTCAGCTGGTCCCGGTCGGCAAGCTTGCGGGCATCCTCGTACAGGCGGGCATTCTCGAGCGCCATGGCCGCCTCGTTGGCCATCGTCCGGGCCAGCTCGAGGCGGGTCGCGTCGAACGTCTTGGGGCTGCGCGAGATCAGCTCAACGAGGCCGATCGAGGTGCCCTTGGCGACGAGCGGCAGCATCGCCAGCATCCGGTCGCCGGACTGGACGAGGAGAGCCACCTCTGCCCGGTCGGCGGCCGGATCGTGGGTGTCGATGACCGAGGTCACCTGGTGCTCCAGGACCCGCCGGGTGTCGGGATAGTCGTTCAGGTCGAAGTACGGCTCGACGCCCTCCAGCTCGGCCGCGGGCCAGTAGCCCCAGGTCAGGAGCCGATCGGTGGTCCGCTCCCAGTAGCTGATGCCGCAGCGCTCGACGCCCATCGCCGTCGCCAGGTGGCGGGCGATCAGGTCGGCCACCTGGCGTGGATCGAGGCTCTCCGACAGGGCGCTGCTCATGTCGAGCAGGCCGCGCAGCTCGAGGGCCAGGCGCTGGCTGTGGGTCAGCAGGCGGGCCGACTCGACGGCGGTCGCGGCCTGGTCGGCCAGGATCGACAGGAGGCGCAGGTTGTCCTCGTCGAACTGGTTCAGGCCGAGCTTGGACAGGGTGATCACCCCGATCACCCGCTCGTCGTAGCGCATCGGCACGACCAGCATCGACTCGTCGACCTCGTCGGTGCCCGGGATGGTGGCCCCGCGTGGATCGTTGTTCGCGTCGTTGATCAGGAGTGGCAGGCCGTGCAGGCCGACCCAGCCGGTGAAGCCCTCGCCGAGGCGGGTCCGGAGGAGCTCGAAGTCGACCTTCTCGTAGGCCCCCACGATCCCCTCGAAGGCGATCGGCAGGAGCTCAGTCGACTCCTCGAGCATGTACACCCGGCAGTTGTGGTAGTCGATGATCTGGCGGATCTCCTCGACGATCGCCCGACCGACCGATTCGATCGTGTTCTGGCGGCTCATCCGGGCCGACGCGGCCTGGAGCACGGCCAGCTGCCCGGCCCGGACCTGGGCCTCGCCGAACAGGTCGGCGTTGTGGATCGCGATCGAGGCGTGGGTGGCGACGGCCTCGGCAAACTCGATGTCGCCGGCAGTCCACGTTCGGCGCTCGAACGAGACGGCGCTCATCACCCCGATCACCCGGTCGTCCTGGAGGAGCGGCACGACGAGCTCGGCGGCGATCCGGACGACCGGGTCGTAGCGCTCGTAGCGGACCCGGCCCGGCTCCGAACGCCGGTCGGCATCGACGTCGTCGCGGTACCACGGCCGCCGGGTCCCCTCGATCTCCTGGAACCAGTCCTCGGACGTGCTGAGCGGCGGCAGCTGCCCGGCCAGGTCGTCGGCCAGGCCTGCCCAGGCCACGAGCTCGAGCGCGTCGCCGCGCCGGATCCGGATCGTCGTGGCATCGGTGGCCACCGCCCGGTTCATCTCACTCACGATCAGCTGGAAGACCTCGGTCCGATCGAGGCTGGTGGTCAACCGCTGGGCGATCCCCAGGACCGACTCGATCCGGTCGTTGAGGCGTGCCTCGCGGGCTGCCCGGGAGGCATCCCGGGCCGCGATCCGCCCGAACCCCAGGCGCAGGAAGGTGGCCGACACGACCAGGACGGCGAGCTCCGCGACGAGGCTCGAGTCAAGCCTCGTCCAGGGATTCGTCCCGAGCATCGGGCCGACGGTGATCACCGTGATCGCCAAGGCGACCAGGGCGGCCGTCCATCGGCCCAGGAAGATCGCTGCGACGAAGAGCGGCAGGGCAGCCAGCCCGATCCCGAACGGCTCGGGCACGCCGGCCGCGGCCCGCACGATGCCGTAGCCGGCGACCAGCACGCCGGCCAGCAGGGTCGGAATCGGGGCGCGCAGGAGCGCGGCGGGCCGAATGGTGTTCTGCATCGCCCGCCGATCCTCCCACCGGGTCCGTCTCGGGACCCCCTCTCCGGTGGTACTTCGGCCGCTCCCCGATGGTCACCCGAGGCCGGCTGCTCCGGAGCTCAGTGCCGGAAGGACGGCGTCGCGGCGACGTGCGGCCCCGGCTGCGCTTCGAGCTCGGTCGTGAAGCGCACGAGGTCGGCCAGGAAGAGCGCCGCCAGGTCGCTCGACATCCCGTTCCGGACGACGACCCGCAGGACGGCAAGGTCCTCGCGATTGGGGGGCATCGTGTAGGCCGGCACCTGCCAGCCTCGTTCGCGCATCCGGCGCGAGACGTCAAAGACGGTGAAGTTCGTCACCTCATCCTTCAGGCGGAAGGCGAAGACGGGCAGCTGGTCGCCCCGGCTCAGGAGCTCGTACGGCCCGATCGCCTCGATCTTCGCCGCCAGGTTGATGGCCACCTCGCGGCAGGTCTGCTGGACCCGCCGGTAGCCCTCGAAGCCGAGCCGCAGGAACGAGTAGTACTGGGCCACCACCTGCGATCCCGGACGCGAGAAGTTCAGGGTGAAGGTGCCCATGTCCCCGCCGAGGTAATTGACGTGGAAGATCAGGTCCTCGGGCAGGACTGCCTGGTCACGCCAGATCACCCAACCGACGCCCGGGTAGACCAGGCCGTACTTGTGGCCCGAGGTGCTGATGCTGGCCACCCGGGGCACGCGGAAGTCCCAGGCCAGGTCCGGCTCGAGGAATGGGGCGACCATCGCCCCCGACGCCCCATCCACGTGGATCGGGATGTCGAGGCCGGTCCCGGCCTGCAGCCCGTCGAGGGCGGCGGCGATCTCGGCGATCGGCTCGTAGCTGCCGTCCATCGTCGAGCCCAGGATGCCCACCACCCCGATCGTGTTCTCGTCGCACAGCGCGGCCGCCTCGGCCGGGCCGAGATGGAGCCGATCGCCCTCGAGCGGGACCAGGCGGGGCTCGACCTCGAAGTAGTTGAAGAACTTATCCCAGACCACCTGGACGTTGGCCCCGGCGACCATGTTGGGCCGGTCGGACGGAAGTCCCGCTGTCCGGCGGCGCTCCTGCCAGCGGCGCTTCAGGGCAAGTCCACCGAGCATGCACGCCTCGGATGAGCCGACGGTCGATACGCCGGGCACACCGACGCTCGGCGCGTGCCACAGGTCGGCCAGCATCCGGACGCAGCGCGTCTCGAGCTCGGCCGTCTGGGGATATTCGTCCTTGTCGACCATGTTCTTGTCGAGCGTCTCGGCCATCAGGGCCTGGGCCTGGGCGTCCATCCAGGTCGTCCCGAAAGTGGCCACGTTCTGGCGCGAGTTGCCGTCGAGGAGGAGCTCGTCGTGGATCAGCTGATAGGCGGTGTCGGGCAGCATGCCCCGGGTCGGGAAGCGGTCGCGGGGAACAGGACGCTGCTGGGGATCCTGGGTGAACATCGGGTTGACCACCAGGTCGTCGGCCAGGCCGGGCGGCCGTCGATTCGAGCGCATGAGTCCTCCTGGGGCCGATGTGCGGGGCGAGCACGGAGCCGATCCGCACGGTACCACCGCACTCGGCGCGCCTCGACCGGCCGTACGATGGGCCGATGATCGCCGCTGCCCGGCCGGATCCCGAGGATGTGCTCCGCCGCCTCGCCGTGGCCGCGGCGGCACTGCTGGCCGCCACCGCCGTGGCGGCCGGCCTGCAGACCTGGCTGGGCATCGCCGACACGTCGGCGATCTATCTGCTGGCCATCGTCCCGATCGCCGGACGGTACGGCACCTGGTCTGGTGTCTCGGCCTCGGTCATTGCCTTCCTGGCCTACGACTTCCTGTTCACCGCGCCGCGCTTCACGTTCAACGTCACCAACGCTCAGGATTGGCTGAGCCTGCTCCTGTTCCTGGTCGTGGCGGTGGTGATCGGGCGCCTGGCTGCGCTCCAGGCGGAGCGGGCCAGCGAGGCCGACCGGCGGGCCCGGGAGGCCCAGGCGATGTTCGGGATCAGCCGGGCGCTGGCCACCTCGGCCTCGATCGGCGCAGCGGCCGATGAGATCCTGGGCCGGCTGGCCGACCAGACCGGGCTCGAGCGGATCTGGATCGCCTTTGGCGCGACTCCGGCCGAGGAGGAGCTCATCGCCGACTCCGGCCCGCCGGGTCCCGATCCGGCGACGATGGCCGCGACGACGCCGTGGGTCCTGGTCCGGATGCCCGGCGACGAGCCGGCCGAGTGGATCCGGGCCCACGAGAGCTCGGTCAGCAGCGGATCGAAGGCGCTCTTCCGGGTCCTGATCGAGGCCGATGGCGAAGTCCTCGGATCCCTGTGGGCCGCCGAGCCGGAGGATGCCGGGCTGCCCAGGCGGGGCGCCACCCGGAGCCTGTCCCTGGCGGCCGACCAGCTTGGGCTCGCGCTCCGCCGCGACCAGCTGGCCGAGGTGGCGACGACCGCTGAGATCGCCCGCCGCAGCGATGCCCTCAAGAGCGCCCTGCTCGATTCGGTCTCGCATGACCTGCGCACGCCACTGGCCACGATCCGGGCGCTGGCTGGGGGCTTGCTCGACGATGGCGTGCCCCTCTCGCCCGAGGCCGTCCGCGAGTCGGCCGCCACGATCGACCAGGAAGCCCTTCGCCTCAGCGAAATCGTGCACGGCCTGCTCGACCTCAGCCGGATCGAGGCCGGCGAGCTGAAGCCGAACCTCGCCCTGCACGAGCTGGGCGAGCTGGTCGAAACGGTCGTCCGGCGCGGTCGCGCCAGCGTCGGCGGGCACCATGTCGAGGTCGTCGTGCCCGAGGACCTGCCGGTTGTCGTCGACGCCTTGTTCTTCGACCAGGCCCTCACCAATGTCTACGAGAACGCCCTCGGCCACTCGAGCCCAGATGCCCGGATCGTGATCCGGGCGGCCCGCCTGCCGACCCATCCAAACAGGGAGCCAGGGGGTGAGCCAGGCGTCGAGCTGGTCGTCGAGGACAGCGGGCCGGGGATGACCGACGCCAGCCTCGAGCACGTCTTCGACAAGTTCTACCGCGGCCGGGGCGTCGAGGGCGGCTCGCGGCATGGGCTGGGCATCGGGCTGACCGTCGCCCGGGGATTGACCGAGGCGATGGGCGCCACGATCAGTGCGGGGGCCGGTGAGCTGGGTGGCCTGGCGGTCACCTTCCGGCTGGCCGGCATCTCGTGAGCGGGCTGCGATGACCGACGCCGGGGCGCTGCTCCTGCTGATCGAGGATGACGTCCCGACCCGTCGGGCGCTGGTCGCCAACCTCGTCGGGCACGGCCACCAGGTCGACGAGGCCGGGACCGCAGCCGACGGGCTGCGCGCCTGGGAGGATCGCCGGCCGGACCTGATCCTGCTTGACCTGGGCCTGCCCGACCGCGACGGGCTGACCGTGATCCGACACGTCCGACGCGAAGCGGCAACGCCGATCCTGGTCCTCTCGGCGCGGGCCGACGAGGGTGATCGGGTGACGGCACTGGAGCAGGGCGCCGACGACTACCTGACCAAGCCGTTCGGGCTGGCCGAGCTGCGGGCCCGGATCGGCGCCCTCCTCCGCCGGGCGGCCGGTCCGCTGGCCGACGCCGGCGGCCTCCTGACCGTGGGGCCGGTGACCCTCGACATCGCCCGGCGGGAGGTCCACGTCGGGGATCAACTGGTCGACCTCACCCCGCGCGAGTACGAGCTGCTCAAGGTGCTCCTCGGCCGGGCGGGCAGTGTCGTCACGCGGGGCAGGCTCTTGCGGGCGGTCTGGGGCGCCGCGTACTCCGAGGAATCCCATTACCTCCACGTCTACGTCAGCCGCCTGCGGCGGAAGCTGGCGGCGGCTGGGGCGCCCGACGTGATCGCCGCCGAGCCCGGGGTCGGCTATCGGGTGACCCTCCCCGATGCCGCTGGCGGGGCGGATTGAGGAAATCTTGAGCGGCTGTTGAGGCCCGCTCGGGCTCTCGACCCGCGGGCCTCTTGGGGCCCCGCCTACGGTGGCTGGATGGACGACGAGGAGCCCGAGGCCGCGCAGGAAGGCGTGGCCCGGCCTGGCCGTCACATGGCCGATCGCCGAATCCGCGTCGCCCGTCCGCATTCGGCCTACTTCCGCTACGAAGGTCCGGGTACCGTCACGGCCAAGCGTGAGGCGATTGCGCCGGTCCGGCGCGGCGAGAAGTTCAGCACAAGACTCCGCCGGCTCGTCTTCGGCCGAATCCTGGCCAGCGACGAGGAGGGCGAGGAGCGGCTGTCCAAGCTCAAGGCACTGGCCGTCTTCTCGAGCGACATGCTCTCGTCGGTGGCCTATGCGACCGAGGCCTCGATGTTCACCCTCCTCGGTGCGGGGACGGTCGCCTTCGGGCTGACCGTGCCGATCTCGATCGTGATCGTGGCGATCCTGTGGATCATCGTCATCTCCTATCGCCAGACGATCCGGGCCTACCCCAACGGCGGCGGCAGCTACATCGTGGCCAAGGACAACCTGGGTACCCGCGCCGGACTGATCGCCGCGGCCGCCCTGCTGACCGACTATGTCCTGACCGTCTCGGTCAGCGTGGCGGCCGGCATCGCTGCGATCATCTCGGCCTTCCCCGGCCCGCTCGAATCGTTGCGGATCGAGCTGTGCACGGTGGCCATCGTGGCCGTGATGCTGGTCAACCTACGCGGCCTGCGCGAGAGCGGGACCGTGTTCGCGATCCCGACCTACGTCTTCGTCGTGGCCACCCTGGGCCTGATCGCGGTCGGGATCAGCCGGGCCCTGATCGGCGACGCGCCCCACGTGACGGGCGTCGTGCCGGCCGGCGTGCCCCTCGAATCGCTGAGCATCCTGCTCGTGATGCGCGCGTTCGCCGACGGCTGCAGCGCGATCACCGGGGTCGAGGCGGTCTCCAACGGCGTGCCGGCCTTCAAACGGCCCGAGGCGGCCAACGCCCGGCTGACCCTGACGATGATGGGCGCCCTGGTTGCGATCATGTTCCTGGGCATCTCCGTCCTGGCCGGCGTCGTGGGCGCCGTCCCCGCGGCGAACCACGAGACGGTGATGTCCCAGATCGCGCGGGCGACCTTCGGCACCGGTCCGCTCTACTACCTCCTCCAGTTCGCGACGACCGGGATCCTGATCCTGGCCGCCAATACGAGCTTCGCCGACTTCCCCCGGCTGGCCTCGATCCTGGCTCGCGACGGCTTCATGCCCAGCGGCTTCGCCTTCCGCGGCGAGCGCCTGGCGTTCAGCACCGGGATCGTCGCCCTGGCCTTCCTGGCGATCGCGATCCTGATCGCCTTCGGCGGGACGGTCGACGCCCTGATCCCGCTGTACGCGATCGGCGTCTTTACCTCGATCACCCTGTCTCAGGCCGGGATGGTCCGCCACTGGCTTCGCGAGCGGGGTCCTGACTGGCGGCGGAGTGCGGCAATCAATGCCTTCGGGACGGTGGCCACGGCCATCGTCACCATCGTCTTCGCGATCGCCAAGTTCGCCCTTGGAGCGTGGCTGATCATCCTGATCATCCCGCTGATCGTGATGGCGATGCTCTTCGTCCACGGCCAATACGAGCGCCGCCGGCTCGAGGTCCGGGTCCGGCCGGAGGCGATCATCCCGCCACCTACCCGCCATCAGCGAGTAATCGTGCCGGTCCCCGAGGTGACCCGGGATGTGATCCAGGCGATCCGCTTCGGCCGGACGATGTCCGAGGATGTGACGGCGGTCCATGTGACCGACGACCTCGAGCGCGGCGAGGAGCTCCGCGAGCGGTTCAACCGGCAGCTGCCGGGCATCCCCCTGGTGATCGTCGAGTCGCCCTACCGAAAGCTGGTCCGACCGCTCGTCCGCTACCTTGAGTTCACCGCCCGTCAGTCGAAGGACGACCTGATTGTGGTAATCCTGCCGGAGTACGTCGCCCGCCACCGCTGGGAGCGTCTGCTCTTCAACGAGAACGCCCGCCGGATCCGCGACGAGCTCCTGGGCCACAAGAATATCCTTGTCGCCCAGGTGCCCTTCCGGCGCGATCTCTGAGCGAGATGGCGATCAGGGGAGAGCTGGCCCTCCGGCGCTACGCTACCCGCCGGACCGGGATCGTCGTCCTCGGCGAGGTGGTCGCCCTGGGCCTCGTGACGGGACTCGTGGCGGTCCTCCAGGGCGACTTCAAGGTCGCCAACCCGTCGGCCGCCTACCTCCTCGCCGTCGTCGCCCTGGCCGTCGTCTTCGGCACGCGGGCGGCGATCGCCGGCTCGGTCGCGGCATTCCTGCTCTACGACTACCTGTTCGTCGACCCCCGCTTCACCCTGACCGTCTCGACGGTCGAGGAGTGGTTCAACCTCATCCTGCTCCTCGTCGTGGGGATCGTCTGCGGCCGGCTGGCCGGTGCCCAGCGCGACCGAGCTCGTGAGGCAGAGACCCGCGAACGGGTGACCCGGGCCCTCTTCCAGATCAGTCGCGAGCTAGCCAGCGCCCAGTCCGCAGGACCGGCGATGGTCGTGATCGCCGAGTTGCTCAGGGTCGAGACCCGAATGGAGCGGGTCTGGATCGGGATCAGCTCAGCCGGCAGCCAGGAGCGCGTGGCTGCCGACAGCGGTTCCCCTCCGACCATTGCCCCGCCAGCGGTTCATTTCCTCCTGCGCCGGATGCCCGGGGACGTCCCGGCCCAATGGGTAAAGGTCCACGCTCCGACGGGCCGGCCCAACGGCGGCAAGCCGGGCCCGCCGGCTCAGATCACGTTACGGGTCCCGATCACCTCGAATGGCGTGACGCTCGGGTCGATCTGGACCCGCCGGACGCGCCAGGCCGGCCTGCCCGAGCGACCCGAGACCCGCGTGCTGGCCGCCGCCGCCGACCAGCTCGGCCGGGCGCTCGAACGAGATCGCCTGGTCCGGGAGGCGATGAGCGTGGAGGTTGCCCGGCGGAGCGACGCTCTGAAGAGCGCCCTGCTCGATTCGGTGTCGCACGACCTGCGCACGCCGTTGGCCTCGATCCGCGCCGCGGCCGGCAGCCTGATGGACCCGTCGGTCAATTGGTCGCCCGAGGACGAGCGGGCGACCGCGGCCTCGATCGACCGCGAGGCGGATCGCCTGAATCGGCTGGTCTCAAACATTCTCGACCTGAGCCGGATCGAGGCTGGTGGCCTCGTCGCCCACCACTCGGCCTTCCCGCTCGAGGACCTGGTCCCGGATGTCCTCGAGCGGCTCAAGCCCACCCTCGGTGCGAGGCCGATCGATGTCGACATCCCGGCCGGTCTGCCGCCGGTCGACATCGACGAGGTCTTCATCGACCAGATCCTGACCAACCTGCTCGAGAACACCGCCCGCTACGCCGGGCCGGGGGTGGCGGTGCACATCTCGGCCCGCAACCTTGCGCCCGGACGAATCCTGTTGACGATCGAGGACGCCGGTCCGGGCGTGCCGGCGGATGCCCTGCCCCACCTGTTCGAGAAGTTCTACCGGGTCCCCCTGACCGGCGAAGGTGCCCGGCGGGGAACGGGCCTGGGCCTGGCCGTCGTGCGCGGCCTGGTCGAGACGATGGGCGGCCAGATCAGCGCCCGACCGTCCACGATCGGCGGACTGGCCATGGACCTCGAACTGCGGACGGTCCAGTGATCGACGCCGGCGGGACCTCGATCCTGCTCGTGGAAGACGACGCCGAGACGCGCCACCAGGTCGCGACGTTGCTCGAACGCCATGGCTACCAGGTGGCCGAAGCGTCCGATGCCGAATCGGCCCTGGCGAAGTTCGCGGACGGCCGGCCCGACCTGATCCTGCTTGACCTGGGCCTTCCCGACCGGGACGGGCTGGACGTCGTGGACCGGGTCCGGGCGGCTGGAACCACGCCGATCCTGGTCCTCTCGGCCCGGGATCGCGAAGTGGACAAGGTCCTGGCCCTCGAGGCCGGCGCCGACGACTACCTGGCCAAGCCGTTCGGGATGGCCGAGCTCCAGGCCAGGATCGGAGCGATCCTCAGGCGTGCAATGCCGGCCGGGACGGATTCGGAGCAACCGGGGATCGTCCGGATCGGCGACCTCGAGCTTGACCCCGTGTCGCATTCGGTCCGGGTCGGAGGTCGCCCCGTCCACCTCACTCCGCTCGAGTTCGAGGTCCTGCGGGTGCTTGCGGAGCACGCCGGCCAGCTGGTGACGTACGGCCGGCTGCTTCGAGCCGTGTGGGGCACGGCCTACGGCGAGGAGGCCCACTACGTCCATGTCTACGTCGGCCAGATCCGGCGGAAGATCCGGCGAGCCGACCCGGACGGCCACCTGGCGAACCTGATCGTGCCCGAGCCGGGCGTGGGCTACCGGGTCAGCGCGGAGATCGATCCCGCGCGGGGTTGAGCGATCCTTGAGCAGCTCGAGCCGTTCGGCACTCGCGGCCTCTTGGGACCGGGTTCCAGGATTGGGGCATGAGTGTCCCGCGAACTCTTGATACAAGCCTGACCAGGCGCTCGATCGAACGCGAGCTGGACCTGGTCGCGGTGGCCATTCGGATGGTCGCCGGCGGTGGCGCGCCGGGCGTGACTCTCGTCGGCCTCGAGTTCGGCCCGGCGGTGCTGGAAGGCTCCGCCCGAGCTGCCCACAACGCTGGCGTCGCCCTCGAGGCATTGTGGCAGCCGGACGAATCGCGCTGCGACATCCGAGTCCATCGCCGCAACGAGGGGTCCGATGCCGACTGAGCGCACGGCAGGCGCCGGGCCCGTCCTGCTGGTCGACGACGACGATGTCTTCGTCGACCTGGTCCAGCGCCATCTAGAGGCCCACGGCTACGTCGTCGCCACGGCCGGCTCGGTGGAGGCGGCGCGTGAGGTGCTGCGGACGGGCAACCGGCCCAGCCTGCTGATCCTCGACATCAACCTGCCCGACGACTCGGGCTGGTCGCTCCTGCGCGACGGCAGCCTGGCCGGCGCCGGGTCGCCGCCGGTCGCGGTGTGTTACCGGCGATCGTCGCCGAGCTCGGTCGTACCGCGCAGGCGTATTCCGCCGAGCTCGACAAGGTCCGCGCGGCGCGTGCGGCGATCGACGCTCGGGCCTTGCCGGTGGAGATCGAGATCGACGGCGGCATCAAGATCGACAACGCACGTCATGCCGTGATTTGTCAGCCTCACAACCGCGGTATCAACGAAGTCCCGCCCCTTCATCGCCACTTGGGTCCAGATATCGCTGAACGCATACGGGGGCAGTCCCTTGTGCCCCATGCGTCCGGCTTCTCTGAGGCACAGAAACCTGACCGTCATCCCCGGCTTCCCTTGATATTCCCAATTGCCGACAAGCTCGGAGTTGTCCTTGCAAAGCTTATAGTCGGTGACGCAGTCTCCGGGCGCGTCGCGCAACGCGGCAGCCTGCGCTGTCGTCAAACGGGTAGCCGCCGCCAGTGAAAGAACCGCCGCGATGGCGAGGCACTTAGT
>Ga0208219_1000556_pt1 | contig 13422 bp, 13 predicted proteins | sample NGESurshal072012_7_FD_184469 | JGI IMG/M metagenome (GOLD analysis project Ga0208219, IMG submission 184469) | Arctic peat soil microbial communities from Barrow, Alaska - NGEE Surface sample 53-2 shallow-072012 (SPAdes) | ecosystem: Environmental > Terrestrial > Soil > Wetlands > Peat ...
CCGGGCCGATGTGGCGCGCGATCGTCTCCAGCATCTGCGCGTTGTACTCGACGCCGAGCTGGTTGGGCACCGTGAGCAGCAGCGTGTCGGCGTCGCGCACGGCGGCGTCGCGGCTGAGCTCCTCGGCGATCACGTCAGGCTCGCCCGTATAGCTGCGCCCGAACCGGGCGTAGGCGCCGTCGATGTACCCGAGCTGGTCGTGGCTGTCGCCACGCCCGCCGAAGTAGGCGCGGTCCAGATCGGAGACGATCGGGATCACGCTCCGGCTGACCGAGACCCGCGGCTCGCGCTCCCATCCGGCCTCCGCCCATGCCGAGCGGAAGATCGTGATCTGCTCGGCCTGCAGCTCGTCGAACGGCACGCCGGTGTCCTCGGTGAGCAGCGTGGAGCTCATCAGGTTCATGCCCTGCTCACCCGTCCAGGCCGCCGTCGAGCGGGTGCCCGATCCCCACCAGATCCGATCGGCCAGTCCGGGTGACTGGGGCTGGATCGGAAGGTGTCCGTCGGAGCCGGTCATCTGCGGGTCGGCGGAGACGACGCCGCTGCCGGCGATCGCCGCCCGGAACAGCGCCGTGTGGGAGCGCGCCATGTCGGCGTCGCTGTGCCCCTCGGGCATGCGGTAGCCGAACGACTCATACCCGCGCAGGGCGGGCTCGGGAGAGCCTCGGCTGATTCCGAGCTGCAACCGGCCGCCACTGATCAGGTCGGCGGCGGCCGCGTCCTCGGCCATGTACAGCGGGTTCTCGTAGCGCATGTCGATCACAGCCGTCCCGATCTCGATCCGGCTCGTCCGCGCCCCGATGGCGGCCAGAAGGGGAAACGGGGAGGCCAGCTGGCGTGCGAAGTGGTGCACGCGCACGAACGCCCCGTCGATGCCGAGCTGCTCGGCGGCGACGGCCAGCTCGATCGTCTGGCACAGCGCGTCGGCGGCGGTCGCCGTCTGCGAACCCGCCGCTGCCTGCCAATGACCGAAGGAGAGAAAGCCCAGGCGCTTCACGCCCTTCATCGTAGATCGGCCGTCGCCTGAGACAATCGTCACCGGCATGGCCGCGCAACCTGATCCCGACAGTCCCGGCCAGACGGCCTTTCTGTTCGATCTCGATGGAACGCTGCTCGACAGCGTCTATCAGCACGTGCTCGCCTGGAGCGAGGCGCTGCAGGAGGTCGGGCTGAGCCTGTCGGTGTGGAAGATCCACCGGCGGATCGGGATGAGCGGCGGCCTGTTCGTCAATGCGCTCGCCCGGGAGCTCGGCGGCCAGCTGAGCGCCGACACGCTGGCCCGCCTGCCCCAGCTGCACCTCGAGGCCTTTCTGCGCCGCTACGAGACCGTCGTGCCCCTTCCCGGCGCGATCGAGCTGCTGCGGACGCTGACCGAGCACGCGGTTCCGTGGGCGATCGCGACGAGCGGCCTGAAGCGCTACGCCGGGCGCGCGCTCGCCCTGCTCGAGCTGCCCGCCGACACCCCGATGGTCACCCGCGACCAGGTCCGCTTCGCCAAGCCGGACCCCGACCTGTTCCTGACGGCGGCCCGGCGGATCGGAGTCGACATCCGCAACAGCATGGTCGTCGGCGACAGCGTCTGGGACCTGCTGGCCGCCCAGCGAGCGCGAGCCCTGGGGATCGGGCTGCTCTCAGGCGGCTACGGGCGCGAGGAGCTCTTCGACTCCGGCGCGTTCCGGGTCTTCGAGGATCCCGCCGATCTGCTCGCCCACATCGACGAGGTGGGCGTGCGCCGGTCGCGTTAGCGGTTGACGTCAATCGGTGAGAGCGTTTGCTCCGCGCGCCCTGTGGCGCTAGCCTCCGTGACATGGCCAGACGTGGAAGCTTCAGGGCCTCGGACGAGGATCGCGAGCGCATCATCGAGCGCCTGCACAAGGCCGCCACCGAGGGGCGGATCGCCGCCGAGGAGCTCGAGCACCGGGTCAGCTCGGCGCTCAAGGCGCGAACCTACGACGAGCTGGACTCGACGGTCGCCGACCTGCCGACGCCGCGCTCGCGCGGCCGGCTCGAACCCGGTCATCGCTCCCCCGGCCGCCGGGTGGTCTCGACGGTCTCCGCCAACCCGGTTCTGCTGCTGTTCGCGATCCCGGTGCTCGCCGTGAGTGCGGCGATGCTGCTGGCCGTCACGATGGTCTGGGCCGTACTGATGGTCGTGGTCTTCGCGCTCGGCGGTCGCTCGCGCATCGGTGCGGCGCCGTGGGGTCACGCCCGCCGCCATCTCATGGGTGGGCGCCGCCGTGGCCCCGGCGGCTACTGGGCCTGACCGGTCCGCGGCTGACCGTCCCGCGGCCTGACCGGCCGGCGACGCTCAGCGGTGCACGCGCCAGACGACGCCGACCATCTCGAACGCGGCGCCGTTGACGGTCCGGCGGTGCAGGTAGCGCTCGCGCGCCACCTCCGTCGCCTCGGCACCGAGACGCTCGCGGAACAGCTCGGCGCCGACCACGTCGTCCACCCCGTGGTTGGGGTCGTGCATGTAGGCGACGAACGCGTCGTCGGTGAGGGCGCTCACGGCCTCCAGGAACGCGGCCACCGGCACCTGCGAGGCGTCGTCGCCGACAGGAGCCACGCAGGTCAGCGCGTTGGCCCGCAGCGAGCGAAGCCGGCGCGCCTGCTCGGCGGTCAGCGCGAGCAGATCAAGGGTCAGGTACTCGTCGTAGAGCCCGGGACGGTCGCGCACGGCCGCCTCGCGGGCGGCGGGAACGATGTCGGTACCGAGCACCGCGGTCAGGCCCTCGGCGGCGAGCGCCTCGCCGGAGATCCCGTTGCCGGCGGCCACATCGATCACGCGCACGTCCGCTCGCGGCCACCCGGCGGCGTCGACCGCCGCCCCCAACAGCGCCGCGATCTTCGCCGGCGACGTGCACCCGAGACGCTCCTGGACGATCTGCTCGTAGACGCCGGGCAACGAGTACAGGCGCTCGTACTCGTGCAGCCGCAACTCCTCCACGCGTCCATCCTCGTGGCGGACGCGGATCACCTCCCGGCCGATCCGTGGGTCGTCCTGCTCGAGCAACTCGGCGTGCAATCCCATGCGCGGGTTACCGGGCGTCCCCGAGTTCCAGCACGGCCAAGAACGCCTCCTGGGGCACCTCGATGCGTCCCACCTGCTTCATGCGCTGCTTGCCCTTCTTCTGGGCCTCGAGCAGCTTGCGCTTGCGGCTGATGTCGCCGCCGTAGCACTTGGCGATCACGTCCTTGCGGTAGGCCTTGATCGTCTCCCGGGCCACGATCCGCGATCCGATCGCCGCCTGGATCGGGACGTCGTACTGCTGCCGGGGGATCTTGGCGCGCAGCTTCTCGGTCAGCATGCGTCCGGCGCTCTGCGCCTTGGAGCGGTGCACGAGCATCGACAGGGCGTCGATCGGATCGCCCGCTAGCAGGATGTCGAGCTTGACCAGGTCGGACTCCCGCAGGCCGATCAGGTCGTAGTCCAGCGACGCATAGCCGCGCGTACGGGATTTCAGCTGATCGAAGAAGTCGAGCACGATCTCGGCCAGCGGCAGGTCATAGGTGAGCTGGATGCGCTCCGATGACAGGTAATGCATCCCGGCGTGCTCGCCGCGGCGCTCCTGGCAGAGCTCCATGATCTGGCCGACGAACTCCTTGGGCGACAGGATCGAGGCGCGGATGAACGGCTCGCGGACCTCGGCCACGCGCGCCGGGTCGGGGAAGTCGTTGGGGCTGTGCACCGGCATGACCGTGCCGTCGGTGAGCGTGACCTCGTACTCGACGCTCGGCATCGTCGTCAGCAGCTCCAGGTCGTACTCACGCTCCAGTCGCTCGCGGACGATGTCCATGTGCAGTAGGCCGAGGAATCCGCAGCGGAATCCGAATCCCAGCGCCTCCGAGGTCTCGGGCTCCCAGCTGAGCGCCGCGTCGTTGAGCGTGAGCTTCTCCAGGGCGTCGCGCAACTCCGGGTAGTCGTCGGACTCGATCGGGAACAGGCCGCAGAAGACCATCGGCTTGACCTCGCGGTAGCCGGGCAGCGGCTCGGTGGCGCCGCGGGTGGGTGGGGTCAGTGTCGTCAAGGTGTCGCCGACGCGCAGCACGCTCACGTCCTTGATGCCGGTGATGACGTAGCCCACCTCCCCGGCGGACAGCGCCTTCACCGGGGTCATCTGGGGGGTGAAGAAGCCGATGTCGTCGATCTCGGCCTCGGTGCCGGCCTGCATCGCGCGGATCGCCTCGCCTTTGGTGAACGTGCCGTCGACGACCCGGATATAGGCGATCACCCCGCGGTACTGGTCGAACTCGGAGTCGAAGATCAGGGCCCGCGGCGGGGCGTCGGGGTCGCCCGCAGGCGGCGGTACCCGCGCGATCAGCTCGTCGAGGACCTCGCTGACCCCCTCCCCCGTCTTGGCGCTGATCCGCCGCACCGTGTCGGCGGGCTCGCCGAGCAGGTCGGCCACCTCGCCGGCGACACGCTCGGGCTCGGCACCGGGCAGATCGACCTTGTTCAGGCACGGGATCAGCTCAAGGCCGGCCTCGACCGCCAGGTAGGTGTTGGCGACCGTCTGGGCCTCCACTCCCTGCGAGGCGTCGACGACGAGCAGCGCGCCCTCGCAGGCGGCCAGCGACCGCGACACCTCATAGGTGAAGTCAACGTGTCCGGGGGTGTCGATCAGCTGCAGCTGATAGGTCTCGCCGTCGCGTGCCGAGGTGTAGAAGACACGGACCGCCTGGCTCTTGATCGTGATCCCGCGCTCGCGTTCCAGGTCCATCGAGTCGAGCAGCTGGGCGCGCATCGCCCGCGGGTCGACGGTGTGGGTGAGCTCGAGGATCCGGTCGGCCAGCGTCGACTTCCCATGGTCGATGTGGGCGATGATCGAGAAATTGCGGATATGGGCCTGGTCTGCCACACCATGGAGGTTAGAAGCGACCGTGATGGCGTCCGCCGGCATCCTCACGGCGGTCCCGCGCGGCGGCCCGATCGCGCTCCTCGTCGCGCACCCGCGAGGCGATGAACTCCGGCAGCAGCCCGAGCTCGGCCAGGGCCCCGCGGCCGGCGACGCCCATCGTCAGCACGCCGCCGAAGACCGCCACGGCGTCGATCGACTTGCGGCCCTGCTTGTCCCAGTAGTCGTCATGCAGATCGAGCCACAGGGCGAATTCGTCGAGCGTCAACGCGGACGCGACGCCGTAACCGGCGGCGGTCACCCGCGAGGCCCACTCCGGAGTCCGGTTGCCGATTCCGTAGCGATAGGTCCACAGGTAGCCGATGCCGAGAAGGCCGAAGATCCCGAACGTGCTGTGGTGGATGTGGCGACCACCGGCGCTGATGTTCCCGAACGGGCCGACGCCGGCGCGGATCGCGTGGGTGATCCCCCGGGCGACGGCGAACGCGCTCGTGAACCCCACCGCGCTGAGGAACGCCCGTTCCTGCCGGGGCTCGGAGAAGTGCCGCGCGTAGAAGCTGCTGTCGAGCATCCGTCGAAGCTGCCCCCGGTGCCGCGGACCGCGCTCAGCCGGCCGGCGCGGAGGCGTCGTCGTGGGCGGCGCCGTCGTGGGAGGCGCCGTCGTGGGAGCCGACGTCGAGCGACGCCAGCCGCTTGAGTACGTCGGGCATCAGGCCGAGCTCATCCAGGGCCTCGCTGGAGGCGAGCACGATCCCCAGCAGTCCGCCGAAGATCGCACGGCGTCGATCGACTTGCGGCCCTGCTTGTCCCAGTAGTCGTCGTGCAGATCGAGCCACAGCGCGAACTCGTCGAGCGTCAGCGCGGCGGCGATGCCGTACGTGGTCGCGGTGATACGCGAGCCCCAGCGCGGCGGCTCGTCGTGGCCGGTGAACACCTGCTGGGCCCACAAAAAGCCGATCCCGAGCAGGCCGAAGATGCCGAACGTGCTGTGGTGGAGGTGACGGCCACCGGCGCTCATGTTTCGAAACGGCCCGACCCCGGCCCTGATCGCGTGCGTGATCCCCCGGGCCACGCCGAACGCTCCCGTGAAGCCGACGGCGCTGAGCAGGGCGCGCTCGCGCTGGGCGTCGCCGAAATTGCGCTGGTAGAGACCTCGCTCCGGCATCGCCACCAGGCTACCGGCCGCGGAGACGTCCGAGAATCAGCGACTGGATCTGCCGGGCCTCGGTGATCCGCATCAACAGCACCAGCCGCGCGTAGAGGACGCCGGCGGCGGTGAACGCGATCCCGAGGGCGATGATCTGGGCGACCAGCGAGGTGCCGAGAACCGCGTCCAGGCCCTTCCACACGAAATAGCCGAGCGCGGTGATGATCGCAGTGGCGACGAGCACGCGGACGGTGACCATCGTCGTCTGGGCCATCTCCAGGTGACCGTTGAAGCCGATCCGCAGCCGCCGGAGCTGCAGCCACGTCATGACCACGTTGGCGACCAGCGTGCCGATCACCGGGCCGGCGATACCGAGCGGCTTGTACAACGCCAGCGAGACGATGATGTCGACGACGACGTTGACGGCGGCCAGCTTGGTGGGGATCCACGGTCGCTGGAGGGCGAAGAACGTGCGGCTCAACAGGAGGTTGACGCCCGCGAACGGCAGGCTGAAGGCAAACCAGAACAACGCCTTGGCCACCAGTTGGGTCGATCCGGGGCCGAAGCTGCCGTGCTGGTAGACGAGGCGGGTGATCGGGACCGCCAGCACTGCCATCAGCGCCGCCGACGGGATCAGCAGCAGGTTGATCTGGCGGATGCCGTTGCCCAGCGTGCGCCGCATGCCCGTCGGATTGTGGGCGCTGGCCATCCGGCTGAGCGTGGGAAACAGCACCGTGGCCACGGCCACGCTGAAGATCCCCTGCGGCAGCATGTAGATCCGGAAGGCGTCGTTGATGGCGATCGGCACGTGCGGGGAGACGAGTGCGCCGAGTCCGGCGTTGATGAAGATGTCGAGGTTGATGATCCCGATGCTCAGCGTCACCGGGAAGAACAGGATCAGCACCTGGCGCACCCGCGGATCGCGCCAGTCGAAGGCGAACGCGAGACGGAACTCCGTCCGGCGCGTCGCCCAGGCGATCAGCAGGAACTGCACGATGGTCGCCACCAGCCACGCGATCGCGTAGGAGTAGACGGCGTCCTCACCGTGGAAGTGCGCGTGGAGGATCACCATCAGCACGACGATCACGACGTTCCACACCGCCGGAGCGAGGGCGGGGACCGAGAACTCGTCGTAGGACTGCAGGATCCCCACCAGCAGCCCGGTGAGGCTGAGCAGCAGCACGACGGGGAACAGCACCCGCGACAGACCGGTGGCGAGCACCGTCGCGGGCGTGCTGAGGGTGCCCGTGAACAGGGGCATGACCAGGCCGGCGATCCCCATGTAGACGATCGTCAGCAGACCGAGCGCCACGAGAATCAGCCAGAACAGCGACGAGGCCAGCCGGAATGCCTCGCGCTTCTTGCCCGCCTGCAGCAGCTCGGTGAAGATCGGGACGAACGCGGCCCCCAGCGCGGCCTGCGAGAACAGGTTCGAGAACAGGTTCGGAATCTGCGAGGCGATCGTGAACGCCGACCCCGCGCCGCTGGTGCCGAAGAAGCTCGCCTGGACGATCTCGCGCCCGAGGCCGGCGATCCGCGAGAGTGCCGTGGCAGCGGCGAAGATGGCGGTATTGATCGCCAGTCTCCGACGCGGCGGGGGCGGCGGCGGCACGATGGGTGGCGGTCCGCTTGGGCTCTCGACGGACACGCTGGAGCGCTATAGTACGCGCCGGCTGAGCGGTCACCCGCGGCCACTTTCGATATGGCCAACATTCACTCCCAGAAGAAGCGCATCCTGCGCGCCGAACGCGAGCGTCTGGAGAACCGGCGTTACACGTCTGCGGTCAAGACGTACTTCCGCCGGCTGGAGAGCGCGATCGCCGAGGGCGAGGCCGAAACGGCCGAGGCCGAGCACCGCGCGCTGGTGAAGACGATCGACAAGGCCGTCAAGAGTGGCGCGTTGCACCGCAATAACGGCGCGCGTAAGAAGTCTCGCGCCGCTCGCCTGCGTCGCGGCGTCTAGCCGCCGGCAGGCTGGACTTCCTGGCATCGAACCCATCGGCTGATCGCTTTTTCATCGACCGTCGACCCGGAACGCGTCACCTTTCAGGTGGAGCGGCTGGCGGCGACCGAGGATGGGATGGTCGAGGTGTCCGGACGCTGGTTCGGTGTGCGCGGACGGCGCTTCGTGCGTCCGACGCTGACGCTGACGCTGGGTGACGGCCCGCAGCGACGCTGGCTGGCCGACCTGGCGCACAAGCCGTGGGCCGCGCTGGACGGTGAGCCATGGTTGGCCGCGTTCCCGGTCGACGTCGAGCTTGCCAGCGCCTCGGCGATCGAGCTCTCCGTGGCGCCCGACATCGAGATCATGCTCCGTGCGCCGGAGGGCGCCACCGGCTCCGCGGCCGCCGGCCCGGTCGCCGCCCATGCGCGGTCCCCGGTGGCCAAGCAGGATGCCCGGGGACGCCGTCCCTCGGCGCGGGCGCAGGACCTCGAGCGGCTGACCACGCGCCTGTCATCTGCCCAGGCCGCGCTCGAGCGCGAGCGCGAGCGCCGGGCCGCCGTCGACGAGGCGCTCGAGGAGCAGCGCGCCGAGGGCCGGCGCCTCGCTGCCGAGCTGGGACGCGTCCGCGCCGAACTGGACCTGGCGGGCACCGTGCAGCGCGAGAACGAGACCGTGTCGGCCGAGCTGGACTCCACCCGTCGCCAACTACGAGCCGCCGAGCGCCGCTACGAGGAGCTTGCCGCCGAGCACGACCGCGCGCTGGAGGTCCAGGCGCGCGTCGAGGACGAGCTGCGGGAGCGCTCGGGAGCGCTCGAGTCCGCCCGTGACGCGCTCGAGCAGGAGCAGGCCGCCGGAGCCGAGCGTCTGCGCGCCGCCGAGGCCCGGGCCGCCGGCCAGTCGCAGACGTCCGCGCCCACACGCCGCACGGCCGCCGTCTCCGAGACCGACGACCGCTCCGGCGATTCCGAGCCGACGCACGAGGAACCTCGCCGGCGCGGACGGCGGCCCGAGCGCGATCCCGGATACGAGCGGGGACTCGATGTCCGCCCGCGGCCGGTCGCTGCTCCCCGGACCGAGCGCCCGGTCAACCCAGCGCTGCGGTCACGTCCCAACTGGGTGTGGCGGATGCTCGCGCTCCTGGTGATCATCGCCGTCGTGGTCGCCGTGTGGCTGGTGCTGCACTCGACGATCCTGCACTGAGCGGCGGCTCAACCGGCGATGCGCGAGATGAACACCAGCGCCGCGGTGTCCTCTCCCCCGCCCCCCGGGCCTCCCCCGCGGGACGCGAGCTCCAGGTCGGCGATCTCGCAGGTCGCCTGACGCAGTCGGTCGGTACCCGTCTGGCGGGCGTCGGCGATCAGACGGTCGGCGGCCCGCGAGGGCATCCTCAGGCGGCGCTTGACCTGCGCCGGCGGCTCGCCGGCGTCCAGTGCAGCCGCCACCTCGTGGGCCTGGCGCATTCGCTGGGAGATCCAGTAGAGCAACCCGGGCAGGCGCTCGCCCTGTTCGCGCAGCTGCAGGTAGGCGCGCGCGGCCGCCGCCCGGTCTCCGGCCACCAGGGCGTCAGCCACCGTCCAGGCACGCCGCTCGGCCGAGGAGGCGGTCAGCTCGGCCACGTCATCGGCACTGACGGTCGCGCCATCGCCTTCGGCTCCCAGCGCCAGCTTCTCCAGCTCGCGCAACAGCCGCTGCTGGCGCTCGCCGACGTGGCCGATCAGCGCCCGGGCCGCGTCGGGCTCGAGCTCGACCCCCATCTCGGCGGCGCGCGCGATCGTCCACTTGGGCAGCTCCCACGGTTTGACGCTGTTCTCGGCGTTGATGTCGCCCTTGACCTGCTTGACGGCGGCGTGCAGCCGATCGGGCGCGCGGTTGCTGCGGCCATCTTCGCGGGCGAAGAAGGCCACCGTGGTCTCCGGTGCGATCCCATGGACGGCGGCCACCAGCGCATCGAGCTCCTTGTCCTTCCAGCGCTCGACCCCCTCGACAATCACGAAGCGCCGGCCGAGGGCGAGGGTCATCGCGTCCAGCGCGCGGGCCACCGCGTCCGGCGTGGCGTCCTCACCCTCGAGCAGCTCCAGGCCCTCGGTCCCGCTGAGCGACTCGGCGAGCGCCCGCAGCCGCGCCCGGCGCTCGCTGATGCGCCCGTGGTCGTCTCCGTGGATCAGATAGGCGGACTTGAACGTGGGCACGGCAGCCAGTCTAGGCTCGGTCGGGCGCGCCGCCCGCGGTGTCGGGCGCGCCACCACCCGCGGCGAGGGCCAGCGCGCGGCGGACGGCCTCCTGCGGCGATCCCGCGACCTGGACGCCGTCCACGTCCCAGCTGTCAAGGCCGATCACGGGAACCTCGCCCACCATCGCCAGCGCGATCTCCGACAGCGTGCCGTAGGCCCCGCCGACCGCAATCGCGACGTCGGCTGCCCGCACGATCAAGCCGTTGCGAAGCTCGCCGAGCCCGGTGGGAAGGGCAATGCCGACCCATGGGTTGGCGTGATCCCGGTCGTCACCGGGGAGAATTCCGATCACCGTGCCGCCGGCCTGCGCCGCGCCCCGGCTGGCCGCGGCCATCACCCCGCCGCCGCCACCGGTGATGACGATGGCTCCGGCCTGCCCCAGGCCTTGGCCCACCTCCTCGGCCACCCGCTCCTGCTCGGCGGTGGCGACGGAGGCGCCGATCACAGCCACATACGAGGCGCCGGCGCTCACCGACCCCGCGCCACTAGCGAACGACGACGTTGACCAGCTTGTCGGGCACCACGATCACCTTGACGACCTGGTGACCGTTGAGGTGGCCCTGGACCCCCCGGCTGGCCATCGCCAGCCGCTCGAGCTCCTCGCGGGGGGCGCCGGTGGGGGCCGTGACCCGATCACGGACCTTCCCGTTGACCTGACAGACGAGCTCGAACTTCTCGGCGATCAGCATGTCGGGGTCGGCGTCCGGCCACGGCTGCTCCCACACGCGCTCACCGGTGAGCCGCTCGTAGACCTCGCAGGCCAGGTGAGGGGCGAACGGGAACACCAGGGAGGCGGCGGTGGCGACCGCGAAGCGGCGCGCCTCGGAGTCCGCCTCGGGATGGCGGTAGACCTCGTTGATCAGCTCCATGACGGCGGAGATCGCCGTGTTAAAGGCGAACCGGCCGCGGATGTCATCTGTGACCTTGTCGATTGCCCAGTTGGCCTTGCGGACGAGGACAAGGCCGTCGCCCTCGGGCTCATACGGCTGGAGCGCCGGGCGCTGCCGATCGCCGGCCTCGACAAGCTCGTCGGCCGCGCGCCACAACCGGTTGAGGAAGCGGTGGACGCCCTCGACCCCGCTGTCTGACCAGGCGGCGTCCTGCTCAGGCGGTCCGATGAACAGCACGTAGCAGCGGGCGGCATCGGCCCCGAAGCGCTCGACGATCTCGCTGGGGGCGACGACGTTGCCCTTCGAGCTCGACATCTTGTTGCCGTCGGCGCCGAGGATCATCCCCTGCGTGAACAGCTGCCGGAAGGGCTCCTCGGCCTCGAGCAGGTCCATGTCGTGCAGCGCCTTGACGAAGAAGCGGGCGTACAGCAGGTGCAGAATCGCGTGCTCGATGCCGCCGATGTACGTATCGACGGGCATCCAGCTGTCGAGCACCCGCCGGTCCCACGCGGCCTCGTCGTTGCGGGCATCGCAGTAGCGCAGGAAGTACCAGCTGGAGTCGACGAACGTGTCCATCGTGTCCGTCTCGCGCCGGGCGGGGCCGCCGCACCGCGGGCATGTCGTGTTCACCCAATCCTCGGCGGCGGCCAGGGGCGATTTTCCGCGCGGCTGGTAGTCCTCGACCTCCGGCAGCTCGACCGGCAGATCGTCCAGCGGGACGGGAACCATTCCGTCCTTCTCGCAGTACACGACCGGGATCGGACAGCCCCAGTAGCGCTGGCGGGAGATCAGCCAGTCGCGCAGGCGGTAGTTGACCGAGGCGTGTCCGGCCCCTTGGCGGTCCAGCCAGGAGACGATCGCCTCGCGGCCGGCGACGGCGTCCATCCCGGTGAACTCGCCGGAGTTGACCAGCCGTTCGTCGTCAGTGTGCGCGGTGAACGCCTGGTCTGAGACGTCGGGATCGTCCTCGCCCGCGGGCGCGACGACCGGGCGGATCGGCAGGTCGAAAGCGGTGGCGAAGTCGTAGTCGCGCTGATCGTGGGCGGGCACGCCCATGACCGCGCCGGTGCCGTACTCCATGAGGACGTAGTCGGCGACGTACATCGGGATCGCCTCGCCGTTGACGGGATTGATCACCGTGCGCCCCAGCGCCACACCGGTCTTGGGCTTGTCGACGTCACCCCGGTTCTCGGCCGACTCGGTGAGCGCCCGGTTGACGTATTCGTGGACCGCGTCCTCGTGCTCGGTGCCGGCCGCCAGCTTGAACACGTCCGGGTGCTCGGGGGCCATCACGAAGAACGTTGCGCCGAACAGCGTGTCGGGCCGCGTGGTGAAGACCGCGTAGTCGAGCGGGTGGGCGGGATCGACATCCTCGCAGCGGAAGGTCACCTCGGCGCCCCCGCTGCGCCCGACCCAGTTGCGCTGCATCGCCTTGACGCGGGCCGGCCAATCGATCCGGTCCAGGTCGTCGAGGAGTCGGTCGGCATAGTCGGTGATCCGGAAGAACCACTGCTCCAGCTGGCGCAGCTCCACCTCGTGGCCGCAGCGCTCGCAGCGGCCGTCGATCACCTGCTCGTTGGCGAGCACCGTCTGGTCGTGGGGACACCACTTGACCGCCGCCTCCTTGCGGTAGGCCAGGCCGCGGTCCAGCAGCTGCAGGAAGATCCACTGCGTCCAGCGGTAGTAGCTGGGCTGGTGGCTGGTCAGTTCGCGCGACCAGTCGATCGAGATCCCCCAGCGGTGAAACCAATGGCGATAGGAGGCGATCGACTTGTCGGTGGCCTCGCGGGGATGGACCCCGGTCTTGATCGCGTTGTTCTCGGCAGGCAGCCCGAACGCGTCATAGCCCATCGGGTGCAGGACCCGCTGGCCGGTGCGGCGATGGAAGTGGGCGATCGCGTCGCCGAGCGCGTAGTTCTTCAGGTGCCCGACGTGAGGCTCGCCGCTCGGGTAGGGCAGCATCTCGAGGACGTAGGCCTTCTCCTCGCCCTCCGCATCGGCGGGATCGTTGCTGACCTCCCACGTGCCCTCGCGCTCCCATAGCTGCTGCCATTTGGGCTCGATCTGCGTGGGGTGATAGCGACGCTCGGACATGTCTGCTGGCTGAGGTTACTTGGGGTGGTGCGACGGTCGCTCAGGCGGCCGAGCGCCGCTGCCCGCGCCGCCTGGATCCGAGCCGGCGCTTGGCGTCCAGCAGCCGCTGGTCGGCCGCGTCGAGCAGGTCCGCCAGCGCCGAGCCGTCGAACGGGAACAGCGCGACCCCGAGGCTGGCGTGCACCGTCTCCAGACCGACGGTCACCCCGTCGACCGCATCGGCGATCCGGCCGGCCAGCCGGTCGATACCGTCCTC